>Ga0307302_10000687_pt1 | contig 14886 bp, 14 predicted proteins | sample ER_DNA_183_FD_194490 | JGI IMG/M metagenome (GOLD analysis project Ga0307302, IMG submission 194490) | Bulk soil microbial communities from the East River watershed near Crested Butte, Colorado, United States - ER_DNA_183 | ecosystem: Environmental > Terrestrial > Soil > Floodplain | place...
GGACACGGCGAAGGGCAACCGGCCGAGCTTCTCGCGCGCCGCCGAGCCCGAGGTCGGCGCGCAGCTCTATCAGGCCTTTTGTGCGGCGCTGACAGCCCTCGGCGTGCCGGTGGAAACCGGTGTTTTCGGTGCCCGGATGAGGGTCGAAATCACGAATGACGGGCCGGTCACGATCGTCCTCGACCAGTAGGACGCTAGGCGCCGCGGAGGCGGGCTTTGCCGTCTCCGCTCGCTTCGGCTTGTCGATGAAAATCTCCGAGCAAAGTCGTCATGGCGCGCGCCAGCGCGCCGGACTTTGCTCGGTTACTCGCTTGCTATTCTTGATACCACCACATTTCGAGCAGTTTTGAAATGGGCGCGCCGCGCCCCTTTTTTTTGAGAGGAGTCAAGTGCCGGATCTCTACGACAAGGAGCGGAGCCTCTACCGCGAGGTCGCCTCGCGCGTGGAGCGCAGCCTGCCCGGAGTCGAGGTCCTGGCGCTCGAGCTGTCCGGCCCGGAGCGCTTCACGGTGTTCGTCGACCACCCGAAGGGGGTCGACCACGGTCTGTGTGAGCGCGTGACCCAGGTTCTCCGCGATTACCTCGACCGGTACGCGATCGACGTTTCCTCACCCGGCACCGAGCCTCCCCTGCGGCGGCGACCGCACTTCGAACGCGCGGTCGGCCGCAAGGTCGCTCTCCGGACGGCGGACGAGATCGCAGGCAGAAAGCGCTTCCGCGGCGAGCTCGTGGACGTCGGCGAGCGGTCGCTCCAGCTCGCCACGGACACCGACGACCCCGTTGAGATCCCGTACGACTCGATCGTGCGAGGCAACCTGATCGAGGAGGAGACGAGATGACCCGCGAGATCATCGAAGCCGTTCACGTCATCGAGAAAGAGAAGGGAATCGACGGCGCGACGCTGATCTCCGCGCTCGAGGACGCGCTGCTCGCCGCCTACAAGAAAACTCCGGGCGCCACGCGTCACGCGACTGTCGAGCTCGACAACGAGGGCGACTTCCGCGTCTACTCGATCGAGCTGCCGTCCGACATCGAGGAGCGGCTGATCGAGGAGGCCCGCGAGCGCGCGATCACCGAGCTCGAGGCCCTCGAGGTCGAGAACGGCGAGCGTTCGCACACGCTCGTCAACGACGACGACCTCGACATCGACTGGTCGGAAGTCTCCCCGGACGAGATCAAGCGCGAGGACGTCACCCCGCACGACTTCGGGCGCATCGCCGCGCAGACTGCGAAGCAGGTCATCCTGCAGCGGATCCGCGAGGCGGAGCGCGAGATGATGTACGACGAGTACGTCGACCGCGTGACCGAGGTGGTCACGGGCATCGTCCAGCAGGCGGGCGACCGCAACAACGTCCTCGTCGACCTGGGCAAGGTCGAGGCCCTGCTGCCTCGCTCCGAGCAAGTCGACGGCGAGCGCTACGAGCAGGGGAGCCGCATCAAGGCGGTCATCACCGAGGTGCGCTCCGGGACGAAGGGCCCGCAGGTGATCCTCTCGCGCCGCGATCCCGAGCTGATCCGCACCCTCTTCGAGCTCGAAGTGCCGGAGATCGCCGACGGCCTTGTCGAGATCCGCGGGGTCGCCCGCGAGCCCGGCTACCGCTCGAAGATCGCCGTCGAGTCGCACGCCCAGGGCGTCGACCCGGTCGGCGCGTGCGTCGGCCCGCGCGGCTCGCGCGTCCGCATGGTCGTCTCCGAGCTCCGCGGCGAGAAGATCGACATCATCCCCTGGAACACGGAGCCTGCTCGTTTCATCGCGAAGGCTCTCTCGCCCGCTCGCGTCCGCGAAGTGCTCGTGGACGACGAGACGAAGGAGGCGACGGTGATCGTTCCCGAGGACCAGCTCGCGCTCGCGATCGGCAAGGAAGGCCTGAACGCCCGTCTCGCCGCCCGGCTCACCGGCTGGAAGGTGGACATCCAGTCCGACGCCGAGTTTGCGCAGGCCGAGGCCGAGGCCGCCTTCGCCGGTGGCGAGAACGAGGAGTTCTCAGGCCGCTGCTCGGCAATCCTCGCCAATGGCAAGCGCTGCCCGAACGCTGCAATCCCCGGTTCTCGCTTCTGCGGCATCCCGGCCCACCGTGAGCTCGCCGAGCGCGAGGCGCGAGGCGAGACGCTCGAGGCCTCCCAGGTCGTCGGTGGCGTGAGTGACGAGGCCGAGGAGGAAGCACCGGCTGAGGAGACGGGAGCCGCCGCGGAGCCCGTCGCCGAGGCGCCTCCGGTCGAGGAAGCAACCGAAGAAGCTCCGCCTGCGCCTGAGGAGGAGCCTGCTCCGGAAGAGCCGGCCGAGGCCGAAGAGCCCGCCGCCGAGGCTGAGCCCGAGGAGCCGGTCGAGCCTCAGGAGGCACCGGTGGAGCCGGAAATCGCAGTTGCCGTCGAGGAAACGCCTTCCGAGGAGGAAGACGAGCCAAGCGCGGCGTGAGCTCGGCGTCTCAGAGGACATGCGCCGGCTGTGGCCGGAAGGCGCCCAAGGGCGAGCTCATCCGGTTCGTGGCGCACGAAGGAACGCTTGTTCCAGGCGCCAACGCGCCGGGAAGAGGCGTGTACACGTGCAAGCGACTCCAGTGCTTCGAGCGGGCCGCCTCGAATCGGGGTTTCGCCCGCACTCTGCGAACTCCCGTCCGAGTCGGGCAAGGGCTGTCCCATCTCTACACTAGAGCGGAGAGAAATGGCTGAATCAAAGGGAAATCGACCGAACCGGCCCGTCCGGCCGCGTCAGGCGCCCGGTGGGCGCAAGCGCCGTGTCGTCATCGACACCGGTGCTGCCCGCCCGCGCCAGGACTCGCGGCAGGCGCGTGATCGCCAAGAGCCGCGCCCCAAGGCGCCGCCCGGGCCGCAGCCGACTGGTCCCGTAACCGTTCCGTCGGGCGTCTCCGTCAAGGATCTCTCCCAGGCACTTGGCGTGGCGGCGGCCCAGATCATCAAGATCATGATGGGGCTCGGCGAGATGGTGACGATCACGCAGTCCCTCTCGGACGAGGCGGTTCAGCTCATCGCCAACGAGGTCAAGCGCGAGGTCAGCATCAAGCACGTCGCCGAGGAGGACGAGCTCCCCGAGGTCTACGAGGACGCGGAAGAGGACCTCGTCGCCAGGCCACCGGTGGTCACGATCATGGGCCACGTCGACCACGGCAAGACGACGCTTCTCGACGCCATTCGCGAGGCTTCCGTCGTCGAGACCGAGGCGGGCGGGATCACGCAGCACATCGGCGCCTACCAGGCTCAGCACGACGGCCGGAAGATCACGTTCCTCGACACACCGGGCCACGAGGCGTTCACCGCCATGCGCGCCCGAGGCGCGAAGGTGACCGACATCGCGGTCCTCGTGGTGGCCGCAGACGACGGCGTGAAGCCTCAGACCCAGGAGTCGATCGCCCACGCGCGCGCGGCCGAGGTGCCGATCGTCGTCGCCGTGAACAAGGTCGACAAGCCCGACGCCGATCCGCAGCGGGTTCGCCAGGAGCTCGTCAACGAGGATCTTCAGCCCGAGGAGTGGGGCGGCTCGACGCAGTTCTCGGACGTCTCCGCCAAGGAGAAGCAGAATCTCGACGACCTGCTCGAGAAGGTGCTCCTCGTCGCAGATGCCGAGCTCGAGCTGACGGCCAATCCGAAGGCCGAGGCTTCCGGGCCGATCATCGAGTCGCGCCTCGACGTCGGCCGCGGCCCGGTCGCGACGATGCTCGTCCAGCGCGGCACGCTCCGGGTCGGCGATCCGATCGTCGCCGGCGACGCCTGGGGCAAGGTGCGCGCCCTGCATACGTATCGCGGCGAGAAGGTGAACGAGGCAGGCCCAGGCGATCCCATCGAGATCATCGGTTTCGACCAGCCGCCGGCAGCGGGCGAGCATGCCCGGGTCGTCGAGAACGACCGCCAAGCGCGACATCTCGCCCAGGTACGGGGAGAGCGGGTGCGCCGCGAGCAGCTCGCGCAGCGCCGGCCCGCCGGGGTCTCGCTGGACACCCTCTTCTCGCAGATGCAGGAGGGCGCGGTCCAGGACCTCAACCTCGTCGTCAAGGCCGACGTCGACGGCTCGGTCGAGGCCGCCGTCTCCGAGCTCCAGAAGATCCAGCACCCCGAGGTGCGCGTGAATGTCATCCACACCGGTGTCGGAGGCATCTCCGAGAACGACGTGATGCTTGCCACAGCGTCGAACGCGATGATCGTCGGCTTCAACGTGCGCCCGAACGCAGAGGCACGCGGACTGGCCGAGCGCGAAGGCGTCGAGATCCGCACCTACGACGTCATCTACCGGCTGACCGAGGAGATCGAGCAGGCGCTCGTCGGCATGCTGAAGCCGGTCTCGACCGAGGAGACCCTCGGCGAGGCGGAGGTGCGGGCGCTCTTCAAGGTTTCGCGTCTGGGGACGATCGCCGGGAGCCATGTCACAAGCGGCGTCGTCCGCCGAGGCGCCAGGGTGCGGGTCATTCGCGACGGTGCCGTGGTGCAGGAGAGCACGATCTCCCAGCTCAAGCGCTTCAAGGACGACGTCCGCGAGGTGGAGGAGGGTTTCGAGTGCGGCATCCTCCTCGACGGCTTCAACGACGTGAAGGAAGGCGACGTCCTCGAGGTCTACGAGGTGCGCCAGATCGAGCGCACCGACCTCTCCTCGCCGGCGGCGACTCCGGCAACACCGGCAGCCACCTAACCCGCGCTTCGGCATGGGCGCCGGCTACGTGGGCATCCTCTCGGTGGAGCTTCACTTCCCGGAGGCCGGGTCGCTGAAGGGCAAGCGCAAGCACGTCAAGTCGGCGAAGGCGCAGTTGCAGAACCGGGTTGGGGCCTCGGTCGCTGAGGTCGACCACCACGATCTCTGGCAGCGCGCCCGGCTGACCGTCGCCTGCGTCGCCCGCGAGCACAACGAAGCGAACCGCCTGCTGGAGGAGGCGGTCCGCTACCTGAATGGCCAGGAGTACGAGCTCGTGAGCACCGAGCGCGAGGTCGTCACGCTCGAAGCCTGATCACGGCGCCACGCTGTAGCCCCGCAGGCCACTTCCGTTTCCGCCGACGATCTCGATCTTCACGGCGCGGTTCTCGCTGTCGTATGCGACAAGCTTGATCGCCTCGCCCCTCGTCGTCTGGAAAGAGAAGACGTTGTCGACGAGGGAGACAGGGACCGTTGTGCCATCCCGATGGATGAGTTCGATCCGTGCAACATCGTCGGGAGCCAGCCCCACCCAGAGCGGGAACTGCAAAGCGGAGTTGAACCACGCCCCTGCGTACATCAGGCCAGAGTCGATGGTCTCTGCGCGCGTGCACATGCTCGACGACGAGCCTGGAATGAGCGGCCAGAGCCATGAGAGGCAGTACCAGCCGCCCTTCGTCTGCCAGGCCGTGCCCTCTGCGAAGGCAATTCCGATGCGGAACGAGCTAGCCGGGTCCGGCTGGAGCAAACGGGACTCGATCACCCGCTGCGGACCCTGGTCCGGGAACGTGAACGGCTCTCCTCGAGCCTCGCCGCGCTGGAGCCATCCGATCGAGCCGTTCGTGAGCGGACGCTCGACGCGGTCAGGACCGGGATACGTTGCAGGATCGACGTTCGAGATGATCGGCCCCGTCTCAAGCGGAACATCAGCGACGGCTCCTTGGTCGTCTGTTGCGCGCAGCACGATGGGAGGCCCTCCCATAGGCGAGCCCGGGTGGTCGGCACGAGCGAAGAGAAATGCGTTGTTGTCCACGACCGCGGTGCCGAGAGGCTGCCCGTCTTCACGCACTTCCACGCCAGAGACGTCGTCGCTCGCGAGGCCGTACAGCATCGTCATACCCAACCCACCCGGCATCCGAATCCGGAGGTGCCCTCCAACGGTGGCGATCGGTGTTCCAAGACGCCTCAGCTCGCGCTCGGGAACGCACTCTGGCGGGTTCGGGTGCCGGTCGACCGGGGAGGGCACGAGGCGTAGACAGAGGTTCGAGCCGTCGCGAAAGCCGAGCAGGTCGTAGCCGCGCCCGTGGAACTCCGTGTGAACCAAGCGGCCGAGGCGGGTTCCGCTGGGGAAGTGCGCATACGCCGCCGCGTTCTCGCGGTCGAATGTGGCCTGTTGCTCAGGCGCGGGTGAGCCGGGCTGCTCTCCCATCCACGCGCTGAGCCGATCCAGCGAGCCGCTCAGGAGCCCCTGCGCAAGCGCTCCCGCAACGACGACGGCGGTGAGGAGCATCGCAACAGCGACCGTGGCGAGCTTCCATGGCGGTCGCGAGCCCGCGCGGCTGAGCACGTCGTCCCAGTCAGCGGCACCGTCCGTGCGTGGAGAAAGCCTCGTGAGGGCCGCGTCCATATGGGTCTCGAAGTCGGTCATCGACGTACCTCCTGGAGGGATTTGCGAAGGGTCTCGTGGGCTTTGTTCAGAGCCGCTGCGACGGTGCCGCCCTTGATGCCAAGGGCCGCCGCGATCGAGGCGTAGTCGAGGTCGGCGTAGTAACGCAGGAAGACGACGAGGCGCTGGCGTTCAGGCAACAGGGTGATCGCCGTTGCCAGCCGCGCATCCTCCTCGGGCGGGCTCCCGTTCGAGGAGTGCGGCACGTCGCCGGAGTAGGCCGGCCCGCGGCGGGCAGCACGGCGCTCATCCCGGGCCTGGTTGACGACGAGGCGCCACAGCCATGCTTCGAGCGGCGCCTCGCCGCGAAACGTTCGCCGTCGCCGAAGAGCCGATCCGAACGCGTCTTGCACCGCGTCGCGCCCGCGGTCGGCATCGCCGACGATCGCAGTCGCCACGCGACGAAACTCGACCAGACGCGAGCGGTAGATCGCTTCGATCTCCACCGGGTCGGCGCCTTTCATCCGTCTTCCCACGCTCATTCGACGTTCCCCGAGACCAGTTTCCTTTAGCTCTCATAGAAGATGTCGGTCATGGCCGATCGAATGCGGCGCGTGAACGAGGCGATCAGGGAAGCGCTGGCGCTGGCCGTCGGCGAGCTGAAGGACCCCCGGATCGGTTTCGTGACCGTCACCGGAGTCGACACGACGCCGGACCTGCGGCAGGCTCGGGTCTACGTGAGCGTGCTCGGCTCGGATGAGAAGCGTGAGCAGACGCTCGAGGGCCTCGCCTCGGCGCACGGCGTTCTCCAGGGGCGAATCGCCGACGAGCTGAGGATGAAGCGGACTCCGAAGCTGGCCTTCGAATACGATCGTTCCGTCGACTACGGCGTCCGGATGTCCCACCTCATCGATGAGCTCGCCCCAGACGACCAAAGCTGAGCTCGACGGCGTCACGGACGCGATCCGCTCCAACGATCGCTTCCTCGTCACGACGCACGAGAACCCGGACGGTGACGCCCTCGGCTCGCTGCTCGCGGCGAAGCTGGGGCTCGAGCAACTGGGGAAGGACGTCGTCATGTACCTCGCAGGCGAGACGCCGCTCCCGCGCGAGTACTCCTGGATGCCGTTCGGGAACCTCCGCCGCACGCTTCCCGAGGACGCCGCCGACCGGATTCTGCTCGCGCTCGACTGCGCGAACGAGAACCGGCTCGGGCCTGACCCCGAGGTGCTGGCGAGCGCTCCGCTCGTCCTCAACGTCGACCACCACCACGACAACACCCGCTTCGGAGGCGTGAACATGGTCGTCGCCGAGGCGTCCTCGACCGGCGAGATCGTCCGCGACCTCTTCTCGGAGCTCGGGGTGGAGGTAACCCCGGAGATCGCGGAGGCGCTCTACATAGCGCTCGTGACCGACACGGGACGCTTCCAGTACGCGAACACGACACCCAAAGCGCTGCGCCTGGCAGCCGAGCTCGTCGAGGCGGGCGCCGACGTGCACAAGGTCTTCCAGGGCGTCTACGAGAGCGTGCAGTTCGCCAAGCTGAAGCTGCTGGCGCGCGCGCTCGAGCGTGCTCAGATCTACGAAGGTGGCCGGCTCGTCGTCTCGTATCTCCTGCGGGGCGACTTCGCGGAGGTCGGCGCCGCGGAGCCCTACTCGGAGGGGATCATCGACTACTTACGGGCCGTGGAAGGCGCGGACATGGCCGCGTTGATCCGGGAGCCGCCTCGTGGCGATGCGCCGGCTCGGCGGATCAGCCTGCGTTCATCGACCGATGAGCTCGACGTCTCGGAGATCGCCCGACACTCCGGCGACGGAGGGGGTCATCGCCAGGCGGCGGGCTTCTCCAGCAACGACTCGATCGAGGAGATCACCGAGTTCATCCGCCGGGAGTTCACCGCCGCAACGAACGGTGCCTAGGAGGGTTTGACGAACTGCCTAAGGGAGCGGCGCACCCGAGCGGGCTGGTCCTCTGCGACAAATCGGCCGGGCCGTCGTCGTTCGCGGTCGTGCGCGACCTCCGGGAACGAACCGGAGCGAGGGCCGGGCACGCCGGAACGCTCGATCCTTTCGCCACCGGGCTCCTTCTCGTCCTGCTCGGTTCGTTCACGAAGCAGGCGCAGCAGTTCGTCGGACTGACGAAGCGCTACGAGACGGAGGTCGACCTCTCCGCGACGACGTCGACAGGCGACCTGGAAGGCGAGATCCTCGAGCGGCACGATGCTCCGCCCGAAGACGCGCTTCGCACGAAGGTCGAGGAGCTCCGCGGGGAGGTCGATCTGCGAATCCCGGCCGCGTCCGCGGTCAAGATCCGCGGGGAGCGGGCATACAAGCTTCACCGGCGCGGGGTCGCAGTCGAGATGCCTCTCCGCCGAACGACGGTGTACGAGCTCGAGCTCCTGGACTACGACGGGCGCTTGGCGCGCTTGAGCCTCCACGTCAGCTCGGGCGGCTATGTCCGGGCCGTCGCGGAGGCGCTCGGGGGCCACTGCGTGAGCCTGCGCCGGACACACGTTGGACCGTTCAGCGTGGAAGACGCCGACCCGGAGAAGATCATCGAGCCGGATGCGGCCTTGGCCGTCCTCGAACGGTGAAGGTCACACGATCTCCCGGGGAGCTGGGCGAACGCCCCCGCGCCGTCGCCCTCGGGACCTTCGACGGCGTCCATCTCGGACACCGGAGGGTCATCGAGACCGCGCTCGAGACCGGGCCCGAGCCGACGGTGGTCACATTCGATCCACACCCCCGAACGGCACTAGGCAACCGGGTGGAACTGCTCTCGACACTCGAGCGCCGGCTCGAGCTGATCGGCGAGCTCGGGGTCGAGGCGGCCCTCGTCGTCGACTTCACGCTCGACCTGGCTCGCCTCGAGCCGGAGGAGTTCGCCGATCAGGTGCTGCGACCAATCGGTACGCAGACGGTCATCGCAGGAGCCGATTTCCGCTTCGGCCGGGGGCGGAAGGGCGACCTCGACCTCCTCGCCGGCCTCGGCTTCGACGTCAAGCCGGTCCCGCTCCTGGAAGGCGTCTCCTCGAGCGGGATCCGCGAGCTCATCCGGGCCGGCGACGTCGGGGGCGCGGCGGAGCTCCTGGGCCGCCCGGTCGAGGTCGAGGGAATCGTCGTCTCCGGCGACGCGCGGGGGGGCACGCTCGGCTTTCCGACCGCGAACCTGGACGTGCGTCCCGATCTGCTCGTCCCTGCGAACGGGATCTACGCCGGCGCGACGATCGGCCACCGGGCGGCTGTGTCCATCGGCACGAATCCCCATTACGGCGGGCACGAGCGTCGTGTCGAGGCCTATCTCCTCGATTTCTCCGGCGATCTTTACGGACAGCGGCTCGTCGTCGAGCTGTGGGAGCGGCTGCGGGACGAGCAGGCGTTCGCGAGCGAGGAAGAGCTGATCGAGCAGATCGGCCGCGACGTCGAGGCTACGAGGGCGGCAAAGGCTCGGTTTCAGTAAGGACTGCAAGCTCTCGAGACCGCAAGTTTGCGCAAATTGCGGAATCTAAGTCGGCGTGAGCGCCAAAGGCACGAGCAACGAGCCCCAGCTATCGTCAATCGAGACGGTTCGCTGTCTCAACTGCGGTGCTCCATACGCAAAGCCGTCGGGCGGTGGGACTGTTCGCGCCAATCCAGGTTGCCCGGACTGCGGTTATCTCGGGTGGGTGCTGGCCTCGAGCCTCAGAACACCCGAGCGGCGCCACTTCTCCGAGGATCGCCCGCGGCGGCGCTCCGCGTAACGACGCTGACGCCGCCGAAGTAGTGGTGGGCTACAGGCCACTCGCGTATCTCGAAGCCGGCTGACGCCAGAGCGCGGAGCGTCCCTACGCCGAAGCCGGGCTCGAGATGCACGAGGGATGCCGCGGGGTGCAGCCGCGGGCGGTCGACTGCCGCTTGGGGGTCGAGGTCTTCGTCGAGGATTCCGGCCAGGACCTGGAGGAGCGCGCCCCGGAGCCGCGTGCCGCCGGCCGCCCCGGCTGCGAGCCCGACACCGCGATCGTCGAGCGCGAGCGAAGGTGCCATCATGCTTGCCATCCGCTTGCCTGGCTCGAGCGGCCCGGTGAGCAAGTCGCTCTCCCCGAGCATGCTGTTCAGGTGCAGGTCGAGGCCGGGCAGGAAGTCGCCCGACCCGAGCCCGAGGCTCGTCGTCAGAACGCACGCGTTGCCTTCGCCGTCGGTGACCGAGACGTTCGTGGTTCCGGCCTGCCGCGGCGGCGCGTCGCGGAGCGTCTCGACGAGGGCCAAGGCGCGCTGGGGCTCGTCGAGCCTGTGGAGTGGGGGAAGGGTTGAGAGCGCACCGGGAAAGTCCGAGAGGCCTGCCCGGGTCAGAACGTCGAAGCCCCGAAACTCGACGCTGACCGGTTCGAGCCAGGTCGCCTCGTAGGAGTGAAGGTCTTCCTCGGTTACCCGGCCCCCACGCTCTTCCATGAGCTCGAGCAGCGCCTTGCCGAGCGTCCCCTCGTAGGCCGACCTCGGCCCCTCGTCGGCAAGCGTCTCGAGTGCCCTGACGAGACCCGGCTGGCGCAGAAGGTCGCCCTCCCGGAGCAGCGACCCACGTGGCGAGTAGATCCCCGCGCCCTCGTTCATCGTCATCACGGGCGCGAGCATCTCCAGGCACGACGCGTGCGCCGCGGGCATCAGGACGCCCTCCTTTGCCAGCCGAAGCGCCGGCTCGACGAGACGGGCCCAGGGAAGCCGCCCGTGCTCAGCCCAAAGCGCATCGAGCCCCGCGGGAACACCGGGCACGGCGCAGGACCCGATCCCGACCGCGTAGTGGACGAGCTCCGACCCGAACGGAATCTCGAGCTCGAGGAGCGCGACCTCACGCCGTTCGCGGCCGAGGCCCGGTATCGCCGCGAAGCAGTCGAGGTTCGCCGCCCGCCCACTTGCGGCGTCGAAGTAGATGCCGTGCCCGCCGCCGAGAAGGCCGGTCATCACGGTCTCCGCCACGCACGAGGCGAGACAGGCCGCGACCGCGGCGTCGGCTGCGCTGCCGCCGTCCGCGAGCACCTCGGCGCCGGCCTCGGCAGTGGCCGGGTGTCCGGCTGCAATAGCTCTCATGCACGGAGCGTAAATCCGCTACCTATCCTTGAGCGAATGCAGTTCGTGAAGCGCTACCCGATCCCGATCGCGCTCGCGCTCGCTGGAGTGATCGCGCTGGGAGCGGGCGCCGTTCTCTTGACGAAGAAGAGCAGCAGCCCGACCGGCCCGGGGCCGAGAATCTCGGCGGACGTAAAGGGAAAGGGGTACAACCGAACCGTTGTCGTCCAGGTCAAGGACCGCGAGGACGGGGCGCCGATTCGCGGCGCCGAGGTAACCGCGCAAGGGCAGATGACGTCTCCGCACGCGATGAACTTCATCGACAAGCCCCTGCGAGAGGTGTCGAGCGGAACCTATCGAGGCCCCTACACGTTCATCATGAAGGGCAACTGGACGGTGAACGTCGACGTCGTTGACAAGAAGGGCAAGGAGTCGAAGGCGTCCTTCCCGATCGTGATCGGCTGAGAGAGCCGATTCGCTACTCTTCCGGGCGACCGCAGTCTCGGCCGTGCGCGGTGCTTCCCGCGGCGGACTTGGATTGCGGACTACGTCTAAGGAGGACTGTTTGACCCTCACCAAGGAAGCGAAGCTGGAGATCATCGGCCGCCATGGGCGGTCGCAGGAGGACACGGGCTCGCCCGAGGTGCAGATCGCGCTGCTGACCACTCGGATCAACGAGCTGACGGAGCATCTCCGGGCCCATCCGAAGGACCACTACTCGCGCCGCGGCCTGTTGAAGCTCGTCGGACGGCGAAGGCGGTTCCTGAACTATCTCCAGAAGAAGAACGTCGAGGGCTATCGGGAATTGATCAAGGAGCTGGGCCTGAGGCGCTAGCTCGTATTCGAGGGTGGAAGTTTGAGCGAGTCTTCTCTCTTACTCCCAGGGCAGGATTCATCCTGTCCTGGCGTACAGGAAAGACTCACTCAAACCTCCACTCTCCGGAGTGAAGTGGAGGACAGATGAGCACGATGACTGAAAACCTGACGACGGTCTCGGTGACCGTCGGTGACCAGGAGATCACCTTCGAGACGGGGAAGCTGGCCAAGCAGGCCGACGGCGCCGTCGTCGTCCGGTCGAGCGACACGATGGTGCTGGCGACGGCCCAGGGCCGGATGGAGCCGCGCGAGGGCGCGGACTTCTTCCCGCTCACGGTCGACGTCGAAGAGCGGATGTACGCCGCCGGCAAGATCCCGGGCGGTTTCTTCAAGCGAGAGGGGCGACCGACCGAGCGCGCGATCCTGACGGCTCGGATGATCGACCGCCCGATCCGGCCGCTGTGGCCGTCGGGCTACCGGAACGAGACGCAGGTGATCTGCACCGTGCTCTCGGCCGACCTGATCACAGCGCACGACATCCTCTGCATCAACGGTGCCTCGGCCGCGCTGATGATCTCCCCGATGCCCTTCCTTGGACCGGTGGGCGCCGTGCGGATCGGCGAGATCGACGGCCGCTTCGTCATCAATCCGACCCTTCCCGCGGTGCAGGAGGAGTCGACCCTCGACCTCATCGTCGTCGGGACGAAGGACGCGCTGACGATGATCGAGGCAGGCGCCGAGGAGATCCCCGAGGACAAGCTCCTCGAAGCCTTCGAGCTCGCCCACGGCGAGATCGTGAAGCTCTGCGAGGCGCAGGAAGACCTCCAGCGCCAGGCGGGGAAAGCCAAGTGGCTCGATCCCGAGCTGACCGCGGAGCTCGAGGCGCAGCACGGCGACAAGATGCGCTCGCGAATCCAGGCCGATGGACTACGCGAGGCGGGGGCGGTCGTCGAGGAGCTCCTCACCGAGCTCGCCGGCGAGATCGACATGGACTCGACCGAGGAGGACATCCTTCGCGAGATCCAAGTTCGCCTCAGCCTGACCACGCTCCTGGACAAGCTCCGACTCGAGGGGGTCGAGGACGCGGTTCGAGTGCAGTTCGAGAGCGACCTGAAGGCGCTCACCGACTCCGAGGAGGACTCGAAGGAGCTCAGATCGGCGAAGCGGCAGCTGCTGTTCGACCGGATCATCGAGTCGGTGCAGCTCCCCTTCCCGGCGGGGCCGGCGACGGTCGAAGGCGAGGAGCCCGCCGTCAAGGACTCACTCACGAAGCAGTACGTGAAGCGCGCCGCCGAGGCGATCTACAAGAAGCTCGTGCGGCAGAAGATCGCGGTCGACAAGATCCGCCCCGACGGGCGCGGAGCGGAGGACATCCGGCCGATCTGGTGCGAGGTAGGTGTCGCGGCGCGCACACACGGCTCGGGGCTCTTCACCCGCGGCCAGACGCAGATCATGTCGCTGCTCACGCTCGGGACGGCGAAGGAGGGTCAGCGCATCGACGACCTGTCGCTCGAGACCGACCGCCGCTTCATGCACCACTACAACTTCCCGCCCTACTCGGTGGGCGAGACCGGCTTCATGCGCGGGCCGAAGCGGCGGGACATCGGCCACGGCGCGCTTGCCCAGCGGGCGCTGGAGCCGGTGATCCCGGGCGCTGATGAGTTCCCGTACACGATCCGCATCGTCTCCGAGACGCTCGAGTCGAACGGCTCCTCGTCGATGGGCTCGGTCTGCGGCTCGACGCTGGCGCTGATGGACGCAGGCGTGCCGATCAAGGCGCCGGTCGGCGGCATCGCCATGGGCCTGGTCAAGGAAGGCGACGACCACGTCATCCTCACCGACATCCAGGGCGCCGAGGATCATCTCGGTGACATGGACTTCAAGGTCGCCGGCACCCGTGAGGGCGTGACCGCGCTGCAGATGGACATCAAGATCACCGGCGTCACGCAGGAGATCATGCGGAACGCGCTCGAGCAGGCGAAGCGGGCGCGCGAGTTCATCCTCGACAAGATGGCCGAGGCGCTTCCGGAGAGCCGCACGGAGCTCGCCGACCACGCCCCTCGCATCTCGACGGTCAAGATCGACCCCGAGCAGATCGGGCTCGTCATCGGCAAGGGCGGCGAGACGATCCGCTCGCTCGAGGCCGACTACGACGTGCAGATCGACATCGAGGAGGACGGGACGATCCTCATCTACGCGACCGAGGGCACGAAGGCACAGGCCGCGATCGAGGCGATCCAATCGCTCACGAAGGAGCCCGAGGTAGGGGACACCTACACGGGCAAGGTCGTGAAGACGACCGACTTCGGGGCCTTCGTCGAGCTGAAAAAGGGCACCGACGGGCTGCTCCACGTCTCGAACGTGGGGCCCGGCCGGGTCGGCCACATCGAGGACGTGATCTCCCGAGGGGACGTGCTCGACGTCGTCGTCCAGGAGGTCGACAAGGAGCGCGGCCGGATCGGCCTCAAGCTCGTCGCAAAGCACGAGAACGGCGCGCTCGTCCAGCCGGACGAGCTGATCGAGCGGGCGAAGGACGCCCCGCCCCGCGAGCGCACAGAGCGCCCACCAAGGCGCGACGGCGGCGGCGGGCGCGGGGGCGACCGGGGCCGCGGAGGAGGCGGCAGAGACCGCGGCCCGCGCCGCGAGGACTGAGACCAGGCGCCGACTCGGCGGCGCCGCTTCAGGAAACCTGGGCTTGGCCCAGGTTTCCGTCGGCCATGACCGGTCGGGACCGGTCAATCTGGACCACAACCGCTCTCGGAAAGCCCCGTCGCTAGGGCGGGGCACA
>Ga0307302_10000692_pt1 | contig 14840 bp, 14 predicted proteins | sample ER_DNA_183_FD_194490 | JGI IMG/M metagenome (GOLD analysis project Ga0307302, IMG submission 194490) | Bulk soil microbial communities from the East River watershed near Crested Butte, Colorado, United States - ER_DNA_183 | ecosystem: Environmental > Terrestrial > Soil > Floodplain | place...
TGACGCGGGACGGCGGCGACCGCCGGCCGTCGCTGCAACCGATCGCGGAGCGGTTCGGGCCGTCGTGGGGGTGCTTCGTCGAGATGCCCGTCGAGCGCGGGATCGCGCTGATCCTCGGCATGGAGCCCGTGGACGCCCCCCGGCTGTTGGCCGAGGACGACTACGCGACCTGGGCGCGCCTGGCGATCGACGCGCTCGAGGGCTTCGGCGCGCTGTACATCCACATCAAGGGTCCAGACGTCCCGGCCCACGACGGCCGTGCCGAGGACAAGCGCGACGTGATCGAGCTGATCGACGGGGCGTTCTTCGGCGAGCTCCTCCCGGGGATCGACCTCGCGAGGACGATCGTGGCCGTGACGGCGGACCACGCGACCTCGTGCGTCCGCAAGGCCCACACGGCGGAGCCGGTTCCCCTGCTGGTGACCGGCGGGCCGGTTCGTCCGGATGGAACCGAGTCGTTCGGCGAGCGTGCGTGCGCCTGGGGGAAGCTGGGTGCTCTGAAAGGCATCGAGATCCTCCCGCGGATCTCCGGGCTGCTGCGGAGCTGACGCCCGCGCCGCGACGCCCACGGGCGACCGCAAGATGCCGCAACACCCCGAGATTCCCGAGCGGCGTATAGTTGGAATTCCGGCGCATTGCCTGGCCACGGGACCGAGGGCTAAGATGCGCCGTCCCGATCCGGGAAGGGGTACAGGCGCACCAGATGGCACGAGCCCACATGGAGCACGCGCTCACCGACTCGGGTCCCGACGCGCCCATCGATCCGGAAGCGACCAGCGTCGAGGTTTCGCAGCAGGTCATTGGACGCTCTCCGTGGGAGTTGTTCTGGCGCCGGTTCCGCAGGGACAAGTTCGCGATCGGCGGGGCCTTCATCGTGATGATGATCGTGGTGCTCGCCCTGCTGGCTCCGGTGATCGCGGGCTTCACCCACGGACCCAACGATGTGCATCTGGACCGGCTCGACTCGTTCGGGATCCCCACCGGTCCGCAGAGCGGATACCCGTTCGGCGTGGACACAGCCGGCCGTGACCTCATGGTCCGGGTGTTCTACGGCGCACGAACGTCGCTCGTCATCGCCATCTTCGCGACCGGGATGGCGTGCTTCATCGGCGTCACGCTCGGGATGCTCGCCGGCTTCTACCGGGGGAAGACCGACACCCTGATCTCGAGAACGATCGACGTTGTCCTCTCGCTCCCGGTCCTGTTGCTGGCGCTGGGACTCGTCTCGGCGTGCGGTCTCGACGCGAAGGGGTGCCTCGGCGGACTCATCAAACCGGGGCTCCTGCTCGTGAGCTATGTGATCGCGCTGTTCACGTGGCCCTACATCGCCCGCATAGTGCGAGGGCAGGTGCTCTCGCTCCGCGAGAAGGAGTTCATCGAGGCTGCGCGATCGCTGGGCTCCACGAACCGCCGGATCATGTTCCGTGAGGTCCTTCCCAACGTCGCCGCGCCGATCATCGTCTACACGACGCTGATCATCCCGAACAACATACTGTTCGAGGCGGCCCTGTCGTTCCTCGGGATCGGTGTCCCGCAGACGACACCGTCGTGGGGGCAACAGCTCTCCGACGCCGGGACGATCTTCACCGTGGCCTGGTGGATGATGCTGTTCCCGGGGTTGTTCCTGTTCTTCACGGTGCTCGCCTTCAACCTGGTCGGGGACGGGCTCCGCGACGCCCTCGATCCCAGGACGGGTGGCTGACCGTATCTAATCGGGAGGCAAGCTTCCTGAAAGGAGGAGAGCACGGCAGGCCTCAACAGGAGGCGGCAGGTCCCGGGCCGCTTGCCCGGGAGACCGAGGGAACCAGAAGAAGCCAGGGAAGCTGAAGTGGAGAGGGGGGTTACGTGAGGCGATATCTCAAGGTATTGGCGCTTGTGGGCGCTCTCGCTCTCGTCGCGGCCGCGTGTGGCGGCGACGATGGAGGCGAGACGGGCGCAACCGGCACGGGTGCGACCGGTGCAACCGGCGAGCTCCAGCAGGGCGGGACGCTCGAGATCGCCCAGCTCGCGGACCTGTATGCCGCGTTCGACCCGCAGAAGGAGTACTCCGCGGTAACGTGGGAGTACTATCGGTGCTGCCTGCTGCGGACGCTCCTGTCGTACAACGGCAAGACCACGGCCGAGGGCGGGGCCGACCTACAGCCGGACATCGCGACTGCGATGCCGGAGGTTTCTGCGGACGGGTTGACCTACACCTTCACCCTGAAGAGCGGGATCAACTACGGAGACCCCTTCGGAGATGTCTCGGTCATTTCGGGTGACATCGTCCGTGCGCTGGAGCGTGAGGCCGACCCCGACGCCTCGGTGGGGGGCTACAATTTCTACTACGGCGTCATCGACGGGTTCTCTGACTTCGGCGACGGCAAGGCGGATTCGATTGCCGGTCTTGAAACCCCCGACGACAGCACCCTCGTGGTGACGCTGACCGAGCCGGTCGGCTACCTGCCGTACCTGTTCGCGATGGCGGCCACTGCCCCGATCCCGCCGAACGGCGACGCGCCGCTCGGCGCGGCAGAGGGTCACTCTACGGATTACGGCCGCTTCCTCGTGGCCACGGGCCCGTACCAGTTCCTGGGTGCCGAGAACCTCGACTTCTCGCTCCCAGCCGATGAGCAGACGCCCGTCGAGGGCTACAAGGTGGGCAGGTCGGTCCAGATGGTTCGCAACCCAAACTACGATCCAGCGACCGACGGCCTGCGTCCCGCTTATGCCGATGCGATCAACGTGACGATCGGCGGTGACAACAACGACCTGTACAACAAGGTCCAGGCGGGCGAGCTCGACTGGGTGGTGGACGGCATCGTGCCACCGCAGGTCCTCCGAGCGTATTCGACCGACCCGACGCTGCAGCCCCTGCTGCATATCAACCCGTCGGACGCTAGCCGGTACGTCTCGTTCAACCTCGCGATGCCACCATTCGACGACGTCCACATCCGCAAGGCGTTCAACCTCGCTCTGGACAAGGAGGGCATGCGGACGCTCCGTGGCGGCGAATCCGTCGGTGAGATCGCCGGTCACATCATGGTGAACTCGCTGGAAGACAACATCCTCGCCGACTACGACCCGTACGCGACACCGAACTCGGCCGGAGACGTCACCGCCGCCCAGGCGGAGATCGCTCAGTCGAAGTACGACACCGATGGCGACGGCGTCTGCGACGCGCCGGAGTGCTCGAACATCCTTGCCGTGACGGACGAGGAAGACCCGTATCCGGACCAGGCCGCGCTGATCGCGCAGAACATGGAGCCGCTCGGGCTAACCTTCGACGTGAAGAACTTCGACCGCGGGACGATGTACACCAAGTGCAACGCCCCCGAGGATCAGGTCCCCGTCTGTTTCGGCCCGTCGTGGGGTAAGGACTTCCCGGACGGCGTGACGTTCGGGCTGGCCCTCTTCGATTCGTCGTCGATCTTCCCGGGCTGCTGCAACTACTCCTTGGTAGGGGCGAGCTCCGACCTCCTGAAGAAGGACGGCTACGCCGTGACGACGGTCCCCTCGGTGGACGACCAGATCAAGACCGCCAACCAGGAGACGGGCGACGCCCGGTTCCAGGCATGGGCGGATCTCGACACCACACTCATGGAGCAGGTCGTCCCATGGGCGCCGTACCTGTTCGACAACGCGGTCGACATAACGTCGAGCCGGATCGTCAACTACTCGTTCGACCAGTTCGCGGGCGTGGCGGCTTTTGACGCGTTCGCCATCGCTCCGGACGCCCAGTAGGGGGCAGGAAACGGCAGGAACGAAGCAGGAAACCGACAGGGAGGAGGCCGCACCGAGCGGCCTCCTCCCCTGGTTGGGGTAGAATCCGGAGGCGCGATGGGCAGGTACCTGATCCGGCGGACACTGTTCATGATCCTCGTGCTGTTCATCGTGTCCGTGATCACGTTCATCATCTTCGTGAAGCTTCCGGCCTCGGACCCCGCTCGCCGCGCGGTCGGCAGGTCGACCAGCCCGGAGAACGTAGAGGCTGCTCGCCACGCGTTCGGGCTCGACCAGCCTCTATACGTGCAATACGGGCGATTCGCCAAAGGTCTGATCCCTTGGCCAGGACTGTTCCTCAACGAGGACGTCTACTACTCGTACGCGAACTTCGTCCCGGTCAAGGAGGAGATTTTCTCGCGGCTGCCGGTCACGATCACCCTCGCTGTCGGGGCGGCGACGCTATGGCTCTTGATAGGGATCCCGATCGGCATCATCTCCGCCGTGAGGCGCGGAAGCATCTGGGATCGCGCGGCGATGGTCTTCGCGCTCATCGGTGTCTCCGCGCCGGTGTTCTGGCTCGCGTACCTGTTCCTCTATGTCTTCTGGTTCAAGCTCGGATGGGCTCCACCATCGGGCATCCCCATCGGGACCTCGGTCGGCGAGGCCGTGTTCCAGGGGGTGTTCATCCTCCCGTGGATCGTGCTGTCCATGACCTTCGCCGCATTCTATGCGCGGATGGTCCGCGGGAACCTGATCGAGACGATGGGGGAGGACTACATCCGGACGGCGCGCGCTAAGGGTCTGTCGGAGAAGCGGGTCATCTACAGGCACGGCCTCCGCGCCGCGCTCACGCCAGTGGTCACGATGTTCGGCCTCGACCTGGCCGTCCTCCTGGGCGGCGCGTTCATCACGGAGACGGTGTTCAACCTGCCGGGCGTCGGCCAGTATGCGGTGAGGTCCATCTTTGCCAACGACTTCCCGTCCGTCATGGGGGTGACGCTGTTCGGCGCGTTCTTCATCGCGCTCGCCAACCTGGTCGTCGACGTCGCCTACGCGTTCCTCGACCCGCGGGTGAGGTACACGTAGGTGGTGGAGCCGCTCCTGGAGGTGAAGAACCTCACCGTTCACTTCCCGACTGACGACGGCTTGGTGAAGGCGGTGGACGGCCTCTCGTTCTCGCTCCTTCCGGGCGAGACGCTGGGCGTGGTCGGGGAATCGGGCTCGGGCAAGAGCGTGTCGTTCCTCACGGTCATGGGTCTCATCAGCCGGACGCAGGCGCAGATCGAGGGCGAGATCATCTTCCAGGGCCGGGATCTCCTCACGCTACCGATCGATGAGATGCGGACCGTCCGGGGAGAGAAGATCTCGATGATCTTCCAGGACCCGATGACGTCCCTGCACCCGTACTACAAGGTCGGCTTCCAGATCGCCGAAGCGGTGCGCGTCCATCAGAAGGTCTCCAAGCAGGAGGCTCTTCAGCAGGCGGTGGAGATGCTCCGCCGCGTCGGGATCCCCCGTCCGGACGAGCGCGCCGACCAGTACCCACACGAGTTCTCCGGAGGCATGCGTCAGCGGGCGATGATCGCGATGGCGCTCTCGCTCAACCCGGACCTGCTGATCGCGGACGAGCCCACAACCGCGCTGGACGTGACGGTCCAGGCCCAGATCCTCGATCTCCTCGACCGGTTGAAACAGGAGTTCAACGCCTCGATCGTGATCGTCACGCACGACCTCGGGGTCGTGGCCGAGCACTGCGATCACATCCAGGTGATGTATGCCGGCAAGATCGTCGAGGCAGGTGACCGTCGCGACATCTACTACCAGGCCCACCACCCGTACACGTGGGGGCTCTTGGAGTCGATCCCGCGGCTGAACGACACCGAGACCAAGGAGCGGCTGCACCCGATCCAGGGGCTCCCGCCCTCCCTGATCTTCGTCCCACCTGGCTGCGCGTTCCATCCGCGCTGCCCACACGTGTTCGATAGGTGCCGGACGGAGGTACCCGAGCTCCTGCCGGCGGACGGCCATCACGCCTCCCGGTGCCACCTTTCGCTCGCCGACAAGGAACGCATCTTCCAGGAGGAGGTCATGGCCCGCTCGTGAGCGTCGAGGTCACCGAACGATCGCAGCCCGAACCGACGACCGAGCGGACGCCGCTCGTCCGCATCCGTGGCCTGCGGAAGCTGTTCCCGATCACCCGCGGGATCCTGTTCCAGAAGCGGATCGGCGACGTCCACGCGGTGGACGGCGTGGATCTGGAGATCTTCAAGGGCGAGACGCTCGGGCTCGTGGGGGAGACGGGGTGCGGGAAGTCGACGCTCGCCCGCGTCGTGATGCGTCTGTACGAAGCGTCGGAGGGGACGATCGAGTTCGAGGGCCAGGACATCACCCACGCGAAGGGCGCCGACCTCCGCGGGCTCCGTCGCGATATGCAGATGATCTTCCAGGACCCGTTCGCCTCGCTGAACCCGCGCAAGACAGTGGGGTCGATCATCGGGACCCCATACCGGCTCCACAAGGTGGTGCCCCGCAATACGATCAAGACCGAGGTCCAGCAGCTCATGGAGCTCGTGGGGCTGAACCCCGAGCACTACAACCGGTATCCGCACGAGTTCTCGGGCGGCCAGCGCCAGCGGATCGGGGTGGCCCGCGCGCTCGCCCTGCGGCCCAAGCTGATTGTGTGCGACGAGCCGGTCTCGGCGCTGGACGTATCGATCCAGGCCCAAGTGCTCAACCTGCTCGGGGACCTCCAGGAGGAGTTCGACCTCACGTACCTGTTCATCGCTCACGACCTCTCGGTAGTGAAGCATGTCTCCGACCGGGTCGCGGTGATGTACCTGGGCAAGATCGTCGAGATGGCCGTGGGGCAGACGCTCTACCGCAACCCCAAGCACCCGTATTCGGGGGCCCTGCTCTCGGCGGTCCCGATCCCGGACCCGGATCTGGCCGCCGCCAAGAAGCGCATCATCCTCGAAGGCGACGTCCCGAGCCCGATCGACCCGCCCTCGGGCTGCCGGTTCCACCCCCGCTGCCCGAACGCGCAGTTCCCCAAATGCAGCGAGGACGAGCCCAAGCTCCTACCGCACCATCCCGGCCAGGTCGCTGCATGCCACTTCCCGCTCGAGGATCGCGCGATCATAGAGACCCCGGCGGGCGGGTAGAGAGCCAGTACACTGACGGGCCATGTTCAACGTCATCGCGCTCGTGCTCTGCGTGCTCTCGAGCCTGTTCCTCATCGTGTTCATCCTGCTGCACTCCGGCAAGGGGAGCGGCCTTTCGGACATGTTCGGCGGCACGTCGAGCCTGTCGGGAGGTACCGCCCTCGAGCGACGCCTCGACAAGATCACGGTGGTCACGGCCGTGATCTTCGGCGCGTCGACGTTCTGGCTCTCGTGGAAGTGGGGCGGCTGAACCGATCGCTCGGGCCCGGTTGCTAGAATCGCCGGGATGCCGTCGGAGTGGCGGAACTTGGTAGACGCGCTAGGTTGAGGGCCTAGTGGCCTTATGGGCCGTGGGGGTTCAAATCCCCCCTCCGACACCATGTGATGTGTCGGCGCATCGTGGCCGGATGTGTCGGGGCATCGTAGACGCCTCATCCCTGAGGCTGGTAGTCCCGGGTCGGATCAAGCGTGAGCTGCCGCAGCAGCTCACCGTCCTGGGACACCACCCGGACGTCCAGACCGTCCACCAACATGATCACGCGCTTGCCCTTGTGGGCGTGTCCCACGCCGATGTGATGCAGGCGGGTCCGGTGGCGCAACGTCACCTTGCCGTTGTTGTCGATCCGGTCCCTTCGCACCTCACGCCGGCACCGACCCGGATCATCGGTCCTCTCGGCCTCGCCTTGTCGCGCGCCTCGAAGGCGACCCTCGGCGGCCTGCGTTCCCTGGCCCGGTGAGGTCTCACCTCGTTGTAGTAGGCGACGAACCGATCGACCTGGGTCTGGAGCTCGGCGATCGAGCCGGCGGGTGGCTGACGGGCCAAGAAGTGAGGTGGCGGATCAGTTCCCCATCCTCGCTCAGGATCAAGACGAACAACGTGATCGAGCGCGCGCTCCGGATCGTCCGCCAGCCCTAGCGTCCGATGGGCGCGTTCACCAACGAGGAGTCGGCAGAGCGGATCTTCGGTGTGTAGGAGGGCGAGTGGAACAGGAGGAGGAGACATCCCCTCGAGGCGATCTACACAACTTGACAGACGCTCTGGAACGGGGGCACATTGGTCTAGAAGGGGAGCGCTGCCGGGGCAATACGACCACGTTCGAGATTCACGACAGGGACGGTGCAAGTGAAACCGAGCCTGTGAAAGGAGGTGGTCACATGTTTCGGGTCGTACGTGAGTACGCGAAGTTTGCTCTGAGCACTCTCTCCTCGGTCATGTATCACACCACATGATCTAGGAGTGAGGGTTCCCCGCGGCAGCTGGGGTGCGCGCGGGTCGGTTGCGAGGCACATCCGGAACCGTGCCGCCGGCCCCAGCGCAGCGGGGCATCGTTGCCTGCTCGGCGATCCGAGCCGCCAGGGGGATTGATATTGGATGCTTGGAACCGCTCTCACCCAACTTCGTTACGCTCTCTCTCTCGCATCGGGACGCCGGATCGATGTTGACGGGATCGAGAGACTGGTTCGCGATTGTGTCGCAACGGTTGAGGAATTTGGCCCCGCGAGCCTCGAGGATGCGGACGTGCTGGGTGGGGCGACTCTGTCTGACGAGGCGCGTCGCACAGTCGATCGGAGCCGCCTCCGCCACGTTGCCAAGCTGGCATTCGATACGACCCCCTACTATCGCGACCTGTTCAATCACCTGGGCATCCAGCCGGATGACTACGACATCGAACGGCTCGAGGCCCTGCCGACAACAGACAAGGCAGCGCTGCGCTCGATGCCCGAGGCGTTCGTCAACTGGCGAGCGGATCCGACCTTTCAGGCCCTAACCAGCGGCACCACGGGGTACCCCACCTCGATGTGGTTCTCCCGTTACGAGCTGGACTTGGGCGCAGCGCTTGGCGCAGTCGCTTCGGTGATGCGTCTCGGCTTCACGCCCGAAGATGTGGTCCAGCTGAACATCAGCTCACGGGCATCGCTCGCCATGGTGAACACCATCAGAGGCTGCCAATTGATTGGATGCGCGTGCTTCCCGGTGGGGCTCATCGACCCCGACGAGACACTCTCACGGCTCGCAACCCCGGTGCATCTCCCTGGCAAGAAGCCTCAGGTCAGCATCATCACGACCTATCCCACCTATCTCGGGCTGTTGGTGGAACGCGCTCGCGCGTTGGAGTATCGGCGGGAGGACTTCGGGCTTGAGCAGATCCTCTGCGGCGGAGAGGTCCTGACCACGGCCCTACGGGAGCTGGCCGAGGAGCAGTTCGGCGCACGCATCATCGAGAACTACCTGATGACGGAGATCTTCCCTGTGGGAGGACTGATGTGTCGAGATGGGCACCTTCACATCACCTCCGAACAGGGATTCTCTGAGGTGCTGTCCCTCGAGGATCACCGGCCTGCCCAACCCGGCGAGATCGGCACGATCGTGACCACCCCGTTCTTCCCCTACCGAGAGACGACCCTGTTGCTACGGCTCGTCACCGGTGACGTCGTCCGGACCGTCGGAGGGGAATTGACGTGCGAGCTCGCGTCTCTTCCTGCGACCTCCCCAATCCTGGGGAAAGCGAGCCATGCCGTGCGCACTGACGATGGATGGCTCCTGACACGTGATTTCCTCGAGGTCCTGGATGGTGAGGCCGAGGTGCCGCTTCCGTCGAGGTTCGTGGTCCAGACTACCCACGAGGGCCTGGACGTCCATGTACTTACCTCCGCGGTGGACAAGGAGGTCGCTGGGCGCATCCAGGCCAGACTGCATGAGGCAGGGGTTCCGGTCCGACGAGTCCATCTGCACGATGGTCGGAGCACGATGCCACCGTCCATCCCGCTTCGGGTGGATCTTCAGGAGGCCTCGTACCGGCAGGAGGACGGACAGTTCGCCGTGGGGGTCGCTCCGTGACCAGGGTCGATCCCAGTCTACCGAACGTCATCGTCATCCTCACGCTGCTGGTGATCGCTCTCGTGCTTGCGCATCTCTACTTCCTCCACGTGACGATACCCCGGCCGCCCGTAGGCTTCTACGATCTCCGCGACGTCATGATCATGATGGCGGTGGTGGTGGTCCTGCCGCCCCTCTACCTGCGACTTCCCGATGGTCTCATCACGGCGCTGCTCGCCGTGCCGTTCCTGGCCATCGTTCAGTTCTCGCTGGCCCCCTTGTTGCCGCGACCCTTACCACTGCTCCTCGCAGTGGGCGTCGTCGCTCTGGACATCGCGCTGTCGATGAGCGGAGCAGAGACGGGTGGGCATGCGGCTTTCATTGTGTTGAACGACGTGCTAGTGCTGATTGCGGTTGTCGGCGTTGTGAATCTCTACCTTCAGAACGGGATGCACGCTCGCACTGTTGCAGTGTTCGCCGTGGCGCTCGCCGTCTACGACGTGATCGCCAGCATCTTGTTCCCCACCATGGTCGAGTTCTTCTTCCGCGTCCAGGACCTGCCGCTGGCTCCCCTCGTGTCGTGGGGCGAGGGCGAAGCGACTGCCGCCATCGGTCTCGGTGATGTCATCGCGCTCGTCCTCTGGCCGCTCGCTGCGCTGAAGGCTTTCGGGCGGATGCCCGCGTGGATAGGAGTGATCCTTGGGTTGTCTGCTGTGACCGGGATCTTCGCCGCGATGTCGGTGGGTCTCGTCGACCAAGGACTCCCTGCCATGGTTGCGCTCGGGCCGCTCGTCGGATTGCAGTACGCGTTCTGGCGAAGGCGTCGGACGGAACGAACGATCGCCGACTATCGACGAGGCCTCTCCCCCGGTACAGTATTCGTTCCTTCCGACCCGTCTGGGGAGGCATGGGATTCGGTGATGGCCGCAGTCAGATGGTTGAGGGATCACGGAACGGCCCCGTCGAGCCGGGGGCGATACGTCGCCCTCAGGGAGGGAGAGCTCGTCGGGAGCGGATCCGTGCCCGGTGATGCGCGACGGGTGTCGCGAGTTACGGCGCCCAGGACACTCCCCGTGGTGATCCACGTGCCGGCGGATGAGGACCACCCACGTCTCACTCCCGGTTCCCTGGCGCTTCCCGCGATGGGTACGAGCCCGCCCCCACCGTGAGCTCCGCATCTGAGGGTTAGGCGAGTTCACCTCGGGGGCGACGCACTCGCATCTCGCGATGACGACACGAAATCTGAACCGCTGTCTCAACACCACCGGTCGTCAAACTGGTGACGTGGCGCCTTGTAGTTGCGAGGCTTCTTGGAAGGGAAGATCGGGGCCCAGACAGCGGGTTCCATCTTCCTGAGCAAGGAGCGCATCAGGCCCTCAAGTCGTTGGGCGCGCGCGAGAGTCGGGCCAAGCTGCCGGAGGGGCTGGCACAGGCTCGACCCGAAGAATTGGAAGGGGCCGCGACAAACCATTCAAACTGAGGTCTTCGCATTCGACCTGGCGCAAGCCTGGCACCCGTTCTGCCCGATGCTGCTCTCTCAGGCTCGGCAGAGGCGTTCCCGACGCTTCCAAAGACGACAAAGACGAACTCATCGACCTGCGGATCGCACACGGGACACAGGCGCAGATACCCGTGCTCGAGACGATCGTTCGTGACGATCACCGAGAGAACACCGAGCGGCGTGTGAAGGGGTAGCTAGCAAGATTGCCGCGTTGGCGCCCAGGGGCAGGCCTTGCCGCAAATGCTTCGTCGACCTCCTCCGATCGAACATCCCGAAGGCTCCGCCAGGCCGCCGTCCGAGCCATCGAACGGTGAAGCCCCGCGATCCCGGCCTGATCGGGGGTCTTCATGCGGTGGTCGATGGAGGTGGAGTGCCAGGGACGGCGGCCGCGGTGGCCCTCGACTCACTCGCCAGCGAGTCCTCGGCGAGCTGGAAAATGCATCAAGAAAAGAGGCGATCCACGAGATCATCCCCTCCTTGGCGCTGTCGGCCGTGCACAAGTTCTCTCGAGCCTCTTCAACTACCTGGGGGCGAACGCCGAGTACGATGACGTCGTCCTCCATCGCGCCTCGGCCGAGGCCGTACGCCAAGCAGCGGAGCACGTGAAGCCCGAGACCGAGGAGGATCAGGAGACACTCGTCGGTCTCATCGACAGCAAGGAACGCGAGGTTAAACCGCCGGGCGCCCTGTCCTCGGCCTCGCTCGCCTCAATTTGGTGACGACGCCGCCTTCAAGATTCTGTACGACGAGGTGCCATTCGAAGTGAAGGGTGACCCGGATGAGCTCTTCGGGTTCTACAAGGAGCGGCTCGTCCGGCCGCTGGGCGTCTACGCGCGAGCCCGGGACCAGGGGGAATCGGGGTGGGGCTTCGCGCTCAAAAACATGATGATGCCCGCGTCCCGCACGACATTCGGTCCAAGCAGAGTGATGTTCCTCATCCTGGAGCGACCTGACGAGGAAACGATCGCCGCCCCCAGACGCTGTTTCAAGAAGATCGCACATGTCTCCGCTGGGACCCTCCAGAATCGACGCCGATAGAGCGGTGAGTAGCCGCTCACGCCTCGGCTCTTGCGCGTGGTGAATTGGAGCTCGTCTCGTGGTTGGTCAAACGGCAAGATCCAGCTCCCCACGCGCAACGAGCGGTGTGGTTACGGTTCGCCACGGTCCTCCGACACCGATCTACGTGCGGAAACGCAAGAGGCCCCGAGAGCCAAGTCGCGCTCCCGGGGCCATTGTCTGCCTGTTGTCTGCCCACTCGTTCGTGCTCTTGTCACCTGACCCCATAGGCCCGCCCCGTGAGGACGCTGACTACCGGGTCGTGGCCGTCAAGCAGCGCTATTCAACCCGGCCAGCACGTCGGCCGTGCGGGAGACTCCCTCCAGCGCCGCGTGGACCATGAGGAAGATGAAGACGGCCGCGGCGGCGGCGAACGCGATCCGGAACAGAGGGTAGTGAGTGTTCATGTGCGCTACCTCCTCGGGAGAGGGCCCCTTTCGGGGGATTCGGTTCGTCCCCCGAAGGGTACGGATCGGCGGCGTTGCAGGCGATAGGCCGTAGGGCCATACGCGTTCGCCGAACGGCCAATAGTCGTTGCCCGTGGCCAGTGTCGATGATCGGCCGTCGCCCTTCCAGCACCGCCCTGAGGACCAGGTCCTAATCGGAGTCGATCAATAACTCGGCGAAAAGGGGCGACTCTCCGGGTAACCCCAGAACTCTCCGTTCCGGTCGGCTCGGCGCCGACCGGGTCTAAAAGACCTGCTCCTGGCGCCGAGCTACTGCACGTCCTGATGCAAGTCGAAGGCATGCGCCTACGACCTGATCCGAGGTCGGTCGGCACGCAGCTGCGCCCACCGGGCCGTCTCGCTACGTGAAGCGGGGCGTCGATGGTCCGAATGGGTGACGGCCGGGTGGCGCCACGTCGTATCGGCGAGCGTAGAACCATCGTGCGACATGACCAGCGGCGCATGTGGTGGTACTCAAGGGTTTCGTAGAGGAGGTCGTCTACGACATTCCACCGGGAGCCTTCGGACATGTCGATCCTCCAACGTTCCGCCTCGTCACAGGCTCCCGCCGACTCGCGGCCGCCCAGCGAGCGACTCCGCGTGATCACGGCGGGCCGCGTCGGCAACATGGAGGCTCGGCTTGGAACCAGTGGGTTTGACGTCGTCGCGGCCGCCGAAACGGAGGACGCGCTGATCGATGCCGTGTCGGTGGACGAGCCGGACGCGATCGTCGTCGAGGCCGACCTGTGCGACTCGCTCGAGCACGTTCGAGATCTGGCACCCGATGCCGTGCTCATCGTCGTCGGCGATCACACGCCGGCCGGCGCGTTGGGTCGCGTCGAGCGAGGCATGTCCGGGACGGCGATGGCCGGACTCCTGCACGCCCTGGTCGCCGAAGGCGTCGGGGCGGCCGTCGTGTGGGGGCTCGTGCCCACGTTCGGGGCAGGGGGCGCGTTGCATGTTCCCCATGGCGTGGGCGTATCGCTCCTGTCCGCGAAGGCGGATCTGATCCGAGCGCACCTTGCGAACGCGCTTCGCGACCACGCGGAACTCGTGACTACGGCGAGCACGATCCTGGTGACGGTTTCCGCGAGCCTTGTGGTGGCCATGAGCGCGCCCAGCATGCACGAACGGCCGGAGCGCATCCGCGTTGCTGCGCCGATCGTGGAGCACGCGGCGCCGCATCCGGTCGTCGCTGTGTCCCCCGCGACGGGAACGCCCGTGCACCCCTCGGCGAAGGAGGGCGAGCCCGGCGACCGACGGGGGCCGAACCGCGGTCAGTCCAGGGATCATGGTCGTCACGAACATCCACCGAGGGATGCCTCGCGGCCGCCCGGCGTGGCTCACGGTTGGGATCACCGGCCGCCCAAGCATGCCGACAACGGGCACCACAAGGGGTGGGATAGCAACTCCGTTCCCAAGGACCTGCCCGCCGGCAAAGCATGAACGGAGGGCCGTCGGAGACCGCGGACGACCGAACCCTCCCGGGCTCTTTTCGGGATCGCGCCCCTAGGACCTCGCGGAGGGTCGAGCTTGATCTCGCCTCACCGGTCAATCGTCCGATCGGGCAGGCCCTTCGCCAGATGCACGTCCCGATGGTCGTGACGTTCGTCCGCTGGCGCCCCACTTCATCCGGCCTACGCTCTCGACTGCCAGAAGGTCCATCCCGGATCCGACATCGTTCGCCGGCCGACGAGGACCCCGGGACCGATCAGTAGATGCCGCCCGAACCGCTGCCGGCGTTCGCGGCGATCAGGATCACCGCCACGAGCACCGCGACCCCGAGGGCGATCCCGAGCCACGTCTTCCAGGTCCAACCGCCGCGCCGCTTCATCCCGCTCGAGCTGTCCATCTCGACCTCCTTCGCTCCCGAACGCCGGTGATCCCTTCCTCTGCCATTCGCACCGACGTGGCTCCGGGTTCCCCTGTCGAGGGTGATGAACGTCACCGATCTTGCATCGAGCTCGGGGAATGCGCCCGTACCCGCTAACGGACGCCGATCTCGTCGAGGTGACGGAGGAGGTCGGCCGGGTCGTCGTAGACGCGATACGCGCCGGCGCGCTCGAGCTCCTCGAGGCCGTAGCCGCCGGACAGCACGCCGATCCCGAGGGACCGCGCCCGCCGGGCGGCGAGCAGGTCCCAGACGCTGTCGC
>Ga0307302_10000694_pt1 | contig 14830 bp, 14 predicted proteins | sample ER_DNA_183_FD_194490 | JGI IMG/M metagenome (GOLD analysis project Ga0307302, IMG submission 194490) | Bulk soil microbial communities from the East River watershed near Crested Butte, Colorado, United States - ER_DNA_183 | ecosystem: Environmental > Terrestrial > Soil > Floodplain | place...
TGGACGACCGACCGCTCGACCCCCTCGACGAACTTGCGGGTCTTGGGGTTGGCCAGGTCCTTCTCGGTGAGGTCGCTGGAGAGCTTGGTGGCGGCGAAGTAGGCGCCGACGGTGGCGTTGAGGCCGGAGGTGGAGTAGTTGGGGTTGGTCTTGCCGAGCCGGAACTGCCCCCATTCGGGGTGGCCGTTGCGGGCCCAGCCGGTGTCGTCGCGGCCCAGGTCGAGCAGGTCGGCCCAGCCAAGCTGCTTCTTGGGCCAGCCGAGGGCCTGGGCCATCGGCCGCGGCATGGCGATCACCAGCGGCGAGGCGGCGATCCTTGGGGTGCTGGGCGGGATCATCTTGGGCCGGTCGGCGGCCTGGGTCCGTTGCTCGAGCAGTCTGACCCAGCCGGAGGACGCCGGCGTCCACACGTCTGGTCGGGGTCCGTCGGACGCCTCGTTCCAGCCGTTGGCTAGCGCCGCCATCGCCCCGCCGGAAGCCTTGCTGGTCACCGCGACCTGGACACAGCGCCCATCCACGGTCGGGCCCTGGTCCATGTAGTCGGCCGCCAGCTGCTTCAGCAGCTGCGCCTTCTCCGAGGATGCCGTGACGGCCAGGGTGACCGCGTCGCCGCTGCAACGGCCGGCGGCCGTCCCGGTGTCGCCACCGTCGCCGGAGGTCGTCCCCCGGGTCGTCAGGAAGCGGATCCCCCCGATGAGCACCACGGCGACCACGACGGCAATAAGGAAGGGCCGCGGACTCCGCCGGGACTGCTGGACCACTGTTCCCCCTTGAGTGTCTGGCTAGGCAATCTAGTCTGCGCCATCGTGGCCGACAAGATGGCCGCCAGCGCCCCGGACGCCGCTCACCCGGGCTTGGTCTGGCCGTCGATCGCTGCCAGATTCGCCGACCGTCAGGTCGGCGGTCTCAGGTCAGGATCGACGCAGACCCAACGCCGTCTTCGGCATCCGCTCGAGCAGGCTGGCCGCCGCCGGCGGCGTCCTGACCTTGCCCGTCGCCGCAGCTGCCGGGAGCACCGGCTTCCCGGTGGTGAACAGCCAGGTCTCGAACAACTGGTCCAGCTGCTTGCCCGAGATCCGCTCGGCCAGCGCGATGAACTGCCCGGTGGTCCCGTTCGCACCGGCCCTCCTGGCCGCCCAGGTCCGCAGGATCCGGAAGAAGTCCCGGTCACCCACCTCGTTGCGGAGCACCTGCAGGGTCATGGCACCCCGTACATACACCGCACCATGGAACAGGAACGGGATGCCCGGGTCGCCGACCACCACGTCCCAGAACGGGTCGTCAGCGGGGATCTCCTGATACAGCGAGTCGAAGACCTCCTGGGTGGTCCCAAGACCCTCGCGCTCGCCCCACAGCCACTCGGCATAGGTGGCGAACCCCTCGTTCAGCCACATGTGCTTCCACTCGGCCAGGGCCACGCTGTCCCCGAACCACTGGTGGGCGAGCTCGTGGACGACCACCGAGTCGCCGTCGACCGGATCGGTGAAGAAGGACCCCGGGTAGATCGGGCGGGTCTGGTTCTCGAGGGCGAAGAACAGGTCGGGGGCGTCGTCGACGATCCCCCCGCCGGTGGAGAACGGATAGGGCCCGAACTGCCCGGACAGGAAGTCGAGGATCTCACCCTGACGGGCCAGCGAGCCGTCCGCGATCTCCCCGAAGGTCGGCGAGGCCGGGTCCTGGGGGTCGACCGGCTCGTTGTAGAGGTCCGGGTCGACCGCGTCGTACATCCGCAGCCCCTGGGCGGTCCGGTAGCTGCGCAGGTCGAACTGCCCGATCGTGGCCGTGGCCAGATACGGTGCCATCGGCTCGGGCGCGTCCCAGACCCAGGTCGTCCTGTGGCCGTGGGTGCGGCGGCCGACGAGGCGGCCGTTGGAGATCGCCTCGAGCCCCGCCGGCACCGTCACGACGAAGGTGAAGGCCGCCTTGTCGGTCGGGTGGTCGTTGAGGGGGAACCAGTTGGCCGAGCCCTCGGGCTCGCTCACCACGACCGCGCCGTCGTCGGTGTGGATCCAGCCGTAGGGCAGCGGCTCCTCCGGGACCGACAGGTCGATCTGGGTCCTGGGCACGCCGTCGTAGCGGACCACGGTGGTGAACCGCCGGCCCTGCTTGAGCTGGTGCCTGGGCGTCACCGTCAGCTCGTGGTCCTGGCTTCGAGCCCAGCGCGCCTTCCGGCCGTCGACCACCACCGAGCGGACGGTCATCCCCTGGAAGTCAAGGTTGAACCGGCACAGCGTCTCGGTCGCCCGGGCCGAGATCGTCGCCACCCCGACGAGGCGGTCCGTCGCCGGGTTGTAGGAGATCTTCAGCAGGTAGTGGGCGACGTCGTACCCGCCGTTGCCGTACAGCGGGTAGTAGTCGTCGCCGACTCCTGGGGCGCCCGCGTGGCATCCTCGGCTCCTGGCAGTGTCCCCGGCCGCCTGGCCGGTCGACGCGCCGGCCGGGGTTACCGTAGTGGTCACAAGCGTCAATGCCGCGAACGCGGCCACCACCATGACCGCGCGTGCACGCCGGATGTTCATCGCCGACCTCCCTGCCGGTGGCGCCTGACCTCCAGCCCACGTCGGCTTGGGGCAGGTCTCAGCCGCCCAGAATGTACTCTTTGTGCGGAGGCGCGAGAAGACCACCGACCGAGCTCTGCTGACTGGCAGCCCGCGCCCGGACACGTAGACTCCATCCATGGACGTCCTGGTGGCCGGTGGGCACGGAAAGATCGCCTTGCGCCTGTTGCGGTTGCTGGCCGCGGAGGGTCACCGCGCCCGTGGCCTGATCCGCAAGGCTGAGCAGGCCGCCGACCTTGAAGCGCTCGGCGCGGTGGCGGTCCTCGCCGACCTGGAGGCCGAGGCGAGCCTTGCCGAGTACGTCCAGGGCGCCGACGTGGTGGTCTTCGCCGCCGGCGCGGGCCCGGGCAGCGGGCCGGAACGTAAGCGGACCGTCGACCTCGGTGGAGCCGTGAAGCTCGTCGACGCTGCCCTGGCGGTCGGGGTGCGCCGGTATGTGATGGTCAGCTCGATCGGGGCGGATCGGCCGCACCAGGCGTCTGGCAGTATGCGGCCCTACCTGGAGGCGAAGGCCGAGGCCGACCGGTATCTGATGGCGAGCGGCCTGGAGTACACGATCGTGCGCCCCGGCTCGCTCACCGACGAACCGGGCACCGGGCGAGTTCGGGTGTCCACGGAGCTGGGCAGCCGCGGGGCTGTCCCGCGCGACGATGTCGCGGCAGTCATTGCTGAGGTGCTCGATGCCCCGAACACGATCGGTGTGACCTTCGAGGTGTTCAGCGGCGACCGCTTGGTGACCGAGGCCGTCCGGTCGCTCTGACCGTCCGGCGGCCCAGCAAGGTGCTCGGCCGCGGCGGCGCGGTGCGGACGGGGTCCGGCCGCCATGTCATCCTCGGGGCTGCTGGCAGATGGAGGTCGGGGGCGGGCAGCGGTGGTAGTCGACGCCGTCGCGGGCAAGGATGCGTGCGGCGATGCGGTAGGTGATGCCGTTGCCGCCCTTGTCGAGCACGATCACGTACGGCTCGCCCAGCGACCAGCCGCCGTCGTAGCCGCCGAAGGCGCTGTCGGCGCCGGCGCGGTAGCCGGCGTCGAACGCGGCCTTCACGCGGTCGCGCGTGCCAGGCGGCGACGCCGCGGTCACGGCGAGCGCTCGTCCTTCCTGGAGGCCCTCGGCGCGCCCGTCCCCGAAGCCATCCGCATAGCCCGCCAAGGCGCCGTCGTGGTAGGCGCGGGTCCTGGCGCCGGGGTCGGCGGCCGTCGCCCGCCCCAGACCGACCAGTCCCAGGGCGGCGAGGATGCCGAGCAGGACGGCGAACACCCGGGTTCGCTGGCGGACCATGGCGCACCGACTCCTCTCCCAGACCCGCATACGAGTGGAGAGACCGTAGGCCGTGGCGGCGCTAGGGTGCCAGGACCCGACCCTGAATCACAGGACCAGCACCTTCGCCGGATTCGCCGCTCGTTGCGGCGACGTTCGCCTGCGCCAGCTGGGTCCGGTGCCGCCGAGGTGAGAGCGGCACCGGACCTCATGGCGACCGGCGACGAGGGTTAGCTCGCGGCGTCGATCGCGCCGAACAGGCCGTGGGCTTCGTCGTCGATGCCCGCGGTGAACAGCAGGGTCGTCGGGTTGCCGGTGACGCCGTTGCCGAAGCGCAGCGCCCACAACCCCTCGATCTCGATCGGGGTGCCGTCCTCGTGGCGTAGGCGGCCGTGGAATGCGCCTGTGGTCGGGTTGTAGGCGTTGATGCGGCCGTTGCCGAAGTTGCCGACCAGCAGGTCGCCGCTGAAGCGGCCGAAGCCGGCCGGTGCGACCACCAGACCCCATGGGGCGTTCAGGTGGCCGCGGCGAACCAGGCGGCGCAGCAGGTGGCCGCTGGTGCTGTAGACGTCAACGAACCCAAGGCCAGGACCGGCGATCTCGTCCGCTCTGTCAGCGTCCTGCTTGGCGTAGGCGACGTACAGCCGGCCGCCGAGCTCCTGGATGTTGAAGGGCGCGAACCCGTGCGGGAGCCTGCGGTCCTGGAACGCACCTGACAGGTGGACCCGGTTGAAGCCCTGGTCGAAGACGTCGATGCGCCCGTGGTGAAAGTCGGCGCCGTACAGGAAGGTGCCGTGTGCGGTGGTGGCGATGGCCAGGCCCTTGTAGATGGCATGGCGCACGCTGGCGCCGACCTGCGCCTGGGTGGAGGGCGGCGGCGGGGGCACGCCGGGGTTCCAGCCGGTGACCAGCCCCGCCTCGGAGTTGAACAGGAACAGCGCCGCGCCGCTGGCTGCGCCCGAGCGGACCACGAACCCGGTGGTGGGGTTGAAGACCTGCCCGGTGGGGGCGCCGCCGGGGATGTTCACCACCAACCCGGCCTTCTGGATCGGGCTGCCGTTGACGAACCCGGGGTAGATGGTGGCCTTGTCGGTGCCGTTGTCGGCCACCCACGCCGGGGTTGTCGGGCCGGCTGCCAGGCCCCAGGGGTTGACCAGGTCGGGGTCGGTGAGCTGGGCCAGGCCGGGCAGATCCGAGACCAGGTTGGTCTGGTGGTAGCCGTTCCGGGGGTGCGACGCGGCGGCCGGCACTACCGGGGCCAGGGCGAGAAGCGCGGCCACCAGCCCGAGGGCGAGCGCGCTCCGTACCCGGCCGAGCCGTTGTGGACCGGGACCGGACGGCAGTCCGGTTGGATCAGGCATGCTGCTGCCTCCTTGACGGGTCGAGGCACCCGTCCCACCTCATAACCGCAAACCGGGCGACCTGATTCACAAGCCAAGCCCCCTGGAGTGCCGGGTCAGGCCGGTCCGGTTGTACTTGGCATCGTCGGACTCCTTCGAGGCGCGGTTGCCAGGGTTGCCCGCGGCTCGAGTTCTCGCGCCGCCCTGCCGAACAATGGAGCCGAGATGACTTCCACATTCGCTGGCCCCGATCAGCCGCCGGAGCTGCTCGCCTACCACGACCCCGACGAGCCGTGGCAGAGGTGGGGCTGTCCGGTCAAGGGGTGCTCGCATCGGGTGGTGCTGCCTTGGGAGCTCGAGCAGCACACCGCCACCGAGCATCCGGGCTGGGCGGCCAGCTGGGAGGCGGAGCGGATGCGGGTCGTGTTCCGCCTGGTCGAGGGCGATGACTCCTGACAGCGGTCCCGGCCGTCTGGCAGGTCGACCAGCAGATCACCGACCTGGCCGTGCATGGCTGGGACGTGGCCACGGCGACCGGACAGCCCACCGACCTCGACCCAGAGGTCGGCCAGCTCGCCCTGGACTGGGGACGCGAGAACCTCAAGCCCCAGTTCCGCGGCGACCCGGGTCGCCTGCTGCCGGCCTGGCTGGGGCATCACGGGATTGGATGGGGTCCGCCGTTCGTAACGGGTGCGTGACGCAGGCCGGTGATACTGGCGCCTGATCCGGGATCCTGGAACGGGAGCGCGATCGGAGGCCGGTGCCGACCATGGGGATCATGCGAGGTGGCCGGCTGAGGTGGCCGCGCCGGTGGCCGGCCGGGCTGGCCTGGACGCTCTGGGCGCTCGGCATCCTCGGCCTGGCTGCGGTCACCTGGCTGGACCGGCTGCTGCGCCAGGCAGGCCGGCCCGACCTGGTGCTGTGGACCGCCGGCTCGGCCGGGGAGGTGCTGGCCATCGTCAGCGCGCTGACGGTTGGGCTGGTGCTGGCCGCCCGGCGCCCCCAGCACCCGGTCGGCTGGCTGCTGCTGGCCTTCGGGCTGTCGCTGGTGGCCGCCGGGGTCAGCGCCGGCTACAGCGACTACGGGCTGCTGGCCCGCCCCGGCTCGCTGCCTGGGGCCGCCTGGGCGGCCGCGTACGTGCAGCACGCCGCCATCCCGACGGCCGCCTGCCTGGGCCTCATCCTGCTGCTCACCCCGACCGGGTCGCCGCCGTCGCCGCGCTGGCGCTGGTGGCTCCGGCTCACGGCGGCCGCGCCGCTGGTCGCCCTGGCCTGCTGGCTGCCCCAGCCGTTCGTCGAGCCCTTCCTCCACGTGGCCAACCCGCTGGCCGTGCCCGGCCTGGCCGAGATCCTGCTCGGCCCGGCCTGGGTGGCCCTGGCCGTCACCGGCCTGGCCATCCCGGTCGGCGCCTGGTCGCTGGTGGTACGGTTCCGCCGGGCCGGTGGGACCGAGCGCCAGCAGCTGCGCTGGCTGACCCTCGCCGCGGCCGTGGTGGCCGTGGGCGTGGTCGCCATCGCTGGCCTGCTGGCGGCCGGCGTCGAGGCGCCGGTCGGTTGGATCTACGCCGCCTGCCTGGCCCTGCTGCCGCTGGCCACCGGGGCGGCGATCCTGCGCTACCGGCTGTACGACCTGGACCGCATCATCAGCCGCACCCTGGCCTATGGACTGCTGACGCTGCTGTTGGGTGGCGGCTATGCCGTGGTGGTTCTGGGGCTGGGCCAGCTCCTGGGTCGGGACTCCAGCCTGATCGTGGCCATGGCGACCCTGGCGGTCGCGGCCGTGTTCCAGCCGGCCCGCCGCCGCATCCAGGACCAGGTCGATCGGCGCTTCAACCGGCGCCGCCACGACGCCGCCCAGATGATCGGCGCGTTCGGCGCCCGCCTCCGAGACCAGGTCGACTTGACCACCCTGACCGCGGAGCTGCTGGCTGTGGCCGACCGAACCGTGGAACCCACGATGGTGTCGCTATGGCTGCGACCGCCGACGGAGCGCGTCGGGCGTTCCATGCGGTGACCTGAAAGGTCAAGAAATCGCCGCGTCGGTCGATCAGGTCGACATGGAGAATCGGGTACTTCCAGCACAGCGCCGCTTCGCGGCCGAACAGGTGACGATCGCGGTCGTTGCCTTGCTGTGGTTGACGTGCCTGGTGTTGGGGGTGGGTGGTCCGCGGGCCACGCAGGCGATCTCCAACTTCGGGCTGATCGCCGCGGCGGCTTCAGCGGGGCTGGCGTGCCTGGGCACCGCTGGTCGCAGTAGCGCACAGCACCGGCGGATGTGGAAGCTGCTCGGGGTCTCGGCGTTGTCCTGGGGCAGCGGCCAGGCCGCCTGGACCTGGTATGAGAGCGTCCTGGGCCGAGAGGTGCCCTTCCCGTCGCTGGCCGACGTCGGCTACCTGGCGGCGGTGCCGCTGGCCGCGGCCGCCCTGCTGAGCCTGCCGTTCGCCGCCCGGGGCCTGGCCGGGCGGGTCCGCCAGGTCCTGGACGGGCTGATGATCGCGGCCTCGTTGCTGCTGATCAGCTGGGTCCTGGTGCTGAAAACCCTCTTCCAGGCGGGCGCCGACAACGCCGGCTCGCAGGCGATCAGTCTCGCCTATCCGATCGGCGACATCGTCGTCGGGACCATCGTGTTGTTCATGCTGACCCGTGCCCGGCGAGCCCACGGCGCCACCGACATCCCGCTCTCCCTCCTGGGTGGCGGGCTGGTGGCCTGGGCTGTGGCTGACAGCGGGTTCGTGTACCTCACCGCCAGCGGGTCCTACTCCTCGGGGGCGCTGATCGACGCCGGCTGGTTCCTCGGCTACATCCTCATCCTCCTGGCCGCGCGAAAGCCGACCGCCGACCTGGTTGCGGAGGAGCCCCAGGCGGCCGACCAGCTGGAGGGGCACGCTGCGACCAGCCAGGTGGGGCTCCTGCTGCCCTATGTCGCGGTCGCGGGATCGCTGGCCGTCAGCACGGTCGCGCAGCTCCAGCACAGCAGGCTTGGCCCGTTCGCCGGCTGGATCCGGTCGTTCATCATGCTGGCGCTGATCGGCCGCCAGGTCCTCACCCTGCTGGAGAACTCCTCGCTGGCCCGGCATCTGGAGGCCCGGGTGGTCGAACGCACCACCGAGCTGCGGGCCAGCGAGCAGCGCTTCCAGGCGCTGGTCCAGCACAGCTCCGAGGTCGTGATCCTGGTCGACCCCCGCAGCAAGGTCGAGTACGTCAGCGAGTCCATGACCCAGGTGTTCGGCTACAGCGAGGCCCACCTGGTGGGCCGCCCGCTCACCGCGATCTTGGACCCTGAAGCCCAGTCGCGGCTGGTCGAGGCCCTGGCCAACGTGGCCAAGCGACCCTACGGCGTGCTGGAGCTGGAGCTGGTGGTCCGCCATCACGCTGGCCATGACTGCACCGCCCAGGTGACGATCACCAACCTGCTCGACAACCCCAGCGTCGGTGGGCTGGTCCTCAACACCCGCGACATCTCCGAACGCCGCCAGCTCGAGGACCAGCTCTCGCACCAGGCCTTCCACGACAGCCTGACCGCGCTCGCCAACCGGGCCCTGTTCAAGGACCGGGTCGACCACGCCCTGTTGCGGACCAGACGCCACAGCCCCTCGGTGGCGGTGCTGTTCCTGGACCTCGACGGCTTCAAGGAGGTCAACGACAGCCTCGGCCACGCCGCCGGGGACCGCCTCCTCATCCAGGTCGGGCAACGACTCCTGGCCTGCGTACGGCCCAGCGACACCGTCGCCCGCTTCGGCGGCGACGAGTTCGCCGTGCTCATCGAAGACGCCAGCGACGACACCGAGCTCGACACCGTCGCCACCCGGATCCTGGACAGCCTCCGCCAGCCGTTCCTGGTCAACGACCGTGAGCTGCACGTGCGCGGCAGCATGGGCATCGCCCGCATGGACCACGACGTTGACAGCGCCGACCAGCTGCTGCGCAACGCCGACCTGGCCATGTACCGGGCCAAAGCAGCCACCCAAGGCGGCTTCGAACGCTACAACCCCGGCATGCACACCGAGCTGGTCGCCCGCGTCCAGCTCGAGGCCGACCTACGACGGGCCCTGGAGGCCGAGGAGCTGTTCCTCCACTACCAGCCCACCTTCGACCTCGGGTCGGGCCAGATCACCGGAGCCGAAGCCCTGTGCCGCTGGAACCACCCAACCAGGGGCCTGGTCCCCCCAACCGAGTTCATCCCCCTGGCCGAAGCCTCAGGGCTGATCCGACCCCTCGGCGCCTGGGTCCTTCGCGAGGCCTGCCAGCAGGCCGCCGCCTGGCAACACGCCCATCCCGACCGTGACAAGCCCCTCGCCCTCAACGTCAACCTCTCCGGCCGCCAACTCCAACACACCCAAGTCGTCCAAGACGTCGCCGACGCCTTGCGCGACAGCGGCCTCCCCGCCGAGTCGCTGGTCCTGGAGATGACCGAGAGCGTCCTGCTCGACGACAGCGAGACCGTCCTGGACATCCTGGGCCAACTCAAAGCCCTGGGGATCCGGCTGGCCATCGACGACTTCGGCACCGGCTACTCCTCGCTCAGCTACCTGCACCGCTTCCCCGTCGACATCCTCAAGATCGACCGCTCCTTTGTCGAACGCCTCAGCCACGCCAGCGACAACGCCGAGCTGGCCTGGACCGTGGTCCGCCTCGGCCAGAGCCTCCAGCTCCAGACCGTCGCCGAGGGCGTCGAAGACTCCACCCAGTTCCTCACCCTGCGCCGCATGGGCTGCGACATCGGCCAGGGCTACTACTTCGGCCGCCCCATGGACGCCAACGCCCTCGCGCGCCTCCTCAGCGACGAACTGACCGCCACCAAGACGGCGACGGCTGGCTAGGGAAGCGGCGGTCGCATCCCTGGTCCATGGGACTAGCTCGGTTACGCTGGCGCCTGGATACTTCCAGCTCCGAACAACTGGCGGGCTGGTCTTGGGACTGAGGAGGTTGACTTGGGGCCCGACGGGGAGCTCCTCGGGGTTGTCGTCCACAGCGGCCTGGTGCTGGGCCGGAGCAGGGATGTCGTCGCCGCCGTCCGGCGGATCACGGCATTCCCAGGAGGGCTGGCCCTGGACACCGTTGTCCTGGCCCGCGACATCCACGCCGAAGCCGCAGGCCGACGCGAGCACGCAGCAACGACCCACCGACGGGCTGCGGAGACGGCCCAACGGGAGGACAAGGCCGCGGCCCAGCACGACAGCCAGGCCGCAGCCCAGTGGGAAGGCACCGCAGCGGCCGAACGGCATCAGGCGCGGACGTCGGCAATCATCGAACGGCGCTATCTCCCCAGCTTCGACGAGGCTGACCTCCTCCGGCTCGGGATCGCCACACCGGCTGGCGCGGCGCTGTGGTTGGACGCCTACGAGTCGTCGAGCTCGAAGACCGAGGACCACTACCGGCTGGAGACCGCCTACTGGTTGACGCCGCTCCCGGTTGATGGACTGCTGACCCTGGTCTGTGCCTGGCCGGAGATCGGCCTAGCGGAGACCCGGACTGACATCATCCTTCCGGAGCTGGCTGTCCGTGCGGCTGAGACCTTTCCGTTGTGGGCTGTCGCAGAGGACGCTGAAACCTAGTCGCCTTCTTGCCGACAGATCTTCGTCGGGCTCGCGTTCGATCCACGCTCCGTCCTGGCCTTGGCGACCGAGCAGGGTCCTGGCTCTGGCGGCTCCCGTTCGGAGACGCCTGAATGAACAAGACCCGTGCTTCGGCAGTAGGTAGAGATACGCTAAAGCAGCTCAATCGAGCTATGGTGGTCGCTTGGCTTGCTCGCGATAATCCCCTTGTCGACACCGCCAGCGGGTGATCGACAACCCGTCTCCGCCGCACGTCCCCGCGGACGACCAGTTGGTCTGTTCCAGGCTCGGCTAAGCCTGTCATGGTGCAGACTTGAGAAAGGGGCCATGCGGTGGCAGCGCAGCGCAAAGACAACCGCGACCAGCCGCCGAGCTACCTTCGGACTGCCGAGGTGGCCGACATCCTCCATGTCTCACCCAAGACGGTCTCCCGCTGGGCCAAGGAGGGCAAGCTCCCCTTCATGAGGACACTGGGTGGACACCGCCGCTACCCCGAGGCCAAGATCCGAGAACTCTTGGTTGAACTCCGAGAGGAACCGACGGCCTGAACTTGCCGACCTCCTCGATTGCCGAGGGTCGGCAGCAATCGGCCGGTCAGCCTACGGTTATGGCACCGATCGGCTCATATCTCATGGTGCCTGCGGGCCCGCAGTTGCGCCCCACGACGTCTGCGGGTTTGAGCAGATAACCGCGAAGCCTATGCATCTTCGCGACCAGGGGAAACAACGTTTAGCTCAGCGCATATCGCAGGCAAATTGCAAACTAAGGTGTTCCTTTACCCGGCCAAGCCCTCAGCCGCTACCGGATCGCTCAGGACCGACCCCTGACGTCGATCCGACAAGTTCGGCGCCGCGAGAATCGCCGAGCGTGATGGCTAGACCCAGCGGGATACGTTGTCGAAGCGATTTGGCAGCCCGCACCGGCTCGGCTCGCTTGTCGGTCGAGTGGTCGGCGCATAGCCTTCAGCCAGCGGGTGACACAGGATCCCAAGGTGCGCTGGTCGAGGTGTTCGGCGATGTCGAAGTACGCGGTGTTCTTCACCCTCAAGGGCGAGGCCATCGCCCAGGCCATGGAGCAACCAAGCGACCGAGTACTGGTCGTGTCCAAGGCGGTGGAATCTGCTGGGGGCACGCTGGAGGCCTACTACTTGATGTTTGGCCAGTACGACGGGTTCGTCATCGTGGACCTCCCCGATTCCCGGGCAGCGGCCGCGACCAGCCTGGCCGTGAGCAGCACCGGGGCCTTCGAACACCTGGAGACCCACGAACTCATCGAGGCAGAAGACCTCAACCCGATCCTAGAGCAGGCCAAAGGCATCACCGCCCAACTCCCCGGCATCTAGAAATGCTACGGCTCCGCACAACTGACCCAGTTCCCTGAGCCGCCGAGGTCGCTCGCCGGTGGCAGAGCTGGCGGCGAGGCGCTGATCGGTTCGGGTCGGAGCTGCCGGCTCCCACAGCAACGTGCCCTCCCGGCGGACGGCCAGACGGGCTGGCTGGTGCTGGCTACTGGGGCTCCAGCGGCCGTACGTTGGCGGCTTGGTTATGTCGAACTCCACGGCTTGGCCCTCATCAAGTGAGCGGTAGCCAGCCGACTGGATCGCGCTGAAATGCACGAAGACGTCCTCGCCCGACTCAGGGGCGATAAAACCAAAGCCCTTCTCAGCGTTGAACCATTTCACGGTTCCAACCGTCATGTACTTTGTCCCTCCTCGGCCACCTCAGAGATAGCAATCAACGCCCACGACCGCTCGCCACCGCCGCTGCGTCGAGGTGCTGCTCCCGACGCCCGTGCCGAGAAGCCAGGCGGATGGACTTGCGGAGTATCCCAGAGGATGCTCCCAAGGTCCCAATGGAGGGTGCCTGCGCGACAAGGCCGGTGCCGAGCAGCTCCAGCAGGTCCCATCAAGTGGCCAATCCCGTCCCAGTGCGCTGACCCTCGTCGCTCATACCGACTGCTTCAGCCTCGTGGACGGGAGAGCCGCTGGCCGCCGAGCACCTCGTCGACCACCTCGATCAGCGGTCGCCGTGAGGACCGAGCCGCACTCCGCAGCCGCTCGAACGCGGCCGCGTCGTCGATCCCCTCCTGCACCATCAGCATGCCCTTGGCCCGCTCGATGCGATTGCGGTGCGCAAAGGCCACCTGCAACTGGTCGGCCAGCCGCCCCTTGACCTGGGCGGCAGCGGCCCGGCTGAGCAGGGTCGCGGCCAGCGCCGCATACACCTGGGCGGCGCTGATCTCGGCCTGATCCCAGTCTCTAGGCTGGGCCGAGTACAGGTCCAGGCTGCCGATCGGGCCGCCTTCCAACTGCACCGGGACACTCAGGCCGGCCCGCATCTCCTGGCCGGTGACCACGTCGGTGATCTTGCCCCAGTGCGGCTCCTTGGTCGCATCCCGCATGGCCATCGGGGCATGCTCGGCGAAGGCGTTGACGCACGGACCCTGCCCCAGCCGCTCCTCGCCCTCCTCGATGACCTGGGTCTGCTGGTCGGAGGCGGTCGCCCAGCGCAGCTCCCCGCGTTCATCGGCCAACATCAGTCCGGCTCCGTCCACCCCCAGCAGCGCCTTGGCCGCGCTGGCGAGCTGCTGCATCGCGCCTGCCAGGTCGTCCTCAGCATCCAGGACGGCCAGTTTGCTGAGGTTCCGGGCCAAGGAAGAAGGATCGATGGGCATGCCGATCTCCTTCACCAGGTTCAGGGAAGCGCGGCAGCGTGTCTGGCCACAAGACTGCAGTCGTACGCCGGCAGTTTACGACACGAGCGCATCACTCACCCGCCATCCGTGCGTCGCTCGATGCACGGGTTGCAGATAAGTGACCATGGATACACCCAGGATGGCTGCCTCGGGCGGCTGACCTCTGCCAGGTGGCCGGTACCAGCCTCGCTGGGGAGGGCAGGCCAAGACCTCGCCTGCCTACGTCGGCGCCCGGGGCAGCCTTCCTCGCCAAAGGGTCTGGAACGCAATCGCCAGCGCTCGGGCCCGTCGCCTCCACCATGCCAAGGTTTGATCTCGTCGGTTCTACCTGGCGACCCTCCGGCGAGGTTCAGGTGGGCGGAGCTGACGGGCCGGTTTCGCGACCAGGACCGGGTGGCAACCTGGGCGATCCGACGATGGAGGTGCCGTGGCCACCAAGGAACCCAACCGGTCGCTGCTGGGGCCGGCGGTACTGGTCGGCATCGGTGCGGCCGGCAGCCTGGACGAAATCGTCCTGCATCAACTGCTGCGCTGGCACCACTTCTATGACCGGGGCAGCCAGGCCGCCGGACTGATCGCCGACGGCATCTTCCATCTCGGCTCCACCGCCGCGCTGGTCATCGGGCTGGTGCTGTTGGTCCAGCGATGGCCCACCGCACGTGGGCCGCTGCGGCAGGCAGCGGCGGGGATCCTACTTGGGGCCGGCGGCTTCAACCTGTATGACGGCACCATCCAGCACAAGCTGCTCGGGCTCCACCAGGTCCGGGCCGGGGCGCCCAACAACCTTCCCTACGACCTGGTGTTCATCGCCATCGCCGCCGTGGTGCTGCTGGCCGGGCTGCTCCTGCTCCGGGCGACCGGTTCGCCGAGAACTTCGCCAGGTAGGAACCGGTCATATCTGAGGAAACGGTGATGAGCATGGGCAGACGACGGTCGAGGATGTCCTCGCCATCTGGCCGAATGTGGTCGCCGTGCACTGGACCCAGCAGCAGCCCGGCTGTCGCGCCGACAGCGGCCAGGCTGAGCACCAGGGTGGGCGGGATGCGCCTCATACGGACTGGATCGCCCTGCTCCGGCCCAGGCGCCGAGCGGCCGGATCAGCCCCGACGCCTCGGCCAGGGGAATGAACTCACTGGGCGGGACCAGCCCCCGGGCCGGGTGCTGCCAGCGGGCCAGGGCCTCGGCCGTGGGGAGCGGAAACTCAGATGTTGCCTATGAGCTGCGGATCCGTCGCGACCGGTCGCTCGGTACCGTGACGCTGTTGTCCCCATCCCCTCGTCATAGAGGCCACCCAGTGCTGCCGAAACTCGCCTACTTCACCCTGTGCCGCTCGATCCAGCTGCTCGCCCTGCTCGCCCTGCTCGGCCGCAGCGGTGCTGCTAAGGATCTGGAGATCCTCGTCTTGCGCCACCAGCTCACTGTCCT
>Ga0307302_10000695_pt1 | contig 14828 bp, 15 predicted proteins | sample ER_DNA_183_FD_194490 | JGI IMG/M metagenome (GOLD analysis project Ga0307302, IMG submission 194490) | Bulk soil microbial communities from the East River watershed near Crested Butte, Colorado, United States - ER_DNA_183 | ecosystem: Environmental > Terrestrial > Soil > Floodplain | place...
CCGTGGTGCCGAGGGCTGCGCAGGCGGCCCGGAAGCGGTGGCGCATCCAAGCGGCGTCCTCGCCGGTGGCCAGGCGGGTGTGGCAGTACTCCAGCTTCAACGGGAGCGCCTCCAGCCGGATCGGGCCGCCCCCGTCCAGGGTGACCAGGAACAGCAGGCCCAGGTCGTTCCGTAGCCGTGGGTCGACCCGGTAGTCGTCCAGGAAGTCGCCCAGGTCGTACAGGACCGGGCCGGCGACGCCGTGGGCCACGTGGGCGGAATGGCCGGCGACCAGCGTCGCCCCCGCTTCCACCAGCGCGTCGGCGGTGCGGCGGACGTGGCGGACCGGCGCGCTGGTCATGTTGGGCCCCCAGTGGGGGGTCACCAGCATGACCTCGGCGTCGGCCGCCCGCACGCTCTCCAGCAGCCAGTCCGGTATTTGGCGGGCGAGGTCGGCAAGGCGACCCCGGGTCGATCGGGGCCGGCGGCGAAGTCGGGCGGGTGGTCGGTGACCCCGACGACGGCGACCCGGAGCCCGCCAGCGGCCAGGGTGACCGGACGCCGCGCCTGCTCCAGGTCGGCCCCGGCCCCGACCGTGGTGATGCCGGCTGCGGCCAGGTACTCCAGGGTGTCGGTCAGCGCGTCGACGCCGTAGTCCAGGGCGTGGTTGTTGGCCAGGGTGACGCAGTCGGTCCCGAGCAGGACCAGCAGCTCGACCGCCCGGGGTGGGGCGCGGAAGAAGAACGGCTTGCCAGAAGCCTGCCAGGGCCGTCCACGTTCGGAGATGCAGCACTCCAGATTCAGCACGACCAGATCGGCCTCACCCAGCGTCGCCCGGACCTCCGGTGCGACCAAGGCTTGCGGCGGCGTCCGGGTCAGGGCCCGGGCGACGCTCCGGCCTAGCATGATGTCCCCAGCCAGCGCCAGCGTGACCGTCATCGCCCATCCTGGGCTTGTGGGCTCGGCGTGCCGTGGGCTCCGACCAGCGGGACGAACCGGGCGGGAATGAGCCGGGCGTCGGCGACCAGCCGGTCGGCCTTCTTGTGGAAGGCCGTGACCTGCTCGTGGCCGCCCGGGCCGACCGGATGCACCAGCCGTCCCCCAGGAGCGAGCTGCTCGATCAGCGGCCCAGGGACGTGCGGGGAGGCGGCCGCGACCACGATCGCCTGGTAGGGCGCGTGGTCGGGCACGCCCAGAGTGCCGTCGCCGAGCACCACCGTGACGTGGCCCAGCCCGGCCGCGGCCAGGTTGGACCGTGCCCGGGCGGCCAGGTCGGCGAAGCGCTCCACCGACACCACCTCACGGGCAAGCTGGGCCAGGATGGCGGTCTGGAAGCCGAGACCGGTGCCCACCTCCAGGACCCGCTCGCTGCCAGTCAGCCCCAGCGCCGCCACCATGGCGGCGATCAGGCTGGGCTGGGTGGTCACCTGCCTATGCGGGATCCGGATCGGCGCATCCACATACGCCTGGCCGGCGGCTTCGAGGGGAACGAACCCGGCCCGGGGGAAGGCCCGGAACGCGGCCAGGACCCGTCGGTCCCGGATCCCCTCCGCGTGCAGGACCCGGACCAGGTCCTCGGGGGACCCGGCCCCGGCGGGAGGCGGTGCTGGCACGGCCTGTCCTTGCCCTTGTCGCGCTGTCCGACCGTGATGACCTGAGGTTGGGTGATGCGCTTGAGTGGGCTAGGCCGTCGACCCCTCACGGCTGATCCGGTTGACCAGGTCGCCGGCCGCCTCGCGGATCTCCTCGGCCAGCCGGCGGTCCTGGTGGGTCTGCTCCTCGTAGGTCGCCAGCCGTTCGCTGGCCCGATCCAGCAGCGAGGAAAGCGCCCGAGCCTCCTGTTCGGTGAGCGTGATCTGGCCTGCCATCTCGATTCCTCCCTCTCTCTAGTGTGTCGAATCGAGTTCCACCGCCATCGTTCGGGTTCCAGCAGCGGTCAGCGCTGGTAGGTGCCGACAAGGGTCCCGCTGGCCAGCTCCTTGCCCTCCAGGGCACGGCGCAGGTCGTCGGCGGACGCCCCGGCCACCAGCCCCAAGGGCGCCGAGGCCGCGAAGACCTGGAAGAAGTACCGATGCGGACCGTCCCACAGCGGCGGCAGGGGGCCACTGTAACCTTCCTCGCCGAAATCGTTGCGGCCTTCCACGACCGCGGCCGGATGCTCCCCCTCGGCCAGCCCGGTCGCGGTCGGATGGAGCCCGGCCAGCACCCAGTGAATGAAGGTGCCACGAGGGGCGTCGGGGTCCTCACACAGCACCGCCAGCTCGGCCGCCTCCTGCGGCATCCCTGACCACTCCAGGGCCGGTGACAGATTCTCATGGTCCTTGGCGTGGCGGGCCGGGATCGGCTGGTGATCGCCGAAGGAGGGGCTGCGCAGCTCGATGCCGGCCATGTCAGCGCAACTCGCCGTCGGCCGGCTTGATGAGCTCGCCGAACGTCACGCCCTGCCCTCCAGCCCGACGCTTCCTACGAAGATCCTCCAACGCCCTACCCCGACGCCAGCGGCCAAAACCGCAACGGCCAACCCACGTATTCGTGAGTCAGACGGAGCCGGTCGCGCGTGCTCGACATCGCCTTCGGACGATTCCAGACGCCGGGGATTTACAGGACATTCCGGAACGCCTGTGGGGTGGCTGCTGACGATGCATCGGCGGCTTGGGACCGTACGTTCCCGCGCAGGTGGACACTTTCGATACCCGCCGGGAACGCAGCGGGGCCCGCGCATCCCGATCGTGCGCCATGGATCATCGTCCGACGCTCCTTCTGCTCACCCGACCGATCGTTCCACCCGGCCAGCAGCGTCAGGCGACCCTGAGCGCCCGGCTTCCGCCCGGGCGGCGCGGCCGCGGGTGCGCCAGTGCGCAAGACTGCGGAGCCAGCTGGGGAGGCGGCGGTGGGCGGGGTCGCGGCTGGCGGCGGCGAAGGCCGCCAGGGCGAGGCCACCCAGCAGGGCCCAGCGCCGGTGGGCGCCGTCCCAGGCGGCGCTGCCCGGCTGGGCGTACAGCGCCACCCGGGCGGGCAGCAGGAAGGCCGCGCTGGTGAGCGCGAGCAGGGCGGGCGCGGCCACCACTCCGCCGCGCCGCTCGGGCGCCAGACGCGACCCGGCGGCGGCCAGCGCCACGGTGACGGCCAGCAACGCTGCCGGCTCCAGGGTCAGCGCCGCGACCGGCAGCGGCAGCCCAGGGTGGACCGCCTGGACCCGCCACACCACCCCGACCCACCAGGCGGCCGTGGCCGGCAGCAGTAGCGCCACCCGCAAGCTCCGGCGCAGCAGCAGCGACCCGGCCACGCCCTCGGTGGTGGGTTCGCTGGGATCGTCGAGCAGGAAGGCGCAGCCGAGCGCGCCGACCGTCATGGCGAGCCGCAGCCACAGCACCAGGCGCCCCGCCGGCAGCTCCAGGCCCGGCCGCACGGCGAGTGCGAGCAGCCCCAGGCTCAGGGCGAACCCGGCCAGCGGCGCCGCCCAGCCGACCGCGCGGGCGGTGGGGACCAGCAGCGCCGGCACGAGGCGGAGCTGGCGGCGGAGCCGCCTGGCTGGCGTCAGCACCCCGGCCCGCCGATCTCCGACGTGGCCCCTTGGCGAGGTGGGGGCTGCACGCCCACGAGCTCGCCGAGCCGCTCCAGGGTCGTTGTCGGGGAGGTCAGCAGGTCCCAGTTGCGCCACAACGCCTGGGCGACCTGGTCGCCGGGGCGCTCGAGCAGGGCCAGCGCGAACCGGCCCGCGCGCTCGCCCCACCAGACGTCGTCGACGTCGACGTCGTTGACGAACGTGAAGGTCGGGAAGCGGGGGTCGGTGACCTGCTGGCGGAGCCCCACCGCCACGTGCGGGCTCACCCGCGCGGCCAGCCACAGCGCCACCACCGCCCGGGCCCCGCAGCCCGGCGTGGGATCGGTTGGCTCCAGCGCCGCACCGGAGCTCGGCTTTGGCTGCTCGCCGTCCGGCTCCAGCACCCGGTCGGGCGGCCCGATCACCCGGGCGGCGACGTTGCTGGCGAGACGCGCCTGCGTGGCGGCGAGCGCCTGGCCGTCCCGTCCCCAGATGGTGCCGACCGGGGCGACCAGGCGGTCGCCAGCACGGCTCGGGTCGAAAGCGGAGCCGGCCTCACCCTCGTCCTCGAACAGCCGGGGCCAGCCGATTCGCTGTGCCACGGTGACCGGCACCGCTCGCGCCGTCGCGGCCGGCGGCACGCCGGCCAGCACCGCCCGCACGGTCGGCTCCCACAGGCCGATCTGCGGCTCGAAGCCGGGGTACACGCAGTAGACCGCCGGGCCGCGCCGCTGGCAGACCTGCTGCGCCGGGTCGCTGGCCGCGGCCGCCCGCCGTGTCGCCAGCGCCGCCGACGTCGGCCTGGTCTGGACCACCGCCGCGCCGCTGGTGACCGCCAGCGCCGCCACCACGACCGCGACGGTGACGGCCTGGGCGCGGCGCCGCACCCGCGCCTGCGCCTGGCTGCGCCACACCGCAAGCGCGCCCAGGACGACCGCGGCGCCCAGCAGGTAGACCAGGTGCCAGGTGGCCGGACGGCCGAGCAGCGTGGCCGGTGGCGGGTCGATGGTCACCGGCCGCAGCAGCGTGCCCAGCCACACCCACGACCGCCGGTCGTGCCCGCCGATGTACAGGTCGGCCAGGGTCAGCGACCCGAGGGCGAGCCCGACCAGGACCAGCGGGGCGACCGCCACCGACCGCCAGACGCGACCGAGCAGCACGCCCAGCCAGCCACCGAGCACGATCAGGGCCGGGCCGGTGGCGGCCTCCGCGATGTGGGGAGCGCCGACGCTGCCAGGCACACCCGCCAGCCAGGCCAGGTCGGCGACGACCAGGACAGCGCCGAGCGCCGCCAGCGGCAGCACCGACAACAGGTGCGCCAGCGTCCGCCGGGCCAGGCTGAGGCGGGTGGCGCCGTAGAGGTCGACGGCGCCGTCGCGGTGCGGGCGCAGCACGGCCAGGTTGGTGGCCAGCAGCGCCGCCGCGGCCAGCGGGGCCAGCGGGAACTGGGTGGCGATGTCGGCGTAGTGGAGCACCGGCACGGTGCCCCTGCCCAGCGCCACAGCAGCCACACGCTCAGCGCGGTCCCGGCGAGCACGGCGGGATGGCGCAGCAGCCGGCCGCTCTCGACCGCCGCCAGGGCCAGCATGGACCGGCGGGAGCGGACCTCGGCCGGGACATCCCACGGGCCGCCGGCGGCGGTCGTGGTCATGCCGCGGCCTCCTCGACCTGGTCCCCGCCGAGCAGCAGCAGGTAGCCGTCCTCCAGGGTGGGCTCCAGCGGCTCGGCGCCCGCCGGCGGGTCGCCGATGTTGCGGTGCTGGCCGGTGCCGGTGCGCCAGGCGGCCAGGGCGCCCGGGTCGCGTTCCTGGCTGTGCCACACGTGCCCCCGGGCCAGCCCGGCCAGCTCCAGCGGCGTCCCCACAAAGCGCAGCCTGCCGAGGTGCAGCACCAGGACCTGCTGGGCGAGCGCGACCACGTCCTCGGTCTGGTGGGTGGACAGCAGCACGGTCCGGCCCTCCCCGAGCCGGGAGACCAGCTCACGGAAGCGCAGCCGCTGCTCGGGGTCGAGGCCGGCGGTGGGCTCGTCGAGCACCAGCAGCTCCGGGTCGCCGACCAGCGCCTGGGCCAGCGCGACCCGCCGGCGCATGCCGCCCGACAGCGCCTTGATCTTTTTGCCCCGCACCGCGCCCAGCCCGACCAGCTCCAGCACCCGCCGCACCTCCTGGTGGCGGGCGCGCCGCTGGTGGAGTTCTTTGAGGATGGCCACGTAGTCGACGAACTCGAAGGCGGTGAAGCGGGCATGGAACCCGGGCTCCTGGGGCATGTAGCCGAGCCGGCCACGCAGGTCCAGCCGCTGGTCGGTACGCCCGGGGTCCAGGCCAAGCGCCTGGACGGAACCGGAATCGGGCGCCGACACCGTGGCCAGGACGCGCAGCAGGGTGGTCTTGCCCGCCCCGTTGGGACCGAGCAGCCCGGTCACCCCAGGCACGAGGTCGAGGGTGACCCCGTCGAGCGCGCGGGTGCGCCCGAAGGTGATCCCCAGGTCGCGGACTCGGACGGTCGGATCAGGGATGGTCATCGCAGCCTCCTTGCGGCGAACCGGGGGGTGGTGTCGAAGCCGCGGTCGGACTCGAAGCGGCCGCGACGAACCAGCAGCACGGCGGCGGCGACCAGCGCCAAGGCCGCGAAGGCGACCTGCCCGGCCACGGCGAACAGGACCGACGACGGCGCCGGAGGCGCCACGGTGACCGCGACCGCGAGGATCCAGGCGCCGGCGGTGATCCCGATGGCGCGCAGCGGCGCGACCGTCGTGGCCAGCGCCAGGCTGGACGAGGTCAGCCCCAGGGAGGGCAGCAGCCAACCGGCCACTCCTGGGCCAAGCTGGGGCAGCGCCAGGCTCGCCGCCGCGGCCAGCAGGGTCGCGGTCCCCAGCACCGCGGCGGCACGCAGCAGCAGCAGCCGGAAGCTGCCGAGCGGGGCGGCCAGCCCGATCTCGTAGGTCGGGTCGACCCCGGGCCCGTAGGCCGCGGCGATGCCGGCCAACGGCAGCAGCGGCGCGACGCACAGGAACGCCAGGTTCGCGTCCTGGCCGGGATGGGTCCAGCCGGCCAGGACCGCGAACGCCAGCACCGCGGTCACCGCCAGCAGCCACGAGCCGCGCAGCGCCGGCGTCGCGGCCAACAACCTGGCGGTGTGCCCGGCCACGCCAAGGCGCACCAGCAGCCGCTCGGCCATGCCGGCGCGGGGCAGGTCCACCGCGTCGATCAGTGCCTCCCGCAGGCGCCGCAGGCGCACCGGGTCGACCAACGCCCCCGCCCGGAGCCGGCAGGCGGCGCAGCTGGTCAGGTGCGCCTCCACCGACCAGCGGGCCGCGGTGTCCAGCTGCTGGTCGTGGTAGGCGGCCAGCAGCTCGCCGTCGGCATGCCAGGCCCCCGTGGTGTCAGACCCGCCCATGGTCGTCCCTCCCTCCCTGGCTCATGCCAGCTCCTGGCGCAGCCGCGCCCGCGCCCGCCGCGCCCGGGTCTTGACCGTGCCCGCCGGGATCCCCAACAGCACGGCCGCCTCGCGGGTGCTGAGCCCGTCCAGCACGGTCGCCTGCAGGACCGCCTGCAGCTCCGGCGCGAGCCGGTTCAGCGCCCGGATCACCTCGCGCTGCTCGAGGGTGACCAGGGCCTGCTCCTCGGCGCTGGCCGCGTCCGGGACCCTTCGGTGCACCAGCCGGCCCGCCAGCCGCCCCTGAGCGGCATCGCCACGCTGGGTATCCAGCAGCCGCCGGATGGCGATCCCCCAGATCCAGGCGCCCACCTCACCCCGGCCACGGAAGCGGCCGGCGTCGCGCCACACCACCAGGAACGTCTCCTGGGCGACCTGGTCGGCCAGGTCCGGGCTGGCGGTGCGCTGGCGAAGCCGAACCAGCAGCCACGGGGCGTGCTGGTCGTACAGGACCCCGAACGCCTCCGGGTCCCCCTCGGCCACCGCCGCCAGCAGCTCGGCGTCGGTCGGCACCCGACCAGGGTTCGCCCTCATACCTGATTGTCGGACCAGACGCCCCCACGGTTCACGCAAGCCGCACGGACGGCCCACCGCGGGTCCGCAGCCTCCTGCCCGAGCTGGGGCACCGCAGCATGGCCGGTCCACTGCTGATCGCCCAAGAACCGCGGCCGACCACGGACACGCGGCCGATCCCGAGTATCCCCGCCAGCGCCTTGCACCGCGGGCAGACCAAGAACCGCCGTGGATCGGCGAACCGGGCGAAGCGGCGCCGGCGCTACGACGCCGCCCGCACCCTCCACGCCCTCGCGGTCTGGCTGCGCGACCAGTCAACCTGCCCCAGGGCTCTGTAGCCCGAGCGGGCTTGGGTGACTCGGGCTGGTCCTGGGATGCTTCCCGGCATGACCAGCCTCGTTGATCAACTCCTGCCCGATGCGCTATGGCAACCCATCCAGCCGCTGCTCCCAGCCCCACCACCCCGCCCACGCGGCGGGGTCCCACGCCGCGTCCCAGACCGCAACTGCGTCGCCGCGCTCATCTTCATGGCCCGCACCTCCACCCCCTGGAGCCTGCTCCCGGCCAAGGAGTTGGGCTGCGGCTCGGCCACGACCTGCTGGCGGCGGCTGGACGAGTGGGCCAAGGCGGGCGTGTTCGACCGGCTCCAGGTGCTGCTGCTGGACGAGCTCGGTGAGGCCGGCCGCATCGACCTGGAGCGGGTCAGCGTCGACAGCTTCAGCCTGCGGGCGGTCAAAGGGGGGACCTGACCGGCGCAAACCCAGTCGATCGGGGCAAGGCTGGGTCCAAGCTGCACCTAGCCGGCGAGCGCGGTGGGCTGTACGCCGGACCAGATCCGCCAGGCAGCCCCGCTGCGCTGACCCACGGGTCACGCTTGCATTGGTTGATAGGCAAGTTGTTACTTGCCTATACTGGGGTCGTGACCGACGTGTACAAGGCACTCGCCGACCCCACCAGGAGAGCGATCCTCGACGAGCTCAGCGAGCGGGACGGCCAGACCCTGTTCGAGCTCTGCTCCCGGCTCGCGGTCAAGCACGGACTCGGCTCCTCGCGACAGGCGATCTCCCAGCACCTGGACGTCCTGGAGTCGGCGGGCCTGGTCAGGACCAGGAGGGAGGGCCGCTACAAGTTCCACCACCTCGACACCACCCCGCTCGAGACCGTCCTCGAGCGGTGGCAATCCCCCCGCGGAAGGAAAAGCAGATGAGGATCTACATCACCTCGGTACTTGTGGACGACCAGGACAAGGCGCTGCGGTTCTACACCGACGTGCTCGGGTTCGCGAAAAAGACCGACGTCGACCTCGGCGAGGCGCGCTGGCTGACGGTGGTGGCGCCCGACCAGCCCGAAGGCCCGGAGCTGTTGCTGGAGCCCGACGCCCATCCGGCCGCCAAGCCGTTCAAGGCGGCGCTGGTGGCCGACGGGATCCCGGCTACCTCCTTCGCGGTCGAGGACGTGCACGCCGAGTTCCAGCGGCTCCGCCGCCGCGGCGTCCGGTTCACCCAGGACCCGGCCGACATGGGCGCCGTGACCACGGCGGTGTTCGACGACACCTGCGGCAACCTCATCCAGATCGCCAAGGCCTAGCTCCACCAGCGGCCCCCGGCACGAGATCCGAAGCTACGATCACGCTTCGATCTCTGCCGGGACCCTGGACTCGCCACCGCCCTTAACCACCTACTGGCGCAGGCCCTAAGTGGTTGTCAGGTGAGAAGCACCGGTCACGGCGGCCGTCACCTCGGTGGCGATCGCCTTGAGCGACATGCGGATGCGCCCGGCGAGGAAGACCCTGGCCCCCTCACGCGAACGCCGTGGCGACGCCGCCGCCGATGCCCCGGCCGCCCCGTAGATCACGGCGTCCTTGTTCTCGAGCAGGAAGCTGGACGCTCCTTCCGATGCTCGGGACGGATGCTGCCGGCCTCACCCGACGAGTCCGGATCGGTGGGCCACGGCGGCGGCCTCCCCGCGGCTGGCCACGCCGAGCTTGGCGAGGGTGAGGACTCCCCCGCATGACCCAGCGGCTCAGCGACCGCCTGGCGCGATACGGGCTACTCCCAGCCGGCCAGCCCGCCAACCTCTTGCCGGGGCGCGGATCAGTCGCCTACCAGCTCGAGGGAGCATGCAGGGAAGGCATCGCGGCGCGACGCCACGCGCCACGGCGCTCGCCAAGCCGCGCCGCGCTTGCAGTGTTTCAGGCCGCGCTGCATCTGGCCGAGCCGTGCGCCGCGGCTACTTGATGCCGACGACTATCGACTCGGGCCCGGCGAGGTGCTCGACCCAGGTGCGGCGGAAGCCCGCCTGTCGTAGCCACTGCTGGCACTGCGCGCCGGTGTAGTCGAAGCCGTCGGGGAGCTCGATCAGCATGTTCAGGCTCATCAGCAGCCCGAAGGCGTTGTGGCGGCGGTCGTCGTCGATGACCGCGTCATAGCAGATGATCGCACCGCCGTGTGGGAGCGCCCGGTAGGCCTTGTCGATCAGCAGGCGCTTGGTGTCCAAGCCCCAGTCGTGCAGGACATGGCCGAACACCAGCACGTCGGCGGCCGGCAGCTCGTCGACCAGGAAGTCGCCCGCCAGAAACCGCAGGCGGCCAGACAGCCCCGCGGCGGCCACGTGCTCTTCGAAGATCGGCGCGAGCGCGGGCAGGTCCAGGCCGACGCCGCTCAGGTGGGGGTGCCGGCGGGCCAGGTGCACGGGCAGGCCGCCCTCGGCGCAGCCGATGTCGGCGACGGTGCCGTAGCCGCTCCAGGGGAACCGCTCGCCGATCGCGATGATCGAGCCCATGCTCAGCGCGGTCATGGCGCGGGCGAACTCCCGCATCCTGGCCGGGTCGGCATACAGCTCGGGGAAGAACGACCCGCCGGTCTTGGTCTCGTTTTGCGGCAGCCCGGTGCGCAGCCCCTCGGTCAGGTCCGCCCAGAAGCGGAACAGCCGGGCATTGGCCATCTCCAGGATGCCGCCAAGGTAGCTGGGCTTGGCCCGGTCCAGGAAGGCCTCGGTCGCGGGGGTGTTGGCGTAGCGGCCGTCCTGGCGCTTGAGCATGCCGAGGGCGACCAGGGCGTCCAAGAAGTCTCGTGCCGACCGGGGGTGCAGGCCCAGCCGTGCTCGCAGCGGCTCCAGCTCGGCGGAGGTTCCCGCCAGGGCGGTGAACACGCCCAGCTCCACCGCGCTGAGCAGCGTCTTGGACCCCCAGAATCCGAAGCCGAGCTGCAGGATGGCATCGGGCGAGGCGGCCGGGGTTGCTCCTTCCGGCTTCGCCACCGTGGTCTCGGTCATGCTGTGGTCCTCCTCATGTGGATCTAGCATCGTGCAGACGCCGCAGGGGGCTGCCGGCCCCGTGCGAGGGTTTAGGAACGGCGGAGCTGGGTGTCTTGTACCGGTGTCATGCGGGTGGTCGCTGCGGCCCAGGGATCGACTTGATGAGCGTGTGGGCCGGCCTGCTGGCACCGGTGAGCCAGATCTGTAGCTCCCCGCAGGTGCATCGTGCGTAGGTGACGATCCCCTCAGACGTACGGTGGCGGGACAGCACGGCCAGCTCGTGCTCTGCTTCAGGCGCGGGAGCGCTCGCCGGGTTCCTGCCGCCTGCAGGCCGCGCCCTCGGCCCCAAGCGTGGCGGGGTCGTGGTGATCCGCGGCACCTGCTCAGTCGTCATCGTTACCTCCTTGGCCGTCGGATGGATGGAGGGAGAAGCCGGCCAGCGGCCGCCGGCCGCGGGTTCGGCTCGCGCGCTGGCGCTTTGTGGGTCACCTGGGCCTGATCGATGCCCGCCGTCCTGATTCGGTACCCGATCACCGTGCCGGTCCCGGCTGTGGGTGGGCTGCGGGTTCGCTGCGACTCCGCGATCTGCGATCCTGGCTGGCGAGCCGTCGGGAGGATCGAGATGGAATACCGGGTCCTTGGACCGGTCGAGGTGCTGGCGGACGGTCGGCCGGTGGCGATCGGCGGGCCGAAGCCGCGCTCGCTGCTGGTGTTGCTGCTGCTCAATGCCGGGCGGGTGGTGCCGACCAGCCAGGTGATCGAGGCGCTGTGGGGCGGACGACCACCCATGTCGGGGGCGACCAGGGTGCAGGGGGTGGTGTCGCAGCTGCGGGCGTCGTTCGCCCGGGCTGGGGTGACCGGCGGCCCGATCGCCACCCGTCCGCCTGGTTACCTGCTCACGGTCGGTGACGGTGAGCTGGACCTGGAGGTCTTCGAACGCCGCTGCGGCGACGGCCGGGCGGACGCCGCCAGGGGCGACCTGGAGGCGGCCGCGGCCGCCTACCGGGCCGGGCTCGAGCTGTGGCGGGGGCCGGCCCTGACCGGGGTCGACGCGGCGTTCGCCGAGGCCGAGGCGGCCCGCCTGGAAGAGCGCCGGCTGGCCGCCGTGGAGGACCTTACCGAGGTCGAGCTGGCCCTGGGCCGCCACGCCGGTCTGGTGGGGGAGCTAACCGCCCTGGTCACACGCCATCCGTTGCGGGAGCGGCTCCGGGAGCGGCTGATGCTGGCCCTGTACCGCTCGGGACGCCAGGCCGAGGCGCTGGAGGTGTACCGGGAGGGCCACCGGCTGCTGGTGGACGAGCTGGGACTGGAGCCCGGCCCGGACCTGCAGCGGCTGCAGCGGGCGATCCTGACCGGCGATCCGGGGTTGCGGCTGGACGCCCCGCCGGCACGCGTCGACGGCACGGCGGCGCCGCAGCCCTCCCGGGCGGTCTCTCCTTCGCAGCTTCCCGCCGACGTCGCCGGGTTCGTCGGCCGCGCCGACGACCCACCCGCCGCGGCGACCGCCGGCGTCCGGGTCGCCGCGCCGGAGCCAGTGCCGCGCCAGTTGCCGCCCGACGTCGCCAGCTTTACCGGCCGCGAGCCGGAGCTCGTCCAGCTCGATCGGGCGCTAGCGGCCGCCGGCCGGGACGGGCCGGTAGTGATCAGCGCCATCGAGGGCACCGGCGGGATCGGGAAGTCCGCCCTGGCGGTCCATGCCGCCCACCGGCTCGCCGGGCGCTTCCCCGACGGGCAGTTGTACGTCGACCTCCACGGCGCCACCGCGGGACTCCAGCCCTTGGCGCCACTCGAGGTCCTGGGCCGCTTCCTCCGCACGCTGGGCGCGGAGCCAGCCGCCGTCCCCGCCGACCTGGAGGAGGCCAGCGCCGCGTTCCGCTCGCGGGTGGCCGGCCGGCGGCTGCTGGTGGTGCTGGACAACGCCGTCGACGCCGCGCAGGTGCGTCCGCTGCTGCCCGCCGCTGCCGGCTGCGGGGTGCTGGTAACCAGCCGCCAGTTCCTCGCCAGCCTCGACGGCGCCACCCACCTGCACCTGGACACCCTGCCCGCATGGGACGCAACTGCGCTGCTCGGCCGTCTGGCCGGCGAGCAGCGGGTGGCGGCCGAGCCGCAGGCGGCCGCCGAGGTGGCCCGCTGCTGCGGGTACCTGCCGCTGGCGCTGCGGATCGCGGGGGCCAGGCTGGCGGCGCGGCCGGGCTGGCCGCTGGCGGCGCTGGCGGAGCGGCTGGCCGACGCGCAGCGCCGCCTGGACGAGCTGGAGGTCGCCGAGGCGGGCGTGCGGGCGAGCTACGACGTCTCCTACCGGCAGCTCCAGGCCAGCTCGCAGGCCTTGGACCGGGCGGCGGCGGCGGCGTTCGGGCTGCTTGGCGTGCTGGACGGTCCGGAGCTGGGCGTGCCGGTCGCGGCGCGGCTGCTGGAGTCGCCCGAGGAGGCTGCCGAGCGGGTCCTGGAGCGCCTGGTGGATGCACAACTACTGGAGACCCCCTCCCCGGGCCGCTACCGGCTCCACGACCTGCTACGCCTATACGCCCGCGAGCAGGCCGCCCGCCAGCGGACCGCGCCGGAGCGGGCGGCCGCGCTCGGTCGCGTGTTGGGCCTGTACGCCGCGACCGCCTGGCACACCATGAGGCTGCTGCGTCCGGCCGACCTCCGCCTGGCCCGTGCCGATGACCGTTGGACCAGCGGCGGGCTGGAGTTCGCCGATGCCACCGCCGCGCTCGACTGGCTGGAGGCAGAGCGGGCCAACCTGCTCGCCGCCATCCGGCAGGCCGCGGCCACACCCGGCGTCCCAGGCGTGATCGCGGTCCAGCTCGCCCACGCCCTGTTCGGGATGTTCAGCGTCCGCAGCCACTGGCAGGACTGGGTGCAGGTCAACCAGACCGCTCTGGCGATCGCCCGCCAGCTCGGCGACCGGGCCGCCCAGGCCCAGACCCAGGCCGATCTTGGCTTTGCCTGTTGCTCGCAGAGTCGCTACGCGGAGTCGGTGATCTACACCCGGGAGAGCCTGGCCATCCGCCGAGCGTTGGGCGACCGCCTCGGTCAAGGCGCGAGCCTGAACAACCTCGGCATCGTCTATGAGCGGCAAGGGCGTCTCGAGGAGGCGCTGGCCTGCCATCAGGAGGGCCTGGCCATCAAGCGGGAGCTGGGTGACCGCTTTGGCCTGGCCATCAGCCTCAGCAACGTCGGCGAGGTCTACGAGCGGCTGGGGCGCTACGAGGAGGCGCTCGACACTCTGCGGGAGAGCCTCGCTCTCCACCAGGAGCTGGACGACCGCCGCGGGCAGGCATTCAGCCTGGGAGTCCTGGATCGACACCTGGAACCGCCAGCCACGACCGTTCGTGTGGACCAAGACCGCCGACCAGATCCTCGACACCATCGCCCACTACTGCCACCGCATCAACGACTCAGGACACTAGGAACGGTCATTCAGCATCGATAGAGTATGGATCTCGCGAGTCAGCTCCCAGGGAGGTCGGCTATGCCGCGGACCTACACTGTCCAGCCAGGCGACACGCTGTCGGGCATCGCCCAGAAGCAGCTCGGCAACGCCAGCCGCTGGCCCGAGATCTTCGTCCTCAACCGCAGTATCATCCAGCACCCCGATCGGATCTCCCCCGGCCAAGTGCTGACCCTGCCGGGCGACACCCCCATGCAGCCCCCACCCCGCATCTACATTGTTCGGCGCGGCGACACCCTGTCGAGTATCGCCCAGCGAGAACTGGGGGATGCCAGCCGCTGGCCCGAGATCTTCGAGCGGAACCGTGAGGTGATCAGCGACCCCGACCGAATCTTTCCCGACCAGGCCCTCATCCTTCCGACCTAATCGAGACGAGCATGACCCATGACCGTCCCGGGGCACGTTAGGACCAACGCCATCGGGAGCGCTTGTAGAAGGCTGGACAAGGCGGCGAAGAGGCGGCGAACACTCTGCAACTAGCCAGCACCAGCCGACCTGCAACGACAGCAACGCCAAGGTCGGAGCCACCGTCGCAGCATTCCTCCTGGTCCCGCGACGGCCGTACTTGTTTTCACTGCGATGATCCTGTCGGTGGCTGCGGCCCGGGTCTGACCCGTTCTTTCACTGGCCTTGTGCCTTCGCTGTGATC
>Ga0307302_10000699_pt1 | contig 14801 bp, 16 predicted proteins | sample ER_DNA_183_FD_194490 | JGI IMG/M metagenome (GOLD analysis project Ga0307302, IMG submission 194490) | Bulk soil microbial communities from the East River watershed near Crested Butte, Colorado, United States - ER_DNA_183 | ecosystem: Environmental > Terrestrial > Soil > Floodplain | place...
CCTCCATCCTGCAGCTCGAGGGTGCCCGAGACCACGACCACGCGCCGCCGCACCGTCCGCACCTGGGTTGAGAGGTGCCGCTGGGCAAGGCTCAGCAGGGCCGCAAAAACGGAGGCGAGCAAGGCCTCCGCGGTCAGTCGCTCGGCGAGTGCGAGGTAGGCCGCGAGGAGCGGAAACGAGCCCCAGGCGAGCGCGAACCACCCGTCGCCATGAAAGAGACCGCCGAAGAGCTCGAGGTTGTATGCGCAGACGATGAACCCGCCGGCCACCACGAGGGGCGCGAGCCAGACCGTGTAGGCAAGCGAGGCCCAGATGCCGATCGCGACCGCAGCGCCGATTGACGCTGCTGCGAGGGCGCTCAGCACGCCCTTCGGGATCTGCGTGCGCAACGGGCGCCCGTTCAGCTCGTCGAGCGCGTGCGCTCCGATGCCGACTGCGAGGAAGAAGGCCGCGAGCGCCACGAGCAGGCGCCCGACCTCGAAATGCGGAGCCAGCGCCGCCCCGATCGCAACGTAGGAGAGATGCCAGAGCGTGTACGGGGGATGGAGAAGGGTCACGTAGTCGCGCCAGCCACCCGGCTCGAGCGCGTAGAAAGCAGGTCTAGACTCGGCGCTCAACCCCGCCGGCCCCAGACGACGTAGCCGCCGCCTAGGCTGAGACGGCGAGCGTGCACGTCCTCGAGCCCGGCCGAGCGCCAGAGCTCCAGCTGCTGTACCAGCGGCAAGCGGGCATGGAACTCGCGGATGCTCGGCCCGAGAAAGGCTCCGACCTCGTGCCAGCCGGGGGAGATCAGCCGTCCGGCGACGGGTAGTCCGACGCGGACGTAGAGCTCCCAGAGCGGCCGCCAGATCCCGCGCGGCAGGCCGAACTCGAGCGCGGCCATCATCCCGCCTGGCCGGATAACTCGCGCGAGCTCCCGCAGCGTTGCCGCCGGGTCCTCGACGTAGCGCAGGAGGTAGGTGAAGGTCAACGCGTCGAACGAGCCGTCGGGGAATGCGAGCCGCTCGGCGCTCCCCTCGACCAGCTGGATGCGATCGCCGAGCCCGGCGGCTTCGACACGCTGGAGCCCAGCGGCCAGCATCTCGGCGCTCTGGTCGAGCCCGACGACACGGCAGCCGCTCCGGCGCGCCAACTCGATCGCAACCGCGGCCGTCCCGGTCGCGACATCGAGCACCTCGTCGTCCGGGCCGGCGGCGACGCGCGACACGAGGAAGGCCCGCCAGCGTGGGTCCTGGCCGAGCGAGAGGAGGCGGCTCCAGCGGTCGTAGGACGGCCCCAGCGGTGCGAAGAGCTCGCGGGCGGAGGTCAGACTGGTCATGAGGCGAGTCTAAGCTCACTCTCATGGCGCTCCGAGACGATCTCGACAGCGCCGCCGCCGCGGCCACGCGCTTCACCGGGCCTGGCGAGGTGCTCGCGGGCGTCGTCCCAGCCGAGGCCGAGCCCGGGGAGCGCACCTATCTCTGCGCATTCTCCGTGGGCGAAGAGCGAACCTGGCTCGTCCTCGACGATCAAGGAGCGCCGGTGACGAGCCGCGACGCAGTTCGGCGCACGGTCTCGATCACAGCGATGTGCGAGCTTGCCGAAGAGAGCGCGGGCGGCGGGGAGCTGGCTGAGCTGCGGGAGCGGCTCGTCGCATTGCGGCTCACGGAGAGCCCACCGGGGATCGAGGAGGCCGAGGAAGCCGCTCTTGCGCTGGAGCAAGCGATCGGCGCCCCGCCGCGACTTGCGGAGCCCGCCTTCCTCGACCGGGTGGGCGCGGCGACTCTCCGCCTCGAGCAGGCTCTCGGCGACTCGGCGGGCTCCCCGTTCGCCGAGGCCATGAAGCGGGGCCTGGCGACGGTGGAGGAGCTTGCCCACGACGTGGAGTCGAGCTACAAGCTCCAGCTCGGCTGAGCACGACTATCGTAGGGAGCGATGGAAGGTGGATTCGGATTCCCGCTCGGCGGCGACCCCGAGGAGCTCATGCGCAGCCTCCAGGAGTTCGCGGCTCGCCAAGCCGAATCGGTCGCCGAGGCTCAGCGCGAGCAGTTCGCGACTCTGACGCTGAACACGGCCGTCGAGCTGACCGGGGCCGCGCTGCGGCGCATGAAGGTCGAAGGTGGGCCCGACGAGCAGGCAATCGCGCTGCGCGACGCGATGCGCGTCCTCTTTCCTGAGGCGGTGGCGTTGGTCAGTGCGGCCCGCCAGGGCTTCATGCGCGAGACCTAGGGGGAGTCTGCACTGCGTGCATACGGTTTGACCGGCCGTTTCAAATGGGCGTTCGGGCAAAGCTCCCGCAGGCCCGCCAATCCCTCCTAGACTTGGCGGCTCTTGGCTCTGCTCGACCGCGCCATCGTCCGCGTGCTGCCGGCCGTCCCGCGGCCGGTCGTCCGCAAGATCTCGGAGCGCTACATCGCCGGCAACAAGCTGGCGGATGCATGCCGGGTCGTGAAGCGGCTGAACGAGGAGGGCAAGATGGCGACGATCGACGTTCTCGGCGAGGAGACTCGGAGTCGCCGGGAGACGCTCGAGATCGTTCGTGCATACCACGACGTCTTCGAAGCGATCGAGCGTGAGCGGCTGGACTCGAACGTCAGCGTCAAGCTGACCGCGCTCGGGCTCGATCTCGCCTACGAGCTCTGCCGGACGAACCTCGAGAAGGTCGTTCGCCACGCCGGTGAGAGCGGCAACTTCGTGCGCATCGACATGGAGGACTCGCACTGCACATCGGACACGCTGCAGCTCTACCGCGAGCTCCGCGAGGCAGGGCTGGACAACGTCGGCATCGTGCTCCAGGCCTACTTGCGTCGGACGATCAGGGACATCCGCGAGCTCGCGCCGCTGCGGCCGAACGTGCGCCTCTGCAAGGGCATCTACGTCGAGCCGCCGCTGATCGCATACCGCGATTTCGACGAGGTGCGCGAGAACTTCGTTCGCTGCCTCCGCGAGTTGCTGCGCGCGGGCTCCTACGTCGGAATCGCGACGCACGACAGGTGGCTCATCTCGGAAGCGTTGCGCCTCGTCGCCGAGCACGGCCTGACTCGCGAGCAGTACGAGTTCCAGATGCTGCTCGGCGTGCGGGAGGCGGCGGCCGACCGGCTCGTACGCGACGGCCACCGGCTACGCATCTATGTCCCGTTCGGCGAGCACTGGTACAGCTATTCGGTGCGGCGTCTCCAGGAGAACCCGAAGATCGGCGGGTATATCGCCGCGGACACACTGGGGCGCCTCTTCGGCGCCGACGGCGCGTCACGGCGGTTGCAGTAATCCCCAAGCCGCCAAGGTGCCGCCTCGCCGGCGCAGCCGCTCAAAAACCTCTCTTGGAAGCAGATTGGGAAGACCCCGGGCTGTGAAAGGCCTTAGAGTTTTCCACAGTGCCGCCGCTGCCTGAGCTCGAGCGTGCCGATCCGAACGAACGTTTTCGGGAACGGCGTGCTTCGGCGCGCAGGCGCCGGCGTGTGCACGGCGCCGCGGCCTTCGGCGTACTGCTGATCGCCGCCGCTCTGGTCGCTCTCGGCGCGACGGTGATCGGCACCCGGGCCCATGGCTCCGGCAAGTCCGAGGCGCACGCAAAGGGTGCGAAGAAGAACCTGCGCCCCAAGAGCCCGCGAGCCCTCCCCACCGAGGTGCGCGGCGTGCACGTGACGATGGCGCTCGCATCGATCCCAGGGAAGATCGACGAGTACCTGGCGATGGACGGCCTGAACACGCTCGAGGTCGACGTCAAGGACGAGAACGGCGAGGTTGGATTCCTCATGCCGCGCTGGACGCTCGCGCGCCGCGTCGGAGCTTCCAAGCGCTACTACAGCGCGCGCCTGCTGGCCGCGAGGGCTCATGCGTCCGGCGCTTACCTCATCGGGCGAGTCGTCGCTTTCGAGGACCCGGTGCTTACGAGCACGCGCCGGGACCTTGCGATCCTGACGACCGACGGGTCGGTCTGGCGGAATAACGCCGGCCTCGGCTGGTCCAATCCGTACGACCGCCGGGTGTGGAACTACGTGGTCTCGATCGGGAAGGCCGCCGCGCGCAACGGTTTCGACGAGATCCAGTTCGACTACGTCCGTTTCCCGAGCGACGGCCCGATCGAGAACGCGGTCTTTCCCGGCAAGGCGAACGAGGCTCAGGGCTGGACGATTGGGCGCTTCGTCAAGTACGCGTCCTCGCAGCTCAGGCCCTTGGGCGTGCGGGTCTCGGTCGATGTCTTCGGCCTGTCGGCCACGCATGACCTGGGTGTGGGCCAGAAGCCTGCGCGGCTGGCGAAGTACGTGGACGTCGTCTATCCAATGGTCTACCCGTCCCACTACAACTCAGGCGAGTTCAATCTGCCCGATCCGAGCTCCGTTCCCGGCCAGACCGTCGCCTTCTCGCTCCGCGACTTCCGCAACGCGCTGATCGGTCGCAGGGCGATGCTGATCCCGTGGCTCGAGGACTTCTCACTCGGCCCGGGTAGGCGGCCCGCTAGCGAGGTGCAGGCGCAGATCGAAGCGGCTCGCCGGTACCACACGAAGGGCTTCCTCCTCTGGAACCCTGAGGGCGTCTACACCGAAGAAGTCCTCAAGTAGGCTCTCGGCACAAGCGACACCGGAGGACCAAGTGACGAAGACGTACGAAGAGCTCAAGACACGCCTGGCCGCGATCCACGACCTGCGCATGGCCCGCGCCATCCTCGGTTGGGATCAGCACACGAAGATGCCGCCAAAGGCCGGGGAGATTCGAGCCGAGCAGCTGGGGACGCTCGACCATCTGTCGCACGAGCTCTTTATCTCGGACGAGATGGGCGAGCTGCTGGAGGAGGTCGCCGGCCAGGAGGACGAGCTCGACCCCGACTCGATCGAGGGAAGCCTCGTCCGCGTCACGCGCCGCGACTACGAGAAGGCGAAGCGCGTACCGTCGAAGCTGCGCGCAGAGATGACGCGCGCCGGCTCGATCGCGCTCTCGGCCTGGGTGGAGGCGCGCGAGAAGTCGGACTTTTCCATCTTCCTGCCGTACTTGAAACGCAACCTCGAGCTCCAGCACGAGTACATCGCCTGCTTCGACGGCCTCGGCTACGAGACGGCGTACGACGTCCTGCTGGACGACTTCGACGAGGGTATGAAGACCGCCGAGGTCCAGACAGTCTTCGACGGGCTCAAGCGGGAACTGATCCCGTTCATCGCCGAGATCGGCGAGCGCTCGGACCGTGTCGACGATTCCAGCCTGCACGGGAACTTCCCGATCGAGGCCCAGCGCTCCTTCGCGCTCGAGGTGCTCGAGCGGATCGGGTTCGATCACGAGTCCTGGCGGCTCGACCCGACCGTTCACCCGTTCGCGATGAGCGCCGCGACGACGGACATCCGGCTCACGACCCGGTACGACGAGACCGATCTGAGCGTCAGCCTCTTCGCCACGATCCACGAGTTCGGGCACGGGTTCTACGAGGCGAACGTTGATCCGGCGCTGGAGCGCACGCCACTCTCGCAGGTGAGCTCGATGAGCCTGCATGAGTCGCAGAGCCGCATGTGGGAAAACCTCGTCGGCCGCGGGCTCCCGTTCTGGCGCTTTTTCTACCCGCGGCTCCAGGCCGTGTTCCCGAAGCAGTTCGGAGACGTCGAGCTGGACGAGTACTACCGGGCGATCAACAAGGTGCAGCCGTCGCTCATCCGCGTCGAAGCAGACGAGGCGACGTACAACCTGCACGTGATTCTGCGCTTCGAGCTGGAGCAGCAGATGCTTTCGGGCGAGCTTCCGCTCGAGGATCTGCCTGAGGCGTGGAACGCGCGCATGAACGAGTACCTCGGCATCGAGGTGCCCGACGACGCGCGCGGCGTGCTCCAGGACGTGCATTGGTCGGGCGGCGCGGTTGGCTACTTCCCGACCTACTCGCTCGGCAACGTCGTCTCGGTGCAACTCTGGGAGCAGCTCCGGACGGAGATCCCGGATCTCGACTCCCAGCTCGAGCGCGGCGAGTTCGGCGAGTTCTCGGGCTGGCTGCGCCAGAATCTGCACCGGCACGGGCGCAAGTACACGTCGAGGCAGACGCTCGAGCGGATCACCGGTGGGGGGATGGACCCCGGCCCTTACCTGCGTTATCTAAGGGAGAAGCTCGGCGAGATCTACGGCCTTTCGGTCGCGGCGGGTGCGCCCGCCTGACCTTCACGGGGGAACCCCTGGTTCCCCGGTGTGCCCCCTCCTTGCGGGCGGTTGCTTGGAACTTGCGTTTCAGGAGCCGCCCTTTGACGCAGTGGTTCGGAGGTTTCTTGGCGTAGTGAGCCTCCCGCCGGGCAAAGCCCGGCTCCGGCGGCGGCTCGGCGTGCTCTCCGAGAGCGCCGAGAGAGGCTCTCTCGATTCTGGCTCCTAGCCTGAGTGGCACGGGTCAATTTGACGGCCAGATCCCGTAACCTGATGCGTCGTGGACACGACGGTCAAGATTGACCGCGCCGCGGTAGCGGCGGCCCTACGAGATCTCGACGAAATGGTCGTGGCACTCGATCGGCTTGGTTCGCAGTACGCGACCCAGACGGCCAGCGAGCAACACCCTGAGCTACACGCTGCCGCCGGAGAGCTTGTCGTACAAGAGGGCTTCCTTCGGCGACTAGCTCGCATCCGTCGACCCGGAACGAGCTGAGTAGCGTCTCCGGGCAACGCTCGGATTCACCTCGCCTTCAATGGATCTCTTTGGCATAGCGCCGGCCCGTGTGTTCATAGCCGAGCGCTTCGTAGAACGCATGCGCGTCGGCTCGTCGGTGCGCCGTGTTGAGGACGAGATGCTTGCCGCCCCTGGCTCGCGCTTCCTCCTCGATCGCTTCCATCAGTAGCCGGCCGATTCCTCGGAGGCGGAAGCGCTTGCCGACGACTAACGCGGCTACCTCACAGCCTGGCTCGTCGCGCTCGACGAGATTCTGGACGTGGAGCGCGCCGAGACCTGCCACCTCCCCGTCGGCTTCGGCGACGATCGCCAGCATGGAAGGATCCGCGGCGATGCGGACGAGCCGTTCGGTCGCCTGCTCGGGCGTCGACGGATAGCCAAGCTCCCCGAGCAACTCGGCGATCGGTACCGCGTCGCCAAGCCGCGCTGCGCGAAGCGTCGCCCCAGTCACCATGAGCCGCGTAATACCACGGCGGGTTCCTAGACCGCTCCGCGGAGAGCGCAACGAGTTGCCGCCGGAGCCGGGCTGTGCCCGGCGGGAGGCTCACAAAGAAAGAAACGGCCGAGCCGCGAACCTTGGGCGGCTCCTGAAACCTCCGAACAGCGCCTCCGCCCGCAAGGAGGGGGAACGTGGGGGAACCAGGGGTTCCTCCGTGAACCGCGTCTAACCGGCGCAACCACGCGGTCTGAACGGGGTGACCGAGGCCGGTTGGTATCCCTCCGGTATCCCCGCTGACCAGAACTGACGAGAAACCCCGAGACGAGCCGGGGTTTCTCTGCTACAAGGTGACCGAGGGCTAAACCACACACGGCGGGCAGGCGGCGCAGGGCGAAGCCGAAGCCGAACTGTATAAGGGGATGCCCGGAGACGGATACCGCGCACGTCACCACAGCGCGGCGTTTTCCGGGAGGCATCCCCAATGCAGATCGAAGTCAAGGTCGAAGGACTCGAAGACGAGGTTCGGCGCATCGTTGCGGACGTGCTGGCCGAGCACGACGGCGGCGACCCGTGGTACACGGCTGAGGGCGCGGCGGCGTACCTCGGGACGACGGTCGGGGTGGTGCGCAATTTGCGCCACGGATGCAGGAGGGATGTGAGCCCCTCATCGCCATCGCGGACGCGCTTGGGTGCGGAGACGAGGCACGCGCCGCCCTGGTCGTTCTGTTCAGTGGCGTGCGCGAGGACGAGAAGGAATCCGCCGGGCTCGCGCTGCTCGCGGACGTGCGCGAGGTCTTCCTCTCCGAGAACACCGACCGCCTCCCAGCGCAGGTGCTCGCCAACCTCGTCGCCTCCAACGACAACGGGTGGGGCAACTGGATGGGCCGGGGCTTCACGACGCGCGACCTCACAACGATGATCCGCGCGTACGGCGTCGAGCCGAAGTCGGTGCGCACGTCGGAGGGAGTGGCCAAGGGGTACAAGTGGGACGAACTGCAACCGGCCTTCGAGCGCTACCTGCCGGAGCGGAACAGTGAGGACGCGCTTGATGTCGTGTAACCCCTGTGACCGTCACCTAGAGAAAGGCGCGGAGCCCCTCTCCACCCTCATCATCACCTTCCCCCTAGTAACAGTTACATGGGTTACATCGGCTGGTTTCGTGGGTGGGGGCGGTTACAGAGATAAGCGTTACCCGCAACGCACATTTCGACTGTGGTGGCCTTTGGCCTCTCATTCACATTGCGGCAATGCGCGGCGCTCTTTCGGCGTCGTGGGTATAGGCACCTGAGAGCACAGGATCGCTACTAGCCGGTCGGCCACCTTGTCGGCAGCATCGCCTGAGTCCGTTGGCTGAGCGACGGCGAGTCCGCTGACCTGGTCGCGATGAAGTGACACGAGCGTCGTGGATTCTGAGTCCGCGATGGGGATACCAATGTAGATCCGGTCGTCGGTCTGAGTGATGAACACACCCTTGATTGGAGGTTGCCCTCCGATTAGCACGGCGGCGGGCTCAACCTCTGGATCTGAAACGATCGCAAAGTGTGTTGCAAGCCCCTGAAACGTGGCAACGGCAAGGAAGGCGGCGACGGCAAACCAGGTGAAGCTCTCTGTCGCGTGATATACGACGACGGCTAGCAGCGAGGTACCGACGCCGACGGCCAGCAGGGCCCCATACTGCCAGTGGTCGAGCCACGGGTGAAACGGCAAGAGCGAGATCTCGCCAAGAAGAAGCACTAGGCCGAGCACCGTTGTGCGCGTCCCGAACGATTTCTGCTCTTCCCTCTTAACGATCGCCCGGACGAGGTTCTCCTTAGCGTGCGAGGCTTCCTCTTTCCTGGTCTGGCTCACTTCCTCGGCTCTTCCAAAAGCGCTCCTTGTCGCGTCGAGCAGCACGTCGTCGCGATCGCCGCGATGTGACTCGGTTTCGAGGACGCGCCGTCTCTCATCTACTGTCGCTTGCGCCTGCGCCTCTCGATTGAGCGCTTCAGCTAGAGCTCGCTCAGCGTCACTGCCACGTGCCAGCTCGCTCGAGTCCCTAGCCTCACTCTCAAGCGCCGAGTGACGGTCAGCCAACGCGTCCGCAGCGGACTCGGCGTCAGCGACGATCTGTTCGGGAGTGCGAAGCAGGGTGTCGATCAACCACAGCGCAGCGACGGCGATCACCGACAGCACGAGTGCCCCCAACAGGAAATGGGCGCCCGTCGCCAACAGCGTGGAGCGTGGCATGAGCGCAACTGCCTCGGTTCCAGGCAGCCCGATCTGATTCGCTCGATCCCACAAGATCGCTCCGCCAAACAAGGCGACGAACGCCAGTAGACCTACGCCAGTCGCGAGAGCACCAAGAACTGGAGCAAGCGACTCCCAGGCGCCCCCCAGCCCCTGACCGCTGTCTCTCCGAGATTCTGCGATGGCCATAGCTTCGACCCCCGTCTGCCACCGCATTGGGCGGCACCCGTAGCATGACTCACCGCAGCCTTGAGCGAAAGGCTGCGCGTGGGGCCGACGCCTCCATCGCCGCCCTCGTCCTGCCGACGATCACGCTCGTCTTCACGGGCTGGGTCGGCGTCTCCATCGAAGCCCGGCATCGAGGACTCGACCTCGGTCGCATCGCCGCGAGTCTGACCTTGACATGTGACCATTTGGTCACGTATGATCCAACCCCATGGACGACGACGCGGTCTTCAAGGCCCTGGCCGACCCGACGCGGAGGCACCTGCTCGACCGGCTCTACGAGCGCGACGGCCGCACGCTCACCGAGCTCGAGTCGGAGCTGGAGATGACCCGCTTCGGCGTGATGAAGCACCTGCGGGTCCTCGAGGACGCGGGGCTCGTCGTCACCCGCCGCGCCGGGCGCGAGAAGCAGCACTTCCTCAACCCGGTGCCGATCCGGCTCGTCCACGACCGCTGGATCGACAAGTACACCGAGCACCGCGTCGCGGCGCTCAGCGACCTCAAGAAACGATTGGAGGAGTCAGCATGACGACCATGACCGCGCAGACCACGCAGGTCTACCAGGTCTTCATCGGGGCGACCCCGGAGCAGATCTGGGAGGCGATCACCACCCCCGAGTTCACGACGAAGTACTTCCACGGCTCGGCCGTGGAGTCGACGCTCGAGCCGGGCTCGCCCTGGAACGGCTTCTCGGCCGACCACTCGGAGCACTGGGTCGACGGCGAGGTGCTCGAGGCGGAGGCGCCCCGGCGCCTGCAGCACACCTGGCGCGCGCTCTACGACCCGGAGACGGCAGTCGAGCCGCACAGCCGCGTGACCTGGGAGATCGAGCCCCAGGAGAACGGAACGACGCTCCTCACGGTCGTCCACGACCGGCTCGAGGACTCGCCGAAGACGGCGGCCAGCGTCTCCGGCACCGGCTGGATGCACGTCCTCTCCGGCCTCAAGACGTTGCTCGAGACGGGTCAGCCGCTCGGCAGCTGAACAGAAGCGCTGGGAGGAAGCACGTCAGTGACCCCGAGACGGGTGAAGTCCTCCGCGACGTGGACAAGCCCCTGAGCGACCACATCGGTCACGGTGACGCTCGGCGCAAGCGTCGGTGACGTCGCCCCGCCTTCACCTGCGCCGTGTCTTCCGGGGCGCTGGCTGGACGTTTCGCCTGATACGGCCCACAGGGCGCGTGGTGGAGTTGCGCTGGCAGAAGGCCGCTCAGCGCCTCGGGCTCGGGGCGGTATCAACTTGGTATCCGTCGAGGACTGAGCAGGGCTTATCAGCCCTCGTCACAGGTGTGGGGGAACCGCCTGGTTGGGCTGAGGAGTGACGAGGAATGACCTCCTCAGAGAACCAGGGGTTCCCCCGCGAAGCCGAGCGCTGAAAGCGCTACGGCGGCGGGGGCGCGTCCGGCGGCGGCCCGTCGTCTTCGACGTACGTGGTCCTTCTGCGTCCCCACCCACCGCTGTAATACCACGGCCGGGCCGGTCCGCCCTCGACGTACGTCGACCGCGAGAAGTAGCCGGGGCCCCACCAGGACTGCCAGAGCAGCATGGTCAGGACGAGCCCGACGATGCCGATCACGATCAAGATGATGCCGATCGCGTCGAGATCGAGGCCGGAAGGCTCGTCGGTTATGCCCCAAGCGAGGATGCCTCCTGCGGCGATCAAGATCAGGCTGACAGGGATTCCCATTCGATCTGTTGTGCCCGTTTCCCGCGGCTGCTAATCCGAGCGGTGGCGCTGCCACCAGAGCCGCTTCTCCGGCTTCTCCGCCTGCTCGAGATCCGCGAGCGAGGTCCCGCCGTAGTTACGGAGGGTGAAGTCAGCCTGCGCGACGAAGCCGACCGCTGTCAGGGAAAAGGTGAGGGCGTGGCTGGTGATCTGCCAGCCCTCGAGCGGGCCTGGATCGGCGAGCTTCGCCTCCTCTTCCTCTTTCTGCACCTCGAAGAGGGCGAATCCGCCGTGCGGCCGGCCGGTGAAGTGGTCGTGCGAGACAATGAGGCCGCGCCCGCTTTCCCCGATGTACTCGTTCAGCAGCTCGTTGGCCTCGCGTGCGCTCATCCCTTCCGGTGCGAGCGCGTAGACGAGGAAGCAGCGCGATCGCGTCTCGTTCACTCGACCTTCTCCGCGAGGAGTGCGAAGTCCCAAGGCACTCGGCGGTCCCTTTGGGGCCACGCGTAAAGCGTCTGGAACTCGACGAGGTGCTTCACCACAAGCCCCGCGCCGGAGACGGCCTCGACGACATGACCGAGCTGCCAGTGCCGCTCGCGCTCCTCTCCGCTCTCGTCGAAGTAGTCGTCGCGCCAGTGCCCGAGCGCGTCGACACAGGCCGCGACCGGGTGGTCGTCGTACAGGAGCAGCATCCCGCCCGGCTTCAGGGCGGACGAGATTCCGGTCCCCCACGCGGCGAGGTCTTGCAGCCAACCCAGCACTCCGCCGCCGGTGTAGACGAGGTCGAACCGCGCGCGGCGCAGCTCGAGCGGCAGGTCGTGTACGTCGGCGTGCACATACGCCACGTCCGGGGCTCGCTCCCGGGCGGCTTCGATTGCCTCTGTTGAGATGTCGACCGCGCTGACGAGCGCTCCCAGCTCGACGAGCTCAGCGGTCGACTCGCCGGTCGCGCACTGAAGGTGAAGCACGTGCTTGCCATTGAGATCGGGCAGCAACCCGCGGATGCCCTCGGGGATCCCGAGCTGTCCGGCCATCTCCTCGGCGCGACGGCGATGGATCTCGTCCCAGGCTTCGCGGTTCTGGTCGGTCGGCTCCATCAGGCGTTCACGCGGGCAACGAGAAGCCCCCGTCGACGACGAGGACGTGGCCGCGGATCATCTCCGCCTGCGGAGAGCAGAGGAAGACGACCGCGTCGGCGATGTCGTTCGGCTCGACCATCCGGCCCGCGGGGGTCCGCTTCAGGCCCAGCTCGAGCATCTTGTCCTTGTTCGGGAAATGGTCGAGCGCCTCGGTGTCGACGACACCGCCCGAGACGGCGTTGACGCGAATCCCGCGCGGCGCGAGCTCGACGGCGAGATAGCGGACGAGCGACTCGAGCGCCGCCTTCGAGGTGCCGACGAGCACGTAGTCCTCGAGTACGCGGGTGGAGCCGAGGCTCGAGATGCCGACGATCGAGGCGTCGTTCGGCATCTGCGGCGCCGCCGCTCGGGTGAGCGAGAGCAGGGCGCGGGCATTCGCGCTGTGCGTCCAGTCCCAGTGCTTGTCCTCGGTCTCGAGCGCTGGCCGGATCACGCCCGTCGCCGCGTTATGTATAAGCGCGCGCAGCGGGCCCAGCGCGGCGACCTCGCGCGCGACTCGCTCGGACGCGACGTTCCCGCGGACGAGAACGGGCTCCGTCCCTTTCTCGCGCAGCTCTTCCGCGGTTTCCTCAGCGGCGCGGTCGTTACGCAGATACCCGATCGCCACGCGGCCCGCCCCGAGCTCCGCGAACCGGACCGCGATCGCCTTCCCGATACCCCGCGAGCCGCCCGTGACGAACACGGTGGCGCCTTCGAATTCCTTGTGGCGGTTGTGGTTGCTAGTTGTGGGTCGACCGGTCATTTCCGACGGACGCACGAGCAAAGCTCGTACGTCCTGAAAGCGGCACCGTCAAGACGGTGCCTTGGGCACCTTGAGTGACTCGTCTCGTGTTAGTGGTTCGTCGACCGGCGCGGTGCTGGGAATCGTCTCCCAGCCGGGCCGTGTTCGCGGTTCTCGCGGCCCTTCTTCCGCCTTCGAGGACGCATAACCAAGCCGGTCGAGGAGCTCGGCCTTCTCCTCGGCGTAGCTCCGGACCGGATGGTTGGTGGGCAGGTCTTCGACGAGCTCGAGGACACGGGCTCGCAGTTGGTAGGCGAAGTGCGGGGTCGCGGGGCCGACGATCGCATCGACGTCGTCGCGGGTCGGCTCAGCCACAAAGCAAAGGCTAACGCTAGGTTCCAGTCGGTGCGGCGCGTCGAGACGGCTGACTTCCTGTTGCTCGCCACGGTCAGCCTCTGGGCCCTCAACTTCACCGTCTCGAAGTACATCCTCGACCACGGGTTCCACCCGCTCTCCTACTCCGCCGTGCGCTACTCGGCGGCGGCGCTCGTCTTCGTCGCGATCACGTTTCCGTGGGAGCGCTCGCTGCGGATCGCCAGGAGCGACTGGCCTCTGATCGCGCTCGCCGTCGCGCTCCTGCTCGCGAACCAGCTCAGCTTCGTCTACGCGCTCTATTTCACGACGGCCACGACAACGGCGCTCCTATTCGGAACGCTGCCGATCTTCACGGCCCTCATCTCGCGGCTGGTCGGGATCGAGCGGCTCGGGAACCAGTTCTGGATCGCCGCGCTGTTGTCGTTCTCCGGCGTCGTGCTGGTCACAGCCGGCTCGGGCCGAAGCCTCTCGGGAGACGTGAAGGGCGACCTGCTAGCCGTGCTCGGGGCAGCGACCTGGGGCGGGTACTCGGTCACGATCTCGCCGCTGATGCGCAGGTACTCGCCCTTCCGCTTGAGCGCGGTTCTACTCGCGTTCGTCTCGGTGCCGCTGCTGCTGCTCGGGTCGAGGCAGCTCGAGGCCCAGAGCTACGACTTCGGCTGGCTGGTCTGGGCCGGGTTCGCCTTCGCCGTGCTCGGGCCGCTCGTGATCACGAACCTGCTCTGGTTCACGGCGATCGACCAGGTCGGCCCGGCGCGGGCCTCGCTCTTTGCGAACCTCCAGCCCTTCCTCGCCGCCGTGATCGCGCTTCTGCTCCTGTCGGAGAACCTGACGAGGTACCAGATCGCCGGCGGCCTCGCGATCGGGGCCGGAATCGTCCTCTCGCGCCGCACCCAGCCTCCGCTCGAACCCGGCGAATAGCGCCCGGGGTACGCTGGTCTCGTGGCCGCTCTTCGAGCTCGCCTCGCCCAGAAGCCGCCCGGATACCGCTTCACGATCGGGCGCATCCTCGCCATCTACGGGGCCCTCATGGTTGTGCTCCTGTTGGCGGCTCTCGACCAGACGATCGTCGCCACAGCGCTGCCGCGGATCGTCTCCGACCTCGGCGGGCTGACGAGCTATTCGTGGGTCTTTACGGCGTACGTCCTCGCGACGACGGTGACGATCCCGCTCTACGGAAAGCTCGGCGACATCTACGGACGGCGGCCGCTGTACATCGTCGCGATCTCGATCTTTCTCGCCGGCTCGGCCCTTTGCGGGCTCGCGCAGAGCATGACGCAACTCGTCGCCTTCCGAGCGGTCCAGGGGCTGGGTGGCGGCGGCCTGTTCGCGCTCGCCCTGGCCACGATCGCGAACATCGTTCCGCCGCGCGACCGCGGGCGCTACCAGGGCCTGATCGGCGCCACC
>Ga0307302_10000700_pt1 | contig 14799 bp, 10 predicted proteins | sample ER_DNA_183_FD_194490 | JGI IMG/M metagenome (GOLD analysis project Ga0307302, IMG submission 194490) | Bulk soil microbial communities from the East River watershed near Crested Butte, Colorado, United States - ER_DNA_183 | ecosystem: Environmental > Terrestrial > Soil > Floodplain | place...
GGTCGAGCCCGCCTTGATCATCGTCGGCTGCGCCTCGACGAACCGCGCCAGCGCCCCCGCGACGTCGCCGCGGTCGAGCGCTAGGTCGCCGAGCGAGTGAATGCAGCCTGCGACGCCGACGAGGTCGCCGGCCAGGCCGTACTGCTGGGCCGCCTCTGCTAGCAGCTGCTCGGCTCGCTCCAGGTCGCCTTCGCGCGCCGCGTAGTAGGCGAGAAACGTCATCCGGCCTCCGGCCGGCGCATGCTCCCCGAGGCGCAGGAAGAGTTCCATGCTCTCCTCGAGCAGCGCCTGCGCCTCCTGCCAACTTCCCTGCTCGGCCAGCAGGTGGCCGAGGCCGTGAAGGGCCCAGGCGAGCCTCATGTCGTCCCCTGCTGCTCGCGCAAGGTCGAGGCCCGCACGGAACCACGGCTCGGCGCGGTCGACCTCGCCCGCCTCGATTGCTGAGCGTCCGGCCAGTGTGAATGCGCCTGCCAGTACCGGTGCGTCCACGTCGCCGTCGAGGTCGAGGAGCGGCTCGAGCCAGCGGACCGCCTCGCGCTGGTGCATCCCCCGGATCCAGAACGGCTCGAGCGCCTCCGCCAAGGTCAGGCCGAGGCGCGCGTCCGACACCTCGACCGCGAACGCGAGCGCCGCGCGGAAATTGTCGAGATCCAGCGCCAGCCGGTCGAGCATGGGCTTCTCCTCCGGGCCGCGCGCGTACTGCCGTGCCTGCTGCGCGACCTCGAGCATGTGCTCCGCGAGGCGGCGTCGGGTCACGTCGAGCTCCCCGCTCTCCGCGAGGCGGGCGGCCGCGAACTCCCGAACGGTCTGGAGCATGAAGAAGCGGTCGCCGTCGGCGCGCACGAGCCCGGCCTCGGTCAGCGCGAGGAGGTCGGCGGGGTCGGCGCCGCAGACGTCCGCGGCTGCCTCTGCGGACCAGCCGCCGCGAAAGGCCGCGAGCCGCGCCAGGAGCACTTGCTGCGCCTCGTCCAACAGGTCGTAACTCCACGCGATGGCGGCCGTGAGCGTCCGCTGGCGGGCGGGGCCGTCGCGGCGTCCGCCGAGCTCGGGGAGCTGATCCTCGAGCCGGTCGGCAAGCCTGGCGGGAGTGGTCCCGCGAGCACGGGCGGCGGCGAGCTCGAGCCCGAGCGGCAGCCGGTCGAGCCGGTCGCAGATCCGGCGGACCGGCTTTCCGTCCGCGAAGCGCGGGTTCACCTCCCGGGCGCGCTGGAGGAAGAGGCTGGCGGCATCGTCCGGCGCCAGCGGCTCGACTCGGTACCGGCGCTCGCGCGGAAGGCGGAGCGGAACCCTGCTCGTCACGATCACCGCGAGCGAAGGAGCGGACGAGGTCAGCTCGACCAGAGCGGGTGCGGCGTCGAGGAGGTGCTCGAAGTTGTCGAGCACGAGGAGCAGCCGACGCGCGCCCAGGCGGCCGGCCAGCTCATCCGCGTCCTTCAGAGCGAGCGTCGCCGCGATCGCCGCCGGCACGAGCGCCGGATCCCGGAGAGGCGAGAGGTCGACGAGGTACACGCCGTCCGGGAACTCATCCACCAGGCCGGCGGCGACCTCGGTCGCGAGACGCGTCTTGCCACTGCCCCCGGCGCCCGTCAGCGTGACGACACGCCCGGAGCGGACGAGACCGCGGAGCTCCTCCAGCTCGCCATCGCGGCCCACGAGCGCCGTCTCGGGCACCGGCAGGTTCGAGTTCGGCGGCTCCCGGTCGGGCGTGTGCGTCTCGTGGAGCAGGGCAAGAAAGCGTTCCGCCGGCGGTGTCAGCGGGATGCCGCCGGTCCTCACGACCGAGATCGTGCGAACCAGCCGCCAGCGCGGCACGTCGAGGATGACCAGGCGGCCGGCCTCCAGCTCGAGGTCGAGCGCGAGCCGGCTGATCGCGGCGATGCCGGCGCCCCGGGCGACCGCCAGCTTGACCGCCTCCCACGAGGGCAGCTCGAGCGTGCCTACGGCGTGCAGGCCCAGCTCCCAGCGCGCCGTCTCGACAGCGGCGCGCGTCGCCGAGCCCTCCTCGCGCGAGACCCAGGTCAGCCCTTCGAGCTCCTTCGGGCGCAGGCGGCGGCCGCCCAAAGCGGGCGGCCCCACGAGCACCACCTCGTCGTCGATCAGCGGGTCGCTGTCGAGCTCGGGCGGAACCGTCAGCCCGCCGACTACGGCCAGCTCCGCGCGGTGCGAGCGGACGAGTTCGAGGGCTCCCGCCGACGTCGCTTCCTCGAACTCGATCTCGACGCCCGGGTGCCGTTCCCCGAAACGCGCCAGCACCTCCGGCAGCACGTACGTGCCCGGCACGCCGGAGGCCGCGATCGAGAGCGTGCCCGTCTCGGCCTCCTCACCTGCAGCAAGCGCCCGGCGGCCGTTCGCTAGGAGCGCCTCGGCACGCAGCACGAACTCAGCGAGGACCTCGCCCGCGGGCGTCAAGGTTGCGCCTTCACGGCCCCGGGTGACGAGACGGCTGCCGAGCTCTCGCTCGAGCGACGCGAGATGCTTCGACACCGCCGGCTGGCTGACGTACAGCTCCTCGGCGGCGCGCGACAACGAGCCGCGGCGCGCGATCGCCGCGAACGCCCGCAACCTCGCCTCGAGTTGCATCACCTGAAGTTATAGAAGACGCACGAAAGATGTATTTGAGTTCCGACTCCGTCGGGCGTACCCTCGAAGGCGAGCTCGAAACGGCGGCGAACTCGCACGGCCGCCGAGAGCGCTACCGCAGGAGGTATCCACCATGCGCAGGCACAGCTGTGCTGCGATCCTCGTCACGCTCGCCGGCCTGCTCGCGATCGGGCTGACGGCCTCGCTCGCCGGGGCCGGCGCACGGGATCGCCTGACCAACGTCCACGGAACGGTGTGGGTTGCGAACCGGGGCGCCCATACGATCCGCGGCTTCGACTCGTCCACCGGCGACGTCGTCTCCACCGTTGCGATGAGCGGCAACTCGCAACCCGGTGACCTCGCCTTTGCCCGCGGCAAGCTCTACGTCGCGGAGGAGTTCGGGACACCGCCGGCAATCGCGATCGTCGATCCCCGATCCGGCACGGTCTTGAAGCGGATCGAGCTGCCGCCGGGTTCACGCCCCCATCACGTCCATGCGAGCCGGGGCGGCAGGCTCGTAGCGTTCGGCCTCTACGGGACGGACACCGTGGCGGTCGTCGACACCTGCTCGGATGAGCTGCTGGGACGCTGGGACATCAATCCCGACACCGTGGCCGGGCGGGCGCACGCGGCGGTCTTCTCGCCGGACGGACGTGTCCTCTATGTCGCGAGCGACGCGTCGAACGAGATCGTCGCCCTCGACCCGCGCTCGGGCGAGATCCTCTGGCGCCTGAACGTCCCGGGCGCGCACGAGCTCGCCGTCACGCGCGACGGCCGGACCGCCTACGTCAGCCGCAGGACAGCCAATCGCCTCGCCGTAATCGACCTGACCGAGCACGCAGCCTACACCGACGTGCTCGAGCTCGGGTTGCCGGACACGCTGCGCCTGTCCCGCGGCGACCGGCAGCTGACCGTCGGCCTCCGGACGGCGCCGGCGCAGCTCGCCGTCGTCGACGCGAAGACGTTGACCTACGCGCTCGTTCGGATCGGGCCGCCGCTCGAGACCACCACGGTCGCGGGACATCAGTGGACGTCCCGCAACGGGCGCTACACGTTCGCCACCTACGAGGGGGGATCGAGCCCGGGGATCGCCGTGATCGACCACCGGGACGGGAATGCGATCGTCGGAACGCTTCCCTATCCGGGGCGGCCGCACGGCGTCGACCTCGCTCGCGACCAGCTGCGGTAGCGCAGCCGGCGGGAGGGCGGCGCCGCCGCCCTCCCGTCGCGTCTACTGGTACGCGGCGCGGGCGCGCTCCCAGCGCTCGTCGTCGCGCCGGATGCGGTCCGGGTTCACACCTCGAGCGTCCGCGAGCGCCAGGGTGAGGAGCTGGAAGCGGACGATGTCCACGACCGGGTGCCGCGTCGGGACGAACTCGACGTCGCAGCCGAGCTCGCGGAGCGCGGCAACCGCCTCGCGGGCTCGCTCGGCCGCGCGCCCCTCCCCCTCCAGGACGAAGCACCGGACGGACTCGTCGACGGCGGCGAGGTAGCCGTGGAGCAGCTGCTCGGTGTGGTGCCACTCAGCAGCGACGAAGGCGCCTTCCCGGAGCTTGAGAGCCGCCTCCTGCGCCGTCGGCCAGGCCCGGCCGGCGCCCGCAACGAGAAACCGCTCGTGATCCGTGGCCAGTGCCGGACGCTCGAGCTCCTGCTCCACGAGCTCGGGCAGTTCCGCGATGTCCTGGCCGTTCAGCGCGGCGATCCCCGCGACGGCGCACGTATAGCTGGCGGTATGGCACCAGCTCTCCTCGACGGCCGGAGTGACGACGACCACGTGGTCGGCCTCGTCCGCAATCGCGCTCTCGGCCTTGCCGGTGATCAGCCAGGTCGGGCCCTGCCAGGCGCGGACCGCTTCCAGCGTCAGCGGCGTGTCACCTTCGTGGCTGACGGCGACGAGGAGGTCGGCGTCCCGCTCCGGCCGGAGCACCAGCTCGAGGGCGTGGACCGCGTCGCCGCCCGTCTGCGCCGCGTGGAACGAGGTCCCGCAGCCGGTGAAGAGGAGCTTCCCCTCCGGGAATCGGCCCGCGGTCGGCACCTGGCGCAGCCAGTCCGGCTGGGCGAAGAGCGCAGCTCTGGTCTTCTCTCCGGGCATTGAGGCGTCTAATACCATCCCGGCGGTGGAGGGCTTCGACTTCGTCCACCGTGAGTCGGTGCGGTTCCGCGACCTGGACGCGATGGGGCATGTGAACAACGCGGTCTTCATGACCTACATGGAGGCCGCGCGGATCGCCTACCTCGAGGCGCTCGGCGCCGGCCAGCACCCGCTGCAGTGGCTGATCCTCGCCCGGGCCGAGGTCGACTTCCGATCGCCGATTGCCATGGGCGAGACCATCGAGGTGGGCGTGCGGACCCCGAGGATCGGGACGAAGAGCTTCGACCTGGAGGAACAGGTTCGAGCCGACGGCCGGCTCGCCGCCGAGGGCAGGTTCGTCCTCGTCGCCTACGACTACGAGACATCCAGCTCGCGCGAGCTTCCCGCCGACTGGCGCGAGCTGCTGGAGGGAGTGCCTGTCTGATGAGCGTGTTCACGAGAGAGACCCTGTCGAACGGCGTCCGGCTGCTCGGGGCGCCGATGCCGCAGGTGCAGTCGGTCGCCTGCTTCATCATGTTCGCCGCCGGATCGCGGTACGAGACGGCGGAGACGAGCGGCATCGCCCACTTCGCGGAGCACATGTTCTTCAAGGGCACGGAGCGGCGGCCGACGGCGCAGCAGATCGGAAACGAGCTCGACGGGATCGGCGCCGAGTTCAACGCGTTCACGAGCAAGGAGTACACGGGCTACTACGTGAAGTGCGCCGCCGAGCACCGCGAGCACGCCTTCGACGTGCTCGTCGACATGCTCCAGCACTCGAAGTTCGAGCCGGAGGAGATCGACCGCGAGAAGGGCGTGATCGTCGAGGAGATGAACATGTACTTCGACACGCCGCGCGACTACATCTCCGGCGTCTACCACCAGCTCCTGTACGGGGACACGCCGCTCGGCTGGGACATCATCGGGCGGAAGGAGACCGTGCGCGGAGCGACCCGCGAGACGTTTCTCGACTACGTGAACACCTGGTACCGCGGCGAGCGAACGGTCGTCGGCGTGGCCGGGAACTACCCCGAGAGCGTCCGCGACGAGATCGAGGCGCTGCTCGCCGAGGTGCAGCCCGGTGCGCCGGAGGGGCCGCCGCCGGTCGAGGTCGAAAACGGCGCGGGCCCGCGCGTGAAGGTGCATTCGAAAGAGTCCGACCAGGCGCACATCTGCATCGGCGTGCCGAGCTACCGGCTCGACCATCCAGACCGGTACGCGCTGCAGCTCGTCGGGACCGTGCTCGGGACGGGGATGTCGTCACGCCTCTTCACCGAGGTGCGGGAGCGGCGCGGGCTCGCGTACTACGTGTTCGCCACGAACCACTCGTACACGGACACGGGCACGCTCTACTCGCAGGCCGGCGTCGACATCAACCGGATCGACGAGGCGGTCGAGACGATCGCTCGGGAGCTGAAGAAGATCGCGGCGGAGCCGGTGCCGGCCGAGGAGCTCCAGAAGGCGAAGAACGTCGCCAAGGGCCGCTTCGTCCTCCAGACAGAGAGCCCACACGGGATGATCATGTTCGGGCTGCGGCGCGAGGTCCTGGAGGGGCACGCCACGGAGCCGGAGGAGGTCCTTGCCGAGATCGACAAGGTGACGGCGGACGACGTCCAGCGCGTCGCGCAGGACGTCCTCGGCGGCGACGGCCTCAACCTGGCGCTGATCGGCCCGTTCGACGACAGCTCGCGCTTCGAGCAGCTGCTGTCCGCGCCCTAAGCGTACGGCGCCGTCGACATGTACTTGAAGCCGCTGTCGACGGCGAGCGTGACGATGACCGCGTCCGGGCCGAGCTGATCGGCCAGCCGGCGGGCGCCGACGACGTTTGCACCCGACGAGATGCCCGCGAAGATGCCCTCGTCCTCGGCGAGGCGACGCGTCATCTCGACCGCCTCGGCATCCTCGATCGCCCAGACGTCGTCGACGCGCTCCGCGTCCCAGTGCGGTGGCACGAGCCCGGACCAGCCCTGGATCGCGAAGGAGCCGTGGGCCCCGCCCGTGATCGCCGCGGAGCTCGCCGGCTCGAGCCCGACGATCCGCACCTCCGGATTCCGCCCCTTCAGGGTGTCCGAGACGCCCATGAGCGAGCTCGCCGTCCCGACGCCGTGCGCGAACCCGGTCACCCGTCCTTCCGTCTGCTCCCAGATCTCCCGTCCGAGCATCTCGCGGTGCCCTTGGATCACGTAGGGGTTGTTGAACTGGTCCGTCGCGTACATGCCCGGCTCCTGCGCGAGCTCGCCGGCGCGGTCGACCATGTTCTGAATGTCCTGGGCGGTCACCTTGCCGCGCCCCTCGACGGACGGGATCACCTCGAGCTCCGCGCCGAGTGCCCGCATCAGCTGGAACCGCTCCTCGGTGAAGCAGTCCGCGATCACGATCTTCAGTGCGTAGCCCTTCGCCCGACAGACGAGCGCCAGGGCGGGGCCCGTGCTCCCGCCGGTGTACTCGACGATCGTCGACTCCGGGCCGATCAGCCCATCCCGCTCAGCGCCCTCGATCATCGAGAGCGCCATCCGATCCTTCATCGAGCCCGTCGGATTCAGGTACTCGAGCTTGACCCAGACCTCGGCGCCGTTTTCCGGCGCGAGCTTCCGGAGACGGACCAGCCGCGTGTCGCCGATCGCCGCCAGGACACTGGAGTCCGTCACAGGGTCGCGAGCGCCTCCTCGAAGTGCTCGCGGTTTTCGAGCTCCGCGATGTCCGCGCCAGACCGACGCGCCAGCAATTCGTAGCGCCGCGCCTCTGCGTCGTCGCCCGCCACGCTGTTCGCCCGCGCCAGGGCCTCGTAGGCGAACGGGAGGTCCCAGTCCTCCATGTTGTCCGCATCGTGCTTGGTGAGCACAAGGCACCGCCGCGCGTGGTGGAGCGCAGGCTCGCCGCGGCCGAGCACCGTGTAGACCCGCGAGATCTGCCACTCGCTCCGGGCGCGGTTCTTCGGCTCAAACTCCGGCGCCAGCGACCAGTGGTACGCGGACGCATGTGCCGCGTACAGCATCCGGTCGTCGTCTTCGCGAGTCTCCATCAGCCGCCAGACCTCGTTGTAGAGGTCAACGCCGAGCTGACGGTGGTTCATTCCTCGGCGGTTGCCCTCGCCGCGCCGCGCTCGCGGATCTCCTCGACCACGGCCGGATCGGCCAGCGTTGTCGTGTCCCCGAGGGGACGGTTCTCCGCAACGTCGCGCAGCAGCCGCCGCATGATCTTGCCCGAGCGGGTCTTCGGCAGCTCCGGCGTGAAGACGATGTTCGCGGGCTTCGCGATCGCGCCGATCTTCGTGCCGACGTGGTCGCGGAGCTCGGCCAGCCGCTCTTCCGAGCCCTCCTCGGCGCCCTTCAGCGTCACGAAGGCGACGATCGCCTGGCCGGTCTGCGCGTCCATCCGCCCGCACACCGCGGCCTCGGCGACCGACGGATGGTCGACGAGCGCGCTCTCGACCTCGATCGTCGAGATCCGGTGGCCGGACACGTTCATGACGTCGTCCACCCGGCCGAGCAGCCAGAAGTCGCCGTTTTCGTCGATCCGCGCGCCGTCGCCGGCGAAGTAGACGCCCGGGTACCTCGACCAGTAGGTCTCGACGAACCGGTCGTGATCCTTGTAGATCCCGCGCAACATGGCCGGCCACGGCTTGCGGAGGACGAGGTAGCCGCCGCCACCGGGCCCGACCTCGTTCCCCTGCTCGTCGAAGACGGCGGCGTCGACACCCGGGAACGGCTTCGTCGCCGACCCGGGCTTCAGCGTGGTGATCCCCGGCAGGGGCGTGATCATGATCATCCCCGTCTCCGTCTGCCACCACGTGTCGACGACGGGCGTGCGGCCGCGGCCGATGTGCTCGCGGTACCACATCCAGGCCTCCGGGTTGATCGGCTCGCCGACCGACCCGAGCAGGCGCAGCGACGAGAGATCGTGCTGCTCCGCGTACTCCGGCCCCCACTTCATGTGGCTCCGGATCGCGGTCGGCGCCGTGTAGAGGATGTCGACCTTGTAGCGCTCGACAATCTCCCACCAACGGTCCTTGTCCGGGTAGTCGGGCGTCCCCTCGAACATGACCCCGGTCGTTCCGTTCGCGAGCGGCCCGTAGACGATGTAGCTGTGCCCGGTCACCCAGCCGACGTCCGCCGCGCACCAGTACACCGAGTCGGGCTTGACGTCGAAGATGTAGTGGTGCGTCGCAGCCACGCCGACGAGGTAGCCGCCCGTCGTGTGCGCGATCCCCTTCGGCTTCGCGGTCGTGCCGCTCGTGTAGAGCAGGTAGAGGAGATCTTCCGAGTCCATGTGCTCGGGCGGGCACGACGCCGGGTCGTCCGACTGCCCCTCGACGAGCTCGTGCCACCAGCGGTCCCGTCCCTCCTGCATCGGAACCTCGCCGCCGGTGCGGCGGTAGACAACGCACGTCTCGACCCCGGGTGAGTCCGCGAGCGCCTCGTCGGCGTTCCGCTTCAGCGGGACGGTCGTGCCCCGCCGCCAGGCCTCGTCCTGGGTGATCAGGAGCTTGCACTCCATATCGTTCAGCCGGCCGGAGAGCGACTCGGCCGAGAACCCGCCGAAGACGACTGTGTGGGGCGCGCCCAGCCGGGCGCAGGCGAGCATCGCGACCGGGAGCTCGGGAACCATCCCCATGTAGATCCCGACCGGTGTCCCCTTCCGGACGCCGAGCTCCCTCAGCGCGTTCGCGAAGCGCACGACCTCCTCCTGGAGGTCGACGAAGGTGATCTCGCGCCGGTCGTCCTCCGGCTCCCCCTCCCAGTAGTAGGCGACCTTTCCGCCCTTGCCGGCCTCGACGTGGCGGTCGACGCAGTTGAAGCAGACGTTGAGCTTGCCGCCGAGGTACCACTTCGCGTAGGGCGGCTCCCATTCGTAGAGCTCGGTCCAGCGCTCGAACCAGGTAATCCGCTGCGCCTCCCGGGCCCACAGCTCCTCGAGCGAGAGCTCGTACAGCTCCGGCTGCGCGTTGGCCTGCGCCGCGAACTCGGGATCCGCGGGATACCGCCGGACCTCCTCGAACATGGTTTCGATCGCAGCCGACCGGCTCTGGCCGGCGCCGTCTCCCGCCGGGCGGAGCCCGGCTCCGCCGTCGCCTTCCGCCGCTGCGGGCACGGGGCTCTCCGGGTCCGTGTTGCTCACACTGTCCCCTCCGGCCCCGCACCAGCAACGGCGCCCCAGATCCGTCCGGAGGCGCCCTGCTGCGTCTCGGTCATGGGGTCAGATCGTAGGGGAAGTCCGTCAGATTCTCGGCGCCGTCCTCGGTGACGAGGACGAGATCCTCGAGGCGCACTCCACCCCAACCCTCGCGGTAGAGCCCCGGCTCGAGCGTGATCACGTCCCCGGCCATCAGCCGGCTGGGATCACGGGAGAGCGACGGCGGCTCGTGCACCTCGAGGCCCACGCCGTGGCCGAGGCCGTGGAAGAACCCGTTTGAGAGCACCTCACCCGGCTGCTTCGACAGCTGAGTCGGCTGTCCGGCCTCGTGGAACACGTCGCAGACCAGGCGGAAGATGTCGCTGCCCTCGGCGCCCGCCTTCACTGCATCGAACGAGCGCTGCAGCGCCTCGTAGACGAGCCGGTGGTACTCGGCGAGCTCCTCCGAGACGTCGCCGACGACGAACGTGCGGGTCATGTCCGCGTAGTAGCCGGTCTCGCGGTCGCGCGGGAAGAGGTCGATCACGACTGCCTGGCCGGGCGCGATCGGCCCCGACCCCATGTCGTGGCCGGACGCGGCCTGGCCGCCGATCGCCACGATCATCTCGTCCGAGACGAGGTTGTGCTCGTTGAAGACCTCGGTGATGCGCGCCTTGATCCGCTCCGAGGTGAGCTCCTCGCCGTCGAGGGTGAGCGTGCCGTTCGACGCCTCGGCGTTCCGGAGCAGCTCGCGGGCCGCGCCCATCGCGGCCTCGGTGCCTCGCTGCGCCCGCCGGATGCCGGTCAGCCCGACATCGCCCTTGACCCGGCGGCGCTCTGCGAAGAAGTCGCGGTCGGGTGTCAGCTCGACACCCTGGGCGCGCAAGCGGTCGGCGACGCCGACCGGGAAGGTCGTCGGGACGCGCGCTTCCTTGACGCCGAGCTGCGGGACCGCGCGCTCGATCACCTGCATCAGGACCTCGTCGCGAGGCAGGCCCTGAGCCAGGAGCTCGTCGTAGCCGAACTCCTCCATCGGGTGGGCGCTGATGCCGGAGGGCTCGAGGCGCGAGACCTCGAACGAAGTGACGACGGCGTGTCGCTCTCCGTCCTTCTCGACGTAGAGAAACGGGTCGGGCACCGGGACCGGAACTTCGTTCCGCATCGAGGCATCGCCCATGGAATCTGCGTAGATCAGTACGTCGCTCATGTGGTCGATCCTATACAGGGCGTTCTCCATAAACTGATCGTTCGTGGACGAGCCGCTTTCGCGCGCCCAGGAGCTCTTGGCGAGCTACGACGACGAGCTTCGTCGGCTGCTGCCGGATGACGCCGAGATCTTCGACGCTCACCTCCATCTCGGCCAAGACATCGACGGCACGAGCGGCCAGTACGAGGAGCTCGAGCGGATCATGGACAAATACGGGATCTCCCACGCGTTCATGTTCTGCATGGACGAGCCGGACCGGGAGCCCGCGTTCCGCGCGCCGAACGGCCGGACGCTCGAGTTCGCGCGGCGCTCCGGGGGCCGGCTGATTCCCTTCGTGCGTCTCGACCTGACCGCGGCGGGGCCGATCGACGAGGCGATCCGCTGCTTCGACCTCGGCGCGCGCGGGATCAAGCTCCACCCGCGCGCCCAGCGGTTCACGCTGAACGACGAGCGGCTGGCGCCGGTGTTCGAGCTGGCCGCCGAGCGGCGCGTGCCAATCCTGATCCACGGCGGCCGCGGGCTGCCCCCCATCGCCGACCACCTCCGCCGCCTGGTCGAGACCTACCCGGAGGCGCAGCTGATCATCGCTCACGCCGGGATCGCGGACATGGCCGCGCTCGCCGGCTGCTTCGCCGGGAAGAAGGGCGTCTTCTTCGACACGTCCGTCTGGAGCCCGGTCGACCTCCTCGACTTCTTCCATCACGTGCCGCCGGAGCAGATCCTCTACGCGTCCGACTACCCCTACGGCCGCCAGCCGCAGTCGCTCACGATCGCGCTGCGGACGGCGATCACCGCCGGCCTCGACGAGCGGCAGCTCCGGGACATGCTCGCCGGCAACGCCAATCGCATCGCGAACGGGGACGAGCCGCTCGAGCCCTCGACGCCGAGCGGCACCGACGAGTTCACCCAGTCGATGGCGCTCGCGCGGGTGCACCAGTACCTCTCGATGGCGACGCCGCTCCTGTGGACGCGCCAGCAGGACACGATCGGCGTGATCGGCCTGGCCCTGAACGCGTGCTACGAGCGCAACGGCTACCCGGGGGAGCTCGACCAGATCAAGGAGCTCCTGACGACGGCGCAGGAGCTCTGGCGGAGCCTGCCGGACGTCGAGGACGAGGGCGACGAGATCGCAACGCGCCGCGCGACCTTCGCCATGGTGCACCTGGCCGACATCATCGCGGTGACGCCCGGTGCCTAGCGTGGTGAATCGGGCGCTCACGCTCCACGTCAACGGCCAGGACTTCAGCGTCGACGCCGAGGTGGGGACGTCGCTCGCTCACGTCCTCCGCGAGCAGCTCGGGCTCACCGGGACGAAGGTCGCCTGCAACGAGGGTCATTGCGGCGCCTGCACCGTGCAGCTCGACGGTGTCCCCATCCTTTCCTGCCTCACGCTCGTCCATACCGTCGAGGGTCGAGAGGTGACGACGATCGAGGGCCTGCACGACCACCCGCTCGTCGACGCGTTCGTGCGCGCCGACGCGCTCCAGTGCGGGTTCTGCACGCCCGGGCAGATCGTCTCCGCGGCGGCGCTCGTCGAGGCCAATCCCGACCCGAGCCGCGAGGAGATTCGGCACGGCATGGCCGGAAACATCTGCCGCTGCGGCACCTATCCGAAGATCGAGGAGGCGATTACCTCGTGGCGAGGCTGATCAGGACCGAGAAGGAAGTCGAGGGCCGCTACACCGAGACCTGGATCGTCGTCGAGGAGGACACGCTCGACCAGTGGCCCGGGGGGCCGCGCGAGTCGGTGGGCCGCCCGGCGACGCGGCTCGACGGGCTGCAGCGCGCCCGGGGCGAGGCGCGCTACACGGCCGACATCCAGCTGCCGGGAATGCTGCATGCGGCCGTCCTCCGCAGTCCGCATGCGCACGCGCGGGTGAAGCGCCTCGACCTCGAAGCGGCGCGGGAGGCGCCGGGTGTCCGCGGCGTCCTCGGCCCGCTCGTCGAGGAGGTCGGTTATCCGGGACAGGCCGTCGCGGCCGTCGCGGCCGACACCCTCGCCCAGGCGGAGGCCGCAGTCGCGCTGATTCAGGTCGAGTGGGAGCAACTCGAGCCGCTGCTCGATCCCGACGAGGCGGTCGCCCGCGACGCGCTCGTCAGCGACGCGCGGACCTCGGAGCGTGGCGACGTCGAGCGCGGCTTCGCCGAGGCCGACGTCGTCGTCGAGGCGGAGTACCGCACGCAGAGCGTCCTCCACAACTCGATGGAGACCCACCAGGCCGTCTGTGAGTGGGAGGGGCACGACCGGCTGACGGTCTACATCTCGACCCAGTTCGTCTGGGGGATTCGCGCAACAGTGGCCGAGCACTACGAACTGCCGCCGGACAACGTGCGAGTCGTCTGCCGGTTCATGGGCGGCGGGTTCGGCTCCAAGAACTCGCCGGACGACTACACCTACATCGCCGCCGACCTCGCCCGCGAGACCGGGCGACCCGTCAAGTGCGCGCTCACGCGTCGCGACGAGAACCTCGCCGCCGGCCACCGGAACGCGACGATCCAGCGGCTCAAGGCCGGCGCCCGTGCCGACGGCACGCTGACGGCGCTCGAAGGGGATTTCGTGAACGCCACCGGCTGGGGCGGCTGGGTCTCGTCGACCGGCGGGCCGATGGAGCTGCTCTATGGCTGCGAGAACGTTCGGATCACCGAGCGCGGCGCGAAGCTGAACAGCTCGCCGATGAAGGCGTTCCGGGCACCCGGGTTCGTCGAGGGCACGTTCGGGCTCGAGTGCCTGATCGACGAGCTCGCCGCGAAGCTCAACCTCGACCCGCTCGAGTTCCGCCGGCGCAACCATTCCGACCACGACGCAGTCGACGGCCGGCCCTTCTCCTCCAAGAACCTGCTCGAGTGCTACAGCCGCGCCGAGCCGCACTGGGAGCGCCGCGAAGCGGTGCGGGCGAGCTCCGACGGGCCGTGGAAGCGCGGCGTCGGGGTCGCGAGCCAGATCTGGTACGGCGGCGGCGGTCCGCCCTCGTACGCGTGGGTACGGGTCGGCGCCGACGGCCGTGCCGTGGTCGTCACCGCGATGCAGGACATCGGCACCGGGAGCGCCACGGCGATGGCGCAGATCGCGGCCGAGGAGCTCGGTATCCCGGTCGACCGCGTCGACGTCTCGCTCGGTGACACCGCCCGCGGACCGTACGCCTCGGTCTCGGCCGGCTCCTCGACGATCCCGTCGATGGGCCCGGCGGTTCGCGCCGCCGCCGCCGACGCCGCCTGGCAGATCATCGAGATCGCCGCGCAGCGGTTCGAGCTCGAGGAGCGCGTGCTCTCACTCCGCGGCGGGGAGATCGTCTCGGCCGACGGCGGCTCCTGGCCGATCGAGGAGATCACGGGGCTGCTCGAGGACGGGCAGATCCTCGGCAGGGGCTCGCGCGGCCCGAACCCGGCCGGCATGCGCATCCTCACCTTCGGCGTGCAGGTCGCCGAGGTCGCCGTCGACGTCGAGACCGGCGAGGTGCGCGTCGACCGCATCGCAGCGATCCACGACGTCGGGCGGGTGATCAACCCGCTCGGCGCCTCGAGCCAGGTCGAGGGCGGGATCATCCAGGGTCTCGGGCACACGCTCTCCGAGGAGCGCCTGCTCGACCCGCGCACCGGCGCCGTGCTGACGCAGACCCTCGACAGCTACCGGATGCCGACGATCGCCGACGTCCCCGAGATCGTCACCGACCTCGTCGACATCCCCGACGCGCACCTGACGAATCTCGGCTCGAAGGGGCTCGGCGAGCCGCCGATCGTCCCGACGGCCGCGGCGATCGCGAACGCGATCCGCGACGCCACCGGTGCCGACGTCCGGTCGCTGCCGATCACCCGAGAAGAGATGCTGCGC
>Ga0307302_10000703_pt1 | contig 14775 bp, 11 predicted proteins | sample ER_DNA_183_FD_194490 | JGI IMG/M metagenome (GOLD analysis project Ga0307302, IMG submission 194490) | Bulk soil microbial communities from the East River watershed near Crested Butte, Colorado, United States - ER_DNA_183 | ecosystem: Environmental > Terrestrial > Soil > Floodplain | place...
TCGCCCCCGGCTCCTCCCAGGAGATCGGCATCAGCATCGCCCTGGCCTGGCCGACGAGCTCGTCCTTGCCGGCCCCGCCGACCGTGCCCACCCAGCGGATCCGCTCGCCGTCCTCGAAGGGACGCACGGCGTCCAGGTAGTGGCGGACGTCGCCGTAGCCGTGGAGCGGGCTGGCCGGGTCTTCCAGGGCACATAACAGCTCCCGCGGGGTGGGGACGCCGGCGACCGGGCCGGCCATGACCAGCGGCATCCCCAGCTCCTTGCAGATCCGGGCGGCGACGTCCTGGCCCTTGAACGGGGTGACGCGGCCGAGCACCAGGAAGTCCTCGCCCTTGTCGGCCTGGAACCGGTGGGCGCCCAGGTCGACGCCGAGGTGGACGGCGCCCAGGCTCTGGCGCCGCAGGTTGGCCGGGGCAGTACGGAGCTGGGCGTTGGAGACGCCGTTGAACCACACCCGGCCCTTGCCGTCGAAGGTGCCGTAGAACTCGGGGTGCTTGCGCAGGTCCCAGTGGAGGGTCTGGAGCACCGGCGGTGCCTCGCGATCGAGGGCTCCGAGCACGCTCGGCCCCACCACCTCCAGGTGGTCGTGGACCAGGTCGATGTCGGGCCGCTCGCGCAGGGTCTCCAGCACGGTGGCCATGTGGGCGTGGGTGATGCCCATGACCTGGGCGTACGGGCCGGCCAGGCGCCCGAACTGGCCGTCGGGGAAGGCGCAGCGGCGGTCGTCGACCTCCACCGCGCTCTCCTCGACGGTGCACAGCACCACCTCGACCCCCCGGGCGCGCAGCTCCGGGATCAGGGTGGCGAGCACGTTCTCGATGCCCCCGTAGTCCGGCGGCGGCACCGGCAGCCAGGGACCGGCGTTGATCAACACGGTCAGGGTCATACAGATCCCGCAAAGTCGGTTGTTCCGGACCGCCTCATGTTGCCACCGGGTGCCCCCGCCAAACACGTTCCCGACCCGGTCCCCACTTGCCGCGGGGTTAGATAACTGTTATAGATAACGCATTGCCCCATCGTCCGGAGCGGTGCCGATGCGAGACGTCATCATGTCGCTGCTGGCCAAGGAGCCGGCCCACGGGTACGAGCTGCGTCAGCGGCTGGTGAAGGCGCTCGGGCCGGCCGGCGGGGCCCTGAACCCGGGACAGGTGTACGTGACGCTGTCCCGTCTCGAGCGAGCCGGGCTGGTCGAGGCGATGGAGGTCGCCCAGCCGAGCCATCCGGACAAGAAGGTGTACGAGCTGACCGCCGCCGGCCGGGAGCGGGTCCATCAATGGCTGGCCGACGTGACCTGGTCGAAGGTCGCACCGGTGGAGTTCCACCTCAAGCTGGTCGTCGCGGCGGCGACGCGGCTGGCGGATCCGGTGGCGCTGGTCGACGCCCAGCGGCTGGAGCTCCTGCGCGAGTTGCATCAGCTGCAGGAGCTCGCGCTCGAGGAGCCGGCCGACGCCGATGGCGCCCTCCTGCTGGAGGGCGCGGCGCTACGCCTGCAGGCCGACATCCGCTGGCTCGAGGTGTGCGAGCGGCGCTGGGTCGAGAGGGAGTCGCGATGAGCACGGCGGGTGCAGACGAGGCCCCGGCCGGCACGGAGGTGCGCGAATGAGCGAGGTGATCGACGCGCGGGGCCTGGTCCGCCGGTACCCGGCCGATGGACCGCCGGTCCGGGCGGTGGACGGCGTCGACCTGGTCGTGGAGGCGGGCGAGACGGTCTCGGTCATGGGGCCGAGCGGCTGCGGCAAGTCGACCCTGCTGCACCTGCTCGGCGGGCTGGAGCGCCCCGACGCCGGCGAGCTCCGCCTCGGCGGCCGGCGCGTGGACGGACTCTCGGAGACGCAGTGGGCGATCTTCCGCCGCCGCAGCGTCGGCTTCGTCTTCCAGGCGTTCCACCTGGTCGACGAGCTGACCGCGGTCGAGAACGTGGAGCTGCCGGCGCTGCTGCTGGGCGTGTCGCGCCGCGACGCGCGGCGCCGGGCGATGGGACTGCTCGAGCGGCTCGCCGTGGCCGAGCGGGCCGGCCACCTCCCCGACCGCCTGTCCGGCGGCGAGCAGCAGCGCGTCGCGGTGGCCCGGGCGCTGATCAACGAACCGCTGGTCGTGCTCGCCGACGAGCCGACCGGCAACCTGGACAGCCGCGCCACCGGCGACATCCTCAAGCTGTTCGCCGAGCTCCGCCAGGCGCGCCAGACGCTCCTCATCGTCACCCACGACGCGCGCGTGGCCAGCACCGCCGACCGGCTGCTCACCATGCGGGACGGGACGATCGTCGCCCAGACACGCCTCGGCTCCGGCGCGTCGGTCGCCGGGATCCTCGCCAGCCTGGCCGACCTCGGGGGCGACGGCTGATGCGCTCGCTGCGGCTCGCCGTCCGCCTCGCCCTGCGCAACCTCCGCCGGCGGCCCGCGCAGGGGGCTCTGCTCCTGCTCACGCTGACGATCGCGACCGGCGTCCTCGGCGTGGCGACCTCGGTCTACGGGAGCGCCGACGCGCCGTGGGATCGCGTCTGGCGGGCCACCAACGGGTTCCATGTCAGCCTCGGCGTGTACCACCCACCGGACGAGCCGGGAAACCGCGCCTTCGTCGCCGAGCTGCGCCGCCGCAGCGAGCACCTCGCCACGGCCCCCGGGGTGATCGGGGTCGGCGGCCCCTGGACCCACCTGTACGGGTCGATCGAGGTCGGGGGCGGGAGCGAGGACCTCACCGCGGAGGTCCGCGACCCCGGTCCCTACGAGGTGGACCAGCCGCTGGTGACGAGCGGTCGATGGCTCGGCGAAGGCGGCGGGGTCGTGCTGGAGAGCGGGCTGGCGGCGACCCTCCAGGCCGGCCCCGGGGACACGGTGGTGATCCAGGGGCGGCCACTCCCCGTCCGTGGCGTGGCATCGACCGTCAGCCGTGGCCGCTTCCCGCTCAGCCGCCCAGCCCAGGTGTGGGTCACGCCCGAGACGGCGCGGCAGCTGCGCGACCTCGGGATGACCGAGGAAGGGTTCGAGCTCCAGCTCCGGCTGGCCGATCCGGAGGACGCCGCCGAGTTCGTCGCCGCCCACTCGCTGGAAGCGACCGATCCCTCCTCGGCGGTGATCGCCTACATGGAGACCTGGCAGCAGCGCAGGGCGGACTCGCACTCCGACATCGACATCCTCGCCGGCACCCTGTTCGCGGCGGGCGCGCTGATCGCGATCCTCACCGTCGCCACCGCGGCGGTGCTCATCACCGGCCGCATGGCCACCCAGCTCCGGCAGGTCGGCACGCTCAAGGCCGTCGGTGTCACCCCACGGCAGATCGTGCTCGTCCTGCTGGTCGAGCACCTCGCCATCGCCGCCGGCGCCATCGCCATCGGGCTGGGCATCGGCCGGCTGCTCGCCCCGCGCATCGCGGCGACCTCGGTGACGGTGCTCGGCACGCCCGAACCGCCACCGCTCACCTGGGCCCGGGTCGCGATGGTGGCCGCGGTCGCGTGCGCCGTGGTCCTCCTCGGCACCATCCGACCGGCGCTGCGAGGCATCCGCCAGAGCACGCTCCGGTCGCTGGCCGCCGGCCCACGCCCGCCGAGGCGGCCCGGCCGGCTGGCCCGGCTGGCCGCGAACCTCGGCGTCCCGCTGCCGGGCGTCCTGGGAATACGGTCGGCGTGGCGGCGTCCCGGACGTCTGCTCACCAACGCGGCCGGGCTGCTGCTCGGGGTGGCGATGATCGTCGTCGCCCTCGCCCTGCGCGACAGCCTGGGTCTGCTGAGCCTGAAGCCGTCCGAACCGGGGCACGCCGCCAGCGACGCCGCCGTCGGCATCCTCTACGACCAGGTCCGGGCCGTCATCCTCGCCACGGCCGGCCTGCTGCTCGTGCTGGCCACGATCAACGCCATCATCGTGGCGACGTTCGCCGCCCGGGACGCCGCGGGCAACCACGCGGTGCTCCGGGCGGTGGGAGCGACCCCGCGCCAGACGGTGACCGCCCTGGTCGTCTCCCAGCTCGGCGCCTGTGCCATCGCCGTGGTCGTCGGGATCCCGCTCGGCCTCGGCCTGTGGAGCCTCATGGAGGGCGGCGACCTGCCGCAGGTGAGCGTCTCGACGCGCGCACTGGTGCTGCTGGCGGCGGCGGTGCCGGTCGTCTTCGCCGCGATCGTGAGCGTCCCCGCGCGGCTGCTCGCCAGGCGGCCGGTCGCGCCGCTGCTCACCTACGAATGAGCGCGAACCCGGCGACGCGGCTCCCGGCCTAGGCGCGGGGGAACCTGAGCACGCGGTCGTCGTCGGGGGCGGGATCGCCGCGGCCGTCGCGGTTGCTGGTCAGGACCCAGAGGGCGCCGTCGGCGGCCACGGCGGCGTGGCGCAGCCGGCCGTAGGACCCGGCCAGCACGGCCGCCGGGGTGCCGGTCCCGCCGTCGCCGTCCAGGGGCACCGTCCACAGCCGCTCGCCCCGCAGGGCGGCCACGTACAGGGTGTCGCCGGCGATGGCGGCCCCGCTGGGCGAGGCCTGCGAGGTCGGCCAGGTCACCAGGGGGTCGCGGAACCGCTCCCCGCCCCCGGTCCCCTCGACCTCCGGCCAGCCGTAGTTGCCGCCCCGCTCGATCCGGTTGATCTCGTCGACCCGGTTCTGGCCGAACTCGGTGGCGAACATCCGCCCCTGGCCGTCCCAGGCCAGCCCCTGCACGTTGCGGTGCCCGAGGGTCCAGACCGGCGACCCCGGGTCGGGGTTGTCGGCCGGGATCCCCCCGTCGGGCCGCAGCCGGAGGATCTTGCCGCCGAGGCTGCCCGGGTCCTGGGCGTTGCCCCGCTCGGCGGCGTCGCCGGTGCCGGCGTACACCATGCCGTCGGGCCCGAACGCGATCCGGCCCCCGTTGTGGATCCCGGCCTTGGGGATCCCCTCCAGCAGCACCTCGACCTGGCCGCCGCCGAGCCGGAAGCGCACGATCCGGTTGTCGCCCTGGGCGCTGAAGTAGGCGTAGACCAGCCGGTCGCTGGCGAACTCGGGCGAAACGGCCAGCCCCAGCAGCCCGCCCTCGCCCCCGGCGTCCACCCCGGGCACGGTCCCGACCACCCGCGGCTCGGTCCCCGGTCCGACCTGGAGGATCCGCCCGCTGTCGCGCTCCGACACCAGCGCGTCCCCGTCGGGCAGGAACGCCAGCCCCCACGGCGCCTCCAGCCCGCTGGCCACCACCTCGGGCTCCCCGAAGCCGGCCCCGATCCCGGGGTCGCCACCGGGGTCGTCCTCCCCCACCCCGGGCACCACCCCGCACCCGGCCAGCAGGAGCCCGGCCAGACAGGCCAGCACGAACCGGCGCTGGGATCGGGTCGAGCGGGTGGAAGCCATGGTCCGGCCATGCTGCCCGGCCTCCGCTCAAGGCGGCGTAAGGACCCGGCCATGGCACGGGCGCGCTTGCGCTATGCCACCAGTCCTTGGTTCCGCAGCGCGACCTGGAGGTCGTGGGGGTTGGAGGCGACGCCGAGGGCGTCCTCGAGCTCGATCACGCCGTCGCGGTAGAGGGCGATGAGGTGCTGGTCGAAGGTCTGCATGCCGTAGAAGCCGCTCTCGGCCATGATCGAGGTGAGGTCGCCGGTGCGCTCGGGGTCGGCGATGGCCTCGGCGGTGCGGCCGGTGTTGACCATGACCTCGAGGACGGCCACGCGGCCGCCGTCGCCGGCCCGGCGGACCAGGCGCTGGCCGACGATGCCGCGCAGGGCGGCGGCCAGCGACAGGCGTACCTGGCGCTGCTGGTAGGGCGGGAACAGGTCGATGCAGCGGTTGACGGTCTCGGCGGCGTCGGCGGTGTGGAGGGTGGACAGGACCAGGTGGCCGGTCTCGGCGGCGGCCAGGGAGGTCTTCAGGGTCTCGGAGTCGCGGATCTCGCCGACCAGGATGACGTCGGGGTCCTGGCGCATGGCGGCCCGCATGGCGATGGTGAAGTCGTCGGTGTCGACCCGGACCTCGCGCTGGTTCACCATGCCCAGCTTGTCGGCGTGGAGCACCTCGATGGGGTCCTCGATCGTCACGATGTGGACGGCGTTGTTGGCGTTGACGTGGTCGATCATGGCCGCCAGGGTGGTGGTCTTGCCCGACCCGGTCGGCCCGGTGACCAGCACCAGGCCGCGGGGCTGCTCGGCCAGGCGGGCGATCACCGGGGGCAGGCCCAGCTCGCCGATGGACATCGCCCCCTCCTGGACCCGGCGCAGCACCATCCCGACCGAGCCGCGCTGGCGGAAGGCGTTGACCCGGAACCTGCCCACCCCGGGCAGGGAGTACGCGAAGTCGGCCTCGTTGGTCTTCTGGAACTGCTGGTGCAGATCGGGACGGATCAGGTCCCGGAGCAGCTCCTCGGCCATGTCCGGGGTGAGGTGGGGCCCGTCCAGGACGACCAGCCGGCCGTCGACCCGCATGCGCGGCGGCGACCCGACCTTCAGGTGCAGGTCCGACCCCTTGGCGGCGACCAGCGCCTCCAGCCAGGTCATCATGCTCGTCACCGCTGGCTCTCCCTCCCCCGGGCGCGTTCCTCATACGGGGCACCCCTTGATCGGTCGGCCCCTGCCGGGCGCGGCTTGAGCGGCCCGGGATGGTTCACCGCCGCGCTCGCGTGCAAGGATCAGGAGGTATCCAGCGCTCGGAGCGACCAGAGGAGCTCGCAATGGCCGGCTCGATGACCGAGATCCCCGTCAACGGCGACGCGGTCCCCGCCTACATCTCCCTGCCCCCCTCCGGAAGCGGGCCGGCGGTGGTGGTCATCCAGGAGTGGTGGGGCCTGGTCCCCCACATCCGCGATGTCGCCGACCGGCTGGCCGCCCAGGGGTTCGTGGCCGTCGCTCCCGACCTGTACCGGGGCAAGGAGACCACCGAGCCCGACGAGGCCGGCAAGCTCCTCATGGAGCTGCAGCTGGAGCAGGCGGCCAAGGACATGGCGGCCACGGTCGACGCCCTGCTGGCCATGCCGGAGACCACCGGCGAGGGGGTCGGCGTCGTCGGCTTCTGCGTCGGGGGCGGGCTGGCCCTGTTCCTGGCCTCGCGCAAGCCCGAGGTCACGGCCGTGGTCTGCTACTACGGCTTCCCCCGGCAGGGGATGAGCTGGGACCTGGCGGCGGTCAAGGGGGCCGTGCTCGGGCACTTCGCCGAGCAGGACGACTTCGCCCCCCCGGAGCTGGCCGAGCGCATGGAGGGCGAGCTGCGCGCCGCCGGCGTCGACGTCACCTTCCACCACTACCCCGGCACCACCCACGCCTTCTTCAACGACAGCCGGCCCGAGGTCCACGACGCCGAGGCGGCCGAGACGTCCTGGCGGCGGACGCTCGAGTTCCTCCGCCGTCATCTCGGCCAGACGGCCTGAGCGGGTCGATGGTCGGGTATGCTGACCGGCGAAGGGGAGTAGTCCAGCGGGGCCGGTGCCCCGACGAGCACGCCGTCAGGACGGTGGGCGCCAGCGCCCACCCGGTGCCTCACCCGGGTCGCGGGCGGACGAGACCTTCGAGCCGTCTGGTGTCCCCCCAAGGGCCCGACCGAGCCGGAGGACTTCTTGGCGACTGATTCCTCCCAGACCGAGATCCGCCCCAAGAGCGGACCGGTCCCGCTGGCGCTGGCGCTGGTCGCCTGCCTCCCCGGCGCCTATCTCGGCCTGGCCGAGCTGTTCCATCTCGGGCACCCCGAGCTGGCCCCGCCGCTGCTCGCCCTGACCTACGGGGTGGCGGTGATCGGGGCGGCGTTCGTGCTCGCCTGGGCGGCCGAGGCGGCCCAGCTGGACGTGTCGGCCAGCCTGGCCATCGGCGTCCTGGCCCTGATCGCGGTCCTGCCCGAGTACGCGGTCGGCTTCGTGTTCGCCTGGAAGGGCGGCAACGACGTCGAGCAGTACGGACCCAGCTGCCAGGCGCCCGGCGCCGAGGGCGCCTCCAACTGCTCGCTGGTCCTGGCCAACATGACCGGGGCCAACCGGCTGCTGATCGGCATCGGCTGGTCGATGATCGTGTTCATCGCCTACTGGCAGTGGCGGAAACGAGGCGAACACCACGAGGGCGTCGACATGGGGCGCTCCAAGGCGGTCGAGCTGGCCTACCTCTCGCTGGCCTGCGCCTACTGCCTGACCCTGCCCCTCAAGGAGACCGTGACCCTGATCGACGCGGTCATCCTGGTCAGCATCTTCATCGCCTACACCCTGCGGATCTCCAGGGCCCCCCAGACCGAGCCCGACCTGATCGGCCCGGCGGCCTGGGTCGGCGCGATGGGCAAACGGGCCCGGCGGACCAGTGTGCTGTCGATGTTCGCGGTCGCCGGGGTGGTGATCCTGCTGGTCGCCGAGCACTTCGCCGAGTCGCTGGTCGAGACCGGGACCGAGCTGGGGGTGAGCGAGTTCCTGCTCGTCCAGTGGCTGGCCCCGCTGGCCTCGGAGGCGCCGGAGCTGCTGGTGGTGGCGTTGTACGCCTGGCGGCTGAAGACCAGCGAGGCGCTCACGGCGGTGGTCTCCTCCAAGATCAACCAGTGGACCCTGCTGGTCGGGACCCTGCCGCTGGTGTTCGCGATCGCCTCGGGGAGCCTGAGCGGCCTGCCGGTCGAGGCCGCCCAGCGCGAAGAGCTGCTCCTCACGGCCGCCCAGACCGTGTTCGCGGTCGCCCTCCTGGTCAACCTGTGCATCTCCCTACGCGAGGCGTTCGCCCTGTTCGGGCTGTTCTGGGCGCAGTTCGTCCTCGGGGCGGTCGTGCCGCCGTCGGCCAAGGGCCTGGAGCTGCTGGTCCTCTCGGCGGTCTACCTCCTGCTCGGGGTATGGCTGCTGTTCCGCAAGCGCGGCGACTTCCGGCACCTGCTCCGCGACGGCTTCCGCACCCCCTACAGCGAGCTGGAGCCGCAGGCGGCCGGCGAGGGCCCGTCGCAGTCTCAGGTCACGAAGTAGAAGGTCAGCCCGAGCACGGCGTACACGGCCAGCAGCTGGAGGCCCTCGAACCAGGTCGACTCGCCCTCCTGGGTGACCTGGTTGGCGACGATGATGGCCAGGAAGATGGCCCCGATCTCGAAGCCGTTGAACACCAGCGCCATCGGGAACGGCCCGACCACGAACGACGCCAGCACCAGCACCGGGGCCACGAACAGGGCGATCTGGGCCGAGGAGCCGATGGCGATGTTGACCGCCAGGTCCATCTTGTCGCGCAGGGCGAAGTAGATGGCCACCCAGTGCTCGGCGGCGTTGCCGATGATGGCGACCACGATGATGCCGACGAAGAACGGCGACAGGCCCAGGTTCTCCGAGGCCTCGGTGATGGACCCGACCAGGATCTCCGACATCACCCCGACGGCCACGCCGGCGATGGCCAGCATGGTCACCGCCCGCCGGACCGACCAGGCCTCGCCGACGTGGTCGGCCTCGTCGTGGGAGGGGTTGAACAGGTCGCGGTGGGTCCGCAGGGAGAACACCAGTCCGGCCGCGTAGGTGATCAGCAGCACCACCGCCACCCCGACCGAGAGCCGGTCCAGGTCGGCCGGGAAGTCGATCGCCTCGTCGGTGGGCCGGGGCAGGCCGGCCCCGGCGACCAGCTCGAAGATGGCCGGCATGACCAGGGCGACGGCGGCCAGCAGCAGCATCAGCGACTGGACGCCGGCGGCGGTGCGGTCGAAGTACTGGCGGTCGCGGCGTAGCCCCCCGGCCAGCATGGCCGCCCCCATGACGAGCAGGATGTTGCCCAGGATGGAGCCGACGACCGACGCCTTGACGACCTCCTGGAGGCCCTCGTTCAGGGCGAACAGGGCGATGACGAGCTCGGGGAAGTTGCCGAAGGTGACGTTGAGGAAGCCGCCGATGCCGGGGCCGGAACGGGCCGCCAGCTCCTCGGTGGACCGCCCCATCAGGGCCGCGGTCGGGATCACCCCGAGGGCGGCCGCGACGAAGATCGGCGTGGCCCCGGCGTGGACCAGCTCGAGGATGATGGCCAGGGGGATGAACGGCACCAGCAGGTAGGGCCAGCCGTCCCCGCTGAGCAGGAACCTGCGGAGGTTGAAGCGGGGCTCGACGTGGGGGGGGGCGGTCATCGGCGGCTGCTCCTAGACGGGCTCCGGGGCTCCCGGAGCCGACGGCTGCTCGCTGCCGGGGCCCGGCGGTGCGGCCGCGGAGGCCTCCGCGGCGCGGTCGAGCGCCGGCACCGGGTCGCGGGGCTCGCAGAACACCGCCATGCTGGCGGTGAAGGTGTGCAGGAAGTTGCGGCCGCCGATCGGCCCCAGCTCGCCCTGGGCGAAGAAGCCGGCCATCGGCGCCGCGTCGGTGGCGGCGGCCACCCGGGCGGCGTCGTGGTCGGGTTCGCCGAAGAAGCCGCGGCCCCGGCCGTTGCAGGAGAACAGCAGGACGCCCCGTGGCCGCCACCGGGAGACGGGGCTGAGCAGCAGCTCGAGGTCCTCGTCGGCGGCGTCGGCGTCCCGGACGTGGAACTGGAGGGTCTGGCCGATCTCGACACTGTCGGCGACGGCGATCGAGCCGGTGTCCGGGTCGGCCCCGAGCAGGCCCCTGACCAGGAAGTCGCCCCGGTCGAAGCTGTCCTTGTGCTCGTCGATGACCTGGCCGACCTGGAGGCCGCCGCCGCGGAGCAGCTCCTGCTCGTGCTGGTCGAGGCCGGCCAGCATCTGGCGCAGGCGATCGACCGCGGGCCGGCCGCCCAGCTCGTGGACGATGTTGCCCTCGCCGCGGGTGACGGCGAACGGCGAGCCCACCGGGCGGCAGCCCTGGCTGACCACGGCCCGGATGTCCACGGGACCGACCAGGGCGACCCCGGCGGCGCCGCCGTCGAGCACCTCGGTGCCGTACAGCAGCCGGTGCTTCCCGGGCTCCATCGCCCCCGACACCATCCCGCCCAGCACCGGCAGGCCGGGCTGCTCGATGTTGAGCCGCTCCAGGAAGCTGTCGGCCGGGAAGGTGAACGGGTCGGCCAGCAGCAGCACGCTGGCCCGTTCCTCGTCGAGCAGGTCGGGCCAGCCGCCGATGCCGACCCCGTCCTCCAGCGGCAGCACCCGCAGCGCGAACGGCCGCACCTCGACCCCGGGCAGCCTGGCCATCCAGACGGCCAGGCCGGGCTCGCCCTCGAGCTCGCGGCCGTCGCCGATGACCCCCTGGGCGGTACAGCCGATGATGGCCGAGGTGCCGGTGCGCTCCGACAGGCTCAGGGCGATGCCGGTGGCGGCCGCCGCGTGCTCCATCGAGAAGAAGCAGACGACCAGGTCGGGGGCGCCGCCGAGCTGGGCGAGGGCGGCCGGGATGATCTCGTCGAGGGCCCGCTGATGGTCGGGAGCGGTGGACACCGCGGCGCCGAAGGTGAGCATGGGGGCAAGGCTACCCGGTTTCGTCTGGGCTCCCTAGGCCCCCCGGCCGACCCATTCGAAATGAGTGGCGTCGGGGCGGGCGAAGCCGCCACCCCAGACGAAGCCGTGCCTGGCCATGGTGTCGATCAGCCGCTCGTCCCCGGTGACCCTCAGCGACACCGCGATGCCCCAGGCGTGGCGCGACAGCTTGCCGCCCCCGGCGTCGCGCAGCAGCCTCGGGCTCCAGCAGCCACCCTGGCGCCGGAAGGCACGGGCGTCGACCAGCGCGCCCAGGCGCTGGCGCTGGAGTTCGGCCATGGCCTTGCCCAGGTCGCCGACGACCAGGCGGTGACAGCGCACCCGCCCGAGCAGCGGCAGCTTCCTGGTCACCAGGTTGGCCCGCGTCCAGCCCGGGTCGGGCCGGCCCCGGTGCAGGCTGGGCAGGGCGAACTCGCCGAAGCGGGCCTTGACCTGGGCCAGGGGCAGGACGCCGTCGCCACCCCGGAGGTACGGCCGGTCGCCGGGGGTGACGAAGCGGACCAACCGGCCCTTGAGCAGCTTGCGCAGCTCGGCCTGGAGGCCCTCCACCGGTCCGCGCGGCCTGACCAGCAGGTAGGCGGCCCGCTGGATGCCGTACGGGCGGGCCAGGGTGCGCTCAAGGGCCACCTCGTAGCCGCCGAGCAGGGCGTCGTCGACCACGCCGCTGACGGCCATGGTGCGGTTGCCGGTCAGCCGCAGCTTGCCGCCCGACTTGACCCTGCGGAGCTTGGCCCCGGTCTTGGACAGGACCGCGCCCTTGGGGAGCAGGGTGGCGAGCTTGCGGCCGGGCTTGCCGGCGGCGGCGGTGTAGGCGTTGGTGTCGACGGCCATCGTCTCCACCGGGACCACCCGGTAGCCGCCACGCCGGCCGCTGGCCGCCGGGAGCGTCCCGGTGCGCACGGCGCTGATCGCGGCCACCCGGGTCGAGTCGCGCACCCGGCCGACCTCCCGCTCGGAGAACCCGCCGGGGGCCCAGACCAGCAGCTGCTTGCGGAAGGCGTCCAGGTCGGCGGCCCGCGCCCCCGCGAACCCCGCCCCCCGCGACCCCGGCCCAGCCCCGGCCGGCCCGCTCCAGGCGGACACGAACACGACCCACCCGGCCACGAACACCGCCAGCCCGGTCAGGATCGCCAGCGCTCGCCCTCGCGCGGTCATGCGCGATCTCCCTTCTGGTTACGTGTCAGCGTAACTATCGGGAATCGCGTCGCACCAGTGAACCAGCGAGTTTTTGACCGATCCGATACCGGCGGGGCTGTGGACAACCGAGCGCACCCCGCTCATCGGTCGGGCTACGCTCCCCCACCGGGGGACCCGGCACCGGACCGGGTGGGTGCGGCACGGCACGAGGTGGACCCGGCGTCCGACCAGCGCCTTCGGCGCCAGAACGCCGCTCGACACCCCAAGACCGTGGGTGTCTAGACCGCGCTCAGCAACGCGGGGTCTTCGAGCAGGACGCGCAGGTGGGCGAGGAACTGGGCGGCGTAGGCGCCGTCGACGATGCGGTGGTCGAAGGAGACCGAGGTGGTCATGAGCTGACGGACGGCGAGTGCGCCGTCGACCACCCAGGGGCGGGGGGCGATGAGGCCGGTGGCCAGGATGGCGCACTCGGGCTTGTTGATGATGGGGGTGCCGGTCTCGACCCCGAAGCCGCCGACGTTGGTGATGGTGATGGTGCCGCCGGTGAGGTCGGCCGGGGCGGCCTTGCGCTCGCGGGCCAGGGCGGTCAGGCGGGTGAGCTCGCGGGACAGCTCCAGGATGCCGAGGGTGTCGGCGTCCTTGATGTTGGGGACCAGCAGCCCGGTCGGGGTGTCGGTGGCGATGCCGAGGTTGACCCAGCCCTTGACGACGATGTCGCCGGCGTCCTCGTCCCAGGAGGAGTTCATCAGCGGGTAGGAACGGACGGCCACGCACAGCGCCTTGGCCACCACGGCCAGCGGGGTGAGCTTGAGGCCGTCGGCCGCCGGGAGGGCGCGGAGGCGTTCCCGCAGCTCCATCAGGCGGGTCGCGTCGACGGTCAGGAACTCGGTGACGTGCGGGATCGAGAAGGCCGAGGCGGTCATGGCGGCCGCGATCTGGCGGCGGGTGCCGCGGACCGGGATCCGCTCGGAGGCCCGGTCGCGCGGTGGCCGGGCCGCGGCGGCGATGGGCTGGGCGCCCCCGAGGGCGCCGTCGACGTCCTCGCGGGTGATGCGGCCGTCCCGGCCGGTACCGACCAGCGCCGCCAGGTCGACCCCGCGGTCCTTGGCGTAGCGACGCACCGGCGGGGTCGCCCTGGGCCGCTGCTGGTCCGGGGCGGGCGCCGGGGCGGCGGCGGGGCCGTTGGCGCCGCGGGGGTGCCCGGCGATCCGGCGCCGCCGGGCCTGCTGGCGCTCCCCCGGCCCGACCAGGGTGGCCTGGAGCTCCTGCTCGGCCTGAGGCGCCGCCTCGGTGGCCGCTCCCCGGCTCTCCGGGGGGCTGGCCTCGAGCCCCCCGGACCCCCCGCCGGTGTCGACGCTGATCAGGGGGGCCCCGACGTCCAGGCTGTCGCCCTCGCCGGCGTGCAGCTTGACCACCGTCCCCGCGTACGGGGCAGGGATCTCGACCACCGCCTTGGCCGTCTCCACCTCCACGATCGGCTGGTTGAGGGTGATGGCGTCGCCGGCGGCGACCAGCCAGCGCACCACCTCGCCCTCGGTGAGGCCTTCCCCGAGGTCGGGGAGCTTGAACTCGCGCTCGGGCACCTGGTCTGGCCTCCTCCTGCGCTAGAAGTCCAGGGAACGCTGGACGGTCCAGAGGACCCGGTCGACGCCGGGCAGGTGGGCTTCCTCAAGCCGGGCCGGCGGGTAGGGGATGTCGAGGCCGGTGCAGCGCAGCACGGGCGCCTCCAGGTGGAAGAAGGCGGCCTCGGTGACCCGGGCCGCGACCTCGGCCCCCATGCCGAGGAACTGCGGGGCCTCGTGGACGACCACCATCCGTCCGGTCCTGGCGGCGGAGGCGACCAGCGTCTCCTCGTCCAGCGGGACGAGGCTGCGCAGGTCGATGACCTCGAGGGAGCCGACGCCCTCCTCCTGGGCGGCCTCGGCCGCGTCCATGGCGACCTTGACCATGGGGCCGTAGGCGACCAGGGTCAGGTCGCTGCCCTCGCGCAGCACCCTGGCCCTGCCGATCGGCTCGGTCTCAACCGGCAGGTCGACCTCCTGCTTGGCCCAGTAGCGCCGCTTGGGCTCCAGGAAGATCACCGGGTCCTCGGACTCGATCGACTGGCGCAGCAGCGAGTAGGCGTCGGCGGCCGACGACGGCGTGACCACCTTGAGCCCGGCGGTGTGGCAGTAGATGGTCTCGGGGCTCTCGGAGTGGTGCTCGACGGCGCCGATGGCTCCGCCGTAGGGGATGCGGCACACCACCGGCATGGGCTGGGTGCCGGCCGAGCGGTTCCGGTACTTGGCCAGGTGGCTGATGATCTGGTCGAGCGCCGGGTAGCTGAAGCCGTCGAACTGCATCTCGCACACCGGCCGGTAG
>Ga0307302_10000705_pt1 | contig 14763 bp, 14 predicted proteins | sample ER_DNA_183_FD_194490 | JGI IMG/M metagenome (GOLD analysis project Ga0307302, IMG submission 194490) | Bulk soil microbial communities from the East River watershed near Crested Butte, Colorado, United States - ER_DNA_183 | ecosystem: Environmental > Terrestrial > Soil > Floodplain | place...
GCCGCGTGCCCATCCGTCCCTCGGAGACACCTCCCGCAGGAGGCAGCGGTCGACGTGTTGAGCCGCTTAGTCGAGAATGACCCAGACGATGGGTCGCCTGTGATCTTGATCTCGACGCGGCGCGGGGAAGAGACGATCACTTCGGTTCGCCCTGGGGCGGCACACACGTGAAGGGTCGCGACGAGCTCGGGCGGCTTGCTGAAGAGCAAGCAGGGTTACGGCGAGTGGCCACCCTCGTGGCGGGCGGTGCGTCGGCCGGTGACGTGTTCGCGGCCGTCGCGCAGGAGGTCGCTCAGGTTCTGCACCTCGAGAACGCCGCCGTCTGTCGCTATGACGACGAGGGCGCGACGATGACGGTTCTGGCCGTGTGGGGCGACCGGCCAGAGCGTTTCCAGCCCGGATCGCGCTGGCCACTCGACGGTCCGTCGGTGTCAGCCGAGGTCTACCGCACGGGTCGCTCGACGAGGCTCGAGGATTACACGGATATCCCTGGTTCCCTTGCCGCGCAAGCTCGAGACGACTTCAGCAAGGTCGCCGGTGCCCCGATCATCGTCGACGATCGGGTGTGGGGCGTGATCTTGACGAATTCACTCCGGTCGCCGCTCGCCGAAGGTCTCGAGGATCGTCTCGCAGACTTCACCGAGCTCGTGGCCACCGCGATCGCCAACAGCCAGGCACATGAGGAACTCACCCGGCTTGCCGAGGAACAGGCGGCATTACGGCGGGTCGCGACGCTCGTGGCACAGGGCGCGCGCCCGAGGGAAGTGTTCGAAGCGGTGACCGCCGAGGTCGCTCGGCTGATCCCCGCCGACGGCGCCGCCCTCACCCACTACGAGACCGACGGGACGGTCATCGCTCTCGGGGGCTGGACCAGAAGCGGCGGCTACATCTATTCGGGGAGACGATTCGCCCTCGAGGGGACCGTGTCCGGCTTGGTCTTCGAGACCGGGGGGCCGGGGCGGATCGACAGTTACGCGGTGCCCGGCTCAGCTCCTGCCGCCGCCCGAGAGATGGGTTGGCGTTCGTCGGTCGGGGTTCCGGTCATCGTGGAGGGCAGCCTCTGGGGCACGTTGGCCGTGGTGTCGACGACCGACACGCCGCTGCCCGCCGACACCGAGGGTCGCTTGGCTGAGTTCACGGAGCTCGTCGCGACGGCGATCGCCAACACCGCCAACCGGGCCGAGCTCGACGCATCGCGCGCCCGGATCGTTGCAACTGCGGACGCGACCCGGCGGCAGATCGAGCGCGACTTGCACGACGGCGCGCAACAGCAGCTCGTATCGCTCGCGCTCGAGCTACGCGCGGCGGAGGAGACGATACCCCAAGGGCTCGGAGAGCTCCGCGCCGAGGTGTCCGGCGTCGTCGACGGGCTGACGAGTGTGTTGGACGACCTGCGAGAGATCGCGCAAGGGATCCACCCGGCCATCCTGGCCGAAGGGGGACTCGGACCGGCGCTGAAGACTCTCGCGCGCCGTTCGACGATACCGGTGAAACTGGACGTGATGGCTGGGGACCGACTGCCGGAGCCGGTCGAGGTGGCGGCCTACTACGTTGTCTCCGAGGCGCTGACGAATGCGGCCAAGTACGCCCGTGCGTCGGTCGTGCACGTGGAGGTGGAGACGGGAGACGGCATCCTTCGGGTCGCCGTCCGTGACGACGGCCTCGGCGGGGCCGACCCTGCCTCAGGTTCTGGACTCCTTGGGTTGAAGGACCGCGCGGAGGCCGTCGGTGGGAAGATCACGCTCGAGAGTCCGCGCGGCGTCGGGACGTCCCTGCACGTCGAGCTGCCGCTCGACGACAAGAGTCGGGGGAACGCCCCGCACAGCTGAGGCGGTGCCATCCCTCATACAGGGATTCCGGCTACCTGCAATGGACGACGGGCACTGCCAGCGACGACACCGGCATGTCCCTCCGCCACCCTCGGAACCGTCAACTGGCGTCCAGGGAAGGAGTTTCCGATGACGAACGTCGTGAGAACTGCCGAGGTCGTCTGGACCGGGACGATCGCTCGTGGCACCGGCACGGCATCCGGTGGGAGCGGCGCCCTTCGAGACCTTCCGATCACACTCGCGTCCAGATTCGGAGACTCCGACGGCAAGACCAGCCCAGAAGAGCTCATCGCCGCGGCACACGCGGGCTGCTTCACCATGGCACTGGGGTCGGCCCTCGCGGGCCGCGGCACTCCGCCCGAGGGCCTGGACGTTTCCGCCCGCGTGACGATGGAGACAACCGGCGCCCCCAAGATCAAGTCGAGTGAGCTCGACGTATACGGAGTGGTTCCCGGTGTGGATCAAGCTGAGTTCAACGAGGCCGCTCGCGAAGCCGGCGAGAACTGCCTCGTCTCGCAAGCACTCCACGGCAATGTCGAGATCGGGGTGCATGCGAGGCTCGACGAGCGCCGCCCCTCCGTCGCCTGATCCACGAGTTGGGTCGGTCTATCGTGTCCGCTATCGGGTCTCGGCCCGGGCTGGCATCGAGTCACGCCTCCCGCGTCGGATATCCTTCGGTGGGACGCACGCATCGGGGATCGATGAGCCAGATCGCGACCGAAGTCGTTCGCGTCGTCGTCGCGGACGACGACGTCCTGTTGCGCGAAGGCCTCGTCACGCTGTTCGAGCGCGAGGGCTTCGAGGTGATCGGCCGCGCGGGAGATGCGACCGAACTCCTGTCGCTCGTGCGCGCTTTCGTCCCGGATCTCGTCATCGTCGACATCCGGATGCCTCCGGGCTACTCCACCGAAGGGTTGGACGCCGCCAGGTCGATCCGGCAGGAGTTCTCACAGATCGCGATCATCGTGTTGTCGGCCCACGTGGAGGTCGAGCACGCGACCGACCTCCTGGCGTCGGGGGACCGGTTCGGCTACCTGCTCAAGAGCCGAGTGATCGACGTGGACGAGTTCATGGGGGCTGTGAACCGTGTCGTCCGAGGCGGCTCCGCGATCGACCCGGCCATCGTGCAGGAGCTGGTCGCCGCGCGGCGCGCGAACGACCCACTCGGGGCCTTGACCGACCGGGAGCGCGAGGTGCTTGCGCTCATGGCCGAGGGCCGCTCCAACTCGGGGATCGCGAAACAACTCTGGGTCGCCGAGGGGACGGTCGAGAAGCACGTCCGGAGCATCCTGTCCAAGCTCGAGCTGCCCGAGACAGCGGAGGACCACCGGCGCGTCCTCGCCGTGGTGAAGTATCTCGACGCCAGATAGGCGCCTCCCGACCCGATCGGCCGATGGCGATCTTCCTGCTAGCCGTCATGTCGGTCACCCTGCGGCAACGCATGCTGCAAGCATGACGATGCGCGTGCTCTTGGTCGACGACAGTGCTGCATTCATGGCGGCGGCCCGGCGCCTGCTCGAGCGTGAGGGTCTCCAGGTCGTTGCGACCGCCACGACCGGCGCTGAGGCGCTGGAGAAGGCTCTCGAGGTCTCACCCGACGTGAGCCTCGTCGACATCGACCTGGGCGGGGAGAGCGGGTTCGACGTCGTCCGCAGCCTGCACGAAAGCGCGGACGGTCCATTCCGCACCGTTCTCATCTCGTCCCATTCGCCCGAAGACTTCGCGGATCTCGTCGCCGAGAGCGCGGCCGCGGGCTTCGTGTCGAAGTCTCGTCTGTCCGCGGCGGCCATCCGCGAGGTCCTCGACGGATCGAGCGACACGCCTCACACGTGATCCGCGTCCTCCCAACCCTCCGCCCGGGCGGAGACCGAATCCGCCGCCGCCCCTGCTAGCGGTGCCCTCGGATTGCCGCTGGCCGACACCGATGTCGGGTGCTGCCGGTGGTGTCCGATCTGTCTCAGAGGACAAGCATCGACGTGTCCAACCGATCGATGTACGCGAGGAGGCGGACATGAGACGGGTGCGATCGGAACACCCACGGAGCCAGTCAGCGATGAAAGCCGACCAAGGAACGGATGGTCCGGGGGAGGCCTCCGGCGCGCGGCAGGATGGGAGCACGAAGTCGAACGGAAGACCCGTCGGGTCGGACCGCCGCCGCGTTATCGGTTGGATCGCCGGCGGGGTCGCGCTCGTTCTCGCGGCCGTGCTGATCGCGTTCGCCGTGAGCGAGGGCACCTCTGGAGGTTCGAGCTCGGTGAACCCGAGCACGACGTCGAGCTCGATCAACGCGAGCGGATACGCGGCTACCGCCCGCTCGTTGACGCAGAGTGATCAGGCTCCGCCCCGATCGCCCGGGTCCAAGGTGGTCTCATCGGTGCTGCCGTCGGTCGTCAACGTCCGCGTGGTGCAGGTGTCGCCGTCGTCGACCGGTCAGGTCGGCGAGGTGGAGGCCGAAGGAACCGGCATGATCGCGTCGGCAGATGGCATCATCGTGACCAACAACCACGTCGTCCAGGGGGCCGTGCAGGTTCGCGTCGTCTTCACGGACGGTCACGCTGCGATGTCCGGGACCGTGATCGGAACCGACCCACAGCACGACATCGCGGTCGTGAAGGTCGATGCGACGGGGCTCACGCCCGTGACGCTCGGCCGGTCGGGTGATCTGAGCCTCGCCGACACCGTCTACGCGATCGGGTTTCCGCTCGATCTCGGCGTGACGGTGACGCGCGGCATCGTCTCCGGTCTGAACAGGAGCGTGTCGGTGAACGGAGAATCCGGCTCTGCGGTGGAGCACCTGGTCGGTCTCCTCCAGACCGATGCGGCGATCAACCCCGGCAATTCGGGCGGCCCGCTCGTCGACGCCGCGGGTCACGTGGTCGGGATCAACACGGCCGGCGCATCGTCCTCGTCGGCCGACAACGTGGGGTTCTCGATCGCGATCGACGACGCGCTTCCCGTGGTCAAGCAGCTTCTGACCAAGCCCGCCTCGCAGCAGGCATGGCTCGGCGTCGAGACCGTCTCCATCGACTCGATGGCGACGGCCGCGACTCTCGGTCTGGACCCGACCGTCCGCGGCGCCGCGATCGTTGGCGTGATCCCGACGAGCCCAGCGGCGGCCGCCGGGATCCGAGCTCGTGAGGTCATCGTCTCGTTCGACGGCCGGCCGATCGGTTCGGCCGCGGATCTCTCGACCGCCCTGGCGGTGTTCGCGCCGGGCCAGACGGTGCAAGTGGGGCTCGTGGCGACGTCTGGCAAGCGCACCGTCCAGGTCCGTCTCGGCCAGGCCCCGCCGGCGTAGAGACCACGGTGGCGTCGGAGGTGATAGAGATGACATGGACGATCGCAGCGCTGCTCGTGCTCGATCTCGCGGCCGTGACCGTGGCGATCCGCCGGGTGCCGCGCAGGCTGCTCACGTTGGCGGCGATCCTGGACGTTGACCGAGAGCTACTCGATGAGCTTGCGCAGCTGTTCTTGTCGGACGAGATCACGACCGCTCGCCGAGACTCTTCGGCCGGCCCGCGCGTCGACCGCGACGCGCGATCCGTGGAGGACCTGCCGGAGGGACTGATCGAGTGCGGGATCGACGTCGTCGACGCCGAGGGAAGGGTCATCGGTACGGCCGTGATCCCGGTGCCCGCGAGCAGCTGAAACGCCTCGACGCGGTGGCGCGGGCCGCGCGCCCCTCGAGGCAAGAGGAGGACACAGTCCCCCCTCGCGGAGGCGGACGGGAATCGAACCCGCCAGGGAGCTCGTCGCCCCCTCTACGGTTTTGAAGACCGCGGGGCCCACCAGGAACCCAGACGCCTCCGCCTTCGAGCGTATCGGGTCCCGGACCAGGAGATGTTCTTCGTCCGGATCCGTCGGGCTTCCCGGGTGGCCGTTCTCGCGCGCCTAGGATGTCAGGGCGATGGAAGCGGCCTTCTTCGACCTGGACAAGACGATCGTGTCGCGGTCGTCCTCGCTCGCGTTGTCGCGGCCCCTGTACCGCGCGGGCATGGTCTCGCGCGGGCAGCTGCTGCGTGGCGCGTACGCCCAGCTCGTGTACCTCCTGGTGGGCGCGGACGAGCAGAAGATGGAGCGCCTGAAGGAGGGCATGCTCCAGCTCACGAAGGGCTGGGATCGTTCTCAGCTCGAGCGGCTGGTCGAGGAAGTGATCTTGGCCGTGATCGATCCGTACGTGTATCAGGAAGCCCTGGATCTGATCGCTCTGCACCACAGCGAAGGCCGACTGATCTACATCGTGTCGTCCTCGCCTGAGGAGATCGTCCGCCCGCTCGCACGTCACTTCGGCGCAGCGGGTGTGATCGCGACGCGCGCGGCGGTCGGCGACGACGGCCGGTACACCGGCGAGCTCGAGTTCTACGCCTACGGCGAGCAGAAGGCCGTCGCGATCCGAGAGCTCGCGGTTCGCGACGGACTCGACCTCGCCGGTTCCTACGCCTACTCGGATTCCCTCACGGATCTCCCGATGCTGGACGCGGTCGGTCACCCGGTTGCTGTGAACCCCGACAAGGGTCTGCGACGTGAGGCCGAAGATCGCGGCTGGGAAACACGCGACTTCCGCAGCCCCGTGCGATTGCGGAGTCGGATCGCCTCTGCGGTTCCGTCCGCGCGCACGAGCTACCTGGCGGGGGCGGTCGGTGTGGTCGCGGTCGCCGCGGTGCTGGGTTGGGTGGCGCTCCGATCACGGGATCGTCGCCTCTCCGATTGACGACGCGGACGGAACGACACGTTGCGGCAACGACGACGTCGGGTGTACGGTTCTGGCGGATGCCGAGAGGCATCCGCGAGGGGAGCAGAACCCACGCGCGAGTCATGCCGCGGAGGCATGCCCCAGGACCCGGGACGTGGTCCCGGCTCCCGGGGCACGTGCGGACAAGCGCCTGATACCTGCTCCCTTCGCTTTGCGAGGGAGCCATCCTGACGAACAGGGCGCCTAGTCTCGCGCCACCGACAGCGCGCGGAAACGGAACAACGCTCCCTGCGGGTAGGCATCGCGACCCGCCCAGCCGAATCCCCACCCAGCCATCGTTGCGATCAATTTCTTCGTCTGCTCCGGGGCGGTGCCGGGGACGTTCGTGCCTCGGTTGAGCTCGATCGCAGCGCCGAACGCCTTCGCGGTGAGGGGTCCGTCCGGATCCGTCGGATCGGCGACCGGGACGTAACAGGTCCCGGCGCTCGAGACGTCGCTCGAGTGACCCGCGGACGCGAGCTGGTTCATCGCGCGCCGGAGGAGATCGAGCACGTGGGTATCGCACGTGACGGTATGCAGGACCGGGAGATCCTCCGAGGCGATATGCGTCTGTACCCACGCCGGGTCGATCGTGAGCGCCCCTGCCTTCGTCGGGTCCGGGTGCGCATCGAATTCGCCGAACCGCTCCTTGAGCACGATCGGGGGAGCCTCCCGGTCATTCGCGCGCAGGTACCTCGTTTCCCCGGGGGCTCGAACCTCGACCACCGGGTAGGGGACATCGATCGGGAGATAGGGGATGAACCGCTGAGCGAGCTGTTCGGCCGATGGGTGCGCATACGCTCGTTTCTGGAACAGCACGTACCGCTCGTGCCTGACCCCGATCCGATCGGCGGTCGCACGGTCGACCAGGAGTTCGTAATCCCCCATCAGCGCGTCCGGCAAGGTGCCGACGATCGTGACGTCGACCCCGGTCGAGAACGTCAGCGTGCTTCCGACGCCGAGGTGTCGGAGCTTCGCGGCGGATTCCGAAAGGATCCCCTGCCGCGGGTTGAGCCCCGCGACCCGGCGTCGTTCCGGCTGAGGGAGGAACGATGCGAACCCGGGCTCCACCCCCGTCGTGTCGATCGGGATCATGTACGGAGCGACCGGTTGGTCGACGGGTCGTCCTCGTGCGTCGGACGATCCCGTGAGCCACGCGATGTCTGCCGTTGCGGTGGTGGTGTTGGCGATCCCGGGGATCGCCGTGATGCTGGCGCCGAAGCCGTCCGGGAGGCCGCCGGGTACCCAGGCCAGCCAGGCTTCGGGTGTCCCGGTCACGGGTGGTTGCGCCTGGGATGGGCTGACCGGGGTCGGCGAGGGCGCACCTTCCGAACCGCCCCGCAGGCGTGCCGTGGTGTAGACCGCGGTCGATCCGACGACGAGGACGACCGCGAACGCGGTCGCCGCTCGGATGAGCGCCGTGCGGGTCAGATCGTCCAGCGTCATGGGCCGTGGCCGAGTGTAAGCCGCACCCCGGCACGGGCCGGGAGCTGCTCAGCCCGACGCGGCTGGGTGTTCGAGGATGCCCGCCAGCCGTTCGGCACGCTCGGCCGCCCGGGCGGGCCGTCCCGCGGAGACCGCGCGGGCGATGGCTACCAGCTCGCGTTGGATCGTGGGGCTCAAGCGGTCGAGCCGAGCGCGGACGAGCGGGTCCAGCCGTTGGACCGCCCGATCCAGGCGCCCGAAGGCACCGGCGCCGCGCTCCCGCTCAGCGCGGTATTCGCTCAAGGAGACCACATCACCCATGCAGCAACCGTACCGACGGGGTCTGACACGGGACGCGCTCGCGTTGTGGCTGGAGCCCTCGGGCCGATGACTACGACGCTCGGACGCTCGTCACCGGTGCCAGACGGGGGGCCACGGTCGTCCAGGTCCTGCCGGCGTCGGCGCTTCCGAACACCTCGCCGCTCGTAGCCCCGAACCAGAGGCCGAGCTCCGAGCCCTCGCCGTCGCGCCCGAGCGCTTGGCGCAGGACCGTGAGCCACGCGTCGCCCCCGGGCAGACCGTCGCCGCGCGCCGTCCACGAGGCGCCAGCGTCGCGCGTCTCGAAGACGCGGACCTTCCCGTCGGGTGTCACGCGGTCGGCGTCGGCCGTGAGGGGGATCACGAAGGCGCTGTCGGGGTCTGCCGGGTCGATCGCCAGCGGGAACCCGAACCCGCTCGGGAGCCCCTCGGCGATCTCGTTCCAGGAAGAGCCGGCGTCGTCGCTGCGATAGACGCTGCCGTGGAACTGCATGAAGAGTCGCTCCGGCGCCGTCGGCGCTCGATGCATGTTGTGAACGCACAGGGCGTTCGTCCCCGCGCGAGCCTCCTCCGGCATGTAGCGGGGGACGAGGCCGGTGTAGCCGGTGGACCACGTGGCGCCGCCGTCTTCCGTCAGCCACACGCCGGCCGCGGACACCCCGACCGCGAGACGTTCCGGCTCGCCGGGCCACGGACAGATCGAGTGCAAGGCGAGCCCGCCGAACCCCGGTTGCCAGTCGCCCGCGATCCGCTCTTTCCATAACGGTTCGTTGAGGCTCCAGGTCGCTCCTCCGTCGGTGCTCATGAACAGTGCCGCCGGAGCGACCCCCGCGTACAGGACCCCGTCGGCCTCCCCAGGCGTGATGACCCAGATCCGGTCGACCGACGTGTCGGTGCCTTCCGGGAAGGCGGGCCCCTTCGCTGCCTGCCACTCGCCGAGAGGATCGTCGGTCCACATCACACGGGGTCCGTAGAAGCCGCTCGTCACGCTCGCGAAGTAGCGACCGGTTCGAGGGTCGCGCATCGCGAACTCGACGACGTCGCCCTCGAACGCCCGCGTCGCGACGGCCAGTGCATCCGGCCGCTCACCGCGGAGGACGAACAGTCCCTTCTTCGTTCCGACCAAGAGTTCAGGCATGTCATGACCCTCCTGTGATGGATGCAAGGACGTGGAGCGTGTCATCCGGAGCGACCTTCGCGTCTTCCCGTACGCGTTCCCCGTTGAGGAAGACGTTAACGTGCTGACGAACGCGGCCCTGGTCGTCGAGGACCCAGCCTGCCGTCTTGGGCCACGAGGATTCCAGGGAGCGGATGACCGCACGGACGTCGGCCCCCTCGAGCCGGAGCTCGTGGTTCCCTCCGGCGAGGTCCTTCAGCGGTGCGCGCAGGATCACGACGGGCATATCGGGCGAGCCTATCGCGAGCCGCCGTCACGCGTTCGCGGGCGGCGTTCGGTACTCGAAATGCATCCCGTCCGGGATCAAGAAGTTGCCGCCCCAGTCGAACCCCCAGTGCTCGAAGATCTTGACGACGCGCCGGTTCATCGTGGGCGTCGAGCCGTACGGGTTCTCGGGCGCGTTGATGTCGATCGCGGCCCCGTACGCGTGGTTCGAGGGGGGTGCGGTCGTCGACCGCGCGACCGTCCGGGGCGCGTAGCAGCCCGAATAGACGTGGATCGCGCCCGCCAGCCCTGCAGCCTCGACGTCCGTGAGGGCGCCGATCAGTGCGGGGAACAGCTGCTCGTTGCAGGTGACCGCGCCGAGGAGTGGGACGGTTCGGGTGCGGATGTGCGCGTCGTACCACGTAGGGTCCATGTTCAGGAACGCGGGATCGTCGCTGCGCGGATAGGCCTCGAACTCGCCGAATACCGTCTTCATCACGACCGGGGGGTTCACGCCGGACGCGACCCGAACGAAACGCGTGCCGCCCGGCGGGACCGTGCGCAGGTAGCTGCCGGCCGGCAGGAGCGATCGAACGTCGGTCGTGAAATGCGGAAGCGTCATGGCGGGGTCCGCGAACGCGAGTAGGTAGCGTTCGTCCGTGATCCCGAGACGCCGCCCCACGTCGCGGTTCACGAGCATCTCCGACCACCCGACGACGTCGTCCGGAGCAACGGCGCCCACCGGGACGGTCACGTTGCCGAACGAGAGCGAACCGCCGGGGCCGAGCCTTCGGAGCTCCGACGAGGTCTGTCCGAGCACCGCTTCGCCCCTCTCCAGCGCCGTCACGATCGCATCGCGCTGGTCGCTGGGGAGGAAGGGGGCGTACTCCGTGGGTTCGACCGCGAAGGCGTCGAGCGGGATCATGTAGGGAGGTGTGGGCTGGTCGACGACGTCGCCGCTCGCGTCGTGGGAAAACGTCATCCAGCGGGTATCACCGGCGATCACGACGGTCCGGGTGAGCCCGTCCGCGCCTCGGATCCGGTCGCGGAACGTGGATAGGAATCCGCCCGACATCCAGGCGAGCCATGCCGGGAGGGGCTGGCTCGCTCTCGTCGTCGAGACGGCGGGTGAACCCGAGCCCGTGGCGGCGGGCGCTGTCGGGGATGACGCGGCGAACTGATCGCTCGAGCCCTTCGGCCAGAGGATCACGATGAGCGCCAGGACGGAGACGCTCATCAGCGCGGTGAACGTCCGCCTGCGACGCGTCTGCGCGCGGGTGACCCGGGTCATCGGGCTACGAGGCTACGACTCCTCTGGCCATAGGACGGGGAGCACCACGCTGCGCCATCCGGAAGGGATCGCAGGGCAGATGTTCGTCGTTCGTTCGTTCGCTATGGCACCGGCATCCCAGGCACGCCCGCATCGAGCCAGAAGACCCCAGGTCCGGAGCCGGATGGCAACCCGAAGAGTTCGCTGATCGAGAAGTTCACCCCGAACAGTTTCGTCCGTCCCCCGCGCGCCGTTCCGAACGCGACGCTCGAGGGGAAGTCCAGCGGGTCGCCGCTCGCGACGACGTCCAGCGAACCGTCCGGGTGGACCTCGCCGATCGCGTTCTGGAGGTTCATCGCGATGAACGCGTCCCCGTGGACGTCCATCGCGACCCCGTCCGGGTTGTCGCCCGGCGGCAGGTTGGCGAGGACGCTGATCGGGCCGGGTTGTCCGCCGATCTTCGGGATCTGCAGCACGGTGCGGCGCTCGGTGTTGGTCACGGTGAACAGCCCGTTCCGATACGCGATGCCGTTCGCTCCGAGGAAGAGCCCCAGGCTGCCGTCACCGGTGAGCGCCACGTCCTGCAACCACACCTGCGCGCTGCCGCCCCACGGGATCCGCCAGATCGCGCCGGTGAACGAGTCGGTGACGTACAGGTTCCTCTGCTTGTCGAAGGCGAGCCCATTGGGGATCGCGATCGACTGAGTGCCGGGGAGTCGGCTCGCGTCGCCGGTGCCGCGATCGAAGCGCCACACGCCGGCGGCATCGGGGTTGGCCGATTGCACGGCCGCGTACACGTTGCCGAACACGTCCACCGCCAAGCCGAGCATCCCGAAGTCGCCCGGCAGGATCCCGTCGACGTGCCCGAACGGCTGCGGCTGCGTCGACCCGGGTGGGATCTTCCAGAGGTCGCCGAGCGGCGAGACGCTGACGTAGATCGCGCCGGTGCGGTCGATCGCCATGCCTTCCGTGTTCTGGCCGGCCGACTCGTCGAACGAAACGAGCACGTGGACGGTGGTCTCTGCGTGCGCCGCTCCGGCAGTCATCGCGAAGACGAGCAGCAGGCCTGCGACCAACGAAGCCAGAGCACGAGCGGACCGAGCACGGAGCCTCGACATGGTGTTCCCTCCCTCGGGGGTCATGGAGTCCTCTCGACCCTACGAAGGGTCACGAGTTAGGACAAGGGGCGTGCTCGGAAGGCCGGACTCGAAGATGGTCAGAACGTCGTTCTTTCCGTGTGATGGTTTCGTGACCGGCGTGGGTGAGTCAGCGCTCCTTCAGCAAGTGACCACTATCATCCGCGACATCGAAGCCGCAGGTTCTTCACGGTTGCGCTCTCGAGCGTCTCATCGGTCGCTCATCGCGGTGATGACGGCGTTCGGGGTCGCGTGCACCGGCGCCGGCGCGGGAACGGCGAACCCTCAGGCCCCGGCCGCTTCCACGCCGCACGGGTCTCCCTCTCCGAGCACGGCACCCGAGGCCGCCGCATTGGCGGTCAGATCGGTCGGCTACCAGCTGACCGCACCCATCCAGCGCAGCGTCGCGGTCTGGGATGGCGGCGTCATCTACATCGCCGGTGGACTCGATGCCGCGGATACGACCGTGGGTGGCGTCTTCTCGATGGACCCGACCTCCGGACGCCTGACGCCGCTCGGCTCGCTGGCGCGGCCGGTGCACGACGCCGCGGCGGCGATGATCGGCGGCAAGCTCTACGTCTTCGCCGGCGGCACAGGGACCGGCAGCGACATCGTGCAGGCCTTCGATCCTGCGACCGGATCGGGTTCGGTCGTGGGCCACCTGCCGGTCGCCCTTTCGGATCTGGCCGCGGCACAGATCGGCGGCGTCACCTATCTGGTCGGTGGGTACGACGGCACCCAGCCGCGTTCCGAGATCTACGCGACCGCGGACGGAACGTCGTTCTCGACGGTCGGACACCTCCCGGTCGGCCTGCGCTACCCGGCGGTGACCCAGGTCGACGGGCGGCTCGTGATCGCCGGGGGGCTCGCATCGAGCGGTCCCGTCAACCACGTGTACACGTTCGACCCGAGCTCGGGTGCGACCACCCTGACGGCTCGTCTCCCCGCCCCCGTCGCCCACGCGGCGGCGTTCACCCTCGGCGGGAGGATCTACGTCGTCGGTGGGCGGAACGCGTCGAACGCGGCGCTCGCGGGGGCGAGCGAGATCGACCCCACGACCTGGCACGTCGAAGCGGAGCCACCGCTCGGACAGCCCGTCGCCGACGCCGCCGTCGCGGCCGGCCGTCGCATCTTGCTGATCGGCGGGTGGAACACCTCGACGTCGAGCAAGGTGCTCCGGGCCTCACTGCGCGCCGAGACCGCGCCGGCCGCGTCGCACGGGAACGGCGGCTCGCGCGCGTCCAAGAGCGAGGGCGGCAACGTGTACGCCGCGATCGCGACGAAGCGGTTGCGTCCTTCCGTGGCGAACGACCCCTCCTTCGTCTACGTGCCGAACGGCCTGCCGGGGACGGTCGAGGTGATCGACCCGAAGACGTTCCGCATCGTGCGGACGATCGATCTGGGCTACCGGTCGTTCCCCGAGCACGTCACGCCGTCGTGGGACATGCGATGGCTCTACGTCGACGTCGATGGGACGAACGAGCTGGCGGTGATCGACCCGCGCACGGGCAAGCTGGCCCGGATCATCCACGGGGTCGAGCACCCGTACAACCTCTACTTCACCCCCAACGGCTCGAAGGCGATCGACGTCGCGGAGTACTACGACCGGATCGATTTCATGGATCCGCACACGTGGAAGCTGATCGAACCCCTGACGCTCCCGTGCAACGGGCCCGACCACCTGGACTTCTCGGCGGACGGCTCGTACCTGTTGATCGGTTGCGAGTTCGACGGGACGGTCGTGAAGGTCGCTCTCAAGACGATGAAGGTCGTGGGAACGATCCACGTCGGCGGCCTGCCCGTCGACGTCAAGCTCTCGCCGAACGGCAAGGTCTTCTTCGTCGCGAACCAGGGGCTCGGCGGCGTCTCGGTCGTCGACCCCGTGACGATGAAGGTTCGTGGCTTCATCCCGACAGGCAACGGCGCTCACGGTATGGCCATCAGCCGCGACACGACGAAGCTCTACGTCACGAACCGGCTCGCGGGGACGATCTCCGTGATCGACTTCTCCACCCGAAAAGTCGTGCACACGTGGAACGTCGGCGGAAGCCCGGACATGGTGCAGGTCACCCCGAACGGATCGCAGATCTGGGTCTCCAACCGCTACGGCACGACGGTCGAGGCGATCTCCACCACGGATGGACACGTGATCCGGCGGATCGAGGTCGGCGGGGATCCGCACGGGCTCGCTTACTTCCCCCAACCGGGTCGGTTCAGCCTCGGTCATAACGGCGTCTATCGCTGACGCGAATCCCCCGACAAGACCGGCGGATGGGCCGGTCTGGGGATGGTTCCGGCCGCAGCCTCGGGGATAGGGTTGCGGTCGTCGGAGCGAACGACCTCCCTCCTTCCGACGATCCCCCTCGTTCCTTCCCCTCGTGGCTGGCGCACGCACGCGAAAGGGAACGACGATGGAAGACGTCGCGCGGGTGATCCTCGCGATCGGGTCGCAGGAGGTCGCCGAGGAGGTGCTCCACCTCCTCGATCGCAGCGGTCGCGCACGTGTCGTCGCGACCGCCGCGGACGACCGGCAGCTCGCCGAGGCCGTTCGGCAGCTCGAGCCGGACGCCGTCGTCGCCGAACCGGCGATCGCGGCGGCCGGCGTGGGGAGCGCGGCGCTCCTCGCGCTCGCGACCCGCGAGTCGATCGCGGCGCATCGCGCCCCGATCGGC
>Ga0307302_10000711_pt1 | contig 14710 bp, 11 predicted proteins | sample ER_DNA_183_FD_194490 | JGI IMG/M metagenome (GOLD analysis project Ga0307302, IMG submission 194490) | Bulk soil microbial communities from the East River watershed near Crested Butte, Colorado, United States - ER_DNA_183 | ecosystem: Environmental > Terrestrial > Soil > Floodplain | place...
TGCGACCGCCGAGCGCCGACCGAGCGCGAGCGACACCGGTTCCGGCGACCCTCGGTCGCCGCCGCTGACGGAACCCACCAGTCCGGCACGGCAGACGGCAAGTCCTGACCGACGCCTGCGCGCGCCTCGCTCGGGGCCACCGGCGGCCCTAAGACGCAAGGCAACGATGATCCGCCGGATGCTCGCCTGCCTGTCACTGCTGGCGGTGGCACCAGACCGCTCTTCTGGCGTCGCCTGACGGCTGCTGGCACTGCTGATCCCCGCTGGTGCGGGCACTGGCGCGCCGGTCCGGTGGACCCGGGTGCGAATGGCGCTGCCGGGCGCGCCACTCTCGCGGATGGAGTTGTCGATACTCGGAGTGACGCTCAGGTCCGCCATGGCCCTGTGTCCCAGATCTGGAGGCGCGCCTCGGGTTATAGAAATGTGGGGATCTTATTCAGACCTGCAGTCGGCCCTGATGGCCCAGTCGAGCATGCTCCAAGTCAACGACACCCCACACGGGCGCCGGACTCGGCTGCCGCCCCGAGATCCGAGTTCACATCACCTGGGACGGCGCCAGCATGCTCGCGGGCCGGCCCCCGCAGCCGAGTTGTTCCGCCAGCTAGCGGCGACCACGCCTTCACCGGCTGAATCGTGCCGCCGATCCCCTCTCCATCCTCGAAGTCTCATAGCTGCACGATGAGCCCTTCCACCAGGGAAAACACTCCACACCTGGGCGCGGGATCGAGGTATGGTCCCACCCCCGCCGACGCCGACGCCGACGGCAGGGCAGACCGGTCGCCGCCGGCCACCGCACCACCCGCCCAGGAGCAGCCATGGCCACCCACCCCCGCACCTGGCGACCGCCCCCACGCTCAGCCGCACCCGTCGTCCACAGCGTCCCTCGATCTAGTCGGCCCCTCCACCGACGCGCTGGCGATGCTGCCCGAGGTCCTCACCGCCCGCGAGGCCGCGGCCATCCTGCGGGTCGGGCGCAACCAGCTCTACCAGGCGATCGCCCGCGGCCAGCTGCGTGCGGTCCGCATCGGCCGAAGTATCCGCATCCCCAAACAAGCCCTACTGGACTTGCTCGCCGCCGCCAGCCTCCCGCCAGCCAGCGGTAATGAATAGCCGCGGCAGCCTGCAACGCAAATGCGTCAAGGGCCACCCCAAGGCAGCCAACAGGTGCTCGGGCCGATGCATCCGCTGGTACCCGCGGCTGGAGCTGCCACGCGGCCCCGACGGCAGCCGCAGGTTCGAAGCCCTGGGCGGCTACCCCACCCGCGCCCAAGCCGAAGCCGCCCTGGCCGCCGCACTGGCCCGCCACGCCCACGGCCTCACCCTCGACCCGGCCAAACTCACCCTCAACCAGTACCTGGACCGCTGGCTAATGCATGTCCGCATCAGCCTGCGCGCCCGCACCGTCACCCGCTACACCGCATTGCTGCGCGACCACGTACGACCCTCCCTTGGCGCCCGGCCCCTCAAGCAGCTCACCCCGCTGGAAGTGCAGGCCGTCTATGACCGGTTGGCCATCGGCGGGCGCCGAGACGGCAAGCCGGGTGGGCTGGCCCCCCAGCACATCTTGGCCGTGCACCGCTGCCTGCACCGCGCCCTGGCCCAGGCGGTCACCTGGCGGCTGCTCGCAGCCAACGTCGCCACCGATGCCACCCCACCGCCAGTGCCCACCGCCGAGGTGGTGACGCTGACGCCCCAGCAGGTCGCCGTGCTGTTGGACGCCGCCAGCCACACCCCCTCACCATGGCTTGGCCCCTGGACGGTGCTCGCGGCGGCGACCGGCGCCCGCAACGGCGAACTGTGCGGCCTCGAATGGGCCGATCTCGAGCTGGACGCCGACACCGTCCGGTTCCGCCAGGCCCTCACCATCATCGACCCAGCCGTCCTTCCCGACGCCGCCGACCCCGGGGGCCGGCGCAGAGAACTCGCGGTCGGGCCAGTCAAGTCCGCCGCCAGCAGCGCGATGCTCACCCTGCCGCCGTTCGCCGTCCAGGCGCTCCGCCAGCACCGCCGCCAGCAGGCCCGGTTGCGCCTCGCCTGCGGGCAGCCCCAGACGGTAACGCTTCGAAGGATCGAACCCGGCCAGCCGCCCCAGCCGGTCCAGCTGGACCTGGTGTTCCGCACCGAGCGGGGCACACCGGTCAACCCCAACCACGCCAGCCGCGCCTTCGCCCGCCTGGCCTCAAGCGTCGGGCTGATGGCCCATCCTCACATGCTGCGGCATGCACTGGCCTCGGCGATGGCCGCCAATAAGGAGCCGGCCAGCATCATCGCCGCCCAGCTGCGCCACGCCGACGGCGGCGCCCTCGCCCAAAGGGTCTACATCCACCAACTCCCCCAGACCGCACCCCGGCTCGCCGGGGTGATCGAGGGCGTGTTCGGCCCAGCAGCGCGGGATTCGCGGGCAGTGTCGGCAGCGCGTCGGGCGGAGGGAAACCGGAGGGAAACCCGACCCTCGAACCCGGCATGACACCACGGCTGAGAACCGTGTTTTCGCACGTCAGGGGTAGTGTGGCAGGGACAGGATTCGAACCTGTGTAGGCAATGCCGGCGATTTTACAGGTCGCACCGCCGGCTCCCCGCGAGTCCCCCGCCATCCCCGCCTGGTCCCGGACTACGGCCGTGACGTGCACGGACAGCCTGTCGCCAGCTTCGGCCGTCACCTGGCGTCCCCGCCCGTTCCGCGCTGTCCCGGGCGGCCTGGCGTCGGGCGGAGCGAAAGTGGAGCGAATCCTGGCTCGGGCCAGGCCGGGACCGGCCCCAGATCATCGCGTCGGCGGCACCCCTCGCGAGTGACATCGCGGCCCCGCCCGTCGTCGCCTTTGCGATCGTAGGCGCAAGGCCGCGACGCAGGCTGAAATCCAGCCGAGGCATAGGACAGATCTGGAGTGGCGACAGCCTCCCCAAGGACCCTGAGTTGTCCCTGGCGTGTTCCTCCACGCGGGTCGTGGCGATTCTCACAGAAACTGTGAAACTGTGATAGCCTCCGGCCATGAAGAACATCACGGTGACCGTGCCCGACGACGTCTACCGCAACGCCAGGATCCGCGCCGCCGAGCGCGGCACCTCCGTCAGCGCGCTCGTCGCCGAGTACCTGCGCTCGCTGTCCTCGCGCGAGGCAGCATTCTCCCGGCTCGAGGCCCAGCAGCAGCAGGTCCAGCGTGAGATCCGCCGCTTCCGCGCGCGCGACCGCCTCGACCGCGACCAGCTCCACGACCGTGCGGTTCGTTGATACCAACGTCCTGCTCTACGCCATCTCACGCGACCCCACAGAGCAGGACAAGGCCGCCCGCGCCAACGACATCCTCGCCGCCAGGGACGTCGCGCTCTCGGTCCAGGTGCTGCAGGAGTTCTACGTGCAGGCCACCCGCACAAGCCGCCCCGACCCCCTCACCCACGAGCAGGCGACAGGGTTGGTGGAGTCGTTCCTGCGGTTTCCTGTCCTGGAGATCACGACCAACCTGATGCTGGCGGCCGCGGCCACCTGCCAGCGCTTCGGTATCTCCTACTGGGATGCGGCGATCCTCGAAGCGGCTCGCTCGCTGGGCTGTGACCTCGTCCTGTCAGAGGACCTCAGCGATGGCCAGGACTATGCGGGAGTTCGGGTCGAAAACCCCTTTCGTACCCCTTGACCAGCGACGATGGCAGAATAGCCGATACGGCTCTTGGGGTGCGCCAACGCGCCACACCACCGACAGCCGCGGCTCCCAAGAGTTCTCGTCGCTGCGGATTGCTCGCGTTGCCTGCCCAGGATGCAGCCACCCGCCCGGCCTGGTCCTGTTGTTGCTAGCGGCTGGCCGACTCGTCCTTGCCCAGCCCTATGCCAGCAGGCCCGCTTCCGCCACTTCCAGCGGTACCTCCTCGCCGACAGGCTGTCCTCCCAAGGTGTCTCAGCCTCTTGGGTAGCTCTCCGCCTCGGGCGTCGGCGCATCCTCGGCACGCACTGCCCGGAACCCGGAGTCGTCACCAAGGTGGAAGTAGATGTGTCCACGCAACGACCCGTCCCCCTCCAGCACCGCCCAGCCACGGCCGCTGGCGGGATCGCTCTCGTCGTTGCCTTCCCAGGTGCTCTCCACGCATGGGCGTCCGTCGCGCTGGCCGCTGTGGCAATCCATCCACCCCTCGACGGCGATGAACTGGAAACGGCCGGTCCGGTCCGCGCCGAACTGGATGTAGCCGGGCCCTAGCAGGTCGATGGCCTCAGCATCCCAGAGGTCCATTTCCACGATCCGCCACGCACCGGTCATGGTCATTGCTGCTCCTCCCGGCTCTCGGACCTCGACGCGCACGGCGACGGGCCGCGTCTCCTCCTGTGGCGCGAAGACACCCAGTGTGCCCCCGCAACCGGCCGCGCGGGCGGCTCCACCCGGATGCCTGGGTTGTGGATCGATCGCCTGGCGCCCGAGGCTGTGCGGATCCATCAGGGATCCAAGACCATAGTGGTGGCGGCGTCGCCGGGGCGGCTGCGCGCCAAGGACGAGCGCATGGCCGGCGATGCCGAGGCGGCGCTGGGTTCGCTGACGTGGGACGAGGAGGCTGCGGGCCATTACCCAGCACGGGCTGCAGGCGTTCCTGTGGCACGAGCTGCCGCGCAAGGGGCTGACGGATCGGGAGGCAAGCTGCACATCGCCGCTTCGCTGGGGCGGTTGCTGGAGCTGGTCGGGCTGCCCCGCTACGCGGCGATCTGCCGTGGGCCCCGGACCGCCGCGCTGCTGCAGGCCTACGAGGGCGGCGGCCGGGAGCTTCTGGGGGTCCCGCCGGGCGCAGGAGCGCTCTGGCGTGGACCTGCCGGACCCTGCCGGATCTGCCCCGGCCGCGGCTGTGGTTCGCCAGGGGGCCGGTGATGGGCGAGCGGGAGGCCGATGCCTTCGTCTAGGTGGCGGCGGCGCCGGAGCTTGCGGTCGCTGGCGGCGAGCTGCGCCCCCGGCGCCAGGGCTGGCGGGCGGCCGAGCGCCGGACCGCAGACTGTCCGCGGCCAGCTGGCAGAGCCGCTATGGCTGCTGGAGGTAGTCGGCTGCGCCGCGCTGGCGGGGCCTGGCACGCAGGTAGGTGCGCTCGCGGAGCCGGGCCGCGCGCTCGCCTTGGAGGCGCTGCATGCCCGCGCCACCGGTCCCCGGCCCAACCGGCGCGGCCTATGGCCCCTGCGACCGGCGGTGGCGATCGCGACCCCGGCTCGGCTACCGCACCGGAACGCCGCAAGCTGATCTTCTGGCCCGAGTCCTGGCGGGAGCTGGCGCGAGGCAGGTGGAGCCATCGGGACCTGTGGTTCGGCACCGTCGCCGTCCCCGGCTTCGACGGTGACTGGGCCAGGCTCAGCGACGAGATCGTGCGGCGCAGCCCACGCGCCCTGGTCCGGTCTGGACTGGGAGGCCAAGCTCAGCCATCTGAAGAACCTGCACACACGGCTTGCCGCCGTCGATCTGGATGCCGCCCAGCTCGCGGGTGAGGCCGCCCACGACCTGGTCGAGGCGCTGCTGCGGTCACTGGCGGCCGAGGTGCGAGACAGCGGCTTGGCACCCCGCCGAGGTCGCCATGGCCCTGGTGGCCTACCTGCAGGCCGCCACCGCCGAGCGCCTGGGCTCCGACCAGTGGATGCCCATCGTCACGCTGGCCGGACCGCCCCGGCCGCCGGACGGCGTGACCTCGCCCTCGAGGTGTACGCCGCCGCCAACCGCCCCGGCCCTCAGCAGGACTGCCTGGCCGGGCAATGCCTGGAGCTCACCAGCCAACCACCACCCCGCCGTCACCTCCGCGCAGTCCAGTAGGCCGGCCGGGCCGGCGATGCCGCGGCACCCTGGCTATCCCGGCTCAGCCGGTCGTGTCGTAGTCCACTAGCGCACTTGGCTCCGGCGCCGCGGGGCCGTCCAGGGTCCAGGCGCTGCCGGAGCGGACAAACCGGTACCACTGTCCGTCCCCGCCCAGCCGAAGCTGGAGCCCGCCGCAAGTGAGGCGGTTGCGCCAGGCGCGCACCGCATCTTGGCCGGCGAGCCGGTCGAGCGCGGCCCGCCCCTCGACGAGGTCCGTGGCCGCCGGCTGCCAGGTCGTCCGGAGCGCGTCCAGCCCGCCGCGACCGGCCCGCTGCCAGGTGACTGCCCACCCCAGCAGCTCCCGCAAGGGCATGCCGGCCGCCGCGGCCAGCTCGGCCAGGCCACGTCCCGTTCCCAGCAGCCCTGCGGCGCGACGAGCCAGGTCGGCCTCGAGGTCGAGCGACAGGCCACCGTCTCCGGACCCGGTCGCCAGCTGGAAGCCGCGAGCTGCGGCGTCGGCGGCCAGGGCGGCCAGCCCCTCCGGCCGTAGGCCGGCGCCGGGCGACGGGTCGACCGGCAGCACCGCCGGCTGGCCCGGTCGCTGCGGCGGCAGCGGCGGCGCCGGCAGCGGCGCGAGCGCGCGCCGGTAGGCCTCGCGGGCGTCGACCCCCGGGTCGGCCGCCGGCGGGGATGGGCCGGCGGGAGGCGCGGTCGCCCCGGCGGAGCGGCGGCGGGCGCGCAGGGCGGCCAGCACCTCCTCGCGACGCCGGCCACGCAACAGCAGCAGCGAGAACGGGTCGGCGTCCAGCGCGCCGGCCACCAGGTAGCAGACCGCCGCGGCGTGCTTGCACGGGTCCGCCCAGTCCGGGCAGGAGCAGCGCGGCTGCAGCTCGCCCGGACCTGGCAGCAGGTCGGTGCCCGCGCCCCGCACGTCGTCGGCCACCTCGGGCAGCAACTCACCATCCAGCAGGGCCGCGGCGTGGCCGATCTGGGCGGCGATCGCGTCCAGGACCCGGTCCCACTCGGCGGCGTCCAGCACCCGGACCCGCACCCGAACCTGGTAGGGCCGGACGCGGCGGCCCTGGACCGCCGCGCGCACCTCCCCAGGCCCGATCGCCAGCTCCCCGACCGTGCCGCCGCGGGCGTAGCTGCGGCCGCGGGGCAACCGGTTGGGGTCCAGCCGCGCCCGCTGCTCCAGCGCGGTCACCCAGGCCTCCCCCCACCAGGTCAGGCCGAAGCCGCGACGGCGCCGCGGCCCGGCGGCCGACCGGCGATCCTCCCGCGGCTGGTTCCTCATGGCGTCCCCTGGAGGCTGACCAGCTCCGCCAGCTCCGCATCGGACAGCTCGGTGATCCACGCCTCGCCCGCGCCGACGACCGCCTCGGCAAGGCCACGCTTGGACGCCAGCAGCGCGGCGATACGGTCCTCCAGCGTGCCCTCGGTGACCAGCCGGTGCACCTGGACCGGCCGGTCCTGCCCGATCCGGTAGGCCCGGTCGGTCGCCTGGTCCTCGACCGCAGGGTTCCACCAGCGGTCGTAGTGGACCACGTGGCTGGCCCGGGTGAGGTTCAGGCCGACGCCGCCGGCCTTGAGCGAGAGCAGGAACACCGGCGCCCCCCCGTCCTGGAAGCGGGCGACCAGCTCCTCGCGGCGGCGTGCTGGCACCCGCCCGTGCAGGAACAGCGTGGGCACGCCCCGGTCGGCCAGGTGCGAGCGGATCAGCCCGCACATCTCGACGTACTGGCTGAACACCAGCGCCGCCTCCCCCTCGTCGAGGATGACCCCGAGCAGCTCGTCGAGGGCGGCGAGCTTGCCGGAGCGGCCCGCGAGCGGCCCGGGCTCGTGCAGGTACTGCGCCGGGTGGTTGCAGACCTGCTTCAGCGCGGTCAGCAGCCCCAGCACCAGGCCGCGCCGCTCGATCCCCTCCCTGGAGGCGATCTTGGCCAGCGTCTCGCGCACCACGGCCTCGTACAGCGTCGCCTGCTCGGGCGTGAGCGGCACCACCCGGTCGGTCTCGGTCTTGGCGGGCAGCTCAGGGACGATCAGCGGGTCGCTCTTTCGCCGCCGCAGCAGGAACGGCCGCACCACTCGCGCCAGCCGCTCGGTGGCGTCCGGGTCGCGGTAGCGCTCGACCGGCACCGCGACCGAGCGGCGGAACCGCTCCAGCGGGCCAAGCAGCCCTGGGGTCGTCCAGTCCAGGATCGACCACAGCTCGGTCAGCCGGTTCTCCACCGGCGTGCCGGTCAGCGCCACCCTGGCCGGCGCCGGGATGGCACGCAGCTCCCGGGCGGTGCGCGACAGCGGGTTCTTGGCGTGCTGCGCCTCGTCCGCGACGGCAAGACCCCAGGCGACCTCGGCCAGCACCGCCCGGTCGCGGCGCACTACCCCGTAGGTGACCAGCACCACCTCGTCGGCCGCCAGCTCCTCCAGGTGCCGGCCGCCGCCGTGGTAGCGCCGCACCGGGACGTCCGGGGCGAAGCGGGCCAGCTCCCGCTCCCAGTTGCCGAGCAGCGACGTGGGACAGACCACCAGCGTCGGCCCCGCCCCCAGCGGCCGTCGATGCAGGTGCAGCGCGATCACCTGCACGGTCTTGCCCAGCCCCATGTCGTCGGCCAGGCAGCCGCCCAGCCCCAGCTCGCACATCCGCGCCAGCCACGACAGGCCGCGGCACTGGTAGGGACGCAGGGTCGCCCGCAGGCCCCCAGGAGGCTCGACCGCGGCCCGTCCGGCCCCGGCCAGCCGGTCGACCAGGTCGGCCAGCGCACCCGCGGCCTGGAACCCGACCCGCTCGCCGTCCACCACCATGCTGCCGGTGAGCGCGGCGGCCAGCGCCTCGGCGGCGCTGATCCGCGGGCCGCGCCGGCGCCGCAGCCGCTCGAGCAGCTGACGGTTGACGCGCACCCAGCGACCGCGCAGCCGCACCAGCGGACGCTTGGCCTCGGCCAGCGCGGCGACCTCCTCGGCGGTCAGCGGCTCGCCGCCCACCGTCACCCGCCAGTCGAAGCTGAGCAGCGCCTCCATCCGGAACATGGGCTGGGCGGCGCCGGCCGGTGCCGGGGTCGCCACGGTGGCATGCACCTCCAGCCCCGCGCCGAGCAGCTCGGCCGGCCACAGCACCTCGATGCCGGCACCGCCGAGCGCCTCGGCACCGGTCTCCAACAGCTCGGCCACCTGCTCCTCGTCGAGGCTGACCTCGGTCGGGGCCGCCGAGCGCAGCAGCGGCGCCAGCGGCGGCCATGCCCGGGCACCGCGCCGCAGGGCCAGCAGCAGGTCGGTCTCGGCGCGCTCGCCCAGCCGCACCAGCACCACCGCCGGGGCGCTCCACAGCTGCTCGGCGTCCACCACCAGGCTGGGATCGACGACGCTGCGCACCTGGACCACTGCGGCGAACGGCTCCTCCTCTTTGACCGGCAACTCCAGCCGCAGCTGCACCTGCGCCCCAGCATCCAGCCCCCGATCGGTCTCGGCCAGCCAGTCGGCAAGCTCGCCGACCCGGACGGGCTCGGCCGCGGCAAACGCACGCGCCTCGGTAGCGTGGACCGCCGCCGGGCTGCGCACCAGGACGTCGGCGATCGCGTCCCACAGCTCGCGGACCAGCCGCTCCGGCGAGCGGACCCGCAGCGGCCGCCGTCCGTCCACGGGCAGGGCATGAGCCTCCGGAGGCATGGCGGCAGCGATCCGCCGCAGCCAGTCCAGGTCGGCCCCGTCCAGCGGCCCGACCCGCCACGTGCCATACCCACCAGGGCTGGCGGCAGGCAGCAACCGCCCACGCGCGACCAGCCCGACACCGGTCGCCGCAGCCGCCGACCAGGCCGCCACCGAGGCGCTGGCACCGCCCACGGCGGACGGTGCCAGCAACGCCGGCAGCACCTCCGCGAGCGGCAGCAACCACCCATGGACCCGCCGACGCCGCACCCCCCCGGCCGCCGGCAGCACCAGCCCGATCTCGTCCGGGCCCGGCAGGTCGCCCCAGACGGCGAACGCACCCGCGCGCGGCGGGTCGGCCGGAACAAAGGCAGCGAGATGCTGTGACTCCAGACGCACCGCGGCACTCTACCCAACCCGGACCTGCACGGTTGGACACTCTTGGCGCGGCTCCGGCTTGCGGACGCATCGTGCGTGCGCTGACGGCTCCAGCGCGGCCGTGAACGATGCCGGCATGGACAGCGTGGAACTGCTGGAACGGGCGCGTGCCTGCGCGCGACCGGCCGCACCCCAAAATAGATCGCCCGTGCTCTGGGCCTGTGGCTCGAACAGGTAGCCCCTTGGCAGGACCATCGCCGCCGAGGTCCAAGCTGGCGTGTCCGAGCGCAAGCCCGCCGGCTGCTGGATGAGCCCTGGGGAGCCAGGGCTCACCGTAAGGGTCATCCCGGCTGGCCCGATGTCGACGCCGCCGACGTCGAGGCGTTCGGCTTGGTCAGCGTGCTGGTCACGCGCCAGGAGCGCTCCGACCGGGTGCGCCTGTGCGGCTGGCTGGTGGACGTCTACTGCCTGGGTAAAAGACGTGGTCGGCCTATGCGTCATGGACAAACGCCCGCGGCCGACTTCCGTAGCTTGTTCTTCGCCGCCTACCAGGCCAGACCGATCGCGGCGCCGCTGGAGCTGGCCCAGCAGCTGGTGTTCGGCGCGGTCGAGTACGCTCGGGCCTTGGGCTCGGGCCAGCCCGCGGCTTTGCGGCGACCACCGACCAAACTGGGGTCGTGGGCGGCCCGAGCGCCATCAGCTTCGGGTGCGACGGCAAGCCCTCCTTCGTCCAGGGTCCGCCCGACAACGCCGACGCCGTGCCGCAGGCGCTGGAGCGTCCGTCGGGCGCGGCAACTTCACCTTCCTGGTCCAGGCATAGCCGCAAGCGGCGTAGGAGGTTGCGACGGGCGAACTGCCCAGTCTCCTGCCACCTCCGCAAGGTCGCCTCCAACAGCGGCGCGCGGACGAACGAGGCGATCGTCCCTACGCCTGAGGTGGACCTCCCGACCGTACTGGTCGACGTCCGGTCGATGCCGCCCGAGATCCAGGCCGAGGGGCGACGCCGGGGCTGGTGCTCGACGTGCCCAACGCCGCAGGCGTGACGCGCCAGCACGCCGCATTATCATTTGGGGTCATGTCCACAGACGCAGCCAGTGGCACTCGGCCGCGGTCCAGGCTGGAGCGCCGGGTCCTCGCGGCCGCGGAGGAGGTGCTGGCCCGCGACGGGTCGGCCTCCCCCATCGACGTGCTCGCGGCGATCGGCTGGCTGCCGCAGGGCATGGTCGACCGCTGGCGGCAGGGGCGCGTGGAGTGCCTGGAGCACCTGGCGCCGGTCCGCTCTGACCAGCTGGCCGCCGCCCTGGAGCACCTGCGAGGCTGGGCAGCCGACAATGAGCTCGCCCCCAGTGAGGTCGCCTATGTGGCCGCCACGCGCGACCGGCGGCCACTGCGCTTCACCGCCGACGGTGACCAGGCCACCGAGCTCGCCTGGCGCACCCACTGGATGCGGGCGGACCTGCCGGCGGCGGCGCGGGAACGCCTGACCCGGCGGCAGAGCAAGCCGCCGGACCTGGTGGTGATCGAGCCGTTTAACGAGTGGAGCTGCACGGCCTGTGGCGGCTCGGGCTGGCTGTTGTTCATGGAGGGCGCGGGTCCCCTGTGCATGGACTGCGCGGACCTGGGCCATCTGGTCTTCCTGCCCGCCGGCGACGCGGCGCTGAGCCGGCGCGCCAAGCAGGCGAGCCGGCTGTCGGCGGTGGTGGTGCGCTTCAGCCGCGCCCGCAAGCGCTACGAGCGCCAGGGGATCCTGGTGGAGGAGGCGGCCCTGGAGCAGGCCGAGGCGCAATGCCTGGCCGACAAGTACACCCGCAGCCGACGCCGCGAGCGCGACCGGCAGCGCCGCGCCGACCAGGATGTGGCGTTCGAGGCGCAGCTGGCCGAGGCGGTGGGGCGGTTGTTCCCCGGCTGTCCCGCGGGGCGCGCCGCGGCGATCGCGCGGCATGCCGCGGTGCGGGGCAGCGGCCGGGTTGGCCGGTCGGCGGCGGGGCGCGCGCTGAATGAGGATGCGGTGACGCTGGCGGTGGTGGCCTCGGTGCGGCACCAGGACACCGACTATGACGAGCTGCTGATGGCCAGCGTGCCCCGCGCGGTCGCCCGCGAGCAGGTGCGGCCCGCCGTCGACCGAGTCCTGGGAACCTGGCAGCACCCATTAGCCGAGGACAGCGAGCAGTAGCCCGGCGAGAGCCAGAGCCCAAGGCCCGCCTGTGGGGGCTCGCGGGCGGTGGCGCTGCCGCCCGTGTAGAGGCCGCCCGCCAGCTCGCGGTCTGGCTCCTATCGCACGGGAGCCGCCAAGGCAGGTGATCGCCCTTTCCGCCCTCCTCTTCCCTCTGTTGCTGTTCGCCGCTGGTGGGACGTGACCCGCCGTATGCCCGCTGCAGGCCACACGCCCGGTGGTGCGCGCATGGCCATCACCCGACCTCCATGCCGGACGGCCAGCCTGGACCAGCGGAGTCGACGCGCTGGTCGGGCTGGAAGACGCCATCGAGGCGGTGAACCAAGCGTGGCGACGGGCCACAGCCGATCCAGCACCACGAAAGGACCAGCCATGCCCAGCGGCACCATCGAACGCAAGTGCATGAAGGGCCACAAGAAGGCCGAGGGCAGGTGCTCGCCGCGGTGCGTGCGCTGGTACCCACGCATCCAACGCGTCACCCCCGACAACCACGGCAGACGGAGGTTCGACTACCTGGGCGGCTACCCCACCAAGGCCGCCGCGCGATCGGCGCTCGACCAGGCGCTCGGCCGCCACGGCGACCACTTGGCCCCCGACCGTCCAGAGAAGCCAAGCAGTGGCGTTGGTGGGCGGGCACAGCCGACCCTCAACGAGCTGCTGGACCACTGGCTCGCCCACCTGCAAACCAACAAGGCCCTCCGGCTGCGAACCGTCGGCCGCTACCGCCAACTGCTGGACCACCACGTGCGTCCCTACCTCGGCGAGAACCCCGTCGGCTCGCTTGGGACTCTGAACATCCAACAGCTGTACGACCGGCTGGCCCATGCCGGCCGCAAGGACGGCACGGCGGGCGGGCTGGGTCCCCGCACCATCCGGCAGCTGCACCTGTGCTTGCACCAGGCGCTCGGCTACGCGATGAAATGGCACGACCTACCGGCCAACCCAGCCGCCGACGCCGAACCACCCGCCATCCCCGCCCACACGCCGGCGACTCTCACCCCCCAGCAGGTCGGCGTCCTGCTTGCCGCCGCCCAGGGTGACCGGCGGCCGTGGCTGCGCGCCTTTGTGGTCCTGGCGGCGGCGACCGGCGCCCGCACCGGCGAGCTGTGCGGCCTGGAATGGCACGACCTGGATCTGGACGCGGGCACCGTGCGGTTCCGCCAAGCGCTGTCCAGCATCGACCAGCAGCTTGCGACCGGCCGGCCGCGTCCCGATGGTACCCCGTGGCAAGCTGCTGGTCGTCGGCCCGCTCAAGACCCCCGCCAGCCAGGCCGTGTTGAGCCTGCCGGCCTTCGCGGTCGACGCGCTGCGCGACCACCACCACGAGCAAGCCCACCGCACGCCCCTGCGGCTGCTGCTGGTCCAGCCCGGCCAGGCCCATCGGCCGGTCGAGCTGGACCTGCTGTTGCGCACCGAGCGCGACACCCCAGTTCGGCCCGAGCACGCCAGCCGGGCGTTCCGGGCGTTCGCCCAAGCCGCCGGGGCCGCCGCGCATCCCCACCTGCTGCGCCACTCGCTGGCCTCGGCGATGGCGGCAGCCAGGGAACCCGCCAGCGTGATCGCCGGGCAGTTGCGCCACGCCGACGGCGGCACGCTGGCCAGTAGAACCTACATCCACCAACTGCCGCAGACTCCACCCCGCCTGGCCAGGCTGATCGAGGATCTCTACGGCCCTGCAGCAAGGCAGGCAGGGTCGGACGATAGAAACCCGATAGAAAGCCGGTAGAAACCGCCCGTAGGAACGCCGGCCTGTGTGGTTACACGACTGTGTTTCCGCAGGTTAGACGGGTGGCAGGGACAGGATTCGAACCTGTGTAGGCAATGCCGGCGATTTTACAGTCGCAGCGCCGTCACCTCGTGGGTCCCTTCGCATCCCCACCCGGTCGCGATCATCGCTCGTGACGTGCACAAACGGCGTGCCGACCGCTTCCGCCGTCCCTCGGCGTCCCTGACCCTATCGCCCTATCCTGTGCGGCCCAGCGTCGGGCGGAGGGAAGTCGGAGGGAAATCCCGGCTGCTATCTGACCAGAGTTTCCCTTACTGCCTCCCGCGTTCGTGAGGCTGATGGCTGGTCCGTTAGCACTAGCGCCTGGGATCGCGACCCAGTTACGAAACCCAGTGCTTGGACTCGTCTCGGCGTGGGATCAACTCGCCTTACAGGACAACCCTGATTGGGCAGCTCGACAGTTCGATTAGGAGGGGCCGGCCACTCTCGCCAGCCGCGCCGCCTCGGCCGCACCCTCGGTCCAGGGCTCGCCATGGCCCGGCAGAAGCACGTCGGCCGGGACGCCCTCCAGGACGTCCAGCGACCGCAGCGCCTGCGGGGTGTCGCGGTTGAGACCCGAGGGCATGATCTGCGGGCCGACCCGGCCGGTGAGCGGGTTCCTGGTCGCGAGCACGTCGCCGGTCAACAACACCCCCCGCCCCTCCAGCAGCAGCGCCGCACACCCCGGCGTGTGTCCTGGGGCATGCACTGCCCGAGGCCCTCCCGGCACCTCCAGCGTCTCGCCGTCGGCGAAGACCGACACCTCCCGGATCGGGATCAGCTTGGTCGCGCCGCGGCGCGCCAGCGAGAACACGGTCCGGTAGAACTCGACCCGCAGCACATAGGACCGAACCTTGCCGTCGTTCTTCCCGGGTTTGGCACCCTTGGCGACCGCGGCGTCGACCTGGTGGATCCAGACCGGCGCCCCAGCGGTGGTGCGGGCGCGTTCAGCGAAGCCGGTGTGGTCGCTATGGGCGTGGGTGAGCAACACCGCCTCCAAGTCCT
>Ga0307302_10000712_pt1 | contig 14685 bp, 14 predicted proteins | sample ER_DNA_183_FD_194490 | JGI IMG/M metagenome (GOLD analysis project Ga0307302, IMG submission 194490) | Bulk soil microbial communities from the East River watershed near Crested Butte, Colorado, United States - ER_DNA_183 | ecosystem: Environmental > Terrestrial > Soil > Floodplain | place...
TTGGTCGCCGAGCGCCGTGCCAGGAGCACCAGCCATCCCAGCAGCTGGCAGAACATCAGATAGAGCAGTCGTAGCGCCATCCATCGATCATCGGCGCCAGCGTCTCCCTCAGCGAAGTCGCAGCTCAAAGCCTACGACCGACTTTCTGGCACCCACAGGTCGTCCGCCGACTCATCACCGAGGTCCTGAACGGCGGCCGCCTGGAGGTGATCGACGAGCTCTATGCGCCCGAGCTGGCCGGGGCGGCCAGGCGCTGGATCACGCCGTTCCGGGCCAGTTTCCCCGATGTCCACATGGAGATCGTGGAGCTGATCGCCGAGGGTGACAAGGTCGTCGGCCGCTTCACCTGCTCGGCCACCCAACTGGGGGCATGGCTCGGGCATGGCCCGACTGGGCGCCGGTTCGAGCGGGTCGACGAGGTCACCATCTTCCGGCTGCGGGAAGGCAGGATCGTCCATGCCTGGAGCCTTGAGGACACCTTCGGGCGCCTCCAGCAGCTCGGCCTGGCCTGAGCGGCAGCGCCGAACCCCGGTCAGGCCGGCGTTGAGCCGGGCCGTCGGCGGGCGACCAGCAGCAGCAACCCGCCCACCGCCAGCAGCGCACCAGCCATCCCGGCGACCAGGCCGGTGTGGGATCCGGTGTAGGGCAGGGAGGCGTCCCGTCGGCAGTGGGCCGGGGCGCTGGCGTTGGTGTGGGCGGCCAGGACCAGTCTGCTGCCGTTCTGCTCATAGAGGTTGCCGAGCAGCGCCGGATGCTTCGCCAGGTCCATGTCGAACTCGCGAGAGAAGCGGCCTGAGCTGTCGGTGGTGATCCGGGTTTCGGGGAGCACGGTCTGGCCGCTCTTCACATCTGTGATCGTCAGAACGAGGGTGGCGTTCGGTTCCAGGCCGCGACCGGCGACATCCACGTGGTCGCAGACCGGGCACGCCATCGTCAGCTGCTCAGCCCCGACTGCCGGGACCGCCACCAGCACCAGCACGAAGGCGGCAAGGACCAGCGACCGAACCAATCGCATGGGAACCTCCAGGACTGCATGGCGCGGGATGCCAGGGCGCCGGTTGCCGGATCGTCGCGGCGGACAGGTGCGCACGCTTGGCGGACACTAGCCAGATCCGAGGTTGCAGGCAAATAGGGCAGCCACGACTGCTGCATTGGCAGCCTACTAACCAACCGGAGGGACGATGCCGGCATGTGGCCTGGGGTACGCGACCATATGCCGGCCCGATCCGGATGCCGGCCCGATCCGGCCGGTCCCGCCTATGCGACCCAACGCGAATGCTGATCCTGGTCAGCCGGTGCCTGCGCCTGCTACTGCCTCGGCGGGTATGGCGGGAACGTTGTAATGTTCCCGCTACGGTCCTGACAGTCCCAAACCTCGTCTTGGTGCTCTGCAGGGGCGCGTCGCCATAGAAGCAGTGGCCCCTGCCTTCGGGTGAAGGGAAACCATGGCCAACGACGGCGACGAACAGCAGCGCGAACGGCAACGCCAGCAGCGGGAGCTGGCGGAGATCCGTCGCAACTTCGCCGAGACGGGCGCCCGCACGGGCTCCCTGTTCGAGCCGACGGAGCCCGAGGAGCCGGAGCGGTCGCCGCGGCCCCTGCTGCCGCCAGCGCCACCGGTGGCCGCCTCGTCACCCCTCGGCATCCTGGCACGTTCCCGCTGGTGGTGGACGGCCGCGCTGACGCTGCTGTTCCTCGTCGGCGGCCTGTCCGGCTGGCTCCTCAGGGGCGAGGGGGGCTCGGAGCCCCGGCCGACCCCGACCACCGTGGCTGCGGCGGTGCCGCCCCCGGCCCCGCCGGAGACGGTGATCCGGACACGCACCAGCGTGCCCGAGGCGTGCCTCGACACGGCCAAGCTGGGCGACGAGGTCATCGCCCGTCTGACCCGCAACCAGCGTGACAACCGCCTGTTCCCGGCGCTCAAGAAGTACACTATCGCCAGCCAGGCCTGCCGCAGGGAGGCATCGCCCTGATGCCAAGCAAGCCGCTGGCCAAGCTCCTGCTGGTGCTGGCCGGGCTCCTCGCCTGGCGGCTCCCGCCGCCGCGGCCGAGACGCTCGTCCTCACCTGCTAGAAGTGCACCGAGCTCATCGTCACCGGCAAGAGATTGCCGGAGAGCCGTCGCCGCGGCCCATAGCTCGTGCTGCTGCTCCAGGTCCTGACCCTCTGCGATCAGCCCGTCGGCCAGCTCGTCGAGGCCTGTCGATAGCGCCAACGCGGCAGCGGCCACCCGCAGTTGACGGTCATCTTGCCCGGCCGGGGCATCCTGGCCAAACAGAGACACAGTTGGGCCCCATGACCTCCTCCAATGCTCCGACGCCTGTCCACCACCAGCACCGCGCCACCATCGCCCAAGTACTCGACCATGTAGGCGCGCAGGTCATCCCGGACCTAATCCGGGTCCAGTCGGCGGTGGAAAGCAGCCGCTGCAGCCCACCGGGGGTGCGCTCGCCGGCGTGCTCGGCCAGCTGCCAGCCGTTCTTGCGGCCCACGTTGCCGAGCAGCCCGCGCAGGTAGGCCAACGCCCGCCGGCGCGGCTCGGCGCGGGCGGACCGGCCAGCGATGCGGGCATGCATGGCCTCCAGCCCGGCCGCCACGGCCTGACTTCCTCGATGGCTGCCGCCTCGTCCGCCTCCAGCACGGCTCCTCCTGCCCTCCATGGCGCAGCGACTGCCGGCCCATCCCCGGCCAGCGGGCGGGAACCCTACCGCATCAAGACAAGTGCGGCTGGAGTACTAAGGGTCGACAGCCATGGGACAGGCGCTCCACTTGCCCCGGCGTGGTGATCAATCTGGGTGATCGAGATGGCTACCTCGACGAGGTCTCGGTCTTCCGGTTCCGCGACGGCCGGATCATCCATGCCTGGACGCTGGAGGACACCCTGTCGCGGCTGCGCCAACTCAGGCTGTCCTCGGCGCCGGGCTGACCCTTGGGGATGCTGCCGGTCAGGGTCCTGCGTCCCGGGCGCACTGGCGGCTGGCCACGTGGTAGGGGACCAGGAGCTTGGCCGCCCGGCTCCGCTGGTTGTTGATGAGCAGCGTGATCAGCTGATCGCCCCGCGTGGCGGCCTCCAGGCAGGCCGGGGTTGCCACCTGCCGGACCACGATCGAGGTGGCGGTGACTGATGTCGGCTGGGTCAGGGGCGCAGGCGCTGCCTGGGGCTTGGGGAGTGTGCGGGCGGTCCAGGTCGACCCGAGGAAGAAGCCGGCGCCCGATAGTCCGAGCGCCACGGTGAGGACCAGGGCCAACAGCAGCCATGCCGGCCGCCGCCGCTGGGGCGTCGGTGACCCGCCGACTAGCTGGGGGGTTCCTGCGGGCCTGGGGGAGGCGATGGCCGATGCCGGGTCGGGCTGGTCAGGCTCGAACAGCGGCACAAGTGGCCGCTGCACGGGACTGTTCGCCTTCTCAGCAACCTGGTCGGCGTCAGCGGTCGGTGGTCGCTTGGAATCAAGAGGTGGGTGGGCTGCCAGGAGCCGCCGGAACGCTTCCACCCCGGATTGTCGCCAGTCCTGCCCGGCACGCTCCTCGTCCATGCCGGTCATTCCCGCAGCAGGTAGGTCAAGGCGGCGGCCAGGGTGCCGCCGGTGGTGCCACCGTCGAAGCGCTCAGCGATCCGGCCGTGGTTGTCGACCAACACGACGACCGGCTGGTACGGCACCCCCCAGCGAGCCCAGGTCCGTCCCGAAGGGTCGTTGGCCAGCGGGTACGGGATCTTGAATTGGCGCTGGTAGGCGCGGCCAGCGGCCACGGTGTCGCGGTAGGAAACCCCGACGAAGCCGACCCGGCCGTCGTAGTCGGCCGCCACCTTGGTCAGGTCGGGTTGCTCGGCCTGGCAGATCCCGCACCAGGACTCGAAGAAGCTCACCACCACCGGCCGCCCTCCCAGCCTGTCCAGGCTGATGGTGCGGCCGTCGAAGGCGGTCACCTGCAGCATCGGGGCCGGCTTGCGCCGGGCCGTCGGGAGCAGCCCTGGCGGCGGAAACTTGGTCCGGGCCTTGGTGGCGGTGCTCGCCCGGGCAGCTGCCGTGGTGGTCGGCGCACCGGTGGCCACCGGCCCGCCGTCGCTGTCAGGGGCCGCGTTGCAGGCGCCCACGGCCAAGGCAAGCAAGGCGAGCAGCGCAGGCCGGATACGCATGGGAAGGTGATCCTACCTGGCTGCCCGGAGCATTCCGAAATGCTTGTTAGGGAGGCGCTGGTCCTTGGCCGCAGGACCCCACAGCACCACCAGCCGCCACGACAGCTCGCGCCGGCCTTGCTTTCGGGTGATTGGAGGTATGCTCCGGGCGTGAACCGGCGACGGATATCCTGGCTGGTGTCGGGGTTGCTGGCAGCGGTCGGGTCGATGGCAGCGCACGCCCTGGGCCTGCTCCCGCACGCGGTCGAAGGACCCGGGCACACCGAGGCCGGACCCGAACCAACCGCCCACTTCCCACTGGCGGCCGGGCTCATCACCGCGATCGTGCTGGTTGGCCTGGTCAGCCGAGCCTGGCACGGTATCCGAGGCCGGCCAAGCCAGCCGCTGGCGCCGGCATGGTTCGTTGCCGTTCCGCCGCTCGGCTGGGCGCTACAGGAAGCCACCGAACGACGGCTGGGGGTCGAGAGCTTCCCCTTCGACGCTGCCCGGGAGCCAGCGTTCCTCAAGGGTCTACTGGTCCAGCTGCTGTTCGGGATCCTGGCCTTCCTGGCCGCGCGGCTGCTGCTGGCGGTTGTCGCCCAATTGCGGCGGCTCTCTCAGGCCGGCGGCTGGCCAGATACCGACCATACCGGGACCGGCCTTACCGCCTGTCGGGCACCGGCCGTGCGACCCCGCCAGCTGGTCCTGGCTCTGGCCGACTACGAACGCGGCCCCCCTGGTCGTCTTTGACCGACATCTCTCCCTGAGCGACCTGCTTTCGCCCGGCCACAACAGCCGGACTAGTCCTGGCCTGCGGTGACGCCGGTGGGCTGGTCAGGCTGCCGCCGGCCGGGTCGAACCAGATTGCAGGGGTCGATGAGCCATGTCATGAACGACGTGAGGAGTGCTGTCTGCATGCAACGCTATCGAGACCGGCTACCAATCGTGGCCGCGGCGCTATTGGTCGCCGCCACGATCCTGTTCGTGGTCGGAACCACCATCGAACGCTCCCAAGCCAGCACCGGCGAGGGCCAGGAGACCACGACGGTGGAGCGGCCAGCCGGCGAGGCTGGCGAGCACAACGAGGCCGAAGCCACCCAAGGCGAAGCCACCACCACCGCCGAGGGAACCGGGGAGCACAGCAGCACCGGTGAATCCGGTAAGAAGCTGTTCGGGATCAATCCCGAGTCGGCCGGCCTGACCACCGTGGTCGCTGTCCTCTCGCTGCTGCTCGCGGCCCTGCTGGTGGTTCGCCCGGGCAAGGGGCTGCTAGTGGCCGTGGTCGTGGTCGGGCTGGTGTTCGCCGCCCTGGATGGCCGCGAGGTCCTCCACCAGGCCAACGAAACCAACACTGGGCTACTGGTGCTGGCGCTGATCACGGGGCTGCTGCATCTGGGCGTGGCGCTAGGTGCCGGCGCCGGGCTGCGTACTGGGGGTGCCCCGCTTTGACGGACAGAGCTGATGTGTTGGTCAGGCTACCTTGCTCTGTTCCTCCCTGCGGTTGGTGGTCTCGAACGGCACTGTTGCATTGGCTGTGACCGTAGCCGAAGAGCAAGACTCCCGGCATGAGATCCTGCCGCCCGCGCCCTGCTCCAGCTGCACGATCCGCCTTCGCCGGCTTCCGCTTCCCACCCGACGTAATCGTCGTTGCTGTCCGCTGGTACTTGCGCTTCGGGCTGTCGTACCGCGACGTGGAGGAGCTGCTCATCGAGCGCGGTGTCGAGGTTGACCACGTGACGCTGTACAGGTGGGTGCAGCGCTTCGCGCCGCTGCTGGCCGAGGCTGCTCGACCCTGCCGCCACCGGGTCGGTGACCGCTGGCAAGTGGACGAGACGTATGTGAAGGTCGCTGGGCAGTGGCGATACGTCTACCGAGCCATCGACCAGTTCGGCCAGGTCGTGGACGTGTTCGTCTCCAGATGCCGAGACGCCAGCGCCGCCCGCCGGTTCTTGGAGCGGGCCATCGGCACGACCAAGGTCATCGCCGTCGAGGTCACCACCGATCAGGCGTCGGTGTATCCGACCCTGCTGGAGGAGCTGCTGCCAGCGGCATGGCACCGCACCGACTGCTATGCCAACAACCGGGTCGAGGCGGATCACGGCCGGCTGAAGGCGCGCCTGCGACCGATGCGAGGGCTCAAGCAAGAACGTAGCGCCAGGGTCGTCATCGCCGGGCATGCGTTCATCCAGAACGTTCGGCGCGGACACTATGAGCTGGCCGTTGAGAAGCCGGCGAATCGGCGTGTGGCGATTGCGTTCGACGAGCTGACCATGGCCATCTGATCAACTGAGGTTGCGTCTTCAGCCTGCCCTGGGTCGGGCGCAACGCAACACTGCCCGGCCAGGTCCAACATCGACCGGGTGGTCGTAGCGTGCTCCCGGACTTCCTGGCGGCGGTATCCCGGCTTGTCGTCGTGCGGCACTCGGATACACACCGTCAGGGCGGCCTTGCCGATGTCGAGCGCACAGACCCGCTCGACCAGGTCCACCGCCTCGTCGGTCTCCTCGATGTCGATCACCTCCACCTCGTCGTGGTCGCAGGCTGAGAGGTTGCCCGGGGAGCCAACAGGGAGGAACGCAGGCGGACTCGCGTGCTCGAAGCAACAATGCAGGGCCCTTGAACGGCTCCCACCGTCAGACTGCTATCCGGGCTCAACTGGCACCAAGCATCGACGACGTCGACGGGCAACCAGCCCGATTTTCACCCCGGCACGGGGCGTCCCGCCGGGACACAGTCATTCCACCCGGGCCTACGCCGTGCAACAGGATACGACCAACCGGACGGCCTACCCGACCTGAGCTGCAAGGATCGCACTCGCCGCGACGTGCTGGACGGTGGGGAGGCGACGCATAATCGCTCGGTCGCAGGTTCGAGGCGTGCTGCCACGGGTGGGTACACGCTGGACGGGCGCGCTGTGACTTGTCGCAGAGCGGGTTCGGGGTCCGAGCCCCCGCCAGCTGTAAACCCGTGGTAACCCGTCCGCCCAGCCCTATTGGGCTTCTGGCGGCTAGAGGTTAGCGCCGGCACGGAGGTAACGGAGTGCGTGGCCGAGGGTGTCGGTGAGTGGTCCGGGGGATGCGCCTTGGGTTGACTGCTCCAGGGCGACGCGCAGGCCGGTGACGATCGCGGCGGCGGTGAGTTGGGCCTGGTCGTTGGTGAGGGGCCGCTGGGCTCGTTGGCGCACGATCGGGACCAGGGCGGTCTCGATCGTGCGTAGGTCGTGCAGCCAGCGGGCCTGGAGGGCCGGCACATCGATGAGCAGCTGGATGAGCGCCTGGACGCTTCTGGGCTCGACCGCGGGACTGATTTCCTGGTAGGCCAACTGGACGGCGGTGGCCAGGTTCTCGGCGGCGGGGCGGCGGGTGATGTGTTGGGCGAACTCGTCGATGCCGTCGGTGATGATTGGTGAGAGCACCTCGTCCTTAGCCGAGAAGTAACGGTAGAAGGTCCGCAGCGAGACGCCGGCCTCCTCGGCGATCGCCTCCACGCTGACGGCCTCGTAGCCGTGTCGGACGAACAGCCCAAGGGCGGACTCCGCGATCTCGCGGCGCGTCTGGGCCTTGCGGCGCTCGGTCAGTGCGGGTCGGGCCATAGCCGGAGTCTAGCAGTTGTTGGCACGTCTTGCCATTTACGACATGAAGTGCCACGATGGCCTCCGGTGCCAACAACGGGTAGAGCGCCCCGACGCGGAGGACAGACCGATGAACGCAACCAACGAGGCCACCCGCCCGACCCGAACGGGTGCAGCGCCCGCCACGCCGGATACGCCAACCGGCCGGATGCCGATGCTTGGGGCGCTGGTGCTGCTGGCCGCCGTGCAGTTGATGGTGGTGCTGGACACCACCATCGTGAACGTGGCCCTGCCGTCGATTCAGGACGGCGTCGGCTTTAGCGCCGGCGGCATCGCCTGGGTCGTCAACGGCTACGCGCTCACCTTCGGTGCCCTGCTGCTGCTGGGTGGACGCAGCGGCGACCTGCTCGGCCGCCGCAACGTCTTTGTCGCCGCCCTTGGGGTGTTCGCGGTCGCCTCGATGCTCGGCGGGCTGGCCGCCAGCCCCAACCTGCTGATCGCCGCTCGCGTCCTGCAGGGCGCCAGCGCCGCCTTCGCCCAGGCCACCGCGCTATCGCTGATCGTCTCCACCTTCCCCGTCGGCTCGGCCCGCAACCGGGCCGTTGGCGTGTTCGCGGCCATGGAGGGCCTGGGCGCCGCCGTCGGCCTGCTGCTCGGGGGCGTGCTCGTGGACGCCGCGTCCTGGCGCTGGGTGTTCTTCGTCAACGTGCCCGTCGCCGCCCTCATCGCCCTGCTCACACCCCGCTTCATCCGCGCCCCGGCCCGCCAGCGGGCCCGCTTCGACCTGCCCGGCGCGGCCAGCGTCACCCTCGGCCTTGGTGCGCTCGTGTTCGGTCTCTCACGCGCCGCCGACCACGGCTGGACCGACCCCTCGACCACCGTGCCCCTCGGCCTGGGCGTGCTCGCCCTGGTCGCCTTCGTGGGCATCGAGGCGCGCAGCCCCCAGCCGCTGATGCCCCTGTGGGTCTTCGCCGACCGCAACCGCGGCGGCGCCTACCTCATCCAGGCCCTCATGGGGGCCGCGCTGTTCGGGATGTTCTTCCTCAGCACCCTGTACCTCCAGAATGTGCTGGGCTACAGCGCCCTCAAGGCCGGCGCCTCCTTCGTGCCCGCCACCGTGATCATGATGGGCGCCGCCGGCGCCGTCTCAAGAATCGTCGCCCGAACCGGCGTCCGGCCTCTGGTCGCCGGTGGCACGGCCCTGGCGGCGGTCGGGATGCTGCTGTTGGGCAATCTCCAGCCCCACAGCAGCTACCTCACCGGCGTCATGCTGCCCATGATGCTGCTCGCCGCCGGCCTCGGGCTCACCTTCGTCCCTGCCACCATCGCGGCGGTCTCCGGCGTCAACGAGCAGCACTCGGGTCTGGTCTCGGGTGTCTCCACCACCGCCATCCAGGTCGGCGGGTCGATCGGCCTGGCCGTCCTGGCGACCATCGCCGCCACCACCATCCGCAGCCAGGCTCCCGGCACGCCTCTCCCCGAGACGCTGACCGCCGGCTACACCCAGGCCTTCCAGATCGGCGCCATCATCATCGCCCTGGCCGTCCCCATCGCCCTGGCCCTGCTGCGACTCCGCCCCACCAGTGATCAACCCCACCGCTAGCACCCCAGCCACCTCCTGGAGCCGAACGAGGCTGCCCGCGCTGTGTCACCCGTCGCGCGACCCAGCGACAAGGACCGACGGGACACAGGCGAGCTGGTCATGCCGCAGGGCGGGCAGCCTCCAGACGGAGCCAACAGCAATGACCGACCATGCCACCCTTGCCCCTCGCTCCTTCAACTCTGGATGACCAAGCCAAACGAGCGGGCCATGATGCGTCCCTCGCTCAGCCCATCCGCTGAGAAGCCGGAGCGTCGCACAGTCATTCCGTCTGTCATTCCACCAGGCGCCATACCGCATAACAGGAGCCCACCAGCTGGATGGCCCACCCAACCTGACCTGCCAGGACAGCACACGCCAACACGCAGTGGACGGTTGCCCGCTGTCTTATAATCCGCTGCTCGCTGCTTGGGGTCGCGGCGTCCGCGCGCCAGTCCGCCATGCGTCACCAGATGGAATATCTGGTGCCCGTTCCACCAGCGGTCGCCGTGGTCTGGGTGACCGGGGACTCTGCGCCCCGCTGCTTGATCATCCGGTTGATCATCCAGACGATCCGACGCGACCCTACTGGATCCGACCAGATCGACGAGGCACCCAACGTGAGCAGGCCAGATCGGTCTGGAGCCGACCAGATCGACGCAGAGCACCAGGCTACGGATCTGGCGGTTGGGTTTGACCGCCGCGGTGCCTTGAATCGCCGGAGGTGGGCTGCTTACAAGGCCTGTAGGTTTGCGCCAGTAGGGTGCTCAGCTGCTCGTTGTTTGGGGATGGTCGGCTTCCAGGGCGCTCAGCGCGGCCGCGCCGTCCTCGACCACGGCTTGGAGGTCGGCTGGCTGGGCGGTTTCGCGTTTGGCGTCCTCCAGCACCAGCCACAGGTGGTGGGCGCAGGCCGCCCGCCGCTCGTCGCTGACGGTGCTGGTGCCCACATCCCGCAAGAGTTGGATCAGGCTGCGGGTCAATGCTGGCTCGGCGGCTCCGAAGCGCCGGATCTGGGCGGTGCTGCGAACCAGGTACTCGGCGAAGTCCGGCAACGGGATGGCCACCCGCAGCGTCCCCTGGCCGTCGTGGCACAGCCAATCGCCCAGCCGGCGACCCGCCAGGACACACATCAGGACCGAGAGATGGTGGACCGCCTGGATGGCGGTGTAGGGGTCGTTGATGGCCGGGGACAGCGCCCGGTTGGCGATGTCGACCAGGCGGCGCAGGCCGAACAGGACGTCTTGGACCATGGTGCGCTCGAAGCCGATGTGGACGGCGTTGGCGGCCGCCGCTTCCAGTAGCGCCGGCGGGGGCGGTGGCTGGTCGGAGGAGCGGTGCCAGGCCCAGGCGATGGGGGTGCCGGCCACCACGTGGTCGCCGACCCGTTTGGCCAGCCGGACGACCAGGTCGTGGCGGGTGGCGACCTCGACCAGTAGGGCCGGCTGGATGGCTTGGAGGTAGCCGGAGGTGGGTGCCGGCAGGACCATGGCATGGGCGGGTGGGTCGGGGCAGTGTTCCTCGGGCTCGAGGTCGCTGGCGGCCTGCGGGTAGACGTCGTCGATGACCTGGTGGGTCTCGTGTTGGATTTGGCTCATGATGGTGTCGATCTGGATGGAGCGGGCCAGGTGGTGGATGAAGTAGATGAGCACCCCGACGCTGGCCAGCGCCAGCGCGAGGGACCCGGAGACGGCCAGCCGGGGCACGAAGGCCTGCTCACCGGCGCGCTGGACGCCGACTGTCCACAGCCCGGCGGTGCTGTAGGCAAAGGCGCCGACAAAGACGCTGAGCACGACCTGGGTGCCGCGGTCGCGCATGAAGTTGCGTAGCAGCCGGGGTGAGTACTGGCCGGAGGCGATCTGCAAGGCCACGATGGTAAGGGCGAAGACCAGCCCGGTGACGGTGATCATGGTGGTCGAGACCACGATCAGGACGTTGCGGGCGTCGTCGGCGCTGCCCTGGAAGGCCAACGGGGAGTGGTCGCTGATCGACACCCGCGACAGCAGCATCCCGGCGGCCAGGAACACCAGGACCGAGATGGTCGGCAGGACCCAGAGGGCGCCGGCCAGGTCGTCCCACAGCACCCGCCGCCGAACAAGCAGATTCATCCCTGGGCCTCCGCCTCGAAGGCAGGCTCTTGCGGGCAGGTCGGACTGGTCTGCCCCTGCCAACTGTGCGCCTCTGGGCCGGTCGGCGGAAGTGGTGGAAGCCGGCAGGTCGCGACCGTTGCCGTGCGCGAGGGTGCTGCCGGTGCTTGGTAGCCTCGGTGCGCGATGGTGAACAGGACTCAGGCGCTGGTGCTCGGTTTCTTCGTGGTGGCCCTGGGCAGCCTGCTGGTGATCCTGGTGGCGGCCCCGGAAGTTTACGATCTGGCCCTGCGGCTGCCTGATGGCTCCGGGGTGGCGGAGGTTGGCTTCCTGGTCGTGCTGACTGGCTTGATCGGCCTGCTGTGTGGGTGCCGAAAACTCATCCGGCTCATGCGACGAGGGTGTACTCGTGGATCGCGCCGCCGAGGCGATCGAGTCGTCGGATTCGTTGGTTGGTTGGTGCAGCGGGCTGGGGGAGGGCGCCCAGCGGTGGCGCTTGGCCGAGGGAGCGGTGCGGCCGGTGTTCGTTGTAGTGCACCACGTAACTCCTCAGCGCCACCTCGACATGTCGTCGACCCATGATCAACACCCGGTCCAGCAGCTCACGACGGACCGTGCCGACCCATCGCTCGGCGATGGCCTTTGCACGTGGCGCCCGCACCGGCGTCCGCAGCACCTGGATCCCCTCGGCGGCAAAGACCGCGTCGAAGGCGGCGGTGAACTTCGCATCCCGGTCACGGAGCAAAAGCTGGAAGCGGCCCACCTGGCCGGCAAGTTCCATGAGCAGGTCGCGGGCCTGTTGGGTCACCCACATCCCGGTCGGGTTGGCGGTCACCCCGAGGATGTGCACCCGGCGGGTGGCATGCTCGATCACGAACAGCACGTACAGGCGCTGCAGCAGCACTGTGTCGACGTGGAAGAAGTCGGCCGCCAGGACCCCCTCGGCCTGCGCGGACAGGAACTGCCGCCAGGTCAGCCCGGCACGGCGCGGCGCTGGCTCGATGCCCGCTCGTTTGAGAAGCAGCCACACCGTGCTCGGCGCGACCCTGTACCCAAGCCCGCGGAGTTCACCGTGGATGCGCCGATAGCCCCACGTCGGGTTCTCACACGACATCCGCAGGATCAGGCGGCGTAGCTCCGGGACCATCGAAGGTCGGCCAGGCCGGCGGTGGGGCTTGGTCCAGTGGCGTCTGACCAGGTCCCGGTGCCAGCGCAGTAATGTCTCCGGCGTTACAACCCGATGGCGTCGGCGCTGCTTGGGTAGCAGCCGGGTCAGCGCCGCGAGCACTGCGCGATCTGGCCAGGCGGGGCGTGGCCGGGCAACCTGCCGGCACAGCACGGCGACCTCATGTCGTAGTACGAGGATCTCGGCGTTCTTGGACGTCTGGCTGCGGGTGAGCAGTCCGAGCCAGGCGATGAGCTGGCAGAAGATGAGGTAGAGCAGTCGCAATGCCATGACTGGCGATCATCGCGGACGGCCGCTGCCGATGTGAAGCCCAGGTCAACCCTACGAATGAGGTTTTCGGCACCCACACGCCAAGACCGACGAGACACGGCAGCGCCGCATCGCCAAGTCGGTCGACATCCTGAAGCAGGGCCGCGCCCGCTGAAGCGACGCGCCAGCATCCCTGACGGCCGTGAGGACGGTTCCTAAGGGCCGGGGGTCGTCTGGTCCAGCAGGTCAGTTCCTCGGTGGACCATCGGTGCGGATCTGGCCGACGTGGGACCGGGCGGTCCTTGACCCCCGCGCGGGAGAGGCCTGCTCTCAGGTTAGGGCTTGTCGTCGGCGTTGGTGGCGACGACGCCCGGGTGAACGCCAGTAGGCAGGCCCTGTTCGGCGGCGACCCGGCTCAGCAAGCTGATCAGCCGATGGCGCTCGTTCTGGGTCAGACCGGCGCAGAGTTGCGCCTCGTGCTCGGCGGACACCTGCATCAGCCGGTCCAGCAGCCGCCGCCCGTCACCGGTGAGATGCAGGGCATGGGCGCGGCGGTCGGCCGGGCTGGGACGCCGCTCGAGCAGCCCCGCTCGTTCCAGCTCGTCGACCAGTGCCACCATGCGGCTGGGGGGGATCTGCATGGCTCTGCCCAGTGCCTGCTGGGACTGGCCCTCGGCCGCGGCGACGTGGCGCAGCAGCACGACGTGGCGGGGGTCGATGCCAAGCGGGGCCAGGCGGTCCTTCCACAGCCGGGTGGAGTGGAAGCCCAGCTGGGCGAGGAGGAAGGCGACGCCGGGGACGCGCAGGTGGGCCGCTGAGGGCGTGGCGGACGGGTTCTGGTCGGTCATGGCTCCGAATGTAGCTGCTTGGAATCGGTTCTGATTGTAATCATTACTCATTGATACAATTCTGGACTCGTTCGGCGGGCGGGCACCGTCCTCCGCCTCGACCGCCGGCGGGCTGCATCGGTCGACAGAGGCGCAGGAATCCAGGAGAAGGGAGCCCCGATGGCTAGGGCAGCACGGAGACGTCCACCGCGGGTGCTGCTCTTGGTTGTCGTGGCCGGCGCGGCGGCCCTCACCATTCGGCAGCGCCGGCGGCGAGCGCAGGCCCGCGACGACGACCGCCCGGCCGACCTCGGCTTCATGCGGGCCATCCATGCCGGGCTGCGCCGTGACGCGGCCCGCCTCCAGGCCCTCGCCCCCCAGCTCGAGCGCGGGGACGGCCGGCCACGAGCCGCGCCCAAGGGCTGGCCCAGCTTCCGCCAGACCCTGGAGGTGCACCACGCCGCCGAGGACGACGACCTGTGGCCCGTGCTGCGGGACCACCTGACCCAGGCCGAGGACCTGCACCAGCTTGACCTCATGGTCGCCGAGCACCGCGGCCTGACCGCCGCCATCCAGGCCGTCGATGCCGCCCTGGCCAGCGGCGTCGGCGTAACTATGGCCGCTCAGGGACTCGGCGACGTCCTCGGGGACCATCTCGATCATGAGGAACGGCAAGTCTTTCCCTTGCTGGAACGGCACCTGTCCCGCGGTGAGTGGCGCAGGTTCCTGCGCACCGAACGACGACGGCGCTCGCCTCGGGAACGCCCCGAGTTCCTGACCTGGGTCCTTGACGAGGCCAGCGACCAGGACACCGCGGCGGTCCTGAGCGAGCTCCCCCGCCCGGCCCACCTGGTCTACCGTCGGGTTCTGCGGCCCCGATACCAGGCCCAGCGGCGCTGGCAGCCACCGTGATCCTCCCGCCATCGCCGGTCGCCCGAGGCAGCCAGCCATGGTGCCAGGTCGTTCCCTCCGCCCTGGTTCGGCGAAGGAACAGGGGCAACAGCCAGACCTGCCGGCGCTCGTGGAGACAGTAACGCCTGCAGCCGTGTCGGCGGACACCTGAGGGAGGGAGAAAC
>Ga0307302_10000716_pt1 | contig 14621 bp, 15 predicted proteins | sample ER_DNA_183_FD_194490 | JGI IMG/M metagenome (GOLD analysis project Ga0307302, IMG submission 194490) | Bulk soil microbial communities from the East River watershed near Crested Butte, Colorado, United States - ER_DNA_183 | ecosystem: Environmental > Terrestrial > Soil > Floodplain | place...
TCCGAACATCTGCACCAGCCGCGGCTTCGACGAGCTCTTCTTCCTTGCCTGCGTATGCAGTCGGCGCCTCGCCGGTCCGAAGCGGCGGAAAGGCCGTTGGCAGCCCCTCCACGTCGAGCTGGTAGAGATGTTCGGAACGATCGACATCCTTGAGCTGGAACTCCCCCAGCTCTCGCTGCTCCACACCGGCCACCTCGTCGTCGGCAAGCATGGCCGCCGTCGCCTGTGAAGCCAGGATCTGGCCGCCGTGACCCGCGGCCATAATGCGCGCAGCGCGGTGGACACCAAGCCCGTGATGGCGCTCCTCCGACATCACCGACTCACCGGTGTGCATCCCCATCCGCACGCGCAGCTCGGCATCTTCCGGCCACGCGTGCGCTTGCAGCGCCAGCTGCGCATCCGCTGCTGCCGCCGCCGCGTCGCGGGCGCGCGAGAAGACATAGAAGAAAGCGTCGCCCTGCGTGTCCACCTCCTCGCCGCCGTACCGCGAGAACGCATCGCGCACGAGCCGCCGATGGTCCTCCAACACCGCCGGATACCGGTCGCGCAACTGCCTGACGAGTCGCGTCGACCCCTCCACGTCCGTGAACAGGAAGGTGACGGTGCCGACACTGGGTTGTGGCACGGGTAACTAGTAAGCGCCTCGGTTAGGCGCTTGTCAAGCAGCCCGCTTCGAAGACGGACCGACGGGGCTGAACCCCCGAGGCAGTTACGATCGAGTACGTGCTCTTCTACGGCGTCGTCAGCGCCCAGACCGAGAAGGTCGTCGAGTTCTTCCTCGACCGCGATGGAGCCGAGGCGATGATCGGTGAGGTTCGGGAGGACGAGCCGGTGCTGGCCGAGGAGTTGCGGGGCCGAGGCGATCGAGCTCGGCCTGGGCTAGAAGAACCGTTCGACCGCGAAGAGACGTTTAGACGCAGTCCTTTGAGCCTCCTGCGGTCTCGTGCGCGATCCAAGCAGAGACGAGTGCGGCCTCGATCGCGGCATCGGCGAGATAAACCTTCGAGATTCGTCCGCGCGCCGCGTAGAGGATGTCGATCGCGGCGAGGCCGGCCGCCGAGCTGGCAGCAAGCCACCGGGCGTCCGGGCCGACTCGATCCCGCTTGCCGGTCAGGACCAACATGCTTCCGACCGAGGCCACCAGCACCCCGACCGTCCGTGCCAGCCAAAAATCCTGCTTCGGTCCAGTCACAGCCTCAAAGGTGCGGCGGCTGAGCAAGGGCCAAATCCCCGTGAGCAGGAAGTAGCCGCCCTGCAAGAGGGCTAGCTGCCCAGGTCGGATCGGCCGCATCAGGCTTCGCCCGAGGAGCTCTTAATCTTGGTCTTTGCCGTCCGCCTGCTTCGCAGCGGCGTGGGCGGTTGCGAAGGCCCGGCTCTCATCGCCGTCGTACGTTTCAAGGGCGCTGTTAAAAGCCTTCAGGAATGCGCTCTTTCCATGCTCTGTGTACTGGTCGACCTGCTCTTCGGGCAGATCTGAGATCGAGTCGTAAGGCATCGCGTCTCACGTACCTTCCGGGTAAGGATCTGCCGCGCTGTCGCCACCTGACACGACCTCCCAGGAGTTGGGGCCGCCGCAGCTCGGACAGGGCGGCAGCGACTGAACTGACTGAACCTGAAGCTCGTAGCCGCAGTTCGTGCATCTGTATGTCCCGGCGCTTGCGTCGCTACCAACGGGGGCAGGCTCGGCCATGAGAGATTCCCTCCTCGGTCGTTTCGTGGCAGGTTCCCACCAGGGCGCGCAGGGAAACGACGTTCTCTTGCCAGGTTAGATGGTGAGGTCGAGTTCGCGAGGGGGCGGTTAAGGTTGGCCGAGGCGGAAGGCGAGTGCCTGCGGCGATGCGAGAAGAGCATGTGTACCGGACCCTATTGCGCGTCGCTGATTTGAACTCGACAATCATGCTTAGGAGTTCGACTTTCCTCTACGCGCAGGACTGCGCGGCCTATCGCCTCCGGCTGCCTCTCGCTCGGGTCCATGCGACTCGGGCCTGGATCACTGGATCGGGGAAGCGCCCGTAATCTGTCCAACGAAGGCTGCCGCGACCGTCCGTCCAACTGCCGCGAGCTCGGGCTCGTCCTCCCGAACAGGAAGAACTGGACGACCTTCTCGGTCTGGGCGCTGACGTCGCCGTAGCGAGGAGCGCAGTCTGTGAAACGAGAGAGGCGACCGGCCTTACCGTTCGCGTACGCTCGCAGGCGTGAAGACCGCGGTCGTTCTCGGCGGCACGGGCATGATCGGACGCGCAGTCGTCAGGCGGCTCCGCGAGGAAGGTTGGGACGTGACCGTCGCGAGCCGCGGACAGCGCGACCCGGCCGACCTCGTGCTTGATCGCGAGAACGGGCTCGACACCGTCCCCGGGTGCGACACGCTCGTGGACGTCGTCGCGTTCGATGAACGGCACGGTGCGCAGCTCCTTACCCTCGCGGATCGCGTCGGCTCCCTGGTCGTGATCTCAAGCGCCTCCGTCTACGCCGACGACACCGGCCGCTCGCTCGACGAGGCGGAAGACGAGGAGAGTTTCCCGCTCCTGCCCCTGCCGGTTTCCGAGACCCAGCGGACGGTCGAACCCGGAGCGGAGACGTACTCGACCCGCAAGGCGGCGCTCGAGCGCGTGCTTCTCCAGCAGGACGAGATTCCCGCGACGGTGATCCGGCCCTGCGCGGTCCACGGAGCCGGCGCCGAGGTACCGCGAGAGCTCTACTTCGTTAAGCGCGCGCTCGACGGGCGGCGCTTCGTCCTCCTCGCGCATCGCGGCGAGAGTGTCTTCCACACGACCTCGGTCAAGAATCTCGCGGAGCTCGTACGCTTGGCAGCCGAGCAACCCGGCACGCGCGTGCTCAACTGCGGCGACCCGGATCCGCCGAGCGTCCTTGAGATCAGCCGGGCGGTCGGCCACGTGCTCGCGCGCGAGGTGGTCGAATGCCTCGTGCCCGCCCAGCCCGAGGTCGCGGCTAACCCCTGGGCAGTTCCGCGGCCGTTTGTCCTCGACATGCGCGCCGCCGAGGCCGAGTTCGGCTACCGGCCGCTGATCGCATACAAGGATGCTGTCGCGGACACGGTCAGCTGGCTTACCAAGAGGCGGCCCGAGCCGGTCGGGTACATGGCGAGGCTATTCAACTACGAGGGCGAGGACGAGTACCTGCGTGGATTAGGACGTGGGGACGTTTCGGGGGCGTAGACTGCTACGGCGTCGTCAGCGCCCAAACCGAGAAGGTCGTCGAGCTCTTCCTCGAGCGCGAGGCAGCCGAGGCGATGATCGGCGAGGTTCGGGAGGACGCGCCGGCGCTGGCGGAGGATCTGCGCGTCGAGGCGATCGAACTCGGCTAGGACTCTTACTAGGACGCTTAACTATTGGTCAAGCCGATGCACAGCGCTCTCATCCCAAAGCCTTCCCGTGAGCGATTCACCATGTCGGCGGATTCCGCAGGCCCTCTTGAGTCCGCCTAAGAACGGTGCTAACTTTGTGCCGCCCGTCACAACAATACGACTAGCTCTTGCGCCCATTCGGAGCAAAGGTCTCCCCACTTCTCGTTGCAGCACTGCTGGCACTAGGTGCGGCTGCCGCCGGTTGCGGAGGTGGCTCGGAGGGCCAGGCGAACGGTGGGGGCGGCGGGGGCGGCGGCACATCGGGTGACTGTGAGGAGAGCGGAGGCTGTGAGCCCCAAGCTGCGGCCCAACTTGACTGTAGGGAGAGCACAGGCTGTGTGATCCAGGCGAGCCCGACGGCGACCGCGCCTGTTGACTGCGACCAGTCGTCGACGACGTGTGTTCGCGGCAAGTGCGAGGAAAGCGGCGAGTGCGTCTTATTCTCGAAGGTGATCCAGATCAACGGGTCGGCGTTCGCTTGCAATAGCCTCGATTTCGACAGCATCGCTCCGGGCATGACGGAGTCGGGGTCCGACACTAGCGAGCCTTTGGAGACTTCTAGCGACCTGCAGACTACGAGCGATGCCGGGGCCGAAACCGCAGAGCAGATCCTGCTGAAGCAGGCCACCGGCTGCAGGGGAGTCGCCGTTCCGCTCGTCGACCTGGCCGTCACGGATCTTCCCACCGACGCGGTTGAGATTGCGCCCGATGGCTCGGTTGCCTGGTCCGGCGCAGACATCCGGCTGACCGGGGTGATCCGCGATGGAGCTCTTCACGTCACGGAAGTCCAGCCGTAGAGTCGCCGGCATTCGGGCCGACACCCCACCCGAGCCACCACCAGAAGCCCCGCGACGGTTTCGGCTGAGCGCGGCCCTCCGGCACCCGCTTGCGATTGCGGCCGCGAGCGCTCTGATCGCGAGCTTGCTGTTGCCGGCATTCACCCGGCAATGGCAGGATCGACAAAAGGCCCGAGAGCTGAAGGACGGGCTGGTGCAGGAGATCGACGAGGCGACCACGCGCACGGTCATCGCAGTCAGAGTCCTCGTCGACCGACGCTCGCGCGAGGCCCAGACAACCGATGAGCGTCAGCGCGCGAAAGCGAGCGCCCGCGGTGACGAACGAGCCAGTACGGTAAAAGCGTTTCTGTCCGCACTGGAGCGCGAGCGCGACGCCACCGCAGGCGCCTATATCGGGCTTCTGTCGGACTGGCTCGTGATGCGCTCCGTTACCCGATCCAAGCTCACCGCGTACTTCCCCGAGACCGAAGTCGCCGAGGAGTGGACTCTGTACGCCAATCATGTGACGCGGTACGTACGTCTCGCGTCACGAAATCCCACAGTACTGAAGCGGCAATACGTCGCCGAAATCGCACGCTATTTGGAGGTCGAGCAGGAGTCGCCGGGCTGGGCTCTGCTCGGTCGCAACCCGCGCTCCCTGTCACCTGGGCAGTACCGGGCTTTTGGGATCGCAGACGGCGAGCTCAGCGATCTCCTGCTGCAGAAGAAGATCACGCTCGTGAACGAGATCCTCGACGCTCACGTCGCGGGCTTCAGCACGGACACGGCTGATCTGTTTGAGGACTTGCTTCCGTTCTACGGCTGAGCCTCCGGGACTCGCTCTACTTTGCAATGAGGAATCGCCGGTTTGCTCTGGTCGAGGTGCCGGTTCGTCTAGGGCCTGGGTCGCAGGATTAGCTCGTCGCGCTTCGAGCATGGCGAGGAGCCCAAGCACGAAGGTCGCCTCCTCGATCGTGACCTTGTTGTCGCCGCCGTAGCGAGCGTGTCAACGGAGGGCGACTTCCCGAAACCGCGTCGGCTCTTTGGCAAGGATCAGGAGCGTGAGCTCGAGGGCTTCGGTGAGGCCGACGTGCTTGAGCTCAATTGCCGCGGCTCGGGTGGCGAGGAGATTGCCGTTGTCGAGCGCGCGGCGGAAGCGTCCGTAGGCCGAGCCACTCGAGGTCATGCGAACGCATGTTCGCATATGGAACCAGCCGAGGAGTCAGGAGACGGCTCGTAACCCTTTGCACGATCTGAGAAGATCGGCCAGTCAACTGCGGCACGAGAGGAGACGGGTATGCGGCAACTACGAATCGTGCTTGCGATCGCGGCATGTGCTGCTGCGGCAACACTGGCACCGGCGACGGCATCGGCCGACAAGCCGAGCTACGGGTGTGCGCCCGCGTTCAACCTGGGGGCGGTTCCGGTAGAGCAGACGGCCCTGCTTCCACGCTCGCAGGCGGCTATCGACGCCGGCCTGATCGACGCGGCGGGGATCATCGCAGGCGCATCGTTCTACGATAAGAACGGCAACGGCGTCATCTGCGTCCAACTCGGCCCGCAGGCCGAGATCTGGAATCGGCCGTTTGGTCAGTACCTCTACAACTACGTGGACGACAGCTCTTCAGCTCCCTAAGAAGCGTTCGGAGTCGCGGGAGGGGGCCGCAGCCGCCCCTCTCCCGCGATTGCGCCCTTCTGAAGATTTGGACCAATCCAAGCGCATGAACTTACTCTGACTACGTGCTTTGCTACGGCGTCGTCAGCGCCCACACCGAGAAGGTCGTGGAGTTCTTCCTTGAGCGCGCGGCAGCGGAGGCGATGATCAGCGAGGTGCGGGAGGACGAGCCGGTGCTGGCGTGGGGCCTGCGAGTAGAGGCGATCGAGCTCGCCCTGAGCTAGAAGAGCGCTTCCGTGAAGCTGAGTACGTCTATGCGGTCGACCCGAGCGCGGTCGCGGTCGGCCTCCGTTGACTCGGTCCGTGTTCTGGTCACGCGCGTAGAGAGTGTCGGCGCCGTAGTCCCCAAACAGCTGGTCACGGCCTGTGCCGCCCCGAAGCGTGTCCTTCATGCTGCTCGCACGCGGATATGGCCGAGAGGTCGACGGAGTTCTTAAGCGCGTGGAGCTGTTCGGTGGAGCTCTCGCCTAACTGAGCCGCCTGGTCGAGATGAGCCGGGGTCGCCGGGATGCTCCACAGGCACGTAGTTCGCCGCCGGCCCCCGGGGTCGAGCAGTTGTCAACCGATCAAAAGCGTGAGCGCCCTAGGCAGCTGGTCAGGCGAGCAGAGAACGATTTCACCGTCGTCTACCGGCTCAAGTTCACCGCCCCAGGCGATCCCTAGTCCGTACGGACGAATAGAACAATCGGCCTCGATCGCCGGGCCAAAGCCAGTTCGGTAGGCGAGGAGGTCATAGGCAGCAGCTCGAGCCGCCGACTGGTTTCCACGGGGCAGAGGGCACAGACGCCCAGCACCCGAAGTGGTCGAGACTGCGGTTTCGCCGCGAGCCTAGGCGCCAGGAGGGGTCCAATGATTGGACCCCTTTGGACCCTGGCGGAGTCGCTCAGTCCCTTTGTTCAAGCCATTCCGCGCGGGGTCCAGAATCCCCTTTTTTGGGGTCGAAGATGTAGAGCGACGTCTAGGCGCCGCTGAGCGGACTGCATGGGGACGCGACGCATCTGGGTGATCCGGCCGAGCAGAAGGCCTTCGCTTCGTCCTATGGAGGAGTTGTCGTTGGTTCAGTCCCGTAAGAAAGTCGGGGCAAGCAGGCCAAGGCCGGAGCGCCGCCGCCGACGAGCGGCGCCCGGCCATTGAGAGTGTTAGAGAACAGTCTTCGACGAGGGGAGGCAAAGAGTCCTCGTCTTCTTCACCAGCAGGCTGTGCGTGCCGAACTGGTCGCCCACCTCGACAGGCCGCTTCCTGAACTTGGGGAACTCGTCGCCTCTAACATCCCGGATCTTGTAACAGGTGAGATGTGCAGTCGGGTCGCTGATGCCCGAGCCATCCTTGTCGACTGGAGTGCAGAAGGCCTCCGGCCTCACCACGTTCACTCTCTCCTTGCTGAACTGGTCGGTGAGAATGACGCGGCGAGGATCGAACCTCGTGCCGAGCTGTTTCGTCTTGTAGCACTTGAAGTGGTCGAGACCCGTGGGCGGAGGCCCTGGAACCTCTCCCGCCGGACTCTTCGAGGAGGGAAGGCAAAGCGTTCTGATCTTCTTCAGGAGCAGCGTGTGGGTGCCGAACTGGTCACTCGCCTCGACGCGCTGCTTCCTGAACTTGGGGAACTCGTCGCCTCTGACGTCGCGGATCTTGTAGCAGGTGAGATGTCCAGTCGGGTTGTTGATGCCCGAGCCATCCTTGTCAACTGGGTTGCAGAAAGTCTCCGGCCTGACGACGTTCACTCTCTGCGTGTTGAACTGGTCGGCGAGAACGACCTGGCGGGGATCGAACTTCGTGCCCGGCTGCTTCGTCTTGTAGCACTTGAAGTGGTCGAGGACGTCAACGAAGGTGATCGAGGCGCCGAACACGACCCCGGCCGGGTGTTGCGAATAGGTGCAGTTCGTGCATCCTGCGAACGCGCCGATCCCGTTCTGGCCGCGGATCGTGATCGTGTTCACCCCCGCTGTGAGGTGCGGGGTGATGTCGAACGACTTCAGGGAGTTCGGCGCGGCGCTGGCGAGAGAAACGTCCGTCGCGCTGCCGGTCGTGCCGACGATGGTCCCGTTGACGCGAACCTCGGCGAGGTCATCGGCTGCGACCTGGATCGTCCCCGCGGTCGGGGTGCCCTTGATCATGATCTCCTTGACGAAGAAGAACTCGGCGAGTTCCGCCGGGGCGGTCGCCCCCGTGATCCCAGGGGCCCAGATCCAGAGAGCGCCGGGGATGCTCGAGAGGTTGGCCAACCATCCGCCCCCACCGTGCCCATAGAGCGTCGCGCCAGCCGGGCAGTTCGCCGGCGCCGACGCGTTCAGGCAGACCTTTTGAGCGAACCCGAGCGACGTCGCAGGTCCGGACGCCGGGTCTCCGTTGAACACCTCCCAGCTCGTATCCGAGACGAGCGTGATCGTCTGCGTCTGCGCCTGGGCCTGCTGCGAGCCGACGAGCGCCAGCGTCGCGGCGAGGACCACGAATGTGCGGATGCGCTTCATGGAGCTCCACCTCCTCCGAAGGCGCTGCCTCTGCCACAGCAGCGACAACCCCCACAGGATCCCCAGCTAGGCGGGTCGCCCTCCTCTCGCCCGCGATGCTAAATCCGCGCACGGCGACAGTCACGAGCGGCCTCCCTTGACTGGGTGTAACTGGACTTGCGGCAGGACGAGTCTAGATCCTCGTGACAATCATTTCAAGGAGTTGGGTCGCGGGCAGCGCCGTGATGCTGGTCTCGCGCAGAGCGGAAGCGAGCGGTGGTTCAATCGCCTCTACTCGGGCCGCCAGATCCTTCCTTCGATTGCGTAGTCTGGGTCGGAGGCCTGAGTCAGCGCGTGGAACTGGTCTTCGTGCGCGCCCATCATGAGGCCGGACACGGCGGCATCGAAGGCGTCCTCCCACCCGGCCGCTCGCTCGAGGAGATCGGTGGGGCTGGTCGGGAAAGCGGGTGCGCAAGTACGCGTGCCTCTCTGTCCAGCTGCTCTTCCTCGCCGTCCGGTGAGCGCGCGGGGATAGATCTCCACCACCCGGGGCCACCCATCTGCGGAGAACGGCCAGATCTGGACATCTTGCTCAGCCAACGTCAGCAGCTGTGGCATGCCGCGAATGGAGCCGGTGCCCACAGCGCCGGCTCCTCCGATCTGAAAGATCGACTTCGCCGCTCCCATACCGGCGTCGCGATCCGTTCGCCGGTACAGCCGGTCGACGGGGTGTGGATTTGGCTTGCCTGGCGGACTCACCACGGTTGGGACTCCCAAGGGGCCGGGCCGGGTTGCGATTCTGACGTCAGTCCGGCGGCGGCTGGACATGGCACCCCTTGAACCCCTATTGCACCCCTGCAGCGCGCCGACTCCTGTGTTCAAGCCACTTTCACGGGGGTCGACGGTTCTCTTTTTTGGGGTCGAAGATGCGCTCGTTTGCCTTGGGCGATCGAAGTTGACGAGTGTAAGGCTGGGGGCCATGCAAGATGTTCCGGCCGGCGTTTACAGATGCGGCGAGGAAGAGATCACAGGTCCCGGCCGTCTCGAAGGCAGATGAGCACGCAGACCTTGCATGGAGGACGGGCCGTGACGCGACATGTCCCGTGGCATACCTTGGCACGCATCGCACATGGCCTGAGTGCCAAGTCCTCCTCCGACGTCCCGCGTCCGACCCTCGCCGAGCTCCTTGCTCCGTCTCGCTGGCAACGGAAGGTCGGAAGTCCTGAACTCAAGAAGGCGCTCGGATACGTCAAAGGGACGGTCGGCGAAGCACGTCGCGTCCTCGCAGTCCCGCCCGACTCACTCTCGCTTCGTACGGACGAGATCGAAGCCCGTTTCCGCGATGTTGTCGACGTGCCTGTCGACTCGCTCACGATCGACTCGGCCTGGGAGCTCTGCGGCGAGGTCAAGGCAATGATTCCGTTCCTCGCCAACGGCGAGTACGTCGCGGCACAACTGGATTACGAAGCCCAACGGGCGAAGGACAACTCGCGCTGGCACGGATGGAACCAGCACTTCGAGGAGGATGAGCTCGCGCTCATGAGGAGCAACTACCGCAAGCGCCAGCCGAACGAGACGCTGCACAGACAGGCAGCTGAGAAGCTTTCGTTTCTCTATTCGCAGCGAACAGAGGCTGGCCGTGATCGACGCGCCAGGGCGGGACAGAAATGCCGCTACTTGAACGCGCTCGCGCCGGCCCTGCTCGCGCTCCAGGCAGCGCTCGTCATCGCGATCGGCTACGTGGCGGCGAACGACGTTTGGAAGGCGGTCGCGGTCGCCGGAACCGCCGGTGCCTTGGGCGCGACACTGAGTGGAACCATGCGCATCCGCGACGACCTCCGCGACCTGGACGATCTGCGCTCATTCTGGCCGGCAATGCGCGTCCAGCCGCTGGTGGGCGCGACCGCGGGCCTGGTCGTCCTACTTCTCATGGAGAGCGGGGCGCTGGACATCGGCCGCGACGATTCCGGGCACTGGGCGGGCCGAGCCTTGCTCGCCTTTGCGGCCGGGTTCTCGGAGCCTTTCTTCCTTGGGCTCGTGCAGCGCGTGGCCGTCGTCCCGGACAAGAGCGCTGTCGACGCCGCCTAAAGCGCCCTTCGAGGCCGGGCGAGTGGGCGCCCATCCCGAGCGCAGAAGATCGTGACCGCGCCCCGTCTCGTGCTAGCGCTTACGACCCGGACCAAGTACAAGGTCTACTTCGTGAAGGCTGGCCAAGCGGCTTATGTCGGCCGCCGGATCACCCGACGCAAAAGCGGCGACCCGCGCCGAGATGCCCGTTTCCCCCGCCAGGGCGTCGCGGGCGCGTCCAAGCTCGTCGCTCACGCGGGCAAGTTCATCCTTCGGAAGGCCTCGCTCTGGTTGCGCATCTCGATCCCGCTGGTGACTGAGAGATTGGGTCAGGGTGCTCGAGCCTCAGTGCGCAGCGCCTTCTCGTAGATGTCCTGTCGCTTCACAATGTGCATGCCGGCGCGCTCGTAGAGGCGAACCGCGCCGGTCAGGTTTTCGGCGTCGACGTCAAGTCCCGCCCGCGTCATCCCGCGGTTGTGGAATTCGCGGAATGCGTGCTGCAGGAGAGCGAGCCCGAGCCCACGCTTTCGCCAGGGCCGTCGGACAGCGAGCGAGAAGACGTAGCCGAAGGAGCGATCACCGGAGGCGTGCACGCCCCCGAGGCAGCATCCGGCGATTTGGCCGCCGTCCTCAGCGAGAAACCAGAGCGAGGGGTCAAAGCGCGGGTGCTCGACCATCCAAGCCCGCCACTTATCGAACGGCTCTCGGACGAACTCCCAGTGATCCTCGAATGCTTCCATGCCAGCCTCGTACGCGGCTTGCTCGTCCTCAGCGGCATCGAACGCGCGGACGCGGATTCCCTCCGGCCACTGCGGATCCGGCAGATCGTCGGCGTCTAACTCCAGGCGCATTTCGAGTGAGTGTCGGATGAAGCGATAGTCCGCCCGCTTGTAGAGCTCGTGGAGCGGCCCGTCCGGGCTTGCCACGACCCCGCGGAATAGGGCCCCTTGGGCAGCCCGCCCTCGCGCCCACTTCTCGGCCGCCTCGAGCAGTGCCTCGGCACCCCCGAGACCGCGCCGTCTCGGATGCTCTGTCAGGTAGAGCCAGTAGCGCCGGCATTTGTCCTCCTCCTGGAGGTCTGCATAAGCGCCGAGCGCACCGTCTGGCCCCTTCGCAACCCAGAACTGGAGGTCGGGTAGACCGAACCAGTACGCCACCTCCTCCGGCCCGACGACCGCCTCCCCATAAAGCTCCTCTGCAAGCGCGTTGCAGAGCTCGGCGATCGCCTCGGCGCACTCCGGCGAGGGCCTCACTACCTCGAGATCGGCCGGCACAACGCCTCCCTCTCGGCCGAGACCACGTTGCCCTTCTGCTCGTGAAGGCGTCGGGCCTCCGCCATTCTCACTGACCGCTGGGACTCCCAAGGGGGCCGCCGGCGCGTGGCCAAGCAGTACGCGTTCGACATTCAGGACCTGTTCCCGATGCGCCTTGCAGCGGCCGCAATCGCGCCCGAGGGAGACGCCGCGAGCAGGCCGATCGCACGTTGACGCCAGAGGAACTGGACCGGTTCGCCATCCAGCGACCCCTACGAATTAACCCTGCAACCTTCCGCACCGCGTTGACGTTAGCTGCAGAGGACGATGAGTTCCTCAGGACGACCCCGAAACGCGAGTAAGCGAAACGAATGGGGGTACGAAGACAAGTATGCCCGTTTCCAGTCTCCAGTGATCGTTGGGGCTCTCAAGGGGCGAGATTGGGGCGGCGAATCTCACGGGCGACTGCTGGTTCCCACGCAGAGAGCAGAGGGACGCAGAAGTGTAAGCGCCCCTAGCTGGCCAGCGTTCGGGAATGACGCCTGAGGGGCTCTCCCGTCGCGAAAGTTCAACCCGCTAGCCGATCTGCTCGGCCAGCCCGATGAAAATCCCCTCAGGGCCTCGGACGTAACAGAGCCGATACTTATCCGTACTCGGGCCAGGCCTCCGATTGGCTTCGCAGGGCTCTGCAGAGGTATGGAGAGGTCCGCAGACGTCCGCTCAGGCCCGCCCAGACACGCCCCGGTACCCCCGCGAACGCGAACGAGCGCTGGGACTCCGCGCCTGGGGCTGGGACTCCGCGCCTGGGACTCATCCCCGCGAGCGCGAACGAGCGCTGGGACTCCGCGCCTGGGGCTGGGACTCCGCGCCTGGGGCTGGCACTCCGCGCCTGGGACTCATCCCCGCGGAGCGCGAACGAGCGCTGGGACTCCGCTCATCCGGTCGCGCGGCGGGTGGGGCTGGCGCGCGCTCGTCGCCCGGGATACGTTGGCCTCATGGCCAGGCCGATCGACGAACTCGACCGCAACCTGCTCGGGCAGCTGACCGAGTTCCGTCGCGACCTGCATTCGCATCCTGAGCTCGGCTTTCAGGAGACCCGCACCGCCGCGCGCGTGGCCGCGGCGCTCCGCGACTCGGGCGTCGACGTGACCGAGGGGATCGGCGGCACGGGGCTCGTCGGAACGATCCGGGGCGTCGGATCCGGCGACCGAAGCATGGGCCTGCGCGCGGACATGGATGCGCTGTCACTCGTCGAGGAGACCGGCCTCCCCTACACGTCGCGTACGCCCGGCCTAATGCATGCATGCGGCCACGACGGCCACACCGCCGTGCTGCTCGGGGCGGCCCGCCGGCTGGCCGCCGACCGCGACTTCGGGGGGTCGGTGCACGTCATCTTCCAGCCCGCGGAGGAGGGCCTGGGCGGGGCGTCCGCGATGCTCGACGACGGCCTGTTCGAGCGCTTCCCGTGCGACGCCGTCTACGCTCTGCACACCGCCCCGGGGCTGCCCGTGGGGACGATCGCCACCGGCACCGGGCCGATCATGGCCGGCGGCGGGACCTTCGACGTCATCTTCACGGGCATCGGCGGCCACGGCGGCCAAGGCGCGCACCTGACGCCGGACCTGATGGTGGCGCAGGCTACCTACGTCATGGCCCTACAGACGATCGTCTCGCGCAGCGTCCCCGCCCTGGAGACCGCCGTGGTCAGCGTCGGATACGTCGACGGCGGGCGCCCCGACGCGCCGAACGTCATGCCCGCCGAGCTGTCGCTCGGCGGCACCCTGCGCTGCTTCAGCAAGGAGGCCCAGGACCTGGTGGCCCGCCGCATCCACGAGCTCGCCGACACGATCGCCGCGGCCTACGGGTGCGGCGCGACGGCACGCGTGACCTGGATTACGACGCCGCTCGTGAATGCTCCCGACCAGGTCGACATCGTTGCCCGCGCCGCCCGCTCGGTGCTCGGCACGGAGAACGTGTCCACGGACATGGCGCCGATCACCGGCGGAGAGGACTTTGCGCTCATGCTCGAGGCCACGCCCGGCGCCCTCGTCTTCCTGGGCAACGGCACGGCGCCGGACGGCACAATCCACAACGTCCACACCCCGCACTACGACTTCAACGACGAGGCGATCGGCGCCGGCGTCGCGTTCTGGCTCCGCCTCGTCCGTCAGCAACTCTCCACCGAAGCCGTGCCCGGCACGCAGTGATGTTCGTCACGGCGGCGACGCGACGGGGTGCCGCCGCATCGCTCGGAAACGGCCGCCCCCGCGCATTGAAGTGCGAATCTGGGGTACGTGCGCCGCTTGCTACCGAGGAGTGACTAGCACCCCAGCGGTCACTTCCGCTCGGGTGGGCGCCTAGACGAGGGGCCCGGCCCGACAACTCGACCGGAGACCGCGCTGTCCGTCCCGCATTGCATCAGGCCCATCCGCGATGTGACGAGCAGCCGCCGGTCCGAGACACGGTCCATTAGCCTTTCTCAGGCCGCGGCCCGTGACGGAGCTAGAACGAATCTCACGAACCGTCGTCATGGCACTAGTTGGTTCCGCTGATGTCCCAATCAGCGGCCCAGTCGCCGGGTTCGAACTGTAATCGCCGTTCAGCGGCTCGAGCCTCGGCTTCATGCGCGAAGGGGATGAGTTCGATATCCGGTGCCCAGGCAGGGTCATCCTTCATGTGGTCGTGCAGCCACCCGATGCCGCCGTCGCGAAGATGCGCTTTTCGCCAATGGCCGGTGAAGCGAGCACGCGGATTGGCCGTGTACCCAATGTACGCTCGGCGGGCGTCAGTGTCTCGCATGATGTACACGTAGTGTTGGCCGTCAGCTATGGGCAGGTGCAAAATCCACGCTGCGACGGGAAGTCGCGGCTCGATGCCGCTCTCGATCTCTCCGAAGCATCCGCGCCAAGGGCAGCGGCGATAACGATGCTCGCTTAGCGGCCTGTCCTTGTCGGGGTTGCGGTCGAGTCGCACCGAACGGTGGCCCATTTGGATCAGCGCCTGGTGATCCGGGCAGTGGAAGTCGATGTGCTTGAACGG
>Ga0307302_10000720_pt1 | contig 14590 bp, 12 predicted proteins | sample ER_DNA_183_FD_194490 | JGI IMG/M metagenome (GOLD analysis project Ga0307302, IMG submission 194490) | Bulk soil microbial communities from the East River watershed near Crested Butte, Colorado, United States - ER_DNA_183 | ecosystem: Environmental > Terrestrial > Soil > Floodplain | place...
TATACCCGGCGTGTATAGTCCGGCCGTGACCGTCTCGTACGCGCTCCTCGGTCTGCTCGAGGGATCCAGCCGACACGGCTACGACCTGAAGCGGTCGTATGACCGGCGGTTCGGCGAGGTCAAGCCGATCCGGTTCGGCCAGGTCTACCGCACGCTGTCCCAACTCGAGCGGGATGGCCTGATCGAGGTCGTTGGCGTCGAGGCTGGATCGGGCCCCGATCGCAAGCGGTACTCCATCACACCGGAGGGGGTGACCGACCTGGACACCTGGCTCGGCGAGCCGGAGGAACCACAACCGCACCGCCAGTCGGTGCTGTTCACCAAGGTCGTGGTGGCGCTGCTGTCAGGGCGGTCGGCGAAGCACTTCCTCGACGTGCAACGGGCCAGGCACCTGGACACCATGAAGGCGCTGACGACGGCCCGGCGCAACGCGGCGACCACACAGGACGCGTTGCTCGCCGACTTCCAGCTGTTCCACCTCGAGGCCGACCTGCGCTGGATCGACCACACCGAGTCCCGCCTGGCGGCCCTGGCCGAGGAGGTGCGCGATGTCCCAGATCCTCGTCGGCGATGACCTGCACAAGTCGTTCGGCCTGACCCAGGCGCTGCGCGGCGCGAGCATCGTCCTGGACGAGGGCGAGATCGTCGCCGTGATAGGGCCGAGCGGCTCCGGCAAGTCGACCCTGCTGCACTGCCTCGCGGGCATGCTCACGCCCGACCGGGGCGAGGTGCAGTTCGCCGGCCGGCGCATCGACGAACTGCCCGACCGGGAACGGGCCCACCTGCGGCGCACGGAGTTCGGGTTCGTCTTCCAGTTCGGACAGCTCGTGCCCGAGCTGCCGGCCGTGGAGAACATCGCCCTCCCCCTGCTGCTGGCCGGGCGACGCCGCAAGCACGCACTCGCGGCCGCCGCGCCGTGGCTCTCGCGACTGGGCCTCGACGGCCTCGGCGAGCGGCTACCCGGCGAGCTCTCCGGAGGTCAGGGCCAGCGGGTTGCGATGGCACGGGCGCTGGTCGTGAACCCGACAGTCGTGTTCGCCGACGAGCCCACGGGCTCGCTCGACTCCGTAGCGGCCGACGAGGTCATGGAGCTGCTCGTCGACGCCGCTCGCGAGCAGGGCACCAGCGTCCTGATGGTGACGCACGAGCCGAGGGTCGCCGCGTACGCGGATCGGACGGTGCTGGTCCGCGATGGCGTCGACGCCCACGGGCTGGGGCTGGGGATGGCGGCGCCGTGACCTTCCGACTCGGCCTGCGGCTGGCCGTCGCCGGTGGACGGGAGTCGCTGCTGCGGCTGGCGGTCACGGCGTTCGGCGTCGCCGTCGGCGTCGTGTTGCTGCTGCTCTGCCTGACCGGCCAGTCGGCCGAGCAGGGGCGCGCGGAGCGGTCCGGGTGGCAGAGCGCCGACTCGGACACGCCGGCCACAGCACCCGACCCCGCGCTGTTCCTCACGGTCACCGACTACCACGAGGGCAGCGCGATGATCCGCGGCTACGTGGCCGCCCTTGGGCCTCGCCCGCCGGTGCCGCCGGGCCTGGAGCGCCTCCCCGGGCCGGGCGAGGTCGCGGTCTCCCCGGCGATGCGCCGGCTGCTGGGATCCACGCCCGACGACGAGCTCGACGACCGGTACCCCGGCCGCGTCATCGCGACCATCGGCGACGAGGGGCTCGCCCATCCCGACCAGCTCGTCGCGCTCATCGGACGCACGCCGGGCCAGCTCGGCGAGGTGACCTCGAGGTCGTTGCACAGGGTGCGGGGCTTCGGCTCGCTGCCCAGCGGCTACGCGTTCTACCAGGGCATCCGGGTGCTCCTCCTGCTCGGCGCCGTGCTCCTGCTCCTCCCCGTGATCATCTTCATCGTCATGGCCACCCGCGTCGCCGCCGCCCACCGCGAGCAGCGGCTCGCCGCCATCCGCCTGGTCGGCGCGACGCGGCTGCAGGCGGCGGTTGTGGCCGCGGTCGAGACCGGGCTCGGCGCCGTGGCCGGCACCGTCCTCGGGTGGGCCGGCTACGAGGCGGGCCGGCGGATCCTGACGGCGACCCTGACCTTCCAGGGCGCACGCTTCTTCGTCGACGACGTCGTCGTCGCCCCCTGGCTCCTGGCACTGGTCCTCGCCGGGGTCCCGCTCCTCGCGATGCTGACCACCGTCGTGGCGCTGGGCCGGGTCCAGGCCGGACCGCTCGCGACCAGCCGGCATGGCCGCCGTCCGCCGCCGTCGGCCCGGCGCGCGCTGCCGCTCGCCGCTGGCATGGGCGGCCTGCTCGCCGCCGCGCCGCTCCGCCGGGTCGTCGACAGCGAGACCCGCGAGACGCTCGACAACCTGGCGCCGCTGTTCATCATTCTCACGATCGTTGGCTTCGTGACTATCGGGCCCTGGCTGTGCATGCTCGCCGGGCGCGGCATCGCCCGTGTCAGCCGGCGGGTGCCCGCGCTGATCGCGGCGCGCCGCATCGCGAGCGACCCGAGCGCCACGTTCCGCGCCGTCAGCGTCGTCGTGCTCGCGGCTTTCGCCGTCACCTGCTCCGCCAGCCTCGTCGACGCCTCCGAGGCCGGGCCCTTTGACGGAGGGCGTGGTGTGCTGCGGCCGGGTGTCGTCGAGGTGCTCACGGGTGGGGTGCCCGAGGCCAAGGTCGCCCCCCTCCTCTCCGAGCGGGCCGTGCCGATCCGGTCCGACATCGGCGTCGCCAGTGACTTCGTGGAGTCCTGCGCCGAGCTCGCCCGAGTGGTGACGCTCACGTGCTCCTCATCGGGCCTCGCCGAGGGCGGCATCAGCGAGCGGGCCGGGCTCGCCGACACCGGCCTACCGATCTCCACGGTGTACATCCCCACCGACCGCACGCCGGCCGCCGAGAACCGCGTTCGCACCCAGGCCGCCAACCTCGTGCCGAACGCGATCATCCACACCCAGCAGGACCGGATCGACACCGACGCGTTCTTCTTTGGCAGCCTCGAGCAGCTGCAGCGCCTGGTCTGGTACTTCGTCCTGCTCGTGGCGGCGTGCAGCCTCACCGTCGGCATGCTCGCCGGCGTCATCGAACGGCGGCGGCCGTTCGCCCTGCTGCGCGCGTCCGGCCTCCGCCTCGGGGAGCTCCGCCAGGTCGTGTTCCTCGAGACGGCCGCGGCGATGCTGGTCACCGCGGCGGTGGGTGTGGGGCTCGGGATGGCGTCGTCGTACGCCTTGGCCCTGTTCGGCGACATGGCGTGGACGTGGCCGGACGTCGGCGTCTTCGCCATGGTCGGCATCGGTGTGCTCGCCGCGCTCATCCTCTCGACGATGGCCCTCCCCCTGCTGGATGCCGCGACGCGACACGACGCTGTCCGGTACGAGTAGCGCCCTGCCCACGCGGCTCAGCCGCCTTGGGGTAGCAGGGCGGCGAAGGCCGCGTCGAAGGCGGCGCCCGGGTCCCTCGCGGCGAGCGCCCCGACCAACCCTGAGTCGGCCTCGACGGCGCTGTCTCCACCCTCGGGCCACAGCAGCTCGACGAGCGGGCCGAGGCGGTCGTCGCCGTCATAGGCACGGAGGGCACCGAGCACTTCCTGGACGGCGCCGGGACCGCCTTGGCCGGTCGCGGCCGACAGGCGGTCGGTGAGCTCGTCGAGGGCGGCCTGGTCGAGGCGGGCCGCGGCTTGCGCCGAGGCCGCCGCGAAGAGCAGTGCCTGAAGGCGGCTGAGGATGGCCGGGGTGAACGGCGCGTGGGCACCACCGGCCATGTCCCGCCGCGCCTGGGACGGGCGGCCTGTGATGAACGAGCCTTTGCCGTGCTCGACCCGGACGATGCCGGTTGCCGACAGGGCACGGATGCCCTCGCGCAGCGTCGGGCGGCTGATGCGCAACTCGCGCGCAAGCTCACGCTCCGGCGGTAGCTTGTCGCCGACGATCAGCTTGCCGCTGTTGATCAGCTCCTCGATCCGCGCCGCGACCTCCTCGGCCATGACCTGCCTGCGGACTCTGCCTGTGCCTGATTCCTCGGCGACGCTCATCCCAGCCGGCCCTCGTGCGTTCCGCCCAGCCCGTCGAGCGCCGCGCTGCGGGCGTCGTCGAGAAGCGTCGACCGGTCCGCGCCGGCCTGGGTGATCAGCTCGACCGCTGTCCGGTAGAGGTGCTCGACCACCAGCCGGGCGGCGGCCTGAGGGTCGGCCGCCTGGACAGCCGCGAGGATGGCGCCGTGGGCATCGGCGGTGGCGCGCAGGTTGCCGGGCAGGAAACTCCCGTGGACATGCCTGTGCCTGTCGGTCCGGGTGCGCAGGTCCTCGGTGACCCTGGCCAGCTCCTGCGACCCGGCGCCGGCGTAGATCGCCCGGTGAAAGTCCAGGTGGCGCCGGTAGAACGCATCGCCGTCGCCGGCGGTCGCGTCGTTCAGCATGTGCTGATAGATCGTCTCGGCCTCGCCGGCGATCTCGGCGCGGCCATGGCGGACCGACTCCGAGACCGCGAACCCCTCGGTCAGGATCCGCAGGGCGTACGTGTCCGCGATCTCATTGACGGTGAGCGGCGCGACCTGCACTCGCCGGTGCTCGCGGAACAGCACGAGCCCCTCGGCCTCCAACCGTCGCAGCGCCTCACGCACGGGCGTGCGGCTCACCCCATAGCGGGTGCCCAGCTCGTCGAGCGTGACCAGCTCTCCAGGCAGCAGGTGGGCAGCGACGATCTCTGACCGGAGCCGCTGGTAGACCGACTCGGTCAGCCCGCTCTTGCGGATCGGCGAGAAGACGACCCGGGTGCCCTGCCGCCGATCGGCGGTGTCTGCTTCAAGGGACCCGCCGTGCCGGCTGTCGGCCATGCCGCTCCTCTCGTCGCCATCGGCCGTGACGTCGTTGACACGCTCATTTCTCTCAGCCTAGTATGCATGTGGTCAGTCCACACATCTATTGTCCAGCCACATCTGTCGTCCAGATGCACCGCCCAGGGATCGCAAAACGCCCTGTGAGCGCTCGCCGCACGGTAGCGTAAGTCCTAGGAACTCCGCGCCGCCTGGTAGGCGGTCTGCAGTTCCCGTCAGCGACAACGCGGCAGGCAATCGTCCATGAGGACGCGGCTGCCGTTCGCCCGGCCGGACTTGGCGCGGCTGGCCGGGCGCAGGATTTCCCCCCGCAATCCGTTGGAATGCCAGACCGAAGGGGACGGGCAGTGCAGGGAGTCTTCGTCTTCGACTGCGTGATCCACGCCTACAACCTGGCTGACTCGAATCTGCTCGACCGACATGATGCCCAGCAGGGCCGCGCCAGCATCGTCGGGCTGGGCGCCCAGACGAGGGCCCCGGCCAATCAGGACCTCTACCCCACCTTCGCCAAGGACTGGAGCCAGGAGGAGCTCTGGGACATGGTCTTCGGGCGCTCGGTGACCGACCTGGCCATGGCCCAGACGGTGCCGATCTTCGACTGGTTCAAGGACGGCTTCGCGCCGGTCCAGGCGCAGTACAAGTTCGCATCCGCCTACCCGGACCGGGTGCTGTTCTGCGGCGGCGTCGATCCCTCGTACCACGGGCCGGCGGCCCTGGACGAGATGCAGCGCCAGGTCGAGGAGATGGGTGCGCGATCGTTCAAGTTCTACAACGCACACATCGACGGCAAGAGCTGGCGCTGCGACGATGAAGCGGTCGCCTATCCCCTGTACGAGCAGGCCATGCGGTTGGGTATCGATGTCGTCCAGTTCCACAAGGGACTGCCGTTCGGCGACCAGAACATGGAGGACCTGCGCCCCAACGACATTCAGAAGGCAGCGCGTGACTTCCCCGACATGCGCTTTGTGATTCATCACCTCGCGCTGCCGTACTTTGACGAGTGCTGCTCGATCGCTGCCAGGTTCCCGAACGTGTACCTCGCCATCTCGGGCATCGTGGCGATGTGGTTCACTCGCCGGCGGCCGTTCCTGAAGCAGATGGGCCAGATCCTCGACGAGGTCGGCCCCGACCGCATTCTGTGGGGGTCGGAGGCCGCTCTCATGGGCCCGCCCCAGCCCTACCTCGATGTCTTGTGGGACCTGGAGATCCCTGATGATCTGCAGGAGGACTACGGCTTCCCGCAGATCACCGAGGAGGACAAGCGCAAGATCCTCGGCCTCAACTTCGCCAAGCTGATGGGTGTCGAGGCCCCGGCGACCACCCGGTCATGACCAGTCCACCCGACGCGCTGGCGCTAGCGGTTGAGCGCAAGCTCGACGCCCGAGTGCGGCCGCTGCTGCAGATCCACGGCGGCGAGGTGACCCTCGTGTCGGTCGACGACGGGCACGTTCGCGTGCGCTTCGAAGGATCGTGTGTCGGCTGCCCCCTTCGCCCGGTGACGCTCAGCCTGACCGTCGAGCGCGAGCTGGGCGCGGTCGCCGGGGTCGAGTCGGTCAGCGCGGCGGGGGTACGGGTCAGTCCGCACGCCGCCGCCAGGCTGCGGGCGGCGTTCGCCGACCACCTGGAGGTTGGATGATCAGCGAGCAGAGGAGCAGTGGATGGCTGACGGCGTAGTCGAAGGCAAGCTGGCCGAGCTTGGGCTGGAGCTGCCCACGAAGATGCCGGAGCCGGCCGGCAACTACGTCGGCGCGGTGTCCGTCGGGAACCTGGTGTTCGTCTCCGGCCACGGCCCATACCGCGATGGCGAACTGCAGTACATCGGCAAGGTCCCGAGCCAGGTCTCGTTCGAGGACGCTGTACAGGCCGCGCAGCTGGTCATGCTCAACTGCCTTGCCGACCTGAAGACCGAGATCGGTTCGCTCGACCGGGTCAAGCGCATCGTCAAGCTGCTCGGCATGGTCAACAGCGACCCCGGTTTCGACCGCCAGCCGAAGGTCATCAACGGCGCATCGGACCTGCTCACGACCATCTTTGGTGACAAGGGCCGCCACGCCCGCTCGGCGGTGGGCATGGGCGCGCTCCCGCTGCAGATCGCGGTTGAGATCGAGATGATCGTCGAGACCGAGTAGGGGGGAACGTGGGCGGTCGGCTGAACGGCAAGGTCGCAATCGTCACAGGGGGGAGTTCGGGCATTGGCCGGGCCAGCGCGCTCCGGTTCGCCGAAGAGGGCGCCGATGTCGTCATCGCCGACGTCAGGAATGATCCGCGCGAGGGCGGGAGCCCGACACAGGACGTCATTGCCGACAGCGGGGGCCGGGCGGCATTCGTCCGGACCGATGTGACCAAGGCGGACGAGGCGCAGCGGCTGGTCGACGAGACCGTGGAGCAGTTCGGTGGGCTCCACGCGATCCTGACGGCCGCCGGCAACGTCGGGCCCCAAGGTGACAGCCGCCGTGTGGACGTCGGGGAGTGGGACAGCCATTTCGCCCTGAACGTGCGCGGCACGTTCCTGTGCGTCCAGGCGGCCCTGCGGCATATGGCCGAGGAGCGTTACGGCAAGGTGATCATGATCGCCTCCAACTTCGGTCTGGTCGGCGTGCCCGAGCTGACCGCGTACTGCGCGGGCAAGGCGGCGGTGATCGGCATGGCCCGCTCGTTGGCCGGCGAGTTCGGCCCGCTTGGTGTCAACGTCAACGCGCTCTGCCCCGGGGCGACCAAGACGGCGATCAACATGCACTTCAGGTCCGACCCGGAGCGGCAGGCCGACTGGCAGCGGATGACACCGCTCCGGATGCCGAAGGACGAGTACATCGCCGAGCCGCGCGACCTCGCAAACGCGGCCCTGTACCTGGCCTCCGATGAGTCTCGCTTCATGACCGGGGCGACCCTGGTCGTCGACGGCGGATGGATCGCGCTGTGAGCGGCGAGCATGCCGGGCAACTCGCCGGGCGCGTGGCGCTGGTCACCGGGTCCAGTAGAGGGATCGGGCGTGCGACCGCCGAGGCGCTCGCCGCCGCGGGAGCGGCTGTCGCCGTCCACTACCGCGGTTCGGCGGGCGCGGCGGAGGAGATCGCGAGCAGACTCTCCGCCGACGGCACGGCCGCGCGAGCCTACGGGGCGGATTTCAATACCGACGGCGCGGTCGATGCACTCGTCGCCGCCGTCAAGGCCGACTTCGGCGGCATCGACATCCTGGTCAACAACGCCGCCATGCTGCGGGTGGCGAACACTGAGTCGACCACCGACGAACTCTGGGACGAGATCGTCAGGGTCGACCTGACCGGCCCGTTCCGCTGTGTGCAGCGGGTGCTACCGATCATGCGTGAGCGCGGCGGCGGGGCGATCGTCAACGTGGCCTCGATCGCGGGGGTGAACGGCGGTGCCATGGGGCCTGGGTACGCGGCTGCCAAGGGCGGTCTCATCTCCCTGACCCGCTACCTGTCGCGTGACTGCATCAAGCACGGGGTGCGGGTCAACTGTGTCGCCCCGACCCTGACCGATACCGACCTGCTCGCCACACCGGGGGTGGCCGAGATGACCGAGCGCATCCTGCGCGCGAACCCGATGGGCCGGTTTGCCGCCCCCGCCGAGGTCGCACAGGTCATCCGCTTTCTGGTCTCTGACGATGCAAGCTTCGTCAACGGAGAGTGCGTCATGGTGACGGGCGGTCCCTGATCGCCTGCGCCAGGTACGACGAAGGAGCCTAGCGCATGCGGCTGCTTTCCTATCTGGACGCCGGAACCGAACGCCTCGGCTGGGTCCAGGCCGGCCGAGCCGTGCCCGTCGCCGAGGCGGCCGGCGAGCACCTTCCACACACGATGGCCGAGCTGGTCACAGGGGGTGAGGCTGCACTGGCGGCGCTCCACGCCGCCGGCCCGGCACTGGCCGCCGCTGCCGAACGCGGTCGGCCGGTGGACGAGCTGGGCGTGCTCGCCCCGCTACCACGGCCCGGCAAGGTGGTCGCGGTCGGGCTCAACTACCTCGGCCATGCCACCGAGCAGAACCAGCGGCCGCCGAGCCAGCCGCTCGTCTTCGCCAAGCTCCCCAGCGCCGTCATCGGGCACGGGGCCGAGATCGTCTGGGACCCGGCACTCACCCGCCAGGTCGACGCCGAGGCCGAGCTGGCGGTGGTCATCGGCCGCCGCGCCAGGCATGTGCATGCCGCCAACGCCCTCGATCACGTGCTCGGCTACACCGCGTGCAACGACGTCTCAGCCCGCGACCTGCAGGCCGCCGACGGCCAGTGGGTGCGGGCCAAGTCGCTTGACACCTTCTGCCCCATGGGTCCGGTGCTCGTCACCGCCGACGAGATCCCCGATCCGAGTGGGCTGAAGATCGAATGCATCATCAACGGCACCCCGACGCAGTCCGCCTCCACGGCCGACATGCACTTCTCCGTCAGCCATCTGATCAGCTGGTGCTCGGCCTCGTTCACCCTCGAACCGGGCGACGTCATCGCCACGGGCACCCCGCCGGGGGTCGGGATCTACCGCGATCCGCCGCGGTTGCTCACCGATGGCGACGAGGTCGTCGTCGAGATCGAGCGCATCGGGCGCCTCGCCAACCGTTGCCGGCACCGGCCAGCGCCATAGCCATGGATCCGGCCAACCTGCTTGCCGCCAGCGTGGCGGTCATGCGGATCGCCGCCGGCGAGCTGACCTCCGAGGGGCTCGTGCGCGCCTGCCTGGAGCGCATCGCCCAGCGCGACGCCGACGTCGGCGCCTGGGAGCACGTTGACCCCGAGGCGACGCTCGCCGAGGCACGTGCCCGCGACACCAGCCCGCCGCTCGGGCCGCTGCATGGCCTGCCCGTCGGGGTGAAGGACATCATCGACACCGCCGACATGCCAACCGGCTACGGGTCACCGATCTGGCGCGGCCACCGGCCGGCCCGGGACGCGGCCTGCGTGGCGCTGGTCCGCGCGGCGGGCGGAGTCGTCCTCGGCAAGACCGTCACAACGGAGTTCGCCTACTTCACCCCCGGCGGGACCGCCAACCCCCACGACCTGGGGCACACTCCCGGCGGCTCGTCGAGTGGCTCGGCGGCGGCCGTGGCCGACCATATGGTGCCGGTCGCGTTCGGCACCCAGACGGCCGGGTCGATTATCCGCCCGGCCGCGTTCTGCGGCGTGGTCGGCTACAAGCCAAGCTTCGGCACGATCAGCCGGTCGGGTGTCCTGTCGTTTGCGGAGTCGCTCGACACGGTCGGCGCGCTCGCTCGTAGTGTCGCCGATGCGGCGCTGCTCGCATCTGTGGCCGCCCGCCGCGCCGACCTGCTCGTGCCTGACACGCCGGGGCCGGTGCCGAGGGTCGGCGTGCACCGGACCGCCGACTGGGAGCTGGTGTCGGCCGGATCGCAGGCGGCCGTTACCGACACCGCTGGCCGACTGGCACGGGCCGGCGCCGCCGTCTCGGACGCCGTCCTACCGGCCTGGTTCGCCGAGCTGCCGAGCGCGCAGGCGACGGTGATGGCCTTCGAGGCGGCCCGGTCGTTCGCGCCGGAGCTTCGCGAGCACGGCGCGCGCCTCAGTCCGACGCTGCGCGCCCTGCTCGACGAGGGCGGCGGCCTCTCACCGAAGGAGTACCTTGACGCGCTCGGCCTCGCCCAGGCTGGCCGCCAGGAGCTGGCGGCGCTGTTCGAGCGGCACGACCTGGTGCTCACGCCAAGCGCGCCGGGTGCAGCGCCGCCAGGGCTGGGGGCAACCGGCGACCCGGTCTTCAACCGCACCTGGACGCTGCTCGGTACGCCCTGTGTGCACCTGCCGACCGGCACCAGCGAGCACGGCCTCCCCGTTGGCGCCCAGCTCGTCGGCCGGCCTGGCGACGACGCCCGCGTCCTGGCGATGGCGGCGTGGGCAGAGCGGCAGCTGGCATGAGCGGCGCGGCCTCAGTCTCGGCGCAGGTGGGTGAGGGCGGCGTCGACGCCGCGGCCGGTGCCCACCCCGGCACGCGCGAGGCTGAGCTCAATCCCGCAGAGTGTTCCGGCGAGCATGAGGTCGTTGAGCGCCCCGAGGTGGCCGATGCGGAACACGCGTCCGGCGAGGCGGCCGAGGCCCGCGCCGAGCGACAGGTCGTAGCGTTCGAGCGCCACCCGCCTGACCTCGTCGGCGTCGTTGCCGGCACCGACCAGCACGGCCGTGAGCGAGCTGGAGTACCTGGCTGGGTCCTTGCACAGGACCTCCAGCCCCCAGGCGCGCACCGCCAGGCGGGTCGCCTCCGCGTGGCGCCGGTGGCGGGCGAGCACGTTCTCCAGGCCCTCCTCGGCGAGCATGGCCAGAGCCTCACGCAGCCCGTACAGCAGATTCGTCGGCGGCGTGTAGGGGAAGTGACCGTCGGCGTTGGCGGCCAGCATCGGCTGCCAGTCCCAGTACGACCTGGGCAGGCCGGCGCTGGCGGAGGCGGCGAGCGCCCGCTCACCGAGCGCGTTGAAGCCGAGCCCAGGCGGGAGCATCAGCCCCTTCTGGGAGCAGGAGACGGTCACGTCCACGCCCCACTCGTCGTGCCGGTAGTCGATCGAGGCCAGCGACGAGACGGTGTCGACCAGCAGCAGCGCCGGATGCCCGGCTGCGTCGACGGCGGCCCGGATGGCCGGGACGTCGTTCGTCACCCCGGTCGAGGTCTCGTTGTGGACGACCATGACCGCCCTGACCGCGTGCGTGCGGTCGGTCGCGAGATGCTCATGGACCCGCGCGGGGCCCCCCCCGCGCCGCCAGCTCCCCGGCACGAGATCGACCTCCAGGCCGAGGCTGCCTGCCATCCGCGACCACAGGCCAGCGAAGTGACCGGTGTCGAAGGCGATCACCCGGTCGCCCGGCGACAGGGTGTTGACCAGCGCCGCCTCCCAGGCGCCGGTTCCCGACGCCGGGAAGGCGACTACCGGACCGGTGGTGCGGAACACCGGTTTGAGGCCGCTGAGGACCGCCCGCGCGAGCGCGGCGAACTCCGGCCCGCGATGGTCGATCGTGGGGGCCGCGAGCGCCCGCAGGACTCGGTCGGGGACATTGGTCGGCCCGGGGATCTGCAGGAAGTGGCGTCCGCTGCGGTAGCTCATCGGGCCCTGGCTCCGCTCCGGTCCGGGGGCATGCACCGGGCCGGGTTCGGCGCCGGACGGCCGCGGTGACCGCGGTGCCAGACCCTGGGTCTCCCGAGCTGGCGGCCGCGCTCGGCCGCGCCCTGCGTGGGGAGGTCCGGTTCGACGCCTGGACCCGTCAGGTGTTCTCCAGGGACGCCAGCATGTACGCGATCGAGCCGCTCGGGGTGGTCTTCCCACGCGATGCCGATGACGTTGCCGCGGCGGTCTCGATCGCCGCCGAGTTCGGCGCGCCGGTCCTTCCGCGCGGGGCGGGCACCAGCCTGGCCGGGCAGACGGTGGGGCGCGCCGTCGTGCTCGACCTCTCCCGCCATCTGCGCGCCATCGTGGAGATCGACCCTGAACGCCGCTGTGCCCGTGTCCAGCCGGGCGTCGTGCAGGACGACCTCAACCGGGCCGCCGCCAGGTTCGGCCTCGTCTTCGGGCCGGACACCTCGACGGCGAACCGGGCGACACTCGGCGGGATGATCGGGAACAACTCGGCGGGCAGCCACTCGGTCCGCTACGGCATGACCATCGACCACGTGCTCGGCCTCGACGTCGTGCTCGCCGACGCGAACCGGACCTACCTGGAGCCGATCGGCCCCGAAGAGCTGGCCAGGCGGGGCAAGCCGGCCCGGCCTGGAAGGCGCTGTCCACCGGCAGCTGCCCGGCCTGGTGGAACGGCACAACGCCGCGATCGCGACCGGCTTCCCGGCGTACTGGCGGCGGGCCGGCGGCTACCGACTCGACCGGTTGGCCAACGACGGGGTGTTCGATCTGGCCAGGTTCGTCGTCGGCTCGGAGGGCACGCTCGTGACCGTGACCGAGGCGCTCGTCGGGCTGGTTCCGGCGCCCCGGCACCGGGCGATCGCGGTCGGGCACTTCCGGTCCACCCAGGCCGCGGTCGAGGCGACCGGGGCCGCGCTGGCCTGCGACCCAGCGGCGGTCGAGTTGATGGACCGCACGATCCTGGACCTGTCCCGGCAGCGGCTGGAGTATGCCGCGCTCGCCTCGACGCTCGAGGGCGACCCCGACGCTCTGCTGTTCGTCACGTTCTTCGGTGACACCGAGAAGGAGGTCTCCGCCGGGCTGGACCGCCTCACGGCGAGCTGGCGGCGCGGCGGGCACGGCTACCACATCCTGCGAGCAGTCACCCCGGCCCAGCAGGCCGACCTGCTCAGGGTCCGCTCGGCCAGCCTCGGGCTGCTGATGGCCGCGAGCGTCGGCACCCGCCGGCCGCTCGCGTTCATCGAGGACACCGCGGTCGACCCGGCCGACCTGCCCGCCTACACTGCGCGCCTGTCCGGGATCCTCGATCGGCACGGCCTGCGCGCCGGGTTCTACGGGCACTGCTCGGTCGGCTGCCTGCACATCCGCCCCTTCCTCGACCTGACCAGCCCGGCGGAGACCGGCACGATGCGGGCCGTCGCCGAGGAGGTGCTCGACCTCGTTGTCGAGTACGGCGGGGCCAACTCGAGCGAGCACGGCGACGGCCTGGCCCGCAGCGAGTTCAACCGCCGTGTCTTCGGCGACGAGCTGTACGAGGCGATGCGGGCGGTCAAGCGCCTGTTCGACCCGGACGGCCGCATGAACCCAGGCAAGATCGTCGACGCCCCTGCCATGACCGAGCATCTGCGCGACCCGGCCATGGACCCAGCACCGGCCGTGGCGACCCGGCTCAGCTTCCCAGAGGGCATGCGTGCCGCGGCCGACCGCTGTATGAACATCGGGCTCTGCCGCAAGACGGCCAGCGGCGTCATGTGCCCGTCCTACATGGCCACCCGCGACGAGGAGCATGCCACGAGAGGACGGGCCAACGCGCTGGTCATGGCCCTTTCGGCGCCGGACCCGATGGCAGCGCTCGGACACGACCGCCTGCACGGGATCCTCGACCTGTGCCTGGAGTGCAAGGCCTGCAAGCGCGAGTGCCCGCTCGGGGTGGACATGGCGGCCCTCAAGGCCGAGACGCTTGCCGTCAGCCATGACCTGCACGGCGTGCCGACGCGGGCCCGGCTGTTCGCGGCCGTCCGACGGCTGAACGCGCTGGGCTCGGCGCTGGCGCCGCTGTCCAACCTGCCGGGGCGCTCGCGGCTCACGCGGACGCTCGCCGAGCGGGTGCTCGGCGTCGCCGCGGCCCGGCCCCTGCCTCGCTTTCGGCGCGACACCCTGCTGCGCTGGCTGGCCAGCCGTCGCGCGCCTGCCGGCCCGTTCCCGCTCGGCGAGGTCGTGTTCCTGGCCGACTCGTTCACCACCTGGACCGAACCGGCGATCCCGATCGCGGCGGTCGAGCTGCTGGAGCTGGCCGGCTGGCGGGTGCGCGTCGAGCAGAGCGGCTGCTGCGGCCGGGCAAGCATCTCGAAAGGCCTGCTGGACCAGGCCAGCGAGCTGGCCGCGAGGATGTCGGCCCGGCTGGCCCCGTTCGCCGAGCGGGGCGTGCCGATCGTCGGGGTCGAGCCGAGCTGCCTGCTGACCCTGCGTGACGAGCACGTCGCGCTGCATCCAGAGGACCCGGCGGCCGCGGCGGTGGCCGGCGCCACGCGCCTGGTCGAGGAGCTGCTCGCCGAGGCGATCGACGACGGCCGGCTGAGGTTGCGAGCGCGCTCGCCGATGAGCGGCCGCCGCATCCTGTTCCACGGCCATTGCCACCAGAAGGCGCTCGTCGGCACCGCCGCGACCGTCGGGCTGCTGCGGCGCATCCCGGGAGCCGAGGTCGCCGAGGTCGATGCCGGCTGCTGCGG
>Ga0307302_10000724_pt1 | contig 14505 bp, 13 predicted proteins | sample ER_DNA_183_FD_194490 | JGI IMG/M metagenome (GOLD analysis project Ga0307302, IMG submission 194490) | Bulk soil microbial communities from the East River watershed near Crested Butte, Colorado, United States - ER_DNA_183 | ecosystem: Environmental > Terrestrial > Soil > Floodplain | place...
ATGCCGAGCGCGCCGCGTCGCTCGGGTTGGGCGGCATCATCCTGTTCGGTATTCCGGCGACCAAGGACGCGACCGGTTCCGAGGCCCACGACGACCAGGGGATCGTCCAGCAGGCGATCCGCGCCGTGAAGCGCGCGGTTCCGGATCTGCTCGTCATCGGCGACGTCTGCTTGTGCGAGTACACCGATCACGGACACTGTGGCGTGATCCGGGACGGCGACGTGGACAACGATTCGTCGGTGTACCTGCTTGGGAAAATCGCCGTGATGCAGGCGCGGGCCGGAGCGGATCTCGTGGCGCCGAGCGACATGCTGGACGGCCACGTCGCCGGCATTCGGAGGGCGCTCGACGCGGGTGGATTCTCACACGTTCCCATCATGTCGTACGCCGCGAAATTCGCGTCGGCGTTTTACGGGCCGTTTCGCGAAGCCGCCGGCTCGACGCCGCAGTTCGGTGACCGCCAGACGTATCAAATGGCGGTGGCGAACGGCGACGAGGCGATGAAAGAGATCCAGCTCGATCTCGACGAAGGGGCGGACATCGTGATGGTGAAGCCGGCGGGGCCGTGTCTGGACCTCATCCGGCGCGCCAAGGACCGCTTCGGCTCGCCGCTCGGCGCGTACCAGGTGAGCGGCGAGTACGCGATGATCAAGGCGGCCGCGGAGCGCGGGATGCTCGATGAGTCACGCGCGATGTGGGAGTCCGTCACGGCGATCCGACGGGCCGGCGCGGACATCATACTGACCTATTTCGCGCCGGTGTTGGCTGAGCAATTGTAGCTATTGGCTATTGGTGAATGCAGTTACCAATAGCCAGTAGCCAATAGCCAGTAGCCGATAGCCCTACCTCAAATCCGTCGCACCCGGTGGCAGCAGCAGATACCTCCACACCCCCGCGGCGGCCGCCGCACCGAGCAGCGGACCAATCCAGTAGACGGCCTGCGCGTGCCAGTCCCACGCCACGAGCGCGGGACCAAGTGCGCGAGCGGGATTCATCATGGCGCCCGTGAGCGCGCCGCCGCCACCCAGCGCGCACACCACCACGACTAGGCCGACTGCGAAGCCGCCGACGCGCTGCGCCTGGGGCGACACGCAGGTGCCGTAGACGGCGCTGACGAGGAAGAATGTGAAGAGCGCTTCCAGCGCGATCGCGCTGAAGAGTCCCATCGACCCCGAGACCTGCGGAGTTCCCAGTGACGTCATGCGGACCGCCGAGGCGGGGAAGGTCGCTTTGATGAGCAGGGCGCCCACGATCGCGCCGAGCAGCTGCGCGAGTACGTACTTGCCCAGCGTGAGGGCGTCGATCTGTTTGCCGAGCCACAGGGCGAAACTGACCGCTGGGTTGAGGTGGCCGCCGGAGATGGGCAACATGATCGTGACCGCGACGGCGAGTCCGATGCCGTTGGCCAAGGCGATGGAGAGGCCGGACGCGCTGCCTTGGTTTGCGATGACGCTGCCTGCCCCGACCAGTACAAAGAGCGCGGTGCCGATGAATTCCGCTGCAGGAGCCCGGAGAGACCGGTAGTTCACGTGTGACCTCGGGTTGAACGCCGGGCCAATCTACCGGGTGCCGCTGTCAGGCCGCAACACCAGCGCGGCGTTGATTCCGCCAAACCCGAAAGAATTTGAAACGACCGCCGCAGGAGAAGCCGTCCGGCCGCCTCCCGGGAGGCAATCCAGGTCACACCGCGGATCCGGGCGTTCGAGATTGAGCGTTGGCGGCAGCCAGCCTCGCGATAGCGCGAGGGCACAGATCGCCGCCTCGATAGCACCGCTCGCGCCAAGCGCGTGGCCGTAATAGCCCTTCGTCCCGCTGACGGTCAGCCGGTAGGCGTGATCGCCGAACACCTGCTTGATCGCCGACATCTCCGTCGGATCGTTGAGGGGCGTGGACGAGCCGTGCGCGTTGATATAGCCGACGTCGGTCGGTGCGACATCGCCGTCGGCGAGTGCGAGCTGCATGGCGCGGGCGGCCTGACGGCCGTCCGGGCGCGGCGCGGTCATGTGATAGGCATCGTTGGTGTACGCGTGACCGACGACCTCGGCATAGATCCTGGCGCCGCGTGCGATCGCGCGGCTGCGCTCTTCGAGGACGAGGACCGCGGCACCCTCGCCCATGACGAAGCCGTCGCGGCTCGCGTCGAAGGGGCGCGACGCACGAGCGGGATCGTCATTACGCGTGCTCATGGCGCGGATGATGCTGAACGCCGCGAACGTGAGCGGTGCGAGCGGCGCCTCGGCGCCACCGGCGAGCATGATGTCCGCGCGCCCGTCGCGCACGACGTGGAATGCCTCGCCGACCGCAATGGTCCCCGACGCACAACTCATCGCGTTCGTCGCGTTGGGACCGGTGAACCCGAACTCGATGGCGATGTTGCAGCTCGCCGCGCCGCAGAACACCGCGAGCGCGAGCGACGGATCGAGCCCGCGGGGACCCTCGGCGAGGTAGCGCGGCACCTGAGACTCGGCGAACGAGACGCCGCCCAATGCCGATCCCATCATCGTGCCGGCGCGGTCGGGATCCTCGGCGCGCGGTGCGATCTCGGCATCGGCGAGCGCCAAGCGGGCGCTCGTCACGGCGAGCTGGGAAAACCGATCCAGGCGCTTCGCGCGCTTGGCGTCGAGATGGTCCTGGGGCCGGAAATCGGGAATCTCCGCGGCCATATGGCTGCGGAATGGCGTCGGATCGAAGCGGGTCAGCGTGCGGACCGCCGACGTGCGGGCTTCGAGTCCCGCCCACAGTCCGTCCGCAGCGGTGCCGATCGGCGTGACGGCTCCGACACCGGTAATGACGACCCGACGAAAACTTTTCATTTCGCTCCTTCGGCGGCGCGTTTGATTCCCGCCAGGGTTCGCGAGGCAATCCCGTGGATGAACACGGGTCCGATCACGAGATTCGCGGCCAGGCGCCCCACGAGCGGCCAGCGCGGTCCGTCCCACGTGTGCACGATCTCGATATCCACATCTCCTACAGAACCTCCACTACCTTCACCAACCTCCACCAACGTCCACACGACCTGCATGTCCCGCGTGATACCCCGCACGTGGCGATAGCGGATTTCGCCCGCGGGCCGGTCCACCGTCATTTCGGATACCCACCAGGTCGGGTATTTGATGAAGGGACCGAAGGGGCGCCACGCGGCCATCTCCACCAGGCCCCCCTCGAGCATGCGAACCCAGCGGTAGTGCGGCAGGATCGCGGGCCAGCGTGTTACGCTGCTGGCGGCCGCAAACACTCTGGCGAAGGGTGCGTGAACGCGAATCCGATCGACGGTGCGCATCAACGGCTCAGGCCCGCGTATCCTCCTCTATAGTACAGAAGAGGCCGCCGATCGGTGGCGTCGCCTCCGACCACCAGGCCGATGAAGACGGTATGATCGCCGCCAGGAACGGCGCTGCGCTTCTCGCACTCGATGTGCGCCACGACGCCGTCCAGCACGACGATCCCGTGCTGGTTCTCGCGATAGCTGACGCCGCGAAATCGGTCGGGCTCCGAAGCCGCAAACCGCCGGGACAGGGCCTCCTGCTCGGACGACAGAATGTTGAAGACGAAGTGCGTTCCCTTCTCCATCGCGGCATGCATTTCGTGCCGGTCCTCGACAGAAACCAGGACGAGCGGAGGCTCGAGCGAAACGGATGCGAGCGAATTGGCGGTCATGCCGATCGGCTCACCGTTCAATGCTCGACTCGTCAGTACCGTGACGCCGGTCGCGAACCGGCCGAGGAGCTGACGGAACTGCGGCGGCTCGACGCCGCGGGAGTTCACAGAACCAGTCCGGCCAGGACGCGAGGCGTGAGGACGGCCCGGGCGGGAATGCAGTTCCCAGTCGCGCGCACGAGTAGATCGGCGAGCTCAGGCCGGCGAGTCATTCGTCCCACCACGCGCTCGATCAGTGCCGGCCATCCGACCGCGATGCCGATCAACCGCTCGAGCAACCATTTGCCTGCGAACTCACGCCGCCGGGCGCGCGTGTACTGCCGCAGACCTGCGCCGGTCGCGAGCGTATCGAGAATCGCGGACGTGGCGAGCTCCGCACCGCGCAACGCGCTGTAGATCCCCTGACCGGTGAACGGGTCGAAGAAGTCGGCCGCATCGCCGACGAGCAACGCGCCACCGCCGCTGGCAACCGGCCGGCGCGACCAACGCGCGAACGGTCCCGTGGCCAATACGCGTCGCACCACGCGCCTGGGATCGAAACGACCGGCCACCGCCGGGAAACGGTTCAACTCGGCAAAGAAGTGCTCGCCGCGCCGGGCTTCGGCGAGCGGCACCACCAGCGCGACCGTCGTCACGCCGTCACCGATGGGACCGAGCCCGACGTAGCCGGGCCGCCCGACGTGCATTTCGCCGAGATCGTGGACCTGGGGGACATCCGCGACGTGCGCCGTAAACGCGATGCGGCGCGGCCCGGCGGTGCGCACCATGCCGAGCCGCCGCGCCACGACCGAGCGCAATCCATCCGCGCCGACGACGACCCGCGCGCGATACGCGTCCCTCGTCCCCCGTGCGGCGTCCCGCGCGATCACGCCACCCACCGCACCGCCGTCGTAGACGAGCTCTTCGACCTTCACACCCTCCCGAACCTCCGCGCCCGCGGCTTCAGCGGCGGCGCGTAGAATCGTGTCGAAGCGGCTTCGCGGCAGCGCGAAGCTGAACGTCTCGAAGCGGCCTACGACCCCCGTGCCGCTCGGCGCGACGACTTTCATTCCGGTCAGCCGCGCCGGTGATGCCGCAGCGACGGCGGCAAGGACGTCCTTGCCCAGGCGCTCGAGCACGCGCGTCGATTCGGGGCTGAGATATTCGGAACAGGGTTTCTCGCGCGGGAACCGCGCGCGGTCGAGTAGCAGCACGCGCGCGCCCGCCCGCGCGAGCAACAGCGCCGTTGCCGACCCCGCGGGGCCGGCGCCGACGACGGTGGCATCCCAGCGAGGAGAGCGATTGCTCACGCGACGAGTGCGGCGCATGCGGCGCCCGTCAGCGTGGCTGCCAGATTCACGGTGTCGTTGTCCATCCACCGGACCTTTCCTTGCACGGTCGCGCCAAGCAGCGAGTCCACCAGCATGCCGACGACCCCCGCAACCGCCACGACCACGACGAACCAGCCAGGGTGTGCTAACCCCGGGCCGCCGGCCCGGGGTAACAGACCCGCCAACCCTGCCACGAACCCCGCTCCCGCAATGCCGCCAGCGGTCCCCAGGAGTGTGATACCCCCGTCAGTCCCAGCGGGGACGGGTGTTCTGTTCGTGATCAGTCGCGGTGGCGTGCGTGAATGCCGACCGATCTCACTGGCCCAGGTATCGGCGGCCGCGGCAGCCAGCGCACCTGCAAACGCGATCCAGCTTCCCGCCAGAGCGGCGAGTGCGGCGACGCCACCGTTCGCCAGTACCTGCCTATGATTTCGAGTAGTCTTCTTGGTCGACAACAAACTCGACGAAACAAAAAAGGCGAGCATCAGCAGCAATCCTCGCCAACCCAGTCCGTATCCTGTCGCTACTCCAACGCCGACCGCCGCCGTCACCCCGCGCCGGGTCAGCCACTTCACTCTCCGAACAACTCACGCAGCACGCGTTTCTTCAGGTCCGCCGGCGCTCCCTGGGTCCGGCACCGCGCCCGCAGGAACTTCAGGAACAGCTCCTCGAAATCGTACTGCTCGCCGCAGGGCGGGCAGTCCTCCAAATGCTCCCGGATCTCCCGCTCCAGCTCGGGCGTGAGCTCGCGGTCCAGGAATTCGTAGAGATGTTCGACGCATTCGCGACAATTCATGCGGGACTTCCTTTGATGTATCCCATCTCGACGGCGTAATCGTAGAGCTTGCCCTGCAAGAGCTGGCGCGCCCGGAACAGCCGTGATTTCACCGTGCCCACGGGGATGCCGAGAATGCCGGCGATCTCCTGGTACGACATCCCTTCCACGTCGCTCAAGACCAGCGTCTCCCGGAACACGACGGGAAGCTGATCGATGGCCCGGAGGACCTCGTCATCCACGATGCGGTCGAAGAACGCACCCTGCGGGTCTTCGTCCTGTACCTCCGGGAAAACGGCATAAGGCTCGATCTTATCCAGGTCTACGGTTTCGGGATGCCGGGTGCGGCGGCGGTACTCATTAATGAAGGCGTGCCGCAGAATTGTAAGCAGCCAAGCCTTCGCGTTGGTTCCTTTCTCGTACTGATCCCAGGCGCGGAACGCCTTGAGCATCGTCTCCTGCACGAGGTCGTCGGCGTCGGAGGGATTCCCGCTGAGGCGGAGGGCGACCCGGTACAGCACATCGAGGTGTACGAGCGCCTCCCGCTCGAAGCTGGCGCGCTTCTCGTCCACCGGAGGAGACACGTCTGGGGAAGGGGTGTTGGCCATAACTGTTCCGAGAAGGCTCATGCCGCGCCGTGAGTTCCGCAATGGGGGAGGGGATGCTACGTTTCGCGGTTCGTGGTGCACAGCATCGTCCCGCTCGCCGTCCTCGAGGCGGTCAAGAATCTCGATACTCCCGTGGAAGACGGGCTCACGGAGTTCGCTGACGAGTTGCTCGTCAAGCGCCTGGGTCTCTCCACCACCGTGCAAATGCAGCTGGCCGAATTCGAGCAGCTCGTGCGGAAAGACGCGCGGGTCGAGCCGTCGCACGTTGAAGCGCTGCTGCGGCTGGTAGGCCGGCGGCCGGACGCCGATCTCGTGTTCGCCGATGCGGGCAGGCGCGCCGCCCGCCGCGCCGTGAAGCGGATGTTCGCCCTGTCGCGGCTGTTCGGCCATGCCTCGGCGCGGCGCGCGGCGCGCGCGGTCCTCGGCGCCGAGCTGGGCTGGGAACAGCGGCTCCCCGTCGCGCGCGTCAGCGATCCGATCGCGATTCAGGCGACGCCGGACGGCGCCGCTTGCGGTTTCTACGGCGCCGGGCTCGTCGAGCTGCTGCGTCTGCTCGTCGGCTACGAGGGCGCGATGCTCCATGTCGCGTGCCGCGCGCGCGGCGGGGCGGGATGCGAGTGGCGCGCCGCCGGCCCCGATCCTCGGCACCAATGAGCCCCCCACTCCTCGAAAACTTCGATTTTCCCGCCCTGCGCGAGCTGCTCGGCAAACTCGGCGCCGACGGCTGGCTGCTGTACGACTTCCACGGCATCAATCCCGCCGCGAAGCGCGTCCTGGGCATCAAGGGGATGGGGACGCGCCGCTTCTTCGTGCTGCTGCCGCGCGAGGGCAAACCGGTCGCGATCGCGCATCGCATCGAGCTGGCGTCCTTCGACGGATTTCCGGGCGAAGTGCGGCCCTACGCGCCGTGGCGCGAGCTGCACGACCAGCTGCGCGCGCTCGTCGGCGGGAAGACCGTCGCCATGGAGATTTCGCCCGCCGACGCAGTGCCGTATCTCGATCGCGTGCCGCACGGCGTCGTCGAGCTGATCGAGAGCTTCGGCGCCAAGGTCATCTCGTCGGGGATGCTGATCACGCGCTTCGCCGCGCGCTGGTCGCCGAGCGAGCTCGAAGGACACGCCCGAGCCGCCGAAACGATCGCGGAGATCGCACGAACGACATTGCGCTGGGGCGGCAGCGAGCTGGCGCGCGGGGCCGAGGTTCGCGAAACGACGATGCAGTCGCGCGTGATGGAGGCGTTCGGCCGCGCCGGTCTCGTCACCGATCATCCGCCGATCGTCGGTTTTCAGGCGAATGCCGCGAATCCGCATTACGAGCCGCGAGCCGGCAGCGATCGACGCCTCGCCGCGGGCGACGTCATGCTGCTCGATCTCTGGGCTGGGGTCGCGCTTGGCACCGTGTTCGCGGATCAGACGTGGATGGCGTTCGCGGGGCGAGAGCCGAGTACTGACGTGCGTGGTGCGTGGGACGTGGTGCGTGGGGCGAGGGACGCAGCCGTGGCGTTGTTGCGAGATCGGTGGAAGAGAAAAGAGCCTGTAACGGGAGCTGATCTCGACGACGCCACGCGCGGCGTGATTCGCGCCGCGGGTTTTGGAGATTATTTCCCGCATCGCACGGGACACTCGATCGACCGCGATCTACACGGATCTGGTCCGCATCTGGACAACTTCGAGACCGCCGACGAACGGGCGCTGATCCCAGGTGTCGGGTTCTCGATCGAACCCGGTATCTACCTGCCGGGGCGTTTCGGAATTCGCAGCGAGATCAACGTGTATCTGGGAGAGTCGGCCCCCGAGGTGACGCCGAAGCAACCGCAGCAGGATCTGTTGCTGGTTTAAGCGACACGAAAAGCATCGCCACCCAAACGCCCGCGCCCACCGCGGCGTGCGCTGCCCGCAGCCCGTTCGCAAATCCCAGGCTCAACATCGTGACGGCGATCGCGATCTGCGCGATCACAATCGCCACGGCGCGCCACGCGGCGCGATCGCGCGAGCGCGCCGCCCACCAGATCACGTAACCGGTCAGGGTGTAGGCGAGCAGCCGGTGCGTCCAATGGATAGCCGGGAGCCAGCCGCCCTGAGGGACGATCTGACCGTTGCATAACGGAAAGCCGTGGCAGGCGGCAGTAGCTCCCAGGTTCGCGGTGACCGCGCCGAATAGCACAGTAATGAAAGTGAGTGCAAGGAGAACGGCTGACCCCGGGCGCAAGCCCGGGGAACTCGGAACGCCGCGAGCTGCCACAATCAGCGCTGCAAGTAGCAGCATCGCGGTCGCGAGGTGGAGAATCACCATCAGCGGTTGGAGCTCGGTCTTCACGGTCACCGCTCCAAGCGCGATCTGTATCACGAGAAGGCCGACCAGAATCACGGATCGACGCCAGTCGAGCACGGCTAAGGCGACGATGAGGATTGAGACGACGCCCGCCACCAGCCGGTGGCTCCATTCGATCACGGCCCCCGGATCGCTCAAGGGGGGGAAGAGCCGTCCGTTGCATAGCGGCCAATGGTTGCCGCACCCCAATCCGGAGCCGGTAATCCGGACCACGAAGCCGAGGACGATGAGGAAGTACACACAGGCAGCGGCAATCCAGGCGAGCGTGACGAAGCGTTTCGGCATGGGTCGTACGATATGCCCGGAAACGCTTGGGTTTCAAGGCGGCCGACGTTGACACGCGGCCCCCTTGCGAGACTTGCCGCATGGGGGCAGAATCTCTCTGATGTCGTAGAACTCGCTGGTCCCGCCGGCCGCGCGCCGTCCACCTGATCGCGCAGCCCCGTCGTGGGTCCTGAAAAACCGCAGCAGGGGGAAGTGTATGACCGACAAGCGTTGGTTCGTTCGTTCCATTCTCACTTTTGGGTTCGTCCTGCTCGGGCTGTCGCCCGCGGTCGCGAGGACCGCGGTCGCCCAAGGCACGAGGGTCGTCGCCGGTCAGGTTACGGACTCCAGCACGCGGGGCGGATTGTCCGGCGTGCGCGTCTCGGTCGTGGGTACCACGATCGCCACGTCAACCGATGCCACCGGCCGCTACGCGCTCGACGTACCGGCCGGCCGGGACAGCATCGCGTTCGCGCGCATCGGCTATAAGCGCGTGGTCGCGTCTGCCGGGCCGGTCGTCGACATCGCCATGCAGGCTCAGGCATTCGAGCTGCAGGGGATGGAAATCGTGACCACTCCGCTCGGCATCGAGCGCGAGCAGCGCAGCCTCTCGTACGCTGCGCAGTCCCTGTCCGGTGACCGGCTGTCCGATGTGCCGACCCAGAACGTGGTGTCGTCGCTCGGCGGGAAAGTCGCCGGCGTGCAGGTGACCAACTCCTCGAACCCGTTCGGCTCGGCGCGCATCGTCGTACGCGGCGCGAGCTCGATTCTCGGGCAGAACCAGCCGCTGATCGTCGTCGACGGCATCCCGATCGACAATTCGGCGGCGACGAATAGCGGCTACGGTCCGGGCAACGGGTCGTCGATGGGCGGGTACGACGTCGGGAACGCCGCAGCGGACATCAGCGCCGACAACATCGCGTCGGTGACCGTGCTGAAGGGTCCGAACGCCGCGGCGCTGTACGGCTCGCGTGCGGCCAACGGCGCGATCGTGTACACGACGAAGAGCGGCAAGGGCGCGCCCAGCCAGGGCTTCGGCGTCAGCGCCACGTTCGGCGCGAGCGCGGAGACGCCATTGCGGCTCCCCGATTATCAGAACCGTTACGGGCAGGGCTTCTACGGCGAGTTCGACTTTGTCGACGGGAACTTCGGCGGCGTGAACGACGGCGCGGATGAAAGCTGGGGCCCGAAGATGGACGGCCGGACCACCGGCTGCATCATGGTTCCCGGGACGCCGTTGGGCACCAACAACTACGACACGTCGCATCCGTGCAATCAGTTCTTCGGCGTGGGCCCGTGGTCCCCTCACCCGAACAACGTGCGTGACTTCTGGAACACGGGTCTCATCATCAACGCGAACGTCGCCGTGGCGCGCAGCAGCGACCGCAGCAACGTGCGGTTGTCGGTCGGCCGCACGAATGAGAGCGGCATGTATCCGAACAACACGAACAACCGCACCGACGTCGCGCTCTCCGGTGGCACGCAGGTCTCCGATCACTGGAGCGCCGAGGCGTCGGTCAACTACATCCGGGACGGGATGAAGAATCAGCCCGCCCAGGCGTACGAAGAAATCGATCCGATGCAGGGCTTCATCTGGTTCGGCCGCCAGGTGGACGTGAGCTTCCTGAAGAACCACGTCTTCCGCGATCCGAACGACGCGTTGACCGGGCAAATCCTGGGCGGCAATCCGCTGCTGCGGACCGATGCACCGATTCCTTACAGCTGGAACTACAGCTATCACCCCAGCCCGTACTGGATGACGAACGTCAAGACGACCGATTACGGGCGCAACCGCGGGCTCGGCCACGCGTCCGTCACCTACAAGGTGAACGACTGGATCAGCGTGACGGGCCGCACGGGACGTGACTGGTATCAGAACCAGTTCCGCGCGAACTACCCGGTCAACGACATCTCGCCGTTCGGTCAGGGCGGCTTCCTGGACGTGGGTGAGACCCGCAGTGAGACGAACAACGACTTCCTCATCACGGGGAACCGGTCGCTGACGCCGAGCTTGAGCCTGACCGTGAACGCGGGCGGCAACCAGCGGATCAACGACTTCAACACCAACGTCGGCGCGGTGAGCGAGCTCGTGATTCCCGGCGTCTACACGCTGGCCAACTCGAACGGCGCACCAGGCGTGCTCCTTTACGTGAGCCACAAGAAGGTGAATTCGTTGTACGGCTCGGCCAACTTCAACTTCAAGGACTGGCTCAACGTCGACATCACCGGCCGCAACGACTGGTCGTCCACGCTGCCGAAGAACGGCAACTCGCTGTTCTATCCCTCGATCGGCGCCGCGTTCGTCTTTACCGACGCCCTGAAGATGCAGAGCAGCTTCCTGTCGTACGGGAAGGTCCGCGCGAGCTGGACGCGCGTGGGTAACGACACCGATCCGTATCAACTCGCGGCGGTGTACGGCGCAGGCACGGCGTGGGCCGGACAGCCGAGCTTCACCGCGCCGGACCGGCTCCCCAACGCCAGCTTGAAGCCCGAGCAGACGACCGGTGAGGAAATCGGCGCCGATCTCGGTTTCCTGCGTGACCGGGTGATCTTGAACGCAACGATCTATCAGAAGTCCACGACCAACCAGATCCTGCCGGTTTCCATCTCGGCGGCGACCGGGTACGGCAGCGCCGTCGTGAACTCCGGCGAAGTGCGCAACCGCGGTATCGAATTGGCGGCGACACTGACGCCGATTCAGCGGCAGGACCTCCGCTGGAACGTGGTCGTGAACTGGTCGAAGAATAGCAACAAGGTGCTCTCGCTCTACAATGGCGTGCGGCGCATCGTTGTCGGCTCGTACTGGAACGTCAACGTGACGGCCGATTCGGGCCAGTCGTACGGCAACCTGGTTGGTTACAAGTGGCAGCGTGATGCGCAGGGCCACATCGTCGTCGGCCCTGACGGTCTGCCCCTGCGCGACCCGACGCAGCAGGTCCTGGGCAATTACAACCCGGATTGGGTCGGCGGCATCAGCAACACGATCAGCTACAAGCGCATGAGCTTCTCGTTCTCGTTCGACGGGCAGGTGGGCGGCCACGTGTACTCGGTCACCAAGTGGTTTGGCCAGTACTCCGGCGTGCTGGCGTCGACCTTGCTGGGTCGCGAGAACGACTGGAATGACAGCATGCTGGTGGCGAATTCGGTCTACCAGTGCACTCCCGTGCCTCCCGCAACCACCTGCGTCGGTGCGCCGAACACCACGAAGGTGCTGTCCCAGGATTACTGGCATAACACGTTCTACGCCCAGGAGCCTGGGATCTTCGACGCGACGTACTTCAAGCTCCGTGAGGCTCGCTTGTCGTACGCGCTGCCGCCGTCAGTCGCGCGCTTCCTCGGCTTCTCGGACGCGACTGTGGCCGTCGTCGGGCGCAACCTGATGCTGTTCGCCAAGCAACCGACTATCGATCCCGAAACCGCCTTCGACACGAGCAATCGCCAGGGTGTCGAGAACGGCCAGCTGCCGACCGCGCGCAGCATTGGCTTCACCATGTCCGTGCGGCCGTAGCCGCTCTAGGAGACAGAAACCATGCGATACAAAATCCTGAGCGTCTTCGCCGCGCTGATTGGGATCACCGCGTGCGGCGATCTGACGTCGATCAATCAGAATCCGAATGGGCCGGTGGACGTTCCGCCGCCATCGATCCTGGGCAATGTGATCCAGGTCCTGGTCGGCAACGTCAACGGCGTCACCAGCCTCAACATCAGGGGCGGTGGCCTCTGGGTGCAGTACTACTCGGAGATCCAGTACCGGGACGAGGACAAGTACATCGTGCGTTCCGGCACGAGCGGCGGCTGGGGCATGTACAGCAGCGCCCTCGAAGACCTCCAGCGGATGATCGCCAAGGGCGAGGCGTCCGGCACGGCCAACTGGTCATCCGTGGGCCGCATCCTGAAGTCGTATGCGTTCAGCGTTATGACCGACGCCATGGGCGATTTGCCGTACTCCCAGGCGTTGAAGGGCGACACGGTCTTGGCGCCGGCGTACGATACGCAGCAGCAGATCTACAACGGACTGTTCGCGGATCTCGCGCAGGCGAATACGGACATCAATCCCGGGGGGATCGGGTTCGCCACCGGCGACCTCATGTACGATGGCGACATGACCAAGTGGCGGAAGTTCGCCAACTCGCTGCGGCTGCGGCTCGCGATCCATCTTCAGAGGGTGGATCCGACCAAGGGGGCGAGTGAGGCCGCGGCAGCTGTTGCCGCGGGCGTGTTTACGGACAACGCCGACAACGCGACGCTCAACTATCTCTCGTCGTCGCCGAACCGGAACCCGATTTACAACGACGCGCAGGGCCGTGACGACTACGGCATGAGCAAGACGTTCGTCGATTCGTCGCTCAGTTGGGCCGACCCGCGGTTGCCGGTGTTCGCGCAGCCGAATCTGGCGGGCACGGGTTATCAGGGCCTTCCCAACGGGCTCAATGACGGCGAAGGGACCCCGATCGTGAACATTTCGCGCTTCGGAGCGTTCTGGCGTTCGACGGCCGCGGCCCCCATGGACCTTCTGACGTATTCGGAAGTGCTGTTCCTCGAGGCGGAGGCGGCGGAGCGTGGTTGGATTGCGGGAGGCAGCGGCGCGGCCGCTACGTTCTACACCAACGCGATCACCGCGTCGATGGAGCAGTACGGTGTCGTCCCGGCGGATATCGCGACGTACCTGGCTCAGGCCAAGGTCGGGTACGATGCGGCCGGCGCCACGCAGGCGGGGCATCTCCAGCAGATCGCCTACCAGAAGTGGGCGTCGATGTTCATGCAGGGGATGGAGTCGTGGACGGAGGTACGTCGGACCCAGATCCCGCTCCTCGTGCCTGGTCCTCGCGCGCCCGTGGGAATGGCTGGCGTACCGGGTGCGATTCCCGAGCGCCTGCCGTATGACGACAACGAAGCAGTGCTGAACAAGGCGAACCTCGACGCCGCAGTGGCGGCGCAGGCGTTCACCCAGGGCAACGACATTAAATCGCCACTCTGGTTCACAGGGCGGCAGTAGTCGTCGCGCTCGTCTCGTAGCTTAGGGAAGCCCCCGGGGAGTCATTCTCCGGGGGTTTCTGCTTCAGATACTGTCGGCGCCACCGGCGCGAGCGAGAAAGATGAGAATGAGGCCGTGACCGCTGCTCGGGTAGCCTGGTCGCGAGGTCATCCCCATGGGATAGACCTCGATGCGCTCGGTCGACACCGCCTGGATCGTGACGAGCGGGCAGGTATCGGTGGTCCGGGTTCCGTCCACATACACGTCGGGATTGTTCGTCCCCTCGACGCTGTCTTTGCCGCGCATCTCGAGCAGGGGGCAGCGCGTGTATTGTGTGTACCCGGCGATGCGGAGCTGCGGCATTCCGTGTCTGATCGCGTCCAGGACCGTTTGGCCGGGATCCGCCGAGAGTTCGCGCCCCCTGATGATCAGACTGCCCGTGGTCGTTCTGGACAAGGGCCGTCCGCCCGGCTGCGTCCCGCGGTCGAAGGCCTTTCCTGTCTTGCAGCCCAGGGCCAGAACTGAGAGCGCGATGAGATGAGGGAGCGCACGGAAATGCGGCATGGACGGTACCTCCAGGATGAG
>Ga0307302_10000728_pt1 | contig 14479 bp, 14 predicted proteins | sample ER_DNA_183_FD_194490 | JGI IMG/M metagenome (GOLD analysis project Ga0307302, IMG submission 194490) | Bulk soil microbial communities from the East River watershed near Crested Butte, Colorado, United States - ER_DNA_183 | ecosystem: Environmental > Terrestrial > Soil > Floodplain | place...
GTAGAAGTCCTCGTAGGTGCGGCGGCCGAACAGGAGCGAACCGGCGCGTCCCATCCCTTCCCACATGACGGGGTCCGCGTACTTCGTCGCCCAGCCGCAACGCGAGAACCCGCCGCGCGTGTCCTCGTCGGGCCGGGCCGGCGCCTGCATGACCCCGTCGAGGGACACACTCATGAACACGTGGATGTCGGTCATGACCTCCCCCTGCGTCCACAGCGTACGCTGGTTCCATGGGTCGCCTCGTGGTGACGGAATTCATGACGCTCGACGGCGTGATGGAAGCGCCGGGGTTCGAGCAGCATCGGGACGGCAAGAACACGTGGGCGCTCTCGACTGCAACGGAGGACCAACAGCGGTTCAAGGTCGATGAGCTCTTCGCCGCAGGCGCGGTCCTCCTGGGGAGGGTGACGTATCAGATCTGGGCCACGTTCTGGCCGGACGCGCCGAAGGACGCAGGGCTCGCGGACCGGATCAACGCCCTCGAGAAGTACGTCGTGTCCACGACCCTGCGCGAGCCGACGTGGAACAACACGAAGGTCATCCGGAGCGACCTCGCTGGCGAGGTCCGGGGGCTGAAGGAGCGGTCTGACGGGGACGTCCTGGTCTTCGGCAGCGCCGAGCTCGTCGATTCGCTGCTGGAACTCGACCTGGTGGACGAGCTGCGGATCATGCTCTTCCCGATCGTGCTCGGGAGCGGGAAGCGCCTGTTCCGGGACGAGCGCGACGTCTCCCACTTCCGGCTCGTCGGGACGAGGGCGTTCGACTCCGGGGTCGTCTTGCTGACCTACGAGCCGAGCGCCGAGGCCCCGTCCAGCCCGTACGTCGAGTCGTTCGCCTGGACCGACGAGCAGATCGCGTCGTGGGAGGCTGGGCAGGACGCCGACCGGGTGCTGGCGTCGATCCTGTTCACGGATGTCGTCGACTCCACCGGCCGCGCCGCGGCGCTCGGGGATCGTCGATGGCGCCAACTGATCGACCGGCACGACCGGGTCGCGCGCGCAGAGATCGACCGGTTCCACGGCCGCCTCATCAAGACCACCGGCGACGGCGTCCTCGCGACCTTCGACGCGCCGACCCGAGCGCTCCGCTGCGCGTTCGCCATGATCGGCTCCCTGGACGACGCGGGACTCGGCATCCGCGCGGCGATCCACACCGGGGAGATCGTGGTGGGCGAAGGCGATGTGGGTGGGATCGGCGTCCACATCGCCTCTCGGCTGCTGGCCGAAGCGGGGGAGCGCAAGGTCGTCGTCACCCGGACCGTTCGCGACCTGGCGACGGGCGCCGACCTCTCCTTCGAACCCTTGGGCACCACCAGCCTCCGTGGGGTGCCGGGCGAATGGGAGCTCTTCGAGGCATCGACGACGAAAGGAGCCTGACCATGGAGACCGTTCGTTCGGCAGACGGCACCGCGATCGCGTTCGACCGCTTGGGGGAGGGGCCGCCCGTCGTGCTCGTGTGCGGCGGGTCCGTGGATCGCTCGGACGATGCGCCCGTGGCCGAGCGCCTCGCGTCCAGCTTCACCGTCTTCAACTACGATCGCCGAGGCCGCGGCGACAGCGGGGACACGCAGCCGTACGCGATCGGGCGTGAGGTCGAGGACGCCGGAGCCGTGATCGAGGCGGCCGGCGGGACGGCCAACCTCTGGGGCTCCTCGTCGGGCGCGGCGCTCGCGCTCATCTGCGCGGAACAGGGGCTGCCGATCTCGAAGCTCGCGCTCTGGGAACCGCCCTACATCCCGGACGGCGTCCCGCGGCCACCCGCGGACCAGGTCGAGCAGTACGAGACGATGGTCGCGGAGGATCGGCGGGGCGACGCCGTCGAGTACTTCATGTCGAAGGTCGTGGGCATGCCACCCGAGTTCGTCGCCGGCGCGCGCAGCCAACCGTGGTGGGGAAAGACGGAGGCCCTTGCGCACACCCTCGCGTACGACGCGAGGATCATGGGCGACTACTCCCTGCCGATCGAACGAGCGGCGTCGGTCAAGGTCCCGTCGGCCGTGTTCGCCGGCGGCGCGGACATGCCGTGGATGCGAGATACGGCCGCCGCGTTGGCGGACGCGCTCCCGAACGGCGAGGTGCGATTCCTCGACGGCCAGGGCCACGACGTGGACCCGGCCGTGCTCGCCCCGGCGCTCCAGGAGTTCTTCCTATCGGTCTGAGCGTCGCCGGTTACTCTGCTCGTCCCATGTCGAGCACGTTCGAGAACGCGGTGAGCAGGATGCTCGGCGAAGCCCCCGAGCTTCGACCCGTGACCTTGCGCTTCCGCGATCGCGGGACGGAATCTGCGTTCCAGCGGGACTACTTCGCCGACAACGTCGGGTTGATCCGACTCGCCCACGTCTTCGGGATCGTCGGTTGGGTGGTGCTCGGCGTCCTGGCGCAGACGCTGCTCTCAGGCCCTGACGCGGCGAGAGACGCCCTGATCCGCGTCATCGCGATCTCCCTGACGGTTCTGAGCCTCGCCTGCACCTACCGGCCGTGGTTCGAGGCGAGGTGGCAAGGGTTCGTGTCCGTGATCGTGTTCGCGAGCGGCTCGCTCTGGTGCGTCCAGCAGATCGTCGTGGAGGACCATCGCGCCGACTGGGGGTACGCGGGCCTGATGCTGATCCTCGCGTTCTGCTTCATCCTGACGCGGCTCCAGGTCGTGCACGCGACCGTCGTCGGCTTCGCGTTGATCAGCGCCTACAACCTCTCGACGCTCCTGTGGGGGAACGTTCCGACGATCGACCTGGTGTTCGCCGACTACTTCCTCGTGGTGTTCGCGCTGGTGGGGCTTGCCGCCGCCTACGGACTGGAGCGCTCGGGCCGGGTGCTGTTCCTCCGCGAATGGCAGCTCGAGCTCGAGCGTCGCCGTGCCGACGACCTGCTCCGGAACACCCTTCCCGACTCGATCGTCGGCCGACTGAAGGACCGCGATCCGGCCGCAGACCACGAGTACCTGGCGGACGCGCATCCAGCGGTGACGGTCCTATTCGCCGATATCGTCGGGTTCACCCAGCGATCGAGCGGGATCCCTCCGCAGCAGATCGTGTCCATCCTCGACACGATCTTCTCGGACTTCGATGCGCTGGCCGACCGCCTCGGCTTGGAGAAGATCAAGACGGTCGGGGACGCGTACATGGCCGTCGCCGGCGTTCCCGATGCTCGGGAGGACCACGCCGAAGTCGCGGCCGAGATGGGACTCGGGATCTTCGAGGCGATCCGCGGGAGGGCGTGGCCCGACGGCGAGCCGGTCGTCGTCCGGGTGGGGATCGCGAGCGGTCCCGCCGTCGCGGCGGTGATCGGCCGGCGGAAGTTCGCGTACGACGTGTGGGGAGACACGGTCAACCTCGCGAGCCGGCTGGAGGCGATCGGCGAGCCCGGGAGGATCCAGGTGTCCGATGCGACGTACGAGCTCCTCCGCGACCGGTTCGACTTCGATGATCCGAGGGTCATCGATCTGAAGGGGAGGGGCCCGACGCCCGCGCGGTTCCTCGTGTCGCGACGGTCGGTTCTCGAGGGCGGCGCGAGCGCGCGGGCGGTCGCCCGCTAGGGGGCGCCCTGACGACCTCACATCTGAGTTCGGGCGGCCGAGGAGGGTTTGCGTATCGGAACCGACCTCAACATCGAGTTCGCTTGCGGGCGAGGATGGACGCGGCCCGACAGGTCAAGCGGGTAGCCTGCACGTATGCCGTTCGAGCCGCCGATCCGGATCCAGTGCGTCGTGATCGACTGCGCGGAGCCGCACGGGCTCGCGCGGTTCTGGGCCGCGGCGCTCGGGTGGCGCGTCACGTTCTCGAGCGACGCCGAATGCGCGCTGGAGCCGCCGGAAGGGAGCCCTGAGACCGACGTCTCACCCGACCTGGTGTTCGTCCGAGTGCCCGACGAGAAAGTCGTAAAGAACCGGCTGCATCTCGATCTGCGTCCGGACGATCAGGACGCGCACGTCGAGCGGTTGCTCGCCCTGGGCGCGACGCGGGCGGAGATCGGGCAGACGGGGGAGGAGCCGTGGGTCGTCCTCGCCGATCCCGAGGGCAACGAGTTCTGCGTGCTGGCGCCCCGCCCGGCCGACGGGTAGCGCGGGCTCACATCACCAACGGCGGGAACCGCAGTCCGTGCTCCTGGCACAGGTCCCGCACGCCATCCAGGTCGACTTCGAGCCCGTAGGTCGCCGCGTGCGCCGGTCGTCTGGCCGGATCCGTTGGGAACCCCTCGAAGTAGTGCTCGAACGCCGCCGGCGAGATGATCTCGAGGATCCGGCACTCGGTGTCGCCGGCGTTCCAGAAGGTGTGCCACTGGTCGCGAGGCTTGAACGCGAGGTCGCCGGGTCCGGCGTAGACCACGTCGTCCCCGAGCAGTGCCCCCAGCCGGCCCTCGAGGACATAGCTGTACTCGTCCTCGCGCGAATGCCGATGGATCGGCGCCGCAAGCGTGCGCGCCGGGATCGGATGCTCGACGAGCGAGAATCCGCCGCCCGACTCCTCGCCCCACACGATGAATCGGGCCGAGATCGCTCCCAAGTCCACGGACGCGCCGTCGCGCGGACCGACGATCCGGGGACCCTTCGTCGCGTCGAACCGTCCGACTTCATCCATCAGTGCCCGAGGGTAATGCCAGTTGTCCTCAAACGAGAACCGCGTCGGCGGCTGCGAGTATCTTCGTCGCCATGGCCAAGCTCAGCGCTCGTGAGCGGGCGAGCCTCCCCGACAGGGCGTTCGCCTACATCGACTCCGATGGTCGGCGACGGCTGCCGATCAACGACGAGGCGCACGTGCGGAACGCGCTGGGCCGGTTCGAGCGGATCAGGTTCGAGGATGATGCGGCGAGGGAGAAGGCTCGCCGCCGGTTACTGATCGCCGCGAAGAAGTACGGCATCGTTCCCGTCGGGTTCATCACGGGGCAGCTCCGATCGGAGCGCAGCGACCGGTCGCCCGACTTCTCGACGCTCCCGACCGGCGCGGTGACCTTCCTTCTCACCGACATCGAGGGTTCCACGCTCCTGCTCGCACGTCTGGGCGAGGGCTACGCGCCCCTGCTGAAGGACGTCCGGGGCATCATCCGCAACGCGGTACGTCGGTGCGGCGGTCACAAGGTCGACGCCCACGGGGATGAGTACTTCTCTGTCTTCGAGCATGCCGCCCCGGCGATCGAGACCGCCGTTGACATCCAGCGCTCACTGAGGGAACGGGTCTGGCCTGGCGATGTCGATCTCCGGGTGCGCGCCGGTATCCACAGCGGCCGCCCGACGCTCACCGACACCGGGTACGTCGGGTTGTCCGTCCACACCGTGGCGCGCCTGTGCTCGGTCGCCCACGGCGGGCAGATCGTCGTCTCGGGCAAGACGAAGGCTTCGCTGACGGACTCGATGCCGAATGGCATCCGACTCCGGAGCCTCGGTCGCCGTCCTTTGGCAGGCTTGAGCCAGACCGAGGCGCTGTTCCAGGTCCACGCGAAAGGACTTCTCACCGGGTTCCCCCCGTTGCGGACCGGGTGAATCGATCTGCCCGCGGTCCGGTTGTGCGACACGGGTAGGCTGACTCGGCGGCAAGGAAGGAGGGAACGCATGACGTCGAAAGGAGCCTTCACCGACGAGGAATGGGAGCGCGTGCGCCGGGCTCCACTGGTGGCGGGGATGGCGATCACCATCGCCGACCCAGGCGGTCCGATCGAGATCTCGAAGGAAGGGATGGCGACGCTCCGCGCTGCCACCGTTCCACCGAGCCAGGAGGAGTTGCTCGCTGCGGTGGCTCTGGACATCCAGGCCATGATCCAACAGAGGCACAACCCGGCGAAGAGCTTCAAGCCCAAGACCTCGGCCGATGCCGGCACCCAGATCCTCGACGAACTCCGTGCCGTCGACGCGATCGTCGCCGCGAAGGCGACACCGGAAGAGACCGAGGCGTTCCGTGGATGGCTCGTCATGACTGCTCAGGCGGCGGCCGACGCCGCGAAGGAAGGCGGGTTCATGGGCTTCGGCGCTGAACAGGTCAGCGCCGGCGAGCAGGCGATGCTGGATCAGCTCCGAGGCGCTCTCGGCCAAGGCTGAGCGTCGGCTTGATCTGCCGGCTGATCGCTTTCATCTGGACGGGATCCGCTGCCAAGCGATCGGCGGACCTCCGAGCACCCACGAATGCGTCGAGCGTTCGCTCCAAGGCGGGCAGCATGGCGTTGACGTGCCGGGCACGGATGATGAGATCCCACAGCGGCTCGAACTTCCTCCAACCACCGGCGTAGGCGAGGTGACGCGCCCGCCCCTTGAGCGTGTCCTGCCCCGCGGCGCCCTTCCATATCGCTGACCACGTGTAGAAATCGCGGTATGCGCGCCAGTAGCCGGCTTCGAGCTGCTCCGGAGTCATCCGCTTCGGCTTGAAGACCACGTGGCGCGTGTCGTAGAGGTCCCAGTCGTCGGTGACGATACGGTCGTCGTCAGCGATCCGACGGTGCAGGGCCGTGCCGGGATACGGCGTCATGATGTGGTACGTCGAGGTCTCCAGGCTGCGCGAGATGCCCCATTCGACCGTCCGTTCGAACACGTCGGGTCCGTCATCGTCGAGGCCGAACACGAAGCTGCCGTTCACCATCACGCCGAGGTCGTGGCATCGCCGGATCGCTTCGTCGTAATCGCGGCCGAGGTTCTGGCGCTTGTCGTGCCGGCGCAGGTTCTCGGGGTTGAGGGTCTCGAACCCGACGAACACGCTGCGCATGCCCGCGGCGGCCGCCCGCTCGATCAGGTCACCGCGGAGGATCGCGTTCACGGTGCTTGCCCCCTGGAAGAGGCGTCCCATCCCGCGCATGCCGTCGAACAGTGCTCGGGCGAAGCGTTCGTTGCCGAGCAGATGGTCATCGAGGAAGTACAGGTGCCTGCCGGGGAGGCGGTCGATCTCCGCGAGCGCCTCGTCGACCGTCTGCGTGTAGAAGGAGCGGCCTCCCTCGTAGAAGGCGTCCTTGTAGCAGAAGTCGCAGTGGTGTGGGCAGCCACGTGAGACGACGATCGAGTTGGGGCACAGGTAGCGTCGACGTTCGATCAGGTCGCGACGCACGGGTGGGATCCCGACGAGGGTCCGCATGCTCGCGGGGGCCTCGTACCGAGGCCTGGGGCGTCCGGCGCGGAAGTCAACCAGGAACTCCTGCCAGGCACCTTCACCGGGACCGATGAAGACCGTGTCGGCATGCGAAGCCGCCTCATCGGGGAGCGACGTGGGATGCAGTCCGCCGACGCATACGTGTGTCCCGCGTGCGCGGTACAGGTCCGCGATCTCCCACGCGCGTCGCGCCGAGGTGATGTAGACGCTCATCACCAACAGGTCTGGCGCGTCGTCGAGCTCGAGCGGCGCTTGGACGTGTTCGTCGAGGAGTTCGACCTCGTCATCCGGATCGAGGTAACTGGCGAGGCTCGCGAGCCCGAGCGGTGGGAACAACGCGTACTTGATCGGGCGGTAGCCAGGCGAGTTGGCCTCGATCAGCGACGGGAGGATCATCTTCACGCGCAGTGGACGCCGTGCGTGCGTGGCCGGCACTGTCCCCTCCCTCTCGATCGGTGCGATCGCAGCATCGGTCGGTGCCCTTGGCGGCACAAGGCTCGCAACCGGACCGTCACGCAGGTGTCACAGAGGGACAACACACCCGGACGTAACCGGATCGATACACGGCGGTCCTCGCCTCGGCCCTCCTCTCCCCGTACAAACGTCCCGTTCGAGGAGGAAGGAGGCACCGTGCCGACGATCGACACCGGCGACACCGCCTGGGTGCTCGCCTCTGCAGCTCTGGTGATGTTCATGACGCCCGGCCTCGCGTTGTTCTACGGGGGGCTGGTGCGGTCGAAGAACGTGCTCGGCACCGTGATGGAGTCGTTCATCGCGCTCGGCGTCGTCGCCGTCGTGTGGTTCGTGGCCGGGTACGGGATCGCGTTCGGCCGTGATGTCGGGCTGGTGATCGGCATACCCGCCGGGCTGGGCGGCGCCGGCGCAGACCCGGTCGCGTTCGCACCGACGATCCCGGGTTCGGCGTTCGCCGCCTTCCAGATGATGTTCGCCGTCATCACCCCGGCGCTGATCGCCGGGGCGTTCGCGGAGCGTATGCGGTTCGGCGCCTACGTGATGTTCATCGCGCTCTGGTCGCTGCTGGTGTACTCGCCGATCGCGCACTGGGTATGGGGCGGCGGCTTCCTGGGCGCGAACGGGATCGGTGCCCTGGACTTCGCGGGCGGGACGGTCGTCCACATCAGCGCCGGCGCGGCGGCGCTCGCGGCGGTGCTGTTCATCGGCAGGCGCACGGGCTACCCGCGTCGGGCATCCATCCCGCACAACGTGCCGCTCGTCCTGCTCGGCGCGGGGATCCTGTGGTTCGGGTGGTTCGGGTTCAACGCCGGCAGCGCGCTCGGGGCGAACGCCCTGGCGGCGTCGGCGTTCGTGACCACGCATCTCGGCGCCGCGGGTGCCCTGATCGGCTGGCTGACCGCGGAGCGCATCCGCCACGGGAAAGCCACGACGGTCGGCGCCGCCACCGGGGCGGTCGCCGGGCTCGTCGCCATCACGCCCGCCGCGGGATTCGTCGAGCCGCTGCCGGCGCTCCTCATCGGGATGGCTGCCGGCGTGGTCTGCTTCTTCGCGGTCGGGTTGAAGGGTCGGCTGGGGTACGACGACTCCCTCGATGTGGTCGGCGTGCACCTCGTCGGGGGAGTGACGGGTGCATTGCTGACCGGCGTGTTCGCCACGCTCGCGGTCAACCCCGCTGGGGCCGACGGCAGCCTGGCCCAGGTCGGGCGACAGGCGATCGCGGTGGGCGTCACGTTCGGGTTCTCGTTCGTCGCCACGCTCGCGATCCTCAAAGTCGTCGATCTCGTGATGCGCATCAGGGTCACGCCCGAGGAGGAAGAGGAGGGGCTGGACGTCTCGGAGCACGGCGAGGTCGCGTACACGTTCCGCGAACGGTCGCCGCGCCGAGGCCGGATCCCGGCTGAGATGACGGAGGCGGAGCTCCAGGTGCTCCGCGAGGAGTTGGTGCTCGAGGCGGCAGCGCGGGTCATGGCGGAGGTCCGCGCCGGAGATCTGATCGAGGCAGAAGCGAAGCCTGTTCGAAGGGTCTACCGCCAGGCCTAAGCTCGCACCGTGACCGGCGTCGTCCAGATCACGACAGGGCGTCGAACTCGGCGTCGGTGAGCTCGATCTCGAGCGCCGCCAGGTTCTCCTTCAGGTGCTCGATCGACAGCGTGCCCGGGATCGGCAGCGTCGCCGGCGACCGCCGCAGGAGCCATGCCAGGCGGATCTGCGCGGCCGTGGCTCCGTGGTGCTCGGCGATCTCGTCGACCGCGTGACCGCCGCCCCCTTTGAGCGGGAAGTAGGGAACGAACACGATGCCCTCGAGGGCGCAGTGGTCGACGACGTCGTCCCATCCGCGTTCGGAGAGGTTGTAATGGTTCTGCACCGCTGTGATCGTCACGATCTCGCGGGCCTGCTCGATCTGGTCGACCCCGACCTGCGAGAGACCGACATGGCGGATCTTGCCCGCGTCGTGGTACGCCGCGATCGTCCCGACGCTGTCCTGGAGCATCGTGTCCTCGTGCACGCGATGCAGGTAGTACAGGTCGATCTCATCCGTCTTCAGGCGACGCAGGCTCTCGTCGATCTGCGTCCGCAGGACCTCGGGACGGCCGGTGCCGGGCGCGTACCCGCCCTTGGTCGCCACGATGCAGCTCTCCGGGATGGGCGACAGGGCTTCGCCGATCGTCTGCTCGCTCTGGCCGCCGGTGTAGGTGTAGGCGGTGTCGATCATGCCGACGCCCAGCTCGACCGCCTCCCGGATGAACGCGACGTTCTCGGGGGTGTTCGTGAGCCGGTTCGTCCCGAGCCCGATCCGGGCAACATCCGTGTCACCGATCCTCAGCGTCGTGTTGTTCATCGCTCTCCGTCGTCCATGACATCAGATCCGAGTTCGGGTTGCCCACGAGGGTAGCGGGGTCGGAACCGACATCAGAACTGGGTTCAGGAGGGCGACGCCTGCGGTCAGTCGGGGAGCAGCGGCACCCGGAGACCCTCCGGGCGGCCGAGGAGCACGGCGCGCGTGACGCCGGACGAGCCGAACCGGTCGTGCAGGCCGTCGAGCGTCGCGTCGATCGCCGACGAGGCGACCCCGTGGAACGGCAGCGCCAGCTGGACCGCGTCGTCGGCGAAGAGGTTGGTGAAGGAGAGCCCGATCAGGGTGATCCCGCGCTGCTCGATGAGCGGCATGGCATCGTCCAGCAGGATCCTCGCCGCATCGAGCAGCATCGCCGTCTCCGCCGTCGCCTGGGGGAGGGTGTGGGAGCGCGTCGCTCGCGCGAAGTCGTCGAACCGCAGCCGCAGGGTCACCGTCCGGCAGACGCGACGCGCGCCGCGGAGTCGCCGGGACAGCCGGTCGACCAGTGCGAGCAGATCGGTCTCGAGCGCGCCGGGCGAGCGCGCCCGTCGTCCGAGCGCTCGCTGCGTCCCGATCGAACGGCGGCGACGGCCGACCACCACCGGGCGGGGGTCGCGGTTGTGCGCGAGCGCGTGGAGATGGCGTCCGACGGCGCGCCCGAGGATCCCCTCCAGGGCCGCCTCGTCGAGCTGCCCGACATCCGCGACCGTGACGATCGAGCGCTCGCGCAGCTTCCGTCCTGTGACCGGCCCGACGCCCCACAACCGCTCCACCGGGAGCGCGTGGAGGAACGTGAGCTCGCCGTCGACCGGCACGACCAGCAGGCCGTCGGGCTTCGCGACGCCGCTCGCGACCTTCGCCAAGAACTTCGTTCGGGCTACACCGACCGTCACGGGGATCTCGACGCGCTCGCGCACGTCGTGCCGCAGACGCTCCGCGATCTGCGACGGCGTGCCGGCGATCCGGCGCAGACCGCCGACGTCCAGGAACGCCTCGTCGATCGAGAGCCCCTCCACCAGTGGCGTCGTGTCGCGGAAGACCTCGAACATCGCCGTGCTGGCCGCCGAGTACGCCTCCATCCGAGGCCGCACCACGATCGCCTCCGGGCAGAGGCGACGCGCCTGCCGCTCGCCCATCGGCGTGCGCACCCCGTAGGCCTTCGCCTCGTAGCTGGCTGCGAGCACCACGCCGCCACCCACGATCACCGGCCGGCCGCGGAGCGCCGGGTCGTCCCGCTGCTCCACCGACGCGTAGAACGAGTCGGCGTCCGCGTGCAGGATCGTGCCCTCCTCGGCCATCGGCCGATGGTGACACCGGCCACCGACACCGGATCGGCGACATCAGATCTGAGTTCGGGCGGACGCTGAGGGTGCCGCCTTCGAAGCCGGCACCAGAACTGAGTTCAGGGAAGGCTGGGCCCTACGCGTCCTTCCGTGGCCGCGCGAAGTACCGCAGTGCCGTGGCCGTCTTCGTCTGCTGTTTGCTCGAGAGATCGATCCCGATCGACCCGAGATGCGCGCTCGCCTCCGCGGCGACCTGGACCGCTTCTCCAGGGCGGCACTTCGTCGAGAGCTCGAGGATCCGCGATCCGTCCGGGTACTGCCAGAGCTCGACGGCGAGCTTGCGCCCGAATCCCACCGGCGTGAGCTTCAGCTTGAGGACGGGGATCGGCCCCAGGACGACGAGGTCGTCCAAGCCGATCCCGTCGGGGGCATGCTCCGAGTAGAACGCGCGTTGGATCTTCGAGTACAGGTTGCGGATGGGTCGCTTGCCGGCCGTCGCCTCTCTCACGGCGTCGTTCGTCGTCCGGCCCTTGAGGGATGCTGAACATACGAACCCTCCCGGCATCGCGTCGACCTCGACGCCGAACGACGGATCCTTCCGCAGCTTCTTCGGGAGATCGTCCGGGACGACCGGGCGCAACTTCACCACCGTGTCGGCCGCCGCGTCCTGGATCCGTCGCGCGCGCACGACCACGCCGGCCGCGTTCAACGCGAGGTCCGGCGTATCGAAGAAGAAGATCTGACGCATCCGTGCATCGAGCGGATCGATCTGGAGCGCGCGGAGCGACTGGTAGTGATCGCTCTCCGGAACGGTCAGCTTGAGTTCGGCACTGTCCGCGCCGCGCAGCAGTCCGAGAACCTCGTCGAGCTGTTCCGTCGTGAGTCGTGGAGGCGTCTTCATTGGCTCGGACGGTAGCATCCGCGCGTGGCGACGATCATCCCTCGCTGGGAGTGGCGAACGTTCGGGTCAAGTTTCGGAGCGGCCGACGTTGCCGTCTCAGAGCTCGCCTCGGGCAGTGATCCCGTCGTGAGCGAGGAGCTCTACCTGCTCTCGACCGATGACGCGAACGTCAAGATCCGTGACGGCCTGATGGACATCAAGGTCCTGCGCGAGGTCGACGGAGCCGGCCTGGAACGGTGGGAGCCGGTGATGAAGCAAGGGTTCCCGCTGTCCGCCGAGGACGCGGTCCGGGTGCTCGAGGCGCTCGGCATCCCAGCGTCCCCTCAGATGCGACCGGCGTACGAGCTCGACGGGTTCCTCGAACAGCTCGTCCGGCCGAGCGGCGCCGTCCGGGAAGCGAAGATCGAGAAGCGGCGAACCCGGTTCCAGGTGAACGGTTGCATGGCCGAGCTCACGGAGGTGATCGCGGGCGGCCGATCCACGCGCTCCGTCGCCGTCGAGTCCGAGGATGCGTCCGCGGTCGTCGAGGCGGTCGGGGGTCTCGGCCTCGACGGGTACGTGAACACGAGCTACCCACGCGGGCTCAGAGCGCTCCTGGATGATGTCCCTCCTCGGTACGCGGTGATCGACATGGGAACGAACTCGGTGAAGTTCCACGTGGGAGAGCGCGGCTCCGACGGGTCGTGGGGGACGGTCGTCGACCGCTCGGAGATGACGCGGCTGGGCGAGAACCTCCACGAGACCGGTGAGATCTCCGAAACGGCGATCGCGAGGACGGCGGACGCGATCGCCGGCATGGTCGACGAAGCTCGTCGGCTGGGCGTGCGGGCGATCGCCGCGGTCGGAACGGCTGGGATGCGGATCGCTCGGAACAGCGACGACGTCATCGGGACGATCCACGAGCGGACCGGGATCACGATCGAGGTGATCCCGGGCGACGAGGAAGGGAGGCTCGCCTACATCGCCGTCCAGACGGGTCTGGGGGAGCAGCACGGCCGCCTCGTGGTCTTCGATACGGGCGGCGGGAGCTCGCAGTTCACCTTCGGCGAGGGTTCGCAGGTGCTCGAGCGGTTCAGCGTCGACGTGGGCGCCGTGCGGTACACCGAGCGCTTCGGGCTCGATCACGAGATCTCGGCCGACGTGTTGCGCGAGGCCCTCGCGGCGATCTCGGAGGATCTCTCCCGGCTGGACGACCATCCGCCAGCGGACGTGCTCGTGGGGATGGGCGGCGCCGTGACGAACATGACCGCGGTGATGCTCGAGCTCGCGACGTACGACGCCAGCCGGGTCCAGGGTGCGACCCTGGACCGGGCCGAGGTCGACCGGCAGATCGAGCTCTACCGATCGCGCGACGCGGATGCGCGTCGCGCGATCGTCGGCCTCCAGCCGAAGCGTGCCGAGGTGATCCTCGCGGGCGCGTGCATCGTTCGCACGGTGATGGAGAAGCTGGGGATGACCCGGCTGACCGTCAGCGACCGGGGCGTTCGCCACGGGCTCCTTGTCGATCGGTTCGGCGCGTAAGGACGAGCTTGGCGGCACAAGGGTCAACGGCGGGAGGCACTGTGGGCTACTCGGCGAGAGCTCGAGTCCGCCGAGAGATGTAGGAGGGCGGGCCGGGCGGGCGACCGGAGAGGGAAGTATTCGCCCGTCGTTCGCGTCCCCCCGTGACGCTAGGCCCGCCCTCTCTCAGGCTACGGAGCGGCTTGAGAGGTGCCATCGGCGACTGGTGTCACGCTCATCGCGGTAGCCCTTACGGCTGACGTGACTCCCATCCTGCTCGGCAAGATGATGCCCGCGCTTCCCCCGGGAGGTGCCTGAACCTTCCCGTTTCCCCGCGAAGATGGCCCACTCTCCGGGCCTCTTCGCGCCAGGCGGCACGTCTCTGTCCTGACCGAGGACCGTCGGCCGCTCCACACCTGCGACAACGTACGATGCGGGGATGGCGGCGGTCGTCCTGTCCGATGCGGCTCGTCAGCTCCTCGAGAGCGACGCGGTCGCGCATGTGGTCACGATCGACGAGGACGGGAGGCCACACGTCACCGCCGCCTGGGTCGGTCTCGACAGAGACGAGATCGTCATCGCGACGCTGCCGGATCAGCGCAAGCTCAAGAACCTGCGCCGCGACCCGCGGATCGCGCTGTCGGTGGAGTCCACCACTCGGAACGACTGGGGCTTGCTCGAGTACCTCGTGGTGTACGGCCGGGCTCGAGTCACGGAGGGCGGTGCCCCGGAGCTCCTGCAGCGACTCGCGCACACGTACCTCGGCCCCGACGTCGTGTTCCCCAACATGCCCGATCCGCCGCAGGGGTTCGTCACGAGGATCACCCCCGAACGTCTCGGCGGCGTCGGACCGTGGAACCCGCCGACCCAGTGAGCTGGGGGTCGTAGCCGGCCGAGCGGATCGGTTCACTGGCTATGCGTCA
>Ga0307302_10000729_pt1 | contig 14474 bp, 9 predicted proteins | sample ER_DNA_183_FD_194490 | JGI IMG/M metagenome (GOLD analysis project Ga0307302, IMG submission 194490) | Bulk soil microbial communities from the East River watershed near Crested Butte, Colorado, United States - ER_DNA_183 | ecosystem: Environmental > Terrestrial > Soil > Floodplain | place: USA...
GGGCGGCTGGCACGGCTTGATGGCGGTGGGGCTCCTTGTGCTGGGGTCTGGGGTGGCGTGCATGGTGCCCTGTCGGCTGACGCGGGCGCCGGAGCGGCCTACCTTGTTCCCGGCGACACCGACGTCGCCGAGGTGGAAGAGGAGGGAGCCGCCAGATGACCGGGACCAGCGAGGCCGCTCCGCCGGCCAAGCCGTTCGCCTCCACCGCCGACCTGGCCGACCAGGAGTGCGTCCTCGAGGAGCTGGCCGACGGCGTGTACGCCTACACCGCCCAGGGCGACCCCAACGTGGGCGCGATCGTGGGGCGCGACGCCGTCCTGGCGGTCGACGCCAGGGCCACACCGGTGATGGCGCGCCAGTGGCTGGACGAGCTCCGCCGGGTGACCGACAAGCCGGTGCGCTACCTGCTCCTCACCCACTACCACGCCGTCCGCACCCTGGGCGCCTCGGCGTTCGGGGCGGACTGGGTGATCGCCCACGCCGGCACCAAGGCCCTGGTGGCCGAGCGCGGCGCCCAGGACTTCGAGAGCGAGGCGCGCCGCTTCCCCCGGCTGTTCCGCGACATCGACTCCATCCCCGGGCTCACCTGGCCGACCGTGACCTTCACCGACGAGATGGCCGTCGACCTCGGCGGGCGCGTGGTCGAGCTGCGCTTCCTCGGCCTCGGGCACACCTCCGGCGACGTGGTCGCCTGGCTGCCGGACGAGCGGGTGCTGTTCGCGGGCGACCTGGTCGAGGCGCAGGCCGCCCCCTACATGGGCGACGCCTACGTGGGCGAGTGGGCGGGTCCGACCCTCGCCAGGGTGGCCGCCCTCGACGCCGACGCCCTGGTCGGCGGCCGCGGCGCGACCGTCAGGGGCACGGCCGTCGCCGAGGCGATCGGCCAGACCCGGGACTTCCTCGCCACCGTCCACCGCATCACCGCCGAGGTGGTCCGCCGCGAGGGCGGCGTCAAGGAGGCCTTCGACCTCGCCTACCAGGCGCTGGCGCCGCGCTACGGCGGCTGGCCGATCTTCGAGCACTGCATGCCCTTCAACGTCCAGCGCGCCTACGACGAGTGCGCCGGCGTCCACCCCCGCATCTGGACCGCCGAACGCGACCAGGCCGTCTGGAACGAGCTGCAAGGGGGGTCCGGGGGCTCAAGGAGCGGAGCGGTAGCCCCCGGAGGACAAGGGGGGTCCGGGGGCTCAAAGAGCGGAGCGGTAGCCCCCGGAGTGACAGGGGACTGAAGGTGGCCGAGGCCGGTGGGCCGGTCTTGGTGGTGGGGTGCGGGCCGGTCGGGATGACCGCCGCGCTCTGCCTGGCCCGCCTTGGCGTGCCCAGCGTCGTCCTCGAGGCCGCCGAGGGCCTCTCGGGGGAGGGGTCCAAGTCGATCTGCGTCCAGCGGGACGTGCTGGAGATCTTCGAGCGGGTGGGGCTCGGCCGCGCCATGGCCGACCGGGGCGTCTCCTGGACGCTCGGCCGCACCTATTTCCGCGGCACCGAGCTGTTCCAGATCCGCTTCCCCGAGGCGAGCCAGGCCGCCTTCCCGCCCTTCATCAACCTCGGCCAGGTCGAGGTCGAGGCGTTCCTGCTCGGCGCGGTGCGGGCCAGCGAGCTGGTCGAGGTGCGCTGGGGCCACCGGGTCGACGGCATCGAGCAGGACCAGCACGGCGTCACCCTGACCGTGACCGGCCCGCGCGGCACCGAGCGGGTCTCCGGGCCGTACGCCGTGGCCTGCGACGGGCCGCGCTCGACCGTCCGCAAGGTCCTCGGCGTGGAGTTCCCCGGGCACTCCTTCCCCGACCGCTTCCTGATCGCCGACGTCCGCGCCAAGCTGCCCTTCCCGAGCGAGCGGCGCTTCTTCTTCGACCCGCCCTTCAACCCCGGCCGCCAGGTGCTGGTCCACCCCCAGCCCGACGACGTCTGGCGCATCGACTGGCAGATCCCCGGCGAGGTCGACCTCGCCGACGAGCAGGCCTCCGGACGGCTCGAACAGCGCATCCGCGCGATCGTCGGCGACGCTCCGTACGAGCTGGTCTGGGCTTCGGTGTACCGCTTCCACCAGCGCGCGGCCGAGCGCTTCGCGGCCGGCCGGGTGTTCCTCGCCGGCGACGCCGCCCACCTCATGAGCCCGTTCGGCGCCCGCGGGCTGAACTCCGGCGTGGCCGACGCCGAGAACCTCGCCTGGAAGCTCGCCCTGGTCCTGGCCGGCCGCGCCCCGGCGGCGCTGCTGGCCACCTACGACAGCGAGCGCCGCGCCGCCGCGCTGCACAACCTGGCGGTGACCGACGCCACCATGCGGTTCATGGTGCCGTCCAACCGCCTGCTGCGCCTCTCCCGCAACGCCATCCTCCGCGGCAGCCTGCGCTCGGCGGCGCTGCGCAGGCGGGTGAACTCCGGCAAGCTCTCCGAGCCCCACACCTACACCGCCTCCCCGGTGATCGAGCCCGATCCCGAGCCGGGTGCTCGCGGCCCGCACCTTGGCGCGGTCGCCCCGGACGCGCCCTGCGGCCCGGCCCGACTAGCCGGGCGTGGCCGCCAGGCCACCCGGCTGCGCGAGCTGCTGGACGGTGGCTTCCTCGGCCTGTACCTGCCCGCCGGCCCGAGCGACGCGCGCGAGCAGGCCGGGCGGGTCGCCGCCGCGCCGCCACCGCGCCCGCCGGCCCGGCTCTACCTGGTCTGCCCCGCCGGCCAGGACCTGCCACCGCTGCCGCCCGGCGTGACCGCCCTGGCCGACACCGGGGGCGCGCTGACCAGGACGTACGGCGACGCGCCTGGAACCCTCTGGGTCATCCGGCCCGACGGCCACCTGGCCGCCCGCGCGCGCGGCGCCGCCGCCTTCGCCGAGCTGGTCGACCGAGCCGCCGGGTGGCACCTGCCCGTCGCCCCGGTCGCTCAGCGCTGAAGGTTCTCGAACACGCCCGCGGCGCCCATGCCGCCGCCAACGCACATGGTGACCATGCCGTAGCGCGACCCGCGCCGCGCCATCTCCGCCATGAGCTGCACGGTCAGCTTCGCGCCGGTGGCGCCCATGGGGTGGCCGAGCGCGATCGCGCCGCCGTTGACGTTCACCTTCTCGGGGTCGAGCCCGAGTTCGCGGATCACCGCCAGGCTCTGCGACGCGAATGCCTCGTTCAGCTCGACCAGGTCGATGTCGTCGAGGTCGAGGCCGGTGAGCTTCAGCACCTTCGGGACGGCCACCAGCGGCCCGATGCCCATCACGTCGGGACCGACTCCGGCGACCGCGAAGCCGGCGAAGCGGGCCAGCGGGGTGAGGCCGAGCCGCTCGGCCCGCTCCCGCTCCATCACCACCACCGCCGCCGCGCCGTCGCTGCGCTGGGAGGAGTTGCCCGCGGTGACCGTGCCGCCCCGCTTGAACGCCGGCTTGAGCTTGGCGAGCGCCTCCGCCGAGGTGTCCCGCCTCGGACCCTCGTCGCGGGTGAAGCGCTGCTCGGCGTGACGCGGCTGGCCGGCGTCGTCGATCCAGTCCACGGCGACGTCGAGCGGGACGATCTCCTGGTCGAAGCGGCCGGAGTCGACCGCCTCGGCCGCGCGCCGGTGCGAGCGGAGGGCGAACCCGTCCTGCTCGGGCCGGGAGACCTTCCAGCGCTCGGCCACCTCCTCCGCGGTCAGCCCCATGGCCATGTAGTACTCGGGCTTGGTGCGGACGATCTCCGGGTTGGGGGAGAAGTTGGCCGAGGTCACCGGGGTTGACGACATGTGCTCGGTGCCGCCGGCCACGATCGTGGCGGCGAATCCGCTCATGATCCGCTCGGCCGCGCTGGCGATCGTCTGCAGGCCGGACGAGCAGAAGCGGTTCACCGTCTGGGCGGGCACGTCCTCGGAGAGGCCCGCGCGCTGGGCCGCCAGCCTGGCCACGTTCATGCCCTGGGTCCCCTCGGGGATGGCGCAGCCGAGGATCACGTCCTCCACCTCGGCCGGGTCGAGCCCGGAGGCACGCCGCAGCGCCTCGGCGATGGCGGCGCCGGCCATGTCGTCAGGCCGTGACGTCCGCAGCGCCCCCCTCGGCGCCCTGCCGACCGCGGTCCGCGCCCCGGCGACCAGCACTGCTTCCTTCATGGCCCCTCTCCCTCATTGAAACGCTCGGTGGCCTCCGCCGCTCAATGCGCTGGCTTCCCTCGTCGCTCCTCAGTCCAGCCAGTGCGCGGCTCCCGGCCACCTCGCTAGTTCCGGAGCGGCTTGCGGGTGGTCAGCATCGCCTGGATCCGCTCCATGGTCTTCTCCGTGCGGAGCAGCTCGACGAACGCCTCCCGTTCCAGCTCGAGCACGTGCTCCTCGCTGACCCACTGGGGCGCTGACAGCTCGCCGCCGCAGAGCACCCGGGCCAGCCGGGTGGCGACCACGCCGTCGTGCTCGCTCGCGTTGCCACCCCATTGCTGGGTGCGGACGCCCAGCTCGAGCGCTGCCAGGGTCGGGAGGCCGGCCGCGAACACCGACGCCTCCCTCGGGGGCGGCTTGTAGCCGGGCGCCAGCTCCAGCACCTCCCACTTGGCCTCGGCGAGCAGGTGGTCGGGGTTCAGCACGATGCGGTCGCCCTCGGCCAGGTAGCCGAGCTCGCGGGCTTCCACCGCGCTGGTGGCGACCTTGGCGAGCGCGATCGTCTCGAACACCCGCTGCACGAACGGCAGCGGCGGCGCCTCCGGCACCCGCATGGCCGGGGAGACCAGGCGGCGGACCAGCTCCTTGCAGCCGCCGCCTGCCGGGATCAGGCCGACGGCCGTCTCGACCAGCCCGACGTAGCTCTCGAGCGAGGCCACGATCCGGTCGGCATGCAGGCAGATCTCCGCCCCGGCGCCGAGGGTCTGCCCGTGGGGCACCGCCACCACCGGCCGCGGGGCGAAGCGGAAGCCGGCGAGCAGCTCCTGGAGCGAGCGCGCCGCCTCCTTGACCTGGTCGTAGGCGCCCTGGTAGGCGGCCATGCCGACCTCGCCGAGGTTGGCCCCGACGCAGAAGTTGGCCGCCTGGTTGGCGACCACCAGGCCCTGCCAGTCGCCCTGCTCCAGCTCGGCGAGGGCCTCGTAGCCGAGCTGGATGACGCCGGCGTCGACGGCGCTGGCTGGCGAGTGGATCTCGAAGCAGAGCACGCCGTCGCCGAGGTCGACCAGGCTGGCCGAGTCGTTGCCGCGGAGCCGGCCGCCGCCGGCCTTGAGGGCGGCAAGGTCGACCGCGTCGGGATCGGTCCGGACGGGCTCGTAGGCCCGGCTCACCGGGCTGTAGACGCTCCCGTCGCGGTAGAAGGACTCGTTGCCGGCGTCGAGGAACTCGTGCACCCAGGCGGCCACCTCGAGGCCGAGCGCGTCCATGCGCTCGACGCCGTCCCGCACCCCGATCATGTCCCAGGTGCGGAACGGGCCCGCCGCCTGGCCGAAACCCCACTCCATGGCGCGGTCGACCTCGACCAGGGAGTCGGCGATCTCAGGCACCCGGCGGGCGGCGTAGGCGAGCGTGGGCAGCATGGTGTCGCGCACGTAGCGGGCGCCGCGGTCGTCGTCGGCCCGGTCGAGCAGGAAGCGCAGCCGCTCGCCGAGGTCGCGGCGCTCCCGCGCGGCGGCGACGATCGGGAGGTCGGGATCCCTGGCCGACCGGTACTCCAGGGTGTAGAGGTCGACGACGTCGAAGACGGTGCGGCCGTCGCGCCGGTCGCGCCGGTAGAAGCCGGCGCCGCTCTTGATGCCGAGCTGGCCGGCCTCGATCATGCGCCGCACCGGCGCGGGGGCCGACAGCTCCTCGCGGCTCTCGTCGTCGGGTGCCAGGTGGTACAGGTTGTCGGCGACGCCCACCATGACGTCGATGCCGACCTGGTCGAAGAGGCGGAAGCTGGCGGTCTTCGGCCGGCCGACCAGCGGGCCGGTGAGCGCGTCGACCTCCTCGATGGTGTAGTCGTTGGCCAGGGCGTAGCGGAGGCCCTGCATGCCGGCGAAGCTGCCGATGCGGTTGGCGATGAAGTTGGGCGTGTCCTTGGCGATCACCGCGCCCTTGCCGAGGACCCGCTCGACCAGCTGGCGCACCGCCTCGGCGACCTCCTCGTCGGTGTCGGCGGTGGGGATCAGCTCGACCAGCTTGAGGTAGCGGGGCGGGTTGAAGAAGTGGGCGCCGAGGAAGCGGCGGCGGAAGTCGGGGGAGCGGCCCTCGGCGATCTGGGCCAGCGGGATGCCCGAGGTGTTGGAGGTGACCACCGCGTCGGGCTTGGCCGCTTTCTCGACCCGTGCCATCAGCTCCTGTTTCGGTTCGAGGCGCTCGACGATCGCCTCGACCACCCAGTCGGCCTGGGCCACGCGGTCGAAATCGTCCTCGAAATTACCGAGGGTAATTCTGGCGGCAAGGCTGGGGCTGGCGAGCGCGGCCGGGCGGGCCGCCTTCATGCGCTCGAAGCCGGCACGCACGATCCGGTCCCGCACCGCCCGGTCCGCCGCCGAGAGGCCCTTGGCCGACTCCTCCGGCGTGGCCTCGGTCGGTGCCAGATCGAGCAGGTCGACGGCGAGACCGGCATTGGCGGCGTGGGCGGCGATCGCGGCGCCCATGGTGCCGGCGCCGAGCACCACCACCCGGCGGATGTCGTCTGCCATGGGTGAACCTCCAGGAAACGTGACCGGGCTAGACGATACCGGTTCCACGCGTTCAGGTGCCGACGCTGACGTCGGCGTCGGCGAACCGGTTCAGCCAGGGCGCGCTCCGGAAGGGATAAAGAGACCGGCCCACGCGCTCGGGCGCGTGGGCCGGTCAACCGGAGGAGGGCGATCGGAGCGGCGGCGCCGCCGGTCCCGGCGCCACCGCTCCGCTCAGGCCGGTCGTCCCCGTCGGCTCAGCTCACCACCACCGTCCCGCGCATGGCGGGGTGGATGGCGCAGTGGTAGGGGAAGTTCCCCGGCTTCACGAAGGCGAAGTTGAACACCGCCCCGGTGGGCAGGTTCTTGCCGAAGGTGAGGCCGTCGGCCGTCACCGTGTGCGCCACCTGGTCCTCGTTGTTCCAGGAGACCTTCTGGCCGACACGGATGTTGATCGAGCCGGGCAGGTAGGCCAACTGGCGGATGTCGACCTGGGTGAACCCGGCCGCCGGCTGCTGCGGCGCCGGCTGCTGGGGCGCCGGCTGCTGGGGCGCCGGCTGCTGGCCTGGCTGGGCAGGAGTCCCGTAGTACCCGCCCGGCGCGGTCGTCGGCGGTTCCGTCTCGGTCGGGGCGCCGCCGCCCCCGACCGCGGCACAGCCGGTCACGAGCATGCCGAGCGCCGTGAGCAGGGAAAGAACCACAAGCATGCGGCGCACTCTACTGGCCACCTCCTGGTCGGGCAGTTCGCCAAGTAGAACCCCGACCGCACCGCTTCGATGCCCGTTGGCGCATGCCGGGCGCGCGCCATCTGCCGTGGTCGGTGCGCATCCGCCCTGATCTGCGCGGCTGCGGGCCCAGATGGGCGCAGGCCGTATGATCTCCACCATGATGGCCGGTTTCTCGCGGCTGACCGCGCAGCAGATCAACGACCAGACATTCGCCCGGGCGCTGCGCGGCTACGCCATGCACGAGGTCGATGGATTCCTGGACCGGGCTGCCGAGGAGATCGCCCGCTGGCACGAAGCCCTCAACCGTGGCCGCCGCCCGAACGCGCGCCTGCTGACCCCGAGAGAGGTCAGCGAGGTGGTCTTCAACAAGGAGGTGCGCGGCTACGACATGGCCGAGGTGGACGACTTCCTCGACGAGCTGGCGGCCGAGCTGGCCCGCCTCTACGGCGAGGTGACCAGGCGGGTGACCCCGGCCGGCCGCCGGCTGACCGCCGACGACATCGTCCGCAAGGAGTTCAACGGGGGCATGCGGGGCTACGACCGCCGCGAGGTCGACCGCTTCCTCGACCAGGTCGCCCGCGAGGTGCTGCGCTGGCAGGACGCGCTCGCCCAGGGCTACCGCCCGTCGATGCGGCTGGTCACGCCGCAGGACATCAACGAGAAGGTGTTCACCAAGGCGGTGCGCGGCTACGCCATGATCGAGGTCGACGCCTTCCTGGACGAGCTCACCGACGAGCTCGCCTACCTGCAGGACCAGGACCCGCAGGCAAGTTACTACCGGTGAACGCGGTGGTAAGGTCCCGGTCGTGGCGAGCGCAGCGACCTTCGGAGCGTGGATGGACCTGCGGCCCGGCCAGGGCCGCCAGCCCGACGCGACCTTCTACGCCGAGCGCCTGGAAGAGGCGGAGCTGATCGAGCAGCTCGGCCTCGGCGCCGTCTGGGGCAGCGAGCACCACGGCGACACCGACGGGCACCTCTCCCAGCAGCTCCCCTTCCTGGCCGCCGTGGCGGCGCGCACCGGCAGCCTCCGGCTCGGCACGGGCGTGCTGCTGCTGCCCCTGCACCGCCCGCGCGACGTGGCCGAGCAGGCCGGCGTGGTCGACCTGGTGTCCGGCGGCCGGCTCCTGCTCGGCCTCGGCAACGGCTACGTCCAGCACGAGTTCGACGCCTACGGGCTGGACCGGTCGGCCCGTGGCCGCCGCATGGAGGAGGGCGTCGCCTACCTGCGCCGCGCCTTCTCCGAGGGCCTGGCCGCCGACGGCCATGACGGCACCGACCTGCCGGTCGGGCCCCGCCCGGTCCAGCCGGGCGGCCCGCCGCTGCTGCTCGGCGGCATGGCTCCCAAGGCGCTCGAACGGGTGGCGCGGCTCGGCGACGGCTGGTTCTGCCTCGCCCACTACCGCTACCAGAAGGCGGCGGAAGCCTGGCCGGTGTTGCGCGAGGCGCTGGAGAAGGCGGGACGGCCGGTGGAGGGGTTCCCCATCGTGATCGGCGTCCACCTGTGGGTCAGCGACGACCCGGAGCGGGCCTGGGCCGCGCAGCTCGCCCCTGGGCTCGCCTTCCAGCTCGGCCGCTACACGGAGTGGTCGACCGATCGGGGCCAGCCGGCGCCGCCGCCGATCGACCAGCAGCGCCTGAAGCGCTCGGCGGTGCTCTGCGACACGCCCGAGGGCGTCCGCACGGCCCTGGTCGAGCTGCAGGAGCAGCTCCCCTTCACCCACGTGTGCCTGTGGAGCCGCCCGGCCGGGGTCGGCCACGAGGATGCCTGCGCCAACCTGGAGCGGGTGGCCGCCGAGGTCGCCCCGGCCTTCGCCGGTCCCGAGCCGCCCTGGCGCGCCGCCGGCTGAGCGCCTCGGCTGGCCGGGCAGGTGCTGGCGAGGGCGGCGGCGAGCGCATAGGCTTACCCCTTCTCCTCCGCAGACCGGGTCGGCGGGGATCTTGGGGTGAGCTGACAGGGCGGAGCGGGGCGTGGAGCAGCGGGTTCTCGGACCGAGCGGTCTGAAGGTCCCGGTGGTCGGGATGGGGACCTCCGGCACCTTCGACGTCAGAGGCCGGGCCGCGGAGACCACCAGCCGCCGGATCGTCGACGAGGCCCTCCGTGCCGGGGCCAACCTGTTCGACTCCTCCCCGATGTACGGCGAGGCCGAGCGCGTCCTCAGCCTCACCCTCGAAGACCGGCGGGACGAGGCCCTGGTCGCCACCAAGGTCTGGAGCCAGGACGACCGCGAGGCCGAGCGGCAGCTGCGCGCCTCGCTCGCCTACGCCGGTGGCCGCGTCGACGTCTTCCAGGTCCACAACCTGGTCGCCTGGCCGACCCGGCTGGCCACCCTGGAAGGGCTCGTCGAGCAGGGGCTGGTGACCGCGATCGGAGCGACCCACTACGACCCCGACGCCTTCGACGAGCTGGTCACGGTGATGCGCGGCGGCCGCATCAGCGCCATCCAGGTGCCCTACAACCCGCTCGAGCGGGAGATCGAGCGGACCGTGCTCCCGCTCGCCGCCGACCTCGGCCTTGGCGTCATCCTGATGCGGCCGTTCGGCCGCGGCCGGGTCCTGCGCAGCGCCTGGCCGAGCGCGGCCGACCTCGCCCCGCTCGAACCGTTCGGCGTGAAGACCTGGCCGCAGGCCCTGCTCAAGTGGGGTCTCTCCGACCCGCGCTGCACCGTCTCGATCCCGGCCACCTCCAAGCCCGGCCACATGACCGAGAACGCCAAGGCCGGCGATCCTCCCTGGCTCGGCCCTGACGAGCGCGATCTCGTGGCCCGCCTCGCCGCCAGGTTCTGAGGATCCTCCCAGCAACTGTCATGCCGGTTCGGTAACCTTGTTGTTTTGGGTGCCCGCGCTGGCTCGGTTGCGGCGTCGGCGCCGCGGGCCAGCTCAACCCCGGCCTGGCTGTGAAGGAGGCTTCCTTGCCCGGTTACGCGGCCGCTCTGGCCGATCTCGGCGACGCCGAGCTGGCCGGGATGCTGGCACGCCGGCCCGACCTGCTCGGCGAGGGCGGTCCGGCCTCGTTTCCCGAGCTGGCCAGCCGGGCTGGCAGCCCGGCGTCGCTGAGCGCGGCCCTGCGCCAGCTCGACCTCGGCGCCCTCCGCCTGGCCGAGCTGCTGGCCGTGGTCGGCCTGCCGACCACGGTGGAGGCGGCCGCCAGGGCGGCCGGCCCTGGGCTCGAGCCGTGGCGCCTCGACGACGGCCTCGCCGAGCTGGCCGCGCTTGGCATCGCCCTGCCGAGGCCGGACGGCATCGTCGCCGGTCCGCGCGGCCTGGCCGCGCCGTTCGGCAACCCGGGCGGGCTGGGCCCGTCAGTGGCCGAGCTGGCCAGGGTCGGGGTCAGGCGCGACCAGCTCGAGCAGGTGGCCGGCACGCTCGGCCTGGAGCGCCAGGTCAGCAAGCCCCAGCTGGTCGCGTCCGTGGCCACCGCCCTGGCCGACCCGCGGGTGGTCGCCAAGCTGCTCGCCCGCGCCGACGAGGCCGCCAGGCGGCTGCTCGACCAGGCGCTCCGCACGGCCGGACCGCTCACCGTCATGGGCGTCGGCTACGGCCGCTACGCCGGCTACCCCGATGCGGCCCCGGCCGCCTGGCTGGCCGAGCACGGCCTGCTCATGCCGGTCGCCTACAACCAGCTGGTGGTGCCGCGAGAGGCCGTGATGGGCATGCGCGGCGGCCACGTCTTCCCGGACTGGCCCGACGAGCCGGTGCAGCCCCGCCCGACGCCGATGCCCGACGCCGCCGGCAGGGCCGCCGCCTCGGCCCTGCGTGCCGCGGTCGCCGCGGAGGGGCTGGTGGTGCGGCTCGACCGGGATCCGCTCGCGCTCATCCAGGCCGGCACGGTGGCAGTCCGCGACCTGCGGCGCCTCGCCGGCGAGCTCGACCTGGCCGAGGACGAGGCCGCCGTGCTGATCGACCTGCTGGTCGAGGCGGAGGTGCTGGGTGTCGGTGGCCCATGGGACAAACGCTCGCTCGGCCTGCGGCCCGAGGCCGACGGCTGGCTCGCCCGCACCCGGGTGGAGCGCTGGGCCGAGCTGGTGGTCGCCTGGCGCGACCGCGACCTGGCCGTCGACGACCACCTCCTCCGCCGGCACGCTGCCGCCCCGGACGCGGTGGACAAGCCCCGGCCGCTGATCGGCCGCCGCTCCTCGGCCGCTGTCGCCCGCCGCCACGGCCTGGTCGAGCTGCTGGCCGGGCTGCCCGAGCAGACCGCCCTGCCCGCCGAGGTGGTGGCGGAGCTGCTCGCCTGGCGGCTGCCGCTGCTCTGGGACGAGTACCGGGACGACCAGGCCAGGGCGGTGCTCGACGCCGCCGTCATGCTCGGGCTGGCCGCGGTCGAGGGTGGGCGGGCCGCCGCCGGACCGGCGTCCGCCGCCTGGACCGCCGGGGCTGGCTGCGGGGAACTGGCCGCGACCATGGCCGAGCTGCTCCCGGACGGCTCGCACCGGTTCCTGGTGGCCGGCGACCTGACCGTGGTCGCCCCCGGCGGCCTCGCCCCCGACGTGGAGGGCCGCCTGGCCGTGCTGGCCGAGCGGGAGTCGGGCGGCGGCGCGGTCACCTGGCGGGTCACCGACGCCAGCCTGCGCCGGGCGCTCGACCAAGGCCTCACCGGCGACCAGGTGCTCGCGTTCCTGCGCGAGCACTCGGACACGCCCCTCCCCCAGGCCCTGCGGTACCTGGTGGACGAGGCCGCCCGCCGCCACGGCCGGCTCCGGGTCGGCCCGGCGGTGACCTACCTGTACGGCGAGCCCCCGCTGGTCACGCAGACGGTCAGGTCGGCGGCTGGCCGCCGCCTCGGCCTGCGCGAGCTGGCCCCCGGGGTGGCCGTCACCCAGCACTCCCAGCGGGAGCTCCTGGCCGAGCTGCGCAAGGCGGGGGAGGCGCCGGTCGTCGAGGAGCCAGACGGGACCCCGCGCATCCAGGGGCGCCGCGCCGTCCGCCACAGCCCGCGCCCTGCCACCGACCGCCGCGGCAGGCCGCCGGCCAAGGCAACCGCCGACCCGGCCGACGTGGTTGCCCGCCTCCGCGCCGCCAGCGGCCATCCACCCGCGACCCGCCGGACGACCGAGTCCCGGCCGGCCGGTCAGGGCGCGGCGCGCGGCCGGCCCGCGGACGGCGAGGTGCTGGTCACCGCCGACACGACCGCGGGCGATCAGGCGCCGGCGGGGAAGCCGGCCGCCAACGGCCGCCCGGCGGCGGGCACCAGCTCCCCGCCGGCAAGGCCGGGCCGGTCGCGCGGCGCCGGGAAGCCGGCCGCGGCCTCGACCACCGTCACCGCCCCGGCCGAGATCGCCGCGCTGTGCAAGCTCGCCGCCGACACCAACACGGCCGTCGAGATGGCCTACCGGCGCCGCGACGGCGAGGAGACCACCCGGGTGATCGAGCCGAGCATGCTCCGCGCCGGCCTGGTCACCGCCTGGTGCCGGCTGCGCCAGGACGAGCGCACCTTCGACCTGTCGCGGATCCTGTGGGCGCGTCCCGCCCGGGAGCCGGGCGCCGCCGCGCCCGGCGGCTCGACCGGCGGCCCGGGGGTGGCGCCCGAGCGCCCCGGGGGCGCGCCGCGTGGCTGACCGCGGCGCCCTGATCGTCCAGAGCGACCGCAGCATCCTGCTGGAGGTCGACCACCCTGGGGCCGGGGCGGCCCGGGCCGCCATCGCTCCGTTCGCCGAGCTGGAGAAGAGCCCGGAGCACGTCCACACCTACCGGCTCACCCCGCTCGCCCTGTGGAACGCACGGGCGGCCGGCCTGCGGCCGGACGAGGTCACCGCCGCGCTCACCGAGCACTCCCGCTACCCGGTGCCGCCCGGCCTGCTCGCCGACCTCGCCGACACCATGGGCCGCTACGGGCGGCTGGTGCTGGAAGCCGGCGCCGATGACCCGGAAACGCTGGTGCTCAGGTCGAGCGACCCGGCCGTCCTGGAAGAGGTCGTCAGGGCCAAGAAGGTCGCCCCGCTGCTGGGCCCGCGCCCCGGGCCGGACCGGGTGCTCGTCCCGCTCGGCGAGCGTGGCCGGCTCAAGCAGGCCCTGCTCGCGCTCGGCTGGCCGGCCGACGACCGCGCCGGCTACGTCGAGGGCGCGCCGATGCCGGTACGGCTGCGCGACACCCATGCCGGCAGCGGCGCGCGCTTCCACCTCCGCCGCTACCAGCAGGAGGCGGTGTCCGCGTTCGTCGCCGCCGGGTCGGGGGTGATCGTCCTGCCATGCGGCGCCGGCAAGACCCTGGTCGGGCTCGGCGCCATGGCCGAGGTCGGCGCGCACACGCTGGTCCTGGTCACCTCGACACTTGCCGCCCGCCAGTGGCAGGAGGAGCTGCTCGCCCGCACCTCGCTCCAGCCAGAGCAGGTCGGCGAGTACTCCGGCGCCCGCAAGGACGTCGCCCCGGTCACCATCGCCACCTACCAGGTGCTGGTGACCAGGCGGAAGGGCGTCCACCCCCACCTCGCCCTGCTCGGCCGCCAGGACTGGGGCCTGGTCGTCTACGACGAGGTGCACCTGCTGCCCGCGCCGGTGTTCCGCATGACCGCGGAGATCCAGGCACGCCGCCGGCTCGGCCTCACCGCCACCCTGGTCCGCGAGGACGGGCGCGAGGCCGACGTGTTCAGCCTGATCGGGCCGAAGCGCTACGACGTGCCCTGGCGTGACCTGGAGGCGCAGGGCTGGGTGGCCGCCGCCGACTGCGTCGAGGTCCGGGTCGACCTGACCGACGACGAGCGCATGGCCTACGCCACCGCCGAGCCGGAGGAGCGCTATCGCCGGGCAGCCACCGCCCACTCCAAGCTGGCCGTCGTCCGCCATCTCGCCGACGCCCACGAGCGCGACCGGGTGCTGATCATCGGCCAGTACCTGGACCAGCTCGACGTGCTCGGCCGCGAGCTGGACGCCCCGGTGATCACCGGCCAGACGCCGGTGCGCGAGCGCGAGCAGCGCTTCGCCGCCTTCCGTGCCGGCGCGCTGGCCCGGCTGGTGGTCTCCAAGGTGGCCAATTTCTCGATCGACCTGCCAGAGGCGAACGTCGCCATCCAGGTGTCCGGCACGTTCGGCAGCCGCCAGGAGGAGGCCCAACGCCTCGGCCGCATCCTCCGCCCCAAGGCCGACGGCGGCCGCGCCCGCTTCTACACGGTGGTCAGCCGGGACACCAACGACACCGAGTTCGCCCAGCGCCGCCAGCGCTTCCTGGCCGAGCAGGGCTACGCTTACCAGCTGGTCGACGCCA
>Ga0307302_10000731_pt1 | contig 14465 bp, 11 predicted proteins | sample ER_DNA_183_FD_194490 | JGI IMG/M metagenome (GOLD analysis project Ga0307302, IMG submission 194490) | Bulk soil microbial communities from the East River watershed near Crested Butte, Colorado, United States - ER_DNA_183 | ecosystem: Environmental > Terrestrial > Soil > Floodplain | place...
CGCGAGAATGGGGCGTGCGACGCTTCGGCGAGCAGCTCGAGCTTCGCACTCGGGCCGGCCTTACGAAGCTGGTGACCGCCGACTTCCTGCCGGCGTACGACGAAGACGGCGGCCTGCTCGTCGCGCTCACGCCCCGCTAGGCCCGGTAGGGACTGTCCCTCGGTAGGGACTGTCCCTCGGTAGGGACTGTCCCTCGGTAGGGACTGTCCCTCGGTAGGGACTGTCCCTCGGTAGGGACTGTCCCTCGCTGCGATTAGACGCGGCTCGACGGACAAAGATCGTTGATGACGCAGTCCTCGCAGCGCGGACGCCGGGCGAGGCACACTCGGCGTCCGTGCCAGATCAGGAGGTGCGGGAAGCGGCCCCAGTCGGCTCGAGGAACGAGCCGCATCAGATCGCGCTCGATCTTCACCGGATCCTCGTGCTTCGTCAGGCCGAGCCGCTGCGAGAGCCGTCGCACATGCGTATCGACCACGATCCCCTGCGGCTCTCCGAGCTCTGCGGCGACGACGTTCGCGGTCTTGCGCCCCACCCCGGGGAGCCGGACGAGGTCTTCGACTCGGCGGGGCACCTGGCCGTCGAAGTCCTCGATCAGCATCTTCATCGCGCCGCGGATCGCCCTGGCCTTCTGGCGGAAGAAGCCGGTCGGGCGAATATCGTTCTCGAGCTCCTCCTGCGGCACGGCTAGGTAGTCCTCCGGCCGGCGGTACTCGCGAAACAGCGCGGGCGTGACGCGGTTGACGTTCACGTCGGTTGTCTGTGCGGAGAGCATCACCGAGACCAGGAGCTCGAGCTCGTTCTGGAAGCGAAGCGCGATCGTCGCATCCTGGTGCGCGGTGGCGAGGCACTCGATGATCGGGATGATCCGCGCACGCTTGGGCCCCACGCGCCGCCGCGCCTCGGCGAGGTAACTACGCACTGAAGGCGCGCAGGCGAGGCCCCGCGCAGACGAGGTCGAGCGCCGGACAGGTCGGGCACGCGTAGTCGCTCGGCCTCGGGCGGAACTCGCCCGCCTGGATCGCCGCGATCGCCGCCGAGAGCTCCGCTTCGAGCGCCCCCAAATCCTCGACCTTGTAACGGTTTGTTACTAGGTCCTCGGGGCGCTCGAGGAACTGGTAGACGACCTCGGCCTCTGCCGCTCCCCCGCGGAGGCAAGCCAGGGCGTACACGAGCCGCTGGAGGCGGTACTCGCGCTCCACGACCTCCGACGGCGATGCTTCGTCGAGCACGTTCGTCTTGTAGTCGACGACGAAAGCTCGCCCCTCTGCTTCGTGGAAGACGTCGAGTCGCCCGCGCAGGAGCACACCGTCGTGCTCGAACGCGAACGAGCGCTCGGCCGTCGCCCCTGCGAGCGCTGCGATCCGCCGCGCGAGGCTGGACTGGCAGTACGCCTCGACGAGCGTCCCGATGCGCTCCACCTCCCCATCGGTTACCGCTGGATAGAGCCCACGCACGGCATCGCCGAGCGCTTCGGGCGGACGAGGCGCGGCGAGGTCGAGCTGCTCGAGGAGCACGTGGACGACGTCTCCGAGCTCGGTCGCGGCCAGTCCGCCGTCGGCGTCTCCTCTCGCCGCAGGCGCCTCGCGCAGGCCGACGATCCGCTCGGCGTAGAAGCGGTACGAGCACAACTCGTAGAGGGCGAGCGCGCTGTACGAGAGCCGGCGCACGCGGTTTCTGGGCGGCTCCGGGACAGGCAGCAGATCCGGCAGCCTGGGCGCATCGGCGATCGCCGGTGCATCGCCGTTGCTCGCGAAGAGCGCCAGCTGCTCCTCCTCGCCCGGCTGCTCGGGTGCGGCCGGCTCGGCCCGGAAGCGGTCGACCCGAATCAGGAGCCGCGCTCCATTCCGTTCGATCTCGACCGGCCCGTCTCCGGCATCGTCCAGCTCCTTTGCCTCGAGCCGCCCTAGGACCCAGCCGATCGGCGTCGAGTCGTCTCCGCTGCGCTCGGGATCGATCGAGCCGGAGACGACGAGCCGGTCGATCGCGCGCGTCATAGCGACGTAGTAGAGGCGCCGGCGCTCGGCCTCCGAAGCCTCCTCCTCGACTTCCTTCACCTCTTGGTAGTCGGAGGTGGGCCGCCGCTTGCCGCTGCCGGGGTCGGCAACGCGGAAGCCGAGCCGCCCGTCAGGGAGGCAGAGGATCTCGTCCGAGTCGCGCGAGGCGCCGTGACGGCCCGCGTCGGCGACGACCACGACCTTGAACTCGAGGCCCTTGGCGCCGTGAATCGTCAACAGCCGGATGACGTCGGTTCCCTCCTCCTCCGCGACCGCTTCGAGCTCGGAGGCGCCGACCGTGTCCTGGTCGCGGACGAAGCGGACGAAGCCCTCGACGTCCGGTCCCCGGAGCTCTTCGTACGAGCGGGCCAGGCGCGCGAGCTTGCGCAGGTTCGCGTAGCGCCGCCGGCCGTCCCACTGGGCAAGGACGGCGAGGTCGTAGTCGTGCTCGGTCAGGATCCGCTCGCAGAGGCGCTCGAGGGGGAGCCGTGGCGCGAGCCCGGCGAGCCGGTCGTACCGCTGCCGGAAGGCCCGGAAGAGCCGAGTGTCGCGGTCCGAGAGCCCGCCCGGCAGCGAGCGCTCGAGCCCGACGAAGAGCGGGCGGCGCTCGGCCGACCGGCGTAGGAGCATGAGCGCGTCGTTCGAGACGCCGACGAAAGGAGAGGCGAGGACAGTTACGAGAGCTTCGTCGTCGTAGCGGTTGTGCAGTAGCCGCAGATAGGCAAGGAGGTCGACCACTTGCTGCTGGTGGTAATAGTCGCGACCCGTCGCGCGGAAGGTCGGCAGTCCCAGCTCCCGGAGCGCCTGCTCGTAGATGCGCGCGTCAGTTCCCGCGGCGAAGAGGAGGACGATCTCGCCGGGAGTCGCCTCGCCAGAGTCGACGAGCTCTTTCACGCGGCCCGCGACGTGCTTCGCCTCCGCCGCGCGCCAGTGCGTGCCGGACTCGCGGTAGCTCGCCTTGTCGGTGACGAGGAGCTCGACAGCGGGGCCGAAGGCGGGGTCGGCGAAGCGGCCGGCCGCTGAGAGCGGCTGGAACGAGTCGCCGAAGTCGGCCGAGAAGAGGTGGTTGATGACGTCGAGCACCTCCGGCCGCGAGCGGTAGTTCTCGGTCAGCGCCAGCACTCCGCCCGAGGCCTCGCGCCGCTCTCGAAAGACCTCGACGTCCGCGTGCCGGAAGCGGTAGATGGACTGGAACTCGTCGCCGACGAAGAAGAGGTCTTCCGTTGCGAGGAGATCGATGAGCTCGCACTGCAGCCGGTTCGTGTCCTGGAACTCGTCGACTAGCACCGACCGGAAGCGCCAGCTCTCCCGCTCGCGGATCGAGGGGTGATCGCGCAGCAGGTCACGCGCGCCGAGCTGGAGATCCTCGAAGTCGAGGGCAGACTCGCGCTCCTTCGCGGCGGTGTACGAGTCGGCGAAGCGCCGGAGGAGCTCTTCGAGCAGCGCCCGGTCGCGGGCGGCGAGCTCGTCGAGCGCGGCCTGCTCGACCGCTCGGCGAGCCTCCTCGTAGCTCGCGAAGCGCTCTCGAGCGCCGCCACGGGCGGCCACGTCCGAGAGATCGAGCAAGCGCTCGGTCGCGGGCGCGCGCTCGAGCAGCTCCAGCGCGCGGGCGGCGCTCTCCCGTGGGGTGACGGCTGCATCCATGCCCGCCGTGTCCTCGATCACACAACGCGCTGCCTCACGCAGCTCCTCGAGCCGCGTATTGAGCCCGGGGCGCTCGGCGACCTCGAGCACGAGGTCGCGGCCCGCCGAGCGCAGCGTCTCGTAGACACGGGTCAGCATTCGCCGCAGCCCGCGCGCGCGGTAGATCGCGAGCAAGCGGATCCGCTCCGAGTCGTCCGACGCGCAAAACTCCTCGAGCGCGGCCTCGAACGCTTCGCCGGCGAGGACCCGTGCCTGGTTGTCGTCGAGGACGCGGAAGCGGGGGTCGATGCCCGCCTCGAAGGGATGTGCCTTCAGCAGGCGGTGGCAGAATCCGTGAATCGTCGAGATCCAGGCGCCGTCGAGCTCGCGTGCCAGGTCGTGCCGGCCGAGCTCCGCGAACCGTCTGCGAATGCGCCCGCGCAGCTCGCCCGCCGCCCGCTCCGTGTAGGTGATCGCGAGCACCGAGTCGATCGGAAGCCCGCGCTCGCAGACCGCGCGGACGAAGCGCTCGACGAGAACCGTCGTCTTCCCGGTGCCTGCGCCGGCAGAGACGAAAACCAGGCCGGGCGCGTCGATCGCCGCCAGCTGCTCGGCGTTGGGAGCGCGGATCTCCTCGACCACCGTCACGACCTCGCCACCCGGCACATCGACGAGAGGTCGCACCAGCTCGGGCACGGGAATCCGCCCTTGGGGTCATGCTGCACGTCGCCTGCTCGGATGCGCTCGACGAAACGCGCAGCGTGCTCCTTCGCGCGCTCCGTCTGCCCCCAGAACTCCTCTTCCTCGAGATAGTCGCGCGCCGCGAAGCCGGGCACATCCTCCTTCGCCTCGGCCCGGAGCAGGCCCCGCGCATGCCGCTCGCCGGCGAGCGCGCGATAGAGACCGCCGAGGGGCTCGATCCCGACGAGATCCCTCAACACGAGCATGTAGAGAGGAATCTGGAGCCGCAGCTCGGACTCGATCTTCGCTGCCGAGTGCGCGGTCTTACCAGACTTGTAGTCCTGGACGATCCCGCGCGCGCTGAACGGGTCGAGATCGATCCGGTCGATCTTGCCCGCAAGCGAGAATCCGTCCACCTGCAGGCCGCGCTGGAGCTCGGGTGCGGAGCGCTCCGAGCCGAACGAGACCTCGAAGCGGCGCGGAACCAGCCCGAGCGGCGACTCGGTCTCCTCGCGGACGAAGTGCTCGAGGTCGCGCCAGAGACTCTCCTCGAGCTCCCGCCGTTGCAGATCCCCGAGCTCGATCCAGACGCCGCCCTCGATCGCCTCCGCCAGGCACTCGCGGAGGAAGACGAGACCCTCCTCTAGGCGGTCTGAGTCCATTCGCTCGACGCCGAGTCGCTTCGGCAGCCCCGAGAAGAACTTGAAGAGGGTCTGATGGGCGATCGAGCCCCGGAGGCGTGCGTCGACTTCGCCGTCGATCGTGCGCGGGTCGACGACCCGCTCGAGGAACCAGATCGACGAGCAATCGGCAAAGCCCTCGAGCTCGGTGACCGAGAACGTGCTGCGGGCACGGAGCTCTTCCAGCAGCGTCGGATCACTGAGCGCCGTCAACCGAGTGAAGGCGTAGCGCGCCCGCTCCAGCCTGCGTTCCCAGCCGTTCGCGCGCGCAAGCGCGAGCGCCTCGTCCGCGTCCGAGGCCCCGAGCGCGCTCAGGGCGCGGAGCCGCTCCCGCTCGGTGGGCGCTTCGTCGAGACGCCAGGTGAGCGCAGCCAGGGGACGCCGCCGCGTCCACCGCGTGACGTCGTCGCTCGCGAAGAGCGCACGCACCTCGTCCCAGAATGGGCTCGGCTCCCGCGGCGACCCGTCGTCGGTCGACGCTTCGCGGACGAGGTAGAGGCGCCGCGCGGGCCGCGTGCACGCCGTGTAGAAGAAGAACCGCTCTCGGGAGACCTGATCGGGCTTCGCCAGCCTCGAGCCCCTGGAGCGCTCGTCGATCGAGCGTCGTTCCTCCTCGCCGAGGAACGGTGAGCCCTGCGGCCGGCGCGGCAGGCTACCCTCCTCCAGGCCGAGCAGGAAGACGACTTCCGTCCGGCGCGTTCTGGCACGCAGAAGGTCGGTTACGGCCACATGGCCCGCCTCGTCTCCCCGCGCGAGGCGCAGTGTCACCCGCTCGAGCACCGCTACGAGCTCTTCGCGGGTCAGTGCGCCGCCGAGGTCGAGCCAGGCCTGCAGCTCGTCGAGCAGCTCCGCCACGGCCTTCTGCGCGCGGAGATCGAGAGCGGCATCCTCGCCGACCGGCGGTGACTCGAGCCCGTAGGCCGCCCGCAGCATCGAGCGTGTGAGCACGCGCACGGCCTGGAGCAGATCCGCCGTCTCGCGGAAGGTGTCGAGCATGCGCAGGGGCTGGCCGCGCAGCTTCAGGGTCTCCTCGACGACCCGCTCCGGCTCACGGACGGCGCGGCCGCGCAGCCGACCTTCGAGGTAGTCGACATGTGCGCGGGAGAGGCCCGAGAAGGGCGACCGCAGGAAGCCGTAGAGATCGTGCCGCCCGCCGCCGAGCCACTCGAAGCGCAACAGCGCGAGCAGCGCCTGCCCGAAAGCGGTCTTCCCGAGTCGGAGCTTGCCTTCGATCGCGAAGGGCACGCCGAGCGCACCGAGCGCCGTCTCGAGCTGAGCGCGCTGCCGGTCGAGGCTCGGGCAGATCAGGAGGATCTCCTCCGGGGCCGTCCCATTCCGAACGAGCTCGAGGAGCTCCTCGGCGACGAGCTCGAGCGTTCCACGCGCGCCCGCGCCCTCGAGGAAGCGAATCGCTCCGTCCAGCTCCGGGCCCTGGCTCGGCTGCTCGGCGAAGAGGTGACGCTCGAGGTGCGCCAGCGGAGGGGGAGCAACCTCGGCGTAGCGCGGCGGCAGCTCCTCGATGCGGCCGGCCGCAAGCGCCGTCAGGTCTTCCGAGGTGCGCCGAAGTGACTCGAACACTGGGCGATTCGGCTCGTAGGGAAGCGAGACCATGACCTCGGTACGGCCGGCCAGCGCTTCCAGCAGGCGCCACTCGGCGCCGGTCAGATCCTCGAACCCGTACGCGAACACCGGGCGCCCGAGCCAGGCCTCGAGCTCCCCCGCGACCCGCTCGGCCGCATAGCGGCGCACGAGGTCGCGGTCCCAGAGCTCAAGCCGGTCGAGCTCCACCCGATAGGCCGCGTATAGGCGAGCGAGGTCGCCCTCGAGCTCGCCCGGATCGACGAGCCCGGATTCGAGCTCGGAGAGCGCGCCGGTGAGCGCGTCCGCGAAGCCGCCGAAACGCGCCGAGCGGCCAAGGCCGTTGAGCGAGGCCGCCGAGACCGCGCTGCGGACGATGAGCTGCCGCTGGGCGTCGGTGACCACAGGCCGGCGCGAGCCGCCGGCGCGAGCGATACGCTCGAAGAGGTCGTCGAAGGTCCCGATCTCGCCGGAGAGCAGCACGCCGTGCCGAGCCAGGAGCTCCCGCTCGATGCGCTCGACGTCCGATCCATAGGGCACGATGAGCACCGGATTGCTGTCGAGCGCGCCCAGATAGCGCTCGAGCAGCAGCGCGACTTTGCCGGCGTTCGCCGGCCCCGAGAGCAGCGTCAGACCCTGGCCGGAGGCCATGGACCTATCGTAGACCTGCGGTCCGACGGCCTGAGAAGCCGGTCTGCTCAGTTCATTTGCATCGACCGGTCATTTCAGACGGACGCACGGGCAGAGCCCGTGCGTCCTGGCGTTCGGCACCGCAAGCGGCGCCTCGGTTGGGGGCTCAGCCGGAACCGGAATGTGCGTTGAAACGCGGCCGCGCTACTTGCGGGCAGCTGCCGCCTTCGGCTTGCGCCCTCGGCGCGCCGCGGCATGTCCGGGCATCTGGCCCGCGCAGTTGTCGCAGAGGTCGGCCTGCTTCGAGCCGCGCCTGGCATCCGTGTAGTTCAGTCTGAGAGTCGCGCCTTTGCCTTCACCGACTTCGCGGCCGCAGTTGTCGCAGACGAGAACGGTCTTTCGTGCCATCCGATTTGTCCTCCTCGAAAAGGTTTCGCGTGCGCGGAGCGTACCGCAAAGACAGGAGAAATTCAGGCGGCAACTCGCGCCCGGCGAATTCGCCATGAACGCAACAAGGCCAGGAGTGCACGCTCCTCTTGATCGAGACCGCTATCGCGTGCGCTGACGACACGCAAATGGCGTGGTCGAAAGTCGTCGATCGTTCTTCCGTCGAGATACTGCTCGACGACGGCGGGGCTGACATATGAGGAACGGGCGACCGCGGGAGTGTTTCCGAGTCGTTCTCCGACTGCGCGCATGACGCCCGCCACGACACGCCGCGCTTCCGGCTCGTTCTCGCGCGGTCCGTGCTCGGCGAAGGCGATCGCGGCCAGCAACGTCCCACCCCAGGTCCGGAAATCCTTCGCGGTGAATTCCTCGCCTAGGTGCTCGTTGATGTACTCGTTCAACCGGGCACCGGTCAGGTTGCAGAACGAATCGTCATAGCGATAACGGAAAAGCCGGCTCCCGCCAGGCAACGCTAGGAGCTGCTTCATCGCCTCGGCGAGCTCGGCGTCGACGACGGCCGACCGCACCCAGGAGCGGTGTTTGCTGCGGTAACGAAATGTGATCTTGCTGCCCCGAACCGAGACATGGCTCTTCCGGAGGGTGGTAATGCCGAAGGTCTTCGTTGTCCGCGCATAACGATCGGTCCCGACCCGAAACCAGCCGAGGTTGATCAGCCGCACGGCAAGCGCGCAGGTCCATTCCGCCTCAAACGGTTCGCCTTCCACGTGCTTGCTCATTGCTTTCCGCAGCTCGGGAAGGCGCTCGGCGAAACGCACCAGACTGTCGAATTTCTCCTGCTCCTGGCGCGCGCGGAATTGGGGGTGGTAGAGATACTGTCGCCGCCCGGCACGGTCGATCCCGGTCGCCTGGAGCTTCGCCTTCGGTCGCGGCGAGATCCACACGTCGCGCCAGGCGGGAGGAATCGCGAGCTCCTCGATCCGCTCGATCTTCTCCGGATCGGTGATCGGCTTCCCGCGCGCGTTGAAGTAGCGAAAGCTCCCCTTGCGGCCACTGCGCCGCCAACCCCCTCGCCGTGCCATGCGAGCCGTGTACCCCCGGCGGCGGGCGGTCAATCGTAGGATCCAGCGGATGGCCGCGACGACGATCGCCGTTCTGGAAGGGGACGAGACCGGGCAGGAGCTACTCGAGGAAGCACTGCGCGTGCTCAATCCCGAGGTCGTTGGCCTCGACCTCGACCTCCAGCGGTTCGACCTCTCGCTCGAGTCGCGGCGGGCGACGAAGAACCAGGTCGTTTACGAGGCGGCGGCGGCGATCCGCGAACACAGGCTCGGGTTGAAGGCGGCCACGATCACGCCGGAGGGCGCCGACGACGTCGGCTCTCCCAACCGGATCCTCCGCGAGGAGATCGGTGGGCGAGTGATCGTCCGTACGGGCCGGCGCATCCCGGGCGTGATCCCGCACGGCGGCGTTCACGCGCCCATTTCTGTCGTCCGCATGGCGGTCGGCGATGCCTACGGCGCAAAAGAGTGGCGCGAAGGCGAGGGAATGGACGAGGCAGCCTTCCGAACGGAGCGCATCGAGCGCCGGATCTGCCACGGGGTCGCCGAGTTCGCCTTCCAGCTCGCGGAGCGCATGGGAGCCAAAGTCTTCGGCGGGCCGAAGTACACGGTCAGTCCGATCTACGAGGGGATGCTGAAGGAGGAGATGGACGCCGCCGCCGGGCGGCATCCGGACGTGGGCTACGACCCGCAGCTGATCGACGCGACCTTCGCACTGCTGATCGCCACGGCCGGCGACCCGCTCGTGATCCCGTCGCTGAACCGCGACGGCGACATCCTCTCCGACCTCGTTCTGCCGCTCTTCGGCTCGATCGCCGGAGCCGAGTCTTTGCTCGTGGCCTTCGACGCCGACGATCCCGATCAGGTCACGGCCGTCATGGCCGAGGCCGCACACGGCACGGCGCCGGCGCTGCAGGGCAAGAACGTCGCCAACCCGCTGGCGATGATCCTCGCCGGGGCGGCCGTGCTCGCTTACGCGGGGCCGGAGGGGGAGCAGGCGTCGCGGGCGATCCGTGAGGCTGCCCTCGAAGCCGTCTCGGAAGGCTTCCGCACAGCCGATCTCGGCGGCCACGCAAGTACGACGGAGTTCACGGACGAGGTCATCCGCCGGGTGAGGTCCAAGCTCGAAGTCTGGTCGACGCTCTAGAGGCGCTCGAGGCGGGTCACGCGGCTGCCTTCCCGCTCGAGCTTGCGGATCGCCCTGGCGACGGCGTCGGCGAAGTCACGGCCCCCAAGTTCGACCTCCTGCACGCCGCCGGGCTCAGTCGCGAGGCGGACGCGAAAGGCGCCGCCTGCCGCCGGGCCGAGCCGTCTGAGCAGCGGTTGGACAACGATGAGGAACACGTTCAGCACCGCCAGCGCGGCGAGTATCCGGTAGTAGCCGCCGTCGTCGATTTCCTCCCAGATCGCGGCCATGACCATGACCGCAATGAGCACGACGAGAATCACGGTCGAGTAGAAGACCGCCCGCACGGATTGTCGGTCGCCCGCACGCAGCCGCGTCGTCTGCGCTGAGGTCTGGGTCGAGGCGACGGCAGCGGCGGCGAGCGTCCCGACGATCTTCCAGCCGCTCTCGCTGTCGTCGGCCAGCCAGAGCATGTACTCGAAGGTGGCGAAGAGTGCCGCCGTCAAGGCTATGGTCGCCCCCGCGAGCGTCGTAGAGCGGCCCTGCTCGAGCAGTACTGCGGCGGGCAAGGTGAGGAGGCCGCTGAATGAGATCGCGAGCGTCGTCAAGAGCACTCGCGCTTCCGTGTCGCGGAAGTCGCCGAGAAGGAGTACGCCGATCGCGAGTGCCGCCGTCGCCGCGAGCGACGTGATCGTGACGAACACGAGTACGTGCTTGCCGGACATCTGAGCTGAGCGGGAGTCTACGAAGCTGCTGCTTTTTGCCAGACGAGCGCGACGAGCTCGCCCTCACCCCACGCGTCGGCGAAGACCGCGACGAGCTCGGGGTCGAACTGCGATCCCGCGCAGCGGTCGAGCTCCTCCAGCGCGTCGTCTACCTCCCTGGGAGTCCTGTACGGACGGATCGAGGTCATGGCGTCGAAGGAGTCCGCGACCGAGAGGATCCGGGCCTCGAGCGGGATTCTCTCCCCCGCACGGCCACGCGGATAACCGGTCCCGTCCCAGCGCTCGTGGTGGTGGAGCACCGACGGGAGGATGCCCTTTGGCGCACCGAGCGAGCGCAGCATCCGCACTCCGGCGGCCGGATGGCGCCGGACCTGCTCGAACTCTTGCTCGGTCAGCGGCCCGTGCTTCAGCAAAACGGCCGGCGGAACCGCGAGCTTCCCGACATCGTGGAGCAGCGCCCCCAGGCGGAGGATGGAGAGGCGCTCGGTGTCGACGCCGATCCGCTTCGCCATCGCCTGTGAGAAGACGGTCACGCGCGAGGAATGACCCCGCGAATAAGGATCGCGCGCTTCGATCGCAGCCGAGAGGGCGGCAAGGCTCCCCACAGACTTCGACTGTTCAAGACGGACTCGCCGTTCCCTCCATCTAGCATTGCGCTCGCATGAAGGTCGGCGTGCCGAAGGAGACCGCGCAAGGCGAGCGGAGGGTCGCGCTCGTGCCTGAGATCGTGTCCAAGCTCGCCGGGTCAGGGCTCGACGTCGTCGTCGAGCCCGGCGCCGGCGAGGCCGCCTCGTTCACCGACGACGCGTTCAAGGAGGCGGGAGCCGCCCTCGGCGACCCCTGGTCGGCCGAGCTGGTCGCGAAAGTGCGCAAGCCGACCGAAGACGAGACCGGCCGCCTCGGGGAAGGTCAAGTGCTCGTTGGCTTTCTTCAGCCGCTCAACGACCCCGAGGGCATCGAACAGCTCGCCTCGCAAGGAGTGATCGCGTTCGCCATGGAGTCGATCCCCCGCATCACGCGGGCCCAGCCGATGGACGCGCTCTCGTCGCAGGCGACGGTCTCCGGCTACAAGGCCGTCGTGCTCGCAGCCGACCGGCTGCCCCGGTTCCTGCCGATGCTGATCACCGCCGCCGGGACCGTCACCCCGTCGAAGGTGCTCGTGATCGGCGCCGGCGTCGCCGGGCTGCAGGCGATCGCGACGGCCCGGCGCCTGGGCGCCGTCGTCTCGGGCTTCGATGTGCGGCCCGTCGTCAAGGAGCAGGTCGAGAGCCTCGGCGCGACGTTCCTCGAGCTCGGTGTCGTCGGGGAGGAGACCGAGGGTGGTTACGCGCGGGAGCTGTCCGACGAGGAGCAGCGCCGCCAGCAGGAGGAGCTCGAGGCGCGGATCGGGGACTTCGACGTCGTCGTCACGACAGCGCTCATTCCCGGTCGCCCTGCGCCGAAGCTCATCCCCCGCTCCGCGATCGAGTCCATGCGGCCGGGCTCCATCATCGTCGACCTCGCCGCCGAGGCGGGCGGCAACGCGGAGCTGACCCGAGCCGACGAGGACGTCGTCCACCAGGGCGTGACGATCCTCGGCCCGACGAACCTCCCGAGCACGATGCCCTACCACGCGAGCCAGCTCTACGCGCGGAACGTCTCGGCGCTCGTGCAGCACCTTGCACCCGAGGGCGAGCTGCAGCTCGATTTCGAGGACGAGATCACCGCAGGCGCCTGCGTCACGCGCAAGGAGGTGGCGGCGTGAGCTATCAGCTCGTGACCGAGATCACGATTCTCGTGCTCGCAGCCTTCGTCGGCTTCGAGGTCATCTCCAAGGTGCCGACGCTGCTGCACACACCGCTCATGTCCGGCACGAACGCGATCCACGGGATCGTGATCGTGGGCGCGATCATCGTCATGGGCACCCCGCATCCCGGGCTCTTCATGCGCCTCGTCTCGTTCGTCGCCGTGATCCTCGCGACGGCGAACGTCGTCGGCGGCTTCGTCGTCACCGACCGCATGCTCGAGATGTTCAAGAAGCGCGACGAATGAGCACGACCACCGCGAATCTCCTCTACCTGATCACGATCGCGGCGTTCATCCTCGCGCTGCGCTTCCTCTCCTCCCCGCGCCATGCGCGCCTGGGCGTTCAGATCGGCGCGGCCGGGATGCTCTGGGCCGTCATCGTCACGCTTGCGCTGAACGACGTCGTCACCGGCTGGTGGTGGATGGCGGCCGGCGTGCTGATCGGGTCGGTGATCGGCGTCGTCGGGGCGAGGCGGGTGAAGATGACCGCGATGCCGCAGATGGTGGCGCTGTTCAACGGCGTCGGCGGCGGCGCGGCGGCTCTCATCTCCCTGGTCGAGTTCCACGGCGTCTGGGCACACGCGGGCGACGTCGGCGTCGAACGCGGGATCGCGACCGTCGTTTCCGCGCTCGTCGGCTCGATCTCCTTCGCCGGCTCGATGATCGCATTCGGCAAGCTGCAGGAGCTCGTCAGCGGCCGCCCGATCACCTACCCGGGACAGCAGGTCGGGAACGCGCTGCTCTTCGTCGCGTCGATCGCGCTCGCGGTCGTCGCGATGAGCTCGGTCGAGTTCTGGCTGCTCGCGGCGGCGATCGGTGCGGCAGCGCTTTTCGGCATCGTCTTCGTGCTCCCGATTGGCGGCGCGGACATGCCCGTCGTGATCTCGCTGCTGAACGCGTTCACCGGCCTGGCGGCGGCGGCGACCGGCTTCGTCCTGCACTCGAACGTCCTGATCGTGAGCGGAATGCTCGTCGGCGCCTCCGGAACGTTGCTGACGACCCTGATGGCGCGCGCGATGAATCGCTCACTCGCGAACGTCCTTTTCGGTGCGTTCGGGAAGATCGTGGCGGCTCCCGGAGCGGCGGCTGCCGGCGGCGACGGTGCGTCGGTGCGCTCGACGACGGCGGACGATGTCGCGGTCATGCTCGCCTATGCGCGCCGCGTCGTCTTCGTCCCGGGCTACGGGCTCGCGGTCGCCCAGGCACAGCACGACGTGCGAAACCTCGCGGAGCTACTGGAGGAGAAGGGCGTGGACGTTCGGTACGCCATTCACCCGGTCGCGGGCCGCATGCCCGGTCACATGAACGTCCTACTTGCCGAGGCCAACGTCCCCTACGACGAGCTCTTCGAGATGGACACGATCAACCCGGAATTTCCGCAGACGGATGTGGCGGTCGTCGTCGGCGCCAACGACGTCGTCAACCCATCCGCACGGAACCAGCCGGGAAGCCCGATCTACGGGATGCCGATCCTCGACGTGGACAAGTCCCAGAACGTCGTCGTCATCAAGCGCTCGATGTCGCCCGGGTTCGCGGGAATCGACAACCCGCTCTTCTACGACCCGAAGACCGTGATGCTCTTCGACGACGCGAAGGCGGCGATGGAGAAGCTGATCGCCGCCGTGAAGTCAGTTTGACCGCGGTTCCGTTCCTTTCCGGAGAGCAGGTGGAGGCGGCGGTCTCGCCCGAGCGCGCGGTCGAGGCCGTCCGCGAGGGGTTCGTCGCATATGCGCGAGGCGAGTGGTCGATGCCTCCCAAGGTGTACGTCCCGGCCTACCCTGCCGGGGACTTCCGTGCCATGCCCGCTCTCGGCGCGGGCCACGCATTGCTGAAATGGGTCACGTCGTTTCCCGGCAATCCCGAGCAGGGCCTGCCGACCGTCACGGGGCTCGTGCTGCTCTCGGACGCCTCGAACGGGGAGCTGCGCGCTGTGCTCGATGCCGGCGCGGTGACCGCGCTGCGTACAGGCGCAGCGGCCGTGCTGGCCGCGGAGACGCTCGGGCGGTCGGACGCGAAGAGCGCAGCCGTCGTCGGCGCCGGCGTCAACGGGAAGGCCGCGGCCCGCACCTTCCTGGCACGCGGCCGTCAGGTCATGCTCTACGACGTCGATCCCGAGCGCGCCGCGAGCGCAGCGGAGGAGCTGGGAGCCGGTGCCGCCACGCGGGACGAAGCCTTCG
>Ga0307302_10000732_pt1 | contig 14464 bp, 12 predicted proteins | sample ER_DNA_183_FD_194490 | JGI IMG/M metagenome (GOLD analysis project Ga0307302, IMG submission 194490) | Bulk soil microbial communities from the East River watershed near Crested Butte, Colorado, United States - ER_DNA_183 | ecosystem: Environmental > Terrestrial > Soil > Floodplain | place...
CGGAGCTTGGTCGCGGTGACGGGTCCGACGCCCCAGAGGCGTTCGACCGGGAGCGGATGCAGGAACGCCAGCTCGCCGTCGATGGGGACCACCAGCAGTCCATCGGGCTTGGCGACGCCGCTCGCGACCTTGGCGAGGAACTTCGTCCGGGCCACGCCCACGGTGACGGGCAGCCCCACCTTCTCGAGGACCTCGCGCCGGAGCCTGATGGCGATCTCGGTGGGCGTGCCCGAGATCCGCCGCAGCCCTCCGACGTCGAGGAAGGCCTCGTCGATCGAGAGGCCCTCGACGAACGGCGTCGTGTCGTCGAACACCTCGAAGAGTGCCTTGCTGGCATCGCTGTAGGCGTCCATGCGAGGGCGAACGACGACGGCGTGCGGGCAGAGCCTGCGAGCGAGCCCGCCACCCATCGGCGTTCGGACGCCGAACGCCTTCGCCTCGTAGCTCGCCGCGAGCACGACCCCGGCACCGACGATGACCGGGCGGCCCCGCAGGGAGGGGTCGTCCCGCTGTTCGACGGATGCGTAGAAGGAGTCGGCGTCCGCGTGCAGGATCGTCGCCTGATCGGGCACGTTCGGATGCTCGCATCCCGTGGTGACGCTCCGGTAGCCTGCGCGCAGGCGGCTGGATCGACCCGGCGCTCGCGGTGGTCAAGGGGAGGACGCGAGGAGGGAGAAGTGGAGCAACGGGTGAGCCTGATCACGCTCGGGGTTCGAGACCTCGAGCGGGCACGAAGCTTCTACGAGGGGCTCGGGTGGTCGGCCCACCCCGACGAAAACGACGACGTCGTGTTCTTCCAGGCGGGCGGCTTGGTGGTGGCGCTCTGGGACCGGGAAAGCCTGGCGGCGGACAGCGCAGTGAACGACGCCGGCGGTTGGGGCGGGGTCACGCTCGCCTACAACGTCCGAGCGCCCGAGGAGGTCGACGAGGTGATCGAGGAGGCGCGCGCGGCCGGCGCTCGGATCGGACGGGAGCCGGGGGAGACGTTCTGGGGCGGCTACTCGGGCGTCTTCGTGGATCCCGACGGCCACCCCTGGGAGATCGCCCACAACCCGGGCTGGACCGTCAACGACGACGGCACGATCACGCTCTGAGCTCGGAACGGTGACGGGCCCCCGCGGACCCTCGGCCCGCGCGGCGGGATCGAGGACGGCCCGGTGGCGCCTCCGACCGGAGACGTCGGGCGACCGTTCGCCTGATCGGAGTGGCCGGTCGAGGCCCCTTCGGTACGGCCGGGTGGCCTACAGAGGTTGCTCCATGTTGGGGCTTGCGCCGGAGCGACTTGCAGGTGCATAGTGCGCCCTGGACGTCCGAGCTACGGGCTCGGCCGATGGACGGCGGCGCGACGCGGGCACGCGCCGCCGTCTCCTTTCCCTGACCCCAGCGAATGCGCGAGCGACGCCGGAGACCCGGCGTGCGGGTGCTAGGCTTCCCGACCCGGGCGCGTAGCTCAGCGGGAGAGCGCTCGCCTCACACGCGAGAGGTCGCAGGTTCAAAACCTGCCGCGCCCACGGATTCTCAACCCGTTCACATCGACTCGCCGTGGGTTCGGTAACGTCATCGGAACCACGTGCCCGAGGGGGAAACGAATGTCCGCGACCAACGAGATGGCGCCGCCCGACGCCCGCACGGCCGTCGCGGCTCGCGCGGTCGGTCTCAGCAAGGTCTACGGGGAAGGCGATGCTGCCGTCCGAGCGCTCGACAACGTGTCGGTGGACTTCGAACGCGCGCGCTATACGGCGATCATGGGGCCCTCGGGGTCGGGGAAGTCCACGTTGCTCCACTGTATGGCCGGCCTCGACACGCCGACCTCCGGCCAGGTGTACATCGGGGACGTCGACCTCACGATGCTGTCGGAGAAGGCCCTCACGCTCCTGCGCCGCAGGAGCGTCGGGTTCGTGTTCCAGGCGTACAACCTGGTCCCGACGCTCACCGCCGCCGAGAACATCACGCTCCCGCTGGACATCGCGGGTGAGAAGCCGGACCGGGCGTGGTTCGACCAGGTGGTCGACACCGTGGGGATCCGCGACCGGCTCAGCCACCGGCCGGCCGAGCTCTCGGGCGGCCAGCAGCAGCGGGTCGCCGGCGCCCGGGCCCTCGTCAGCCGGCCGGAGATCGTGTTCGCCGACGAACCCACGGGAAACCTGGACTCGAGGTCGGGTCACGAGATCCTCGGGTTTCTCCGCAGCGCCGTGAACGAGCACGGGCAGACCATCGTGATGGTGACGCACGACGCGTCGGCCGCCAGCTTCGCCGACCGGATCGTGTTCCTCGGCGACGGGAAGGTCGTCGACGAGATGCTCGAACCCACCACACGGCGCATCCTCGATCGACTGAAGTCACTGGAGGGCTGAGCGTGTTCCGCGCGGCGATCCGCAGCCTGCTCGCGCGCAAGGTCCGACTGATCCTCACGGGTTTCGCGGTCGTGCTGGGGGTTGGCTTCATGGCGGGCACCTTCGTCCTGACGGACACGATGACCCGCGCGTTCAACGACCTGGTCGACACGGGGTACGCGCCGATCGACGTGCTCGTCCGCAGCTCGAACGCCTTCACCGCGCAGACGAGCAGCCTGGAGGAACGCGACCCGATGCCCGAGTCGGTGCTCCAGGACGTCGAGGCCGTCCCGGGCGTCGCGAAGGCCAACGGGGACGTCATCGGCTACGCGCAGATCGTCGATCCGAAGACCGGGAAGGCGATCGGCACCTTCGGCCCGCCGACCGCCGCATCGGCCTGGTACTCGGGGAACGGCTTCAGGCTGAAACCGGGAGGCTCGCCGCCCCGGGGTCCGGACCAGACGGTCATCGACGCGGCGACGGCCAAGACGCACGACATCGCCGTGGGCGACCGCGTCGAGATCCTGTTCGAGGGCCCCCCGCGCGAGTTCGAGGTGGTGGGTCTGGCGGGCTTCGGCGAGGCCGACAGCCTGTTCGGCGCGACGTGGGCGATGTTCGACCTGAGGACGGCCCAGGACGTGCTCGGCAAGCAGGGGAAGCTGGACACGATCTCGGTGGTCGCCGAACCGGGCGTCTCGGCGGTCGAGCTCCAGCGATCGATCTCCGAGGTCCTGCCCAAGGGTGTGCAGGCCGTGACGCAGGCGACCGTGGTGTCCGAGGCCCAGGACCAGATCAGCACCGGGCTCGGCTTCCTTCGAACGGCGTTCCTCGTCTTCGCCTTCGTCTCGCTGTTCGTCGGCGCGTTCATCATCTTCAACACGTTCGCCATCATCCTGGCGCAGCGGACGCGCGAGTTGGCGCTGTTCCGAGCGCTCGGCGCCAGCGGCCGACAGGTGATGACGTCGGTCCTCGTGGAGGCCTTCGTGATCGGAGTGGTCTCCTCCGCCATCGGCGTGCTCGCCGGCATCGGGATCGCGATCCTCCTGAAGGGGGCGCTGAACGCGACGGGGTTCGAGATCCCCGCGTCGGGAACGGTGATCCTCGCCAGGACGATCGTCGTCTCGCTCGTCGTCGGGACGCTCGTCACGATGATCGCCGCGTTCGTCCCGGCCCGTCGAGCGGCTCGCGTGGCGCCGATCGAGGCCCTCCGTGAGGCACAGGATCGGCCGGGGCGTTCGCTCCGGTTCCGGATCGTGGCCGGGTTCGTCGTGCTGGCGCTCGGCATCGCGCCGCTCCTGTATGGGCTGTTCGGCACCCCCTCGAACGGGCTGCAGCTCGTGGGACTCGGTGTCGCGCTCACGTTCGTCGGGGTCGCGATGCTCACGCCGCTGATCGCACGGCCGGTGGCGGCCACGATCGGACTCCCCGTCCGCCTCACGGGGATGCCGGGCAAACTCGGTCGCGAGAACTCGATGCGGAACCCGCGCCGAACCGCCGCCACGGCCTCGGCGCTCATGATCGGCCTCGGGTTGGTGGTGTTCGTCGCCGTGTTCGGCGCGTCCGCCAAGGCGTCCACGACCGCCGTCTTGGAGCGCACCCTCAAGGCCGACTTCATCTTGATCTCGCCCACGCTGACCGGCTTCAGCACCTCCGCTGCCGAGGATGCGCGCGCGGTGCCCGGCGTCGACACGGTCTCGCAGGTCCGCCAGGCCGAGGCGAAGATCGAGGGTGGAACCGCGTTCGTGACCGGGCTGGAACCGGGGACGTTCCCGGTCGTATCGGAGGTCGACGCCGTCCAGGGTGGGCTCGAGGACCTGGCGAACCCGAACTCGATCGCCGTCTTCGACGACACGGCTGCAGAGAACGACTGGACCGTGGGGGAGACGATCCCCGTGGAGTTCCCGGCCACCGGCTCCACGCGCCTCAGGGTGGTCGCGCTCTATTCGGAGAACGGCCTGATCGGCGATTACGCCGTCTCCCTCGACACGTACGACGTGAATGTCGCCAACGTGCTCGACACGTTCGTGCTAATCAAGGCCGGCGAGGGCGCCGACGTGGCCGCCGTGCAGGGGGATCTCGAGAAGGCCCTGTCTGCCTATCCGAACATCGAGGTGGACGACCAGGCCGGGTTCCGTGACCGCTATGCGACGCTGATCAGCCAGGTGCTGAACCTGATCTCCGCGCTGCTCCTGTTCGCGGTGATCATCGCGTTGTTCGGCGTGATGAACACGCTGTACCTGTCGATCTATGAGCGGACGCGCGAGCTCGGCCTGCTGCGGGCGGTGGGAATGACGCGCAGACAGACCCGCTCGATGGTCCGCTGGGAGGCCGTGATCATCTCGGTGATGGGGGCCCTGTTCGGCGTGGTGATCGGGATCGCGTTCGGCTGGGCGCTGCAGCAGGCGCTCGAGCCCGAGGGCTTCAGCGAGCTCGGCATCCCCGGCGGCCAGCTCACGGTCTACGTCCTGCTGGCTGCGATCCTGGGCGTGCTCTTCGCGGTCTTCCCCGCCCGCCGCGCGGCCAAGCTGAACGTCCTCCAGGCCATCTCGTACGAGTAGCGGAAGGGTTCGGGCGCAGGCCGGGCTCCGGCGACGGATATCATGACCGTTCCATGCCCACGATCGAGCTCCCCGACGGCACCACCACCGAGCTCCCCGAGGGCGAACCGCTGGGCTCGGTGCTGCCACCCGAGGCGATCGCGGCCCGCGTGGACGGCGAGCTCGTCGACCTCTCCTACGTGCCCGCGACCGACGGGAAGGCGGAGCCGGTCCTGCCGGACGACCCCGACGGGCTCCACGTCCTGCGTCACTCGGCTGCGCACGTGATGGCGCAGGCGGTGTGCGACCTGTGGCCCGGCACCCACTACGCGATCGGCCCGCCCATCGAGGACGGCTTCTACTACGACCTCGAGCTCCCGGGGCAGGTCTCGGAGAGCGACCTCGCCAAGCTCGAGGACCGGATGCGCGAGATCGTCGCGGCCGACCAGCCGTTCGTGCGCGAGGAGATCCCGCGCGCGGAGGCCCTCGAACGCTTCGCCGACCAGCCGTACAAGCGCGAGATCATCGAGTCGCTCGAGGAGGGGGAGGTCCCAGGCGGCGAGACGGTCACGGTCTACCGCAACGACGGCTGGGCGGACCTGTGCCTGGGTCCCCACGTCCCGTCGACCGGGCGGCTGACCGCGTTCAAGCTGATGAAGGTCGCCGGCGCGTACTGGCGCGGCGACGAGGCGCGGCCGATGCTCACGCGGATCTACGGGACAGCTTGGGCCACCGAGGGCGACCTTGACGACTACCTCCACCGGCTCGAGGAGGCCGAGAAGCGCGACCATCGCCGCCTCGGGCGCGAGCTCGACCTGTTCTCCTTCCCCGAGGAGCTCGGGCCGGGCCTCGCCGTCTGGCATCCGAAGGGCGGGATCTTCCGCAAGCAGCTCGAGGACTACGTGCGCGACCTGCACCTCGCGCGCGGCTACGACCCCGTCGTGACACCCAACCTCGCGCGCCGCGAGCTGTGGGATACCTCGGGGCACACGGAGAAGTACGCGGACCTGATGTACCCGGAGATGCGGCACGAGGGCGACCCCGCCTATTTCGTCAAGCCGATGAACTGCCCCCTCCACGTGCTCGTGTACAAGTCGCAGATCCGGTCCTACCGCGAGCTGCCGATCCGGCTCTCGGAGCTCGGGGGTGTCTACCGCTACGAGCGGCTCGGCGTCGTCCACGGGCTCCTGCGGGCGCGCGGGTTCACCCAGGACGACTCGCACATCATCTGCCGGGAAGATCAGCTGGTGGACGAGATCCTCGGCGTGTTCGAGCTCACGCTCGAGATCCATCGCACCTTCGGGTTCACCGAGCCGGTGGTCACGCTCTCCACGCTGCAGGGCGAGTCGATCGTGACGCCCGAGATGGCGGAGCGGGCGACCGGCGCCCTGCGCGATGCGCTCGAGCGCAGCGGGCTCGAGTTCCAGGTCGCCGAGGGCGAGGGATCGTTCTACGGGCCCAAGGTGGACTTCCACTTCCGGGACGCGATCGGCCGCCTGTGGCAGCTCACCACCGTGCAGTGCGACTTCGGCCTGCCCGAACGGTTCCAGATGGAGTACGTCGGCGAGGACAACCAGCGGCACCGTCCGGTGATGGTCCATCGCGCGATCCTCGGGTCGATCGAGCGCTTCAGCGCCGTGCTGATCGAGCACTACGCCGGCGCATTCCCCCTCTGGCTCGCGCCCGAGCAGGTGCGCCTGGTGCCGGTCGCCGACCGTCACCTCGAGCATGCGCGGGAGCTCGCCTCACTCCTGCGGGCAGTCGGGCTGCGTCCCGCCGTGGACGAGAGCGGGGAGACCGTCGGCAAGAAGGTCCGCGCCGCGCAGCTCGCGAAGGCCCCCTACGTGCTCGTGATCGGCGACAAGGAGATCGAGTCGGGCGAGCTCACCGTGCGCGATCGGGAGGGCGTCGAGACCAAGGGCGTGCCGTTCGACGACTTCGCGGCCGCGCTCGTCGACGAGGCGGCCTCCAAGCGCCTGTCCCAGTCGCGGTTCGGCGGCTGAGGCGAGGACGCCGGGGGGCGGCGTGGACCGGATCTGGTCGCCTTGGCGGATGGCGTACATCCAGGCCGCCAAGCAGCAGGGCGACGACGCGGGCTGCATCTTCTGCGACCTCCCGGCCGAGGGCGACGACGAGGGGACGGGCATCCTCGTGCGCGGCGAGCTCGCGTTCGTGATCCTGAACTCGTACCCGTACAACCCGGGGCATCTGATGGTCGCCCCCTTCCGACACGTCGGCGACCTTGTCGAGCTCGAGACCGCAGAGTTCGCGGAGGTCGACACGCTGCTCGTGCGCGCGATCCGCGCGCTCCAGGCGGAGACGGAGCCGCACGGCTTCAACCTCGGAATGAACCTCGGACGCGTGGCCGGGGCCGGCATCCCGGATCACGTGCACTGGCACGTCGTGCCCCGCTGGAACGGGGACACGAACTTCATGCCGGTCGTCGGCGAGACCCGCGTCCTGCCCGAGCTCCTCGAGGAGACGTACGCGCGGCTCCGCCCGCGCTTCGACATCGCATGAGCCGGCGGCTCGCGCTGGACTCACTGTCGTTCGGGGGATGATGCGGATGGAGCGCGGCTTCCTCGAGTTCGACGGGGGGACGCTCGCGTGGGAGTCGTCGGGGGCAGGGCCCGGCGTGGTCTTCCTCCACCCGGGGCTGTGGGACTCACGGGTCTGGGACGAGCAGTTCGGCGTGTTCTCCCGCACGTATCGGGTCCTGCGCTACGACTCCCGCGGCTACGGCCGCTCGAGCCGCCCCGAACCCGGCAAGCCGTACTCGCACGTCTCGGATCTCGCCGCCGTGATGGACGCGGGCGATTTCGAACGCGCGGCCCTCATCGGGAACTCGATGGGCGGGCGGGTGGCCGTGGACTTCGCGCTCACGCATCCGGCGCGCGTCTCGGCGCTCGTGCTCGCCAGCCCCGCGCTCTCGGGGTTCGAGGGGACACCGGACGAGGAGGCGGCGTGGGAGGCCGCGTTCGCCGACGCCGAGCGCCGGATCGAGGAGGCCGCAACGGCGGGTGATCTTGAGCGGGCGGAGGACCTGCGGCTGCGATGGCTGTGGGCGCCGCTCGGGACGGAGGATCCCGCGGGGGCGCGCATCCGGCGCATCGCGTTCGACAACCTCCACGAGCTCACGATGGATGAGAGCGGCGAGACCGCGATCGATCCGCCGGCGGCCGCTCGGCTCGACGAGATCGAGGCGCCGACGCTCGTGCTTCCGGCCGACCACGACCCACCCTGGCACGAGCGGATCTGCATCGAGATCGCCGAGAGCATCCGCGGCGCCCGTGTGGTCCGGATCCCCGAGACCGACCACGTGATCCCGCTGCGTCGACCCGAGGAGTTCAACCGCGTCGTCATGGGTTTCCTCGGCGAGGTGCTCTGATCGATGGAGTCGTTCCTCGTCCTCGGCGCCACATTTGGCCTCACCGGGGTGGCGCTCGGCGCGTTCGGCTCGCACGCGCTCGGCGCGAAGCTCCCGCCGGAGCGGATCGCGACCTTCGAGACCGGGATCCGGTACCAGATGTGGCACGCGCTCGCATTGTTCCTGATCGTCCTTGTCGACGCGTGGGAGCCGATGAGTGGGGGCCCGGCGTTCTACGTGTTATCCGAGCGCGGTGGAGCGCCGCTCCTGTTTGCGGCCGGATGGTCGTTCACGGCCGGGATCGTCTTGTTCTCGGGCAGTTTATACGCGCTCGCCGTGACGGGCCGCCGGACGTGGGGGGCGGTCACCCCGTTCGGGGGAGCCGCTCTGCTGCTCGGTTGGGCGTCCCTGCTGCTGGCGATCGTCCTGAAGTAGCGCGCTACTTCCGCGCCTCTTCCTTCTCCTGCTGCGCCGCGGCGATGATCTTGTCGGCGAGGTGGGACGGCACCTCCTCGTAGTGGGAGAAGTGCATCGTGAACGCAGCCCGCCCGCCGGTCATCGAACGCAGGTCGATCGAGTAGCGCGCGACCTCCGCCTGCGGCACGAGCGCCTTGACGCGTTGCTTGCCGGCGCCCGCCGATTCGACGCCCTGGATCTTGGCGCGCTTGGCGTTGAGGTCGCCCATGATGTCGCCGGTGTGGGATTCGGGGACGACGACGTCGACCTCGACGATCGGCTCGAGTAGGACCACGCCGGCCGCGGCCGCCGCCTCCTTCAGCGCGAGCGCACCCGCGAGCTGGAAGGCCATGTCGGACGAGTCCACGCTGTGGAACTTGCCGTCGACGAGCGTGCACCGGATGTCGACCATGGGGTTCCCGCTCATCACGCCCGACTGCATCGTCTTGACGACGCCCTTCTCGACGGAGCCGATGAACGTATTGGGGATCGCGCCGCCGAAGATCTTGTCGACGAACTCGAACCCATCGCCGCGGGGCAGGGGTTCGATCTCGATGTTGCAGATCGCGTACTGACCGTGGCCACCGGTCTGCTTCACGTGACGTCCGACACCCTTGCCCGGGCCCCGGACCGTCTCGCGGTACGCGATCTTCGCGGGGGACGTGCTCACCTCGACGCCGAACTTGCGCTTCATCCGTTCGATCTGGACGTCGAGATGCGCCTCGCCCATCCCGTACATCACGGTCTCGTGGGTCTCGTCCGAGCGTTCGATCCGGAGCGTCGGATCCTCCTCCCGCAGGCGTGACAGGGCGGTCGACAGCTTGTCCTCGTCGCCCTTGGTCTTCGGCGTGATCGCGAACGCGAGCAGCGGCTCCGGCATCTCGATCGGCCGCAGCGTCACCGGGTCGTCCTTGGTGGCGAACGTGTCCCCGGTCGTCGTATGCGCGAGCTTCGCGACGGCCGCGATGTCGCCGGCCGGCACCTCGGCAAGCGTCTCGTGTTCCTTGCCCCGCAGTGAGAACAGCTGGCCGATCCGGTCCTCGGTGCCCTTCGTCGCGTTGAACACCGTCGAGTCCGGACGCATCGTGCCCGAGAACACCCGGAACATCGTGATGTGGCCGACGTACGGGTCGGACACCGTCTTGAACACGTATGCCGTGAGCGGCTGGCCGGGGTCGCAGGCCCGCTCCTTCTCCTCGCCCGCCTTGGTGACCACCGTGAGCGGACCGCGGTCGATCGGGGAGGGGAACTCGTCGGCGACGAACTGGAGCACACGATCGACGCCGAGAGGCCGCGCCGCCGCCGCGCATAGGACCGGCGCGATCCTCGCCTCCGCGAAACCCCGCTTGACCCCGTGGACGACCTCGTCCTCGGAGAGCTCGCCCTCCTCCAGGTACTTCTCGATCAACGCATCGTCGGACTCGGCGACCGCCTCCATCAGCTTCTCTCGGAAGGGGTCGGCCTTGCCCGAGATGTCGTCGGGCCACTCGCCCTCGGTCGCATTCGGCCCGCCGCCGTAGCGGTACGCCTTGCGCCCCAACAGGTCGGCGACGCCCTCGAAGTCGTGTTCCTCTCCGAGCGGAAGCTCGAGGGGTGCGACCTGCGTGCCGAAGGACTGCACGAGCTGCTCCAGGGTCCGCTCGAACGACGCGCGTTCGCGGTCGAGCTTGTTGATCAGGATCGCGCGAGGCAGGCCGGCCTCGACCGCCAGCTCCCACGCCACCTCGGTCTGGACCTCGACGCCGTCAACGGCCGAGACGACCAGCAAGACCGCGTCGACGGCCCGGATCGCCGTCCGAACGTCGCCGATGAAGTCGGCGTAACCGGGGCCGTCCAGGACGTTGATCTTCAGGCCGTTCCACTCGATCGGCGCCATCCCGAGCGAGACGCTGATGCCCTTCTTGATCTCCTCCGGCTCGAAGTCGCTGACGGTGTTGCCGTCCTCGACGGTCCCCATCCTCGTGGTGGCGCCGGAGGTGAAGAGCATCGCCTCGAGCAGCGTGGTCTTGCCCGCGCCGCCGTGCCCGAGGAGCAGGACGTTGCGGATGTCGCCGGCTTCGTACGTCTTCAAGGGGCCCCCGATCGGACGGATGGGAAACGGGACCGGGATTCTAGCGCGGGCGTCGCCCCGCTTCCGGCCCGGGTCGGCCCGTCCTCTGGGGGCCCGAGCACCGGTGATACCCTCGCGCGGGTGGTGGAGGTGAGCGTTCGAGCGCAGGTTGGCGAGCGCGCGGTGGTGCCGCTCCTGTGCATCGCCGCGGGCATCGCGATCGGCGTCGCCACCTGGCTCCTACTGGTCGGCGAGGTCGAGCCGGCGGGGTTCGCCGCGCTCGCCGCGGGGGCCGCCCTCGTCGCCGGCGGTGTCCTCCTGCGACCGGACGACCGTCTTGGGCGCGTGGTGCTCTCGTTCGGCGACCGCCTGTTCGACGGGTGTGTCCTGGGCGCGCTCGCGTGGGTGTCGCGGACCGAGGATGAGTGGCTCGCGGCTGGCGCGCTGTTCGCGCTCGCGGCGGGATTCCTCGCCTCCTACATTCGCGCCCGCGGGGGCTCGCTCGGGTACGGGATCGAGGAGGGCGTGATCACACCCGCGCTCCGGTACGGGCTGATCGCGGCCGGCCTGATCGGCGGCTGGCGGTGGACGCCGTGGGCCGTGGCGATCCTGATGCTGCTCGCCTCCGCCGTGCGGGCGAGCCAGGTCGTGAAGGAGGAGCGCCTGTGAGCCCGCGCCCGCACCTCGGATGACGTCCCCACAGGAGGAACGGGAGGCCGAGCCGGAGACCAGGCGGGAGACGCTCGGGTACTGGGGGTACCGCGGCGCCGAGTGGCTCGCGATGTCCCTGCCGGAGCGAACCGGCCGCCGCGTGTTCGAGACGCTCGGGCGGGTGGCCCATCGGCGGCTGGACGGGGTTCGGGCGACCGTTGCCGCCAACCAGGCGCGCGTGCTCGGCGCCGAGCCGACCGACGCACGCGTCGACCATGCGACCCGGGAGGCCTTCGAGCTGTACGCGCGGTTCTGGTTCGACGCGTTCAGGATCCGAAGGATGCCCGTGCAGGAGTTCAACGAGCGCGTCGTGATGATCGGCGTCGAGAACATCGACCGCGCCCTCGAGGCCGGCAAGGGGTGCGTCTGCGCCCTGCCGCACATGGGCAACTGGGATGCGGCGGGCCATTGGTTCGGCGCAAACGGCTACCGGATCGCGGCCGTCGCCGAGGAGCTCAGGCCGCCCCGCCTGTACGACCTGTTCCTGCGCCACCGCGAGGAGCTCGGCATGCGGATCGTCGGGCTCACTAGAGAGGGACACGTCGGGCAGCAGCTCAAGCAGCTCCTGTCCGAGAACTGGATGGTGGCGCTCGTCGCCGACCGAGACCTCACAGGGCGGGGGACCCAGGTCGAGATGTTCGGCGCCACCCGGCGGGTGCCGGCCGGACCGGCGCTGCTGTCGCTCAGCTCGGGTGCGCCCCTGGTCGTCTGTCCCGTCTACACGCGCGACGACGGGTGGGAGGTTCGGATCGAGGAGCCGCTCGAGATCGAACGATCCGGGGTGATCCGGGAAGACGTCGCCGCGCTCTCGCGGCTGATGGCCGAACGCTTCGAGCGGGCGATCGCCGCCAAGCCCACGGACTGGCACATGTTCCAGCCGGCATGGGACGGGTCCGCCTCGGCGGCTGCCGCATCCGTGACGCCGGTCGAGCCTCGGTGAGGATCCTCCTGGTCTGCCCGTACGACTGGGAGGCGCCCGGCGGCGTGCAGATCCACGTGCGTCAGCTCGCCGCCGAGCTCCGCGCCCGGGGGCACCAAACGTCGATCCTCGCGCCCGGTTCGCGACCGTCGGAAGATGCCGGGGTCCGGATCGTCGGACGGCCGGTCCGCGTGCCCTACCGCGGAAAGGTCGCCCCGATCTCCTTCTCGCCGGGGTCGTGGCGGCGGATCCGTTCCGCCATGCGCTCGTTCGATCCCGACGTGATCCATGCGCACGAGCCGCTCACGCCGAGCACCTCGATGCTCGCGGTCCTGGCCGCGAGCGCTCCCGTCGTCGCGACGTTCCATGCAGCGCTCGATCGCTCGAGGCTGATGGAGCTCGCCGCGCCGGCGCTGCGTCAGGTGAGCGGGCGGATCGATGCGGCGGTGGCGGTCTCCGACGCGGCCGCGTCCTTCCTGCGTCGCGTGGTGCGCGTCCCCCTGGAGATCGTCCCGAACGGCGTCGACGTCCGAGCGTTCGCGCACCCGGGCCGGCCCATCGAGGGGCTCCCGGCCGGCCCGAAGATCCTGTGGGCGAACCGGCTGGATCCGCAGAAGGGGTTCGAGATCATGCTGCGGGCATTCGACCGGGTCGCCTCGGAGGTCGTCGGGGCTCACCTGCTCGTGGCGGGGGACGGGCGCGATCGTGCCTTGCTGCGCTCGCTTCCGGCGGATCTCCGGAGCCGGATCCTGCGCCTGGGGACCGTCGCGCACGGGGACTTGCCGCGGTACCACGCCGCCGCGGACGTGTTCGTCTCGCCCGCCACCGGGCAGGAGAGCTTCGGGATCGTCCTGGTCGAGGCGATGGCGGCCGGTGTGCCCGTGGTCGCCTCGGACATCGCGGGGTACCGAGAGGTGATCCGCGACGGCGTCGACGGTCTCCTGGTCCCGCCGGGGGATCCGAACGCCCTCGCGGCCGCGATCCGGCGCGTCCTGTCCGAACCCAAGCTGGCCGCCTCACTGAGTGCCGCGGGACGTGCGCGGGCCGAGACCTTCTCCTGGGAGGTCGTCGCGCCTCGCCTGGAGGCCGTCTACGACCGGGTCCTCGGCGCCGCGCGCTAGGATGCCGCCGTGCCCACCTGGCTGTGGATCGTCGTCGTCCTGGTCGCCCTGCTGCTGCTCGGCGGCATCTGGATCTACAACCGTCTGGTCAGGCTCCGCGTCCGCGTGAACAACGGGTGGTCCCAGATCGACGTACAGCTGCGGCGGCGCTACGACCTGATCCCGAACCTGGTGACGACGGTTCAGGGGTACGCCACGCACGAGCGCGAGCTGTTCGAGCACGTCACGGAGGCGCGGTCCCAGGCGATGGACGCGAACGCGATCCCGGACCAGGCGCAGGCCGAGAACCAGATCACGCGCGGGATCCGCCAGCTCTTCGCGGTCGCGGAGAACTACCCCGACCTGAAGGCCAACCAGAACTTCCTGGCCCTGCAGGAGGAGCTCACCGGGACCGAATCGAAGATCGCGTTCGCGCGGCAGTTCTACAACGACCAGGTCATGCTGTTGAACACGCTGATCGGCTCGTTCCCCTCCAACGTCGTCGCCAAGGCGTTCGGGTTCGGACCAAGGGAGTTCTTCGACATCGAGGATCCGGTCCGCGCGCCGTCCCAGGTCGAGTTCCCCAGGTAGTCCGTGTACGAGCAGATCGCGGCGAACAAGCGCAAGACCGTCCTGCTCATCTTCGGCGCGATCGTGTTGCTCGGCGCGGTCGGGTACGTCCTCGGGCTCTGGTACGGCAGCGGCCTGTTCGGCCTGGTCGGCGCCGTGGCGCTGGCAGTCGTCCTGTCGCTCGGCTCGTTCTTCGGCGGCGACCGTCTCGTGCTCGCCTCGACCCGCGCGCGCGAGGTCACGCCGCAGGAGCAACCGCGCCTGCACAACATCGTCGAGGGCCTGTCGATCGCCGCCGGGATCCCCAAGCCGAGGGTCTACGTGATCCCGGAGCAGGCGCCGAACGCGTTCGCGACCGGCCGCAACCCCGAGCACTCCTCGGTCGCCGTCACCGAGGGGCTGCTCTCGACGATGAACCGCG
>Ga0307302_10000736_pt1 | contig 14428 bp, 11 predicted proteins | sample ER_DNA_183_FD_194490 | JGI IMG/M metagenome (GOLD analysis project Ga0307302, IMG submission 194490) | Bulk soil microbial communities from the East River watershed near Crested Butte, Colorado, United States - ER_DNA_183 | ecosystem: Environmental > Terrestrial > Soil > Floodplain | place...
CACAGCGGGGCTCTTCTCTATTTCGGGCGATTTCGTCACCATCGTTCTGGTCATGACCCTCGAGATCGTCGGCCGCGAGGAGGAACTCGCCTCCATCCACACCTTCATCGACCAGGCGGAGGGACGCGCCGCTGCGCTCGTGCTCGAGGGCGAGCCGGGGATCGGAAAGTCGACGCTCTGGGCGGCCGGAGTCGAGCACGCGAGAGAGCGCGGGATGCGCGTCCTCGATACGCGACCCGCCGAAGCCGAGCGGGGCCTGGCGCACGCCGGTCTCGGAGATCTGTTCGAGGACGTTCTCGTCGACGTTCTGCCGAGGCTGCCGACGCCGAGGCGCCGCGCGCTCGAGGTCGCGCTGCTCGTGGAGGAAGCCACCGGCGACCCGGTCGATCGCCGCGCGCTCGCCGTTGCCGTGCGCGGAGCGCTGGAGGTGCTGAGCGAGGGCGGTCCGCTCGTCATCGCCGTCGACGACGTTCAGTGGCTCGACCCCTCCTCGTCGGATGCGCTCACCTTCGCTTTCCGGCGCCTGGACGACCAGGACGTGCTCCTGCTCATGTCCCGTCGGTTCGTCGATGGTTCACAGGCGCCCGAGCTCGAGTCCGCATTCGAAGCCGACCGTCTCCAACGTGTCAACGTCGGCCCGCTGAGCGCAGGCGCGCTCCATCGACTGCTCCGCGACCGGCTCGACCGGACCTTCCCACGACAGACGCTGCTCCGTATCCACGAACGCTCGGGTGGGAACCCGTTCTTCGCGCTCGAGGTCGCGCGCCGGCTCGAAACGGACGTCGATCCACTGGAGCCGCTCCCGGTGCCTGAGACGCTCGAGGAGCTCGTGCAGGCGCGCCTAACCGGGCTTCCGCGGGCCACTCGCGAGGGGCTCGGCCTCGCCTCCGCCTGGGGAGCGACGTCGGACGAGCTCCTCGAGCGTGCGGGCGTCTCGAAGGAAGCGCTCGAACCGGCGATTGCCGCGAACGTCATCGAGCGTCACGACGGAGCGATCCGCTTCACCCACCCGCTGCTCTCCTCGGTCCTCTACGCCGACCTGGGCGACGGCAGACGGGCCGTACACGGCCGGATTGCGGAGATCGCGGACGACCCCGTCGCCCGCGCCCGCCACCTGGCCCTCTCGAGAAAGGAACCGGATGCCGACGTCGCCGTGACGCTCGACGAGGCCGCCGTGCAGGCCGCCGACCGCGGTGCGGCTGCGCTCGCCGCCGAGCTCGCCGAACAGGCTCTGCGGCTGACGCCCGCCGACGAGCTGGATGAGCGAGATCGCCGGACGCTCTCCTCAGCCCGCGCGCATCAGGATGCGGGTGAGTGGACGCACGCCCGGGCGCTTGCGGCGGGCCTCGCGGAGTCGGAGAGCGACTCGGTGCGCGCCGGGGCTCTAGTGCTCCTCTCCGAGCTCGAGTCGATCGAAGACTCCATCCCTCTGCTCGAAGAAGCGCTCCGCGTTGCCTCGGAACCGGCCCAGCAGGTCGTCGTCCGTGTGCAGCTCGCCTGGGCGGTTCGCTTCCGAGATGGTTTCGTGAAGTCCCTCGAGCGGGCTCGGGAGGCGCTCGAGCTCGCCGGGTCGATCGACCACGCGTCGCAGGTCCGTGCACTGACGGCGGTCGCCGAGCTCGGTGCCTTCGTCGGCGATCAGGAGGCACCGGCCCTCGCAGCTAGGGCGCTCGAGCTCGCCGTGGATCTCGGAGAGCCCGAACTCGAGTACTGGGCGACCGCTGCCGTCGCCAGCGGCCTGATCTTCGATGACGACAAGGACTCGGGGCGACGCTTCGTCGAGGACGCGTACACGAAGTGGCGCGAGCGCGACGAGCAGTGGAGTGCCCGCGCGCTCTGGGCTCTGTCGCTGATCGAGCTCGACGCGGGGAACTGGGAGCTGGCGGCCGAGCACGCCGCCCTCGCGCGCGACGTCGCCGTCCAGTACGGGATCGAGGTGCCGCAGCACTACCTTCCGATCGCATGGATCGCGGTCCACCGTGGGCAACTGGAGTTCGCGCGGGAGACGTCGCAGCGGGCGCTCGCGCTCGCCAAGGAGCACTTCGGCCTCCATCCGCCGTACCACCTGGCCGTAATCGGTCTCGCCGCGTTCTGGAGCGGTGACGTGTCCACAGGCGCCGAGTGGCTGAGTCGAGCGCACACGCGTGCGCTGGAGCTCGGATGGTTCGAGCCGGCCAATCGCCCGTGGACCGGTGACTGCGCGGAGGCATTGCTCGAGCTCGGGCGGATCGAAGAGGCGGAGCAGGTCTTGGGCGGGTGGGAGGCCGAGGCCACGCGGCTCGGCCGGCAGCGCGTGCTGGCGCACGTGGCCCGCGGTCGCGGTCTGATCGCAGCCGCGCGCGGGGAGGTCGACGCCGCAGTGACTTTGCTCGAGGGCGCGACTGCTCGACATGAGGAGCTCGGCGACCTCTACGGGCATTCGCGGGCGCTACTCGCGCTCGGGGTGCTCAGACGTCGCGCGCGGCAGAAGCGTCCTGCTCGCGACGCGATTGTCCAGGCGCTCGGAGGGTTCGGGGAGCTGGGCGCGGCGACGTGGATCGCAAAGGCGCGCGCGGAGCTCGGAAGCATCGGCGGTCGCACACGCGACGAGGGGCTGACACCGGCCGAGCAGCGCGTCGCCGCGCTTGTCGCCGAGGGGCGGACGAACCGCGAGGTCGCCGCCGCGCTCTTCCTCGGCGAGCGCACGGTGGCGAGCCACCTGACCCACATCTACGCCAAGCTCGGGATCCGCTCCCGCACCGAGCTCGCCCGCGTGCTCCCTGAAGCAGCGCGCAAAGTTCAGACGTTCTGACGTTTCCACGCAGAGGCGCCTGGCCTAGCGTCGACGGCATGCCGAACTACCTCGTAGAGACCTACCTCGGTAGGGGAAGAGCGGGGGAGCGCGCAGCCCGTGAGCTGCGCGCTTGCTCGGCGGCGGAGAGGCTGACGAAGGAGAGGACTCCCGTCAGCTTCGAACGCTCGATCTACGTTCCGGAGGATGAGATCTGTTTCTTCGTGTTCACCGCGCCCTCAGGGCGGGTGGCCACGCTGGCGGCAGAGCGGGCCGAGCTCGATCCGATCCGCGTCGTCGAGGCGGTCTCCTCCTCACCAGCAAAGGAGGGCAAATGAAGTCGAAGTTGATGTTTGCGCTGCTCGGCGTCCTGGCCGTCGTCGGCGTCTACGCGGGGACTGTTCTCGCGACCCCGCCGTCGGGCCAGTCGACGACGACGCTCGCGAAGGCGCCGTTCGAGCCGCTCAAGCTCAAGGCGAAGTCCGATCCCGCCAATCTCTGGCGGCTGAAGCTCAAGACGCACGGGATGTCGGACGCGTACGTAGTCGGCAACACGTTCGCGGCGAACGGCGGAACGAGCGGCTGGCACTCGCATCCGGGGCCGAGCCTCGTTTTCGTCGTCGCGGGCACGATCACGAACTCCATGTTCGACGGGCACCACTGCATGACGCACGAATACACCGCGGGCCAGGGGTTCGTCGACGAGGGCGGCGCCGACGTGCACATGATCACGAACAACGGCAGCGTCGAGGCGAGGACGATCGCCGTGCAGCTCGTCCAAGCTGGAGCGACCAGGCGCATCGACGCCGACGATCCCTGCAGCTGAGCTCGATGTTGGAGAGAGCCCCGACCGGCGGGGCTCTCTCCTGAGCTATCTAGTCCACGTCGCGATCGCCCTGCGGATCGCTAGGCGGTACGGCTCGCCCGTGAGCAGATCGTAGGTCCCGCTCTGCTTCTTCTTCCAGTCGCGGCAGGCCTGGTTCCGTGAATTCGCGGCGTGGTCCTCGTTGCACGGAGCCGTGAAGTTGTCCACGAAGTAGCCGCCCACGAACGTTTTGATGATCGTCGACTGTCCCCGCGGGCCGGTGCGGAAGGGCAACTCGAGCCGGCCGAAGAACCCGCGTCCGCCCTGGTACGTGCCGTCTTTCTGGGGCAGGAGCGTGCCGCCGCCCTTGCCGTTGAGGGTCACCTTGGACATGAACGAGCTCACGAGCCCGCCCTTTCCGGCCTTGGCGGCTTCGTCCACGACGACGTTCTTGATGCCGGTGGTGCCCCAGTCGGCCATCAGGCCGTAGAACTCGCCGTTGACCTGCTGCCAATGGTTCTTGAAGTACGTCTTGTTGTCGACGTTCTCGAAGAGCTCGCCCAGCTCGCTCAGCGTGCTGCGGTTATAGGTCCAGTCCTTCTTGCCGCCCCCCTGCTTGCAGCCCGGGTAGACGTTCGTCTTCGTCAGGCCCAGCTCGTGGATGCGCTTGTTGATGGTCGCGGAGTGGTACTTGTTCAGGAGGGCCTCGTGTGCCCGGTTGAGCGATTCGCCGAGCCCGCGGGTGAGCGTCATGCGCAAGGTCTCGGAGTAGATCTGCGTCTTCTTGCCTTTGTCGCTCAGGCGGCACCAGATCTCGTCAGGCTTCCCCTTTAGAGCCCTCCAGATGATGCCCTTCGACTGGTCCAGCATGTCGAGGCCCGGATCGTTGTCGAGCTTGTCCATGACGTAGAGGTGCGGGATCAGCTTCAGGACGCTGAGCGGCTGGTAGGGCCTCGTGTTCGCCAGGCCGACGTCGACCGACCCTTTGACCTCCTTGGCGTAGATGCCGAACCAGGCGTCCGTTCCATTGGGTGCATTGGCCATCGTGCTCGCGCGCCAGATCGATCGGATGCGCCGGTTCTCGGCCGAGGCGTTGTCGATCAGGCTCGCGGCGTAGCGGGTCTTCCCGTTCTTGGAGTAGCGCTCGAGATCTGTGATGCGGACGCCGTTCGAGGCCTGGAAGCGGAGCAGGTCGCTCAACGTGTAGTCGTACACATGCCGTGAGTACGCGCTCTCGTCGTTGCGCTGCATGATCACGGTCATCTTCCCGGCGCTCGGGCGCTCCACGTCGATCAGTCGCGCGCCGTGCGCCTGCGCCTGTTGCTGGACGAACTGCGGAGTGACGTTCACGTACCACCACCAGGCTCGGGCGTCGACGCCCTCGTTGGCGATGCCGACGTACGAGTAGCGGCGCTTGCCGTCGACGACGTAGGTCGAGAGGTCGATCAGGCGGACCTTGTACTTGTTGATCTCCTTGATGACCCCCTTGACCGAGAGGTCGTAGTTCCAGTGCCAGCCTTTGGCGGAGTCGCCGGTGTTCTTCACCCAGACGTAGGCGAAGCGCCTCTTGCCCTGGTCCGTATACGGCTCGAGGTCGATCAGCCGTCCCTTCTCGGCGTTGATCTTGTTCGTCACGCCCGCCTCGCTGCCGACTGACCAGCCGCCTGTCCGGTCGTAAAGGCCGGAATTTCGGACGAGCACGGCGCTGAAGCGCAGGGGATTGACGGAATCGACGTTCACGTCCACGACTCTCTCTCCCGCCTGATTCGCCAGTTGGTCGATCTTGACCCTGGTCTGTCCGACCCAGAAATGCCAGCCGGTCGGCGTAGTCGCGTTCCGCTCCGGATCCTGGACGGCTCCGGTGGAGCTCGCGCTCGATGCGCCGACGCTCAGTCCGACGAGCAGCACCGTTGCGAGGCCGGCGACGGTCGTCTTCGGTTTCAGGCCGGTAGACATGCTCGTGTCCTCCTTGCGTCGGGCGGGACCGCAGGCACCGCGCTCTCCTGAACAAGACACATCGGAGCTCGATCGTCTTCCGCTCGCCGCACGACCTGGCCGCGTTCGATTGAATGTCGCCTGTGCCGAAGCTGAACGCAATCGGGATCGTCGCCTCGGACATGGCCGAGGCGATCCGCTTCTACCGGCTCCTCGGGCTCGACGTTCCAGAGACTCCCGACGAGGGCCACGTCGACACGTTCCTGCCGAACGGGGTTCGGTTCATGCTCGACAGCGAAGAGACCATGCGGAGCTTCCTCGACGACTGGAAGTTGGAGACGGGCAACCAGATCTCACTCGCCTTCGAGTGCGAGAGCCCGGCGGAGGTCGACGAGCTCTACACGACGATCACCGGCGCGGGCTTCCACGGAGAGAAGGAGCCGTGGGACGCGTTCTGGGGCCAGCGCTACGCGCTGCTCAAGGACCCCAACGGCGTCGACGTGAACCTGTACGCACCGCTCCCTCAGTAGACCGTCTTCCGCCGGCTCTTCGAGAACTTCGCCCACTTCTTTCGCTGCTCCGAGCGGAGTCTCGCGTCCTTGCGGATCTCGAGAGCCCTGATCTCGCGCTGCAGCTTGCGGTAGCTCGACCATCGCTCATCCGACAGCGATCCGTCGCCCAGCGCGCGGCGAATCGCGCACCCCGGCTCGCCGTCGTGTGAGCAGTCGGAGAACTTGCACTCCGCGGCCAAGTCGCTGATCTCGGAGAAGGTCGTGTCGAGCGTTTCCTCGCCTGCCCAGAGCTGGAGCTCACGCATCCCCGGTGTATCGATGAGGAGCGCGCCCGAGGGCAGCGGCACGAGCTCCCGGTGAGAGGTCGTGTGCCGTCCGCGACCGCCTGCGCTCGTCTCTGCCGTCTCGAGCACCTCGCGTTCTGCGAGGCGGTTCACGAGTGTCGACTTGCCGACTCCCGACGAGCCAAGCAGCGCGACCGTCTTACCTGGCTCGAGGTAGGCGTCCAGCGACTCGAGCCCTTCTCCGGTCACGGCGCTCACCGAATGCACGGCGACGCCCAGAGTGACCGGCTCGACCTCGTTGAGCTCCGCCTCGGGATCGGAGGCGACATCGCATTTGTTGACGACGACGACCGGCGTGGCTCCGCTGTCCCAGGCGGCGGTGAGGTAGCGCTCGAGCCTGCGTGGGTTGAGGTCGAAGCCGAACGCGGTGACGACGAACACCGTGTCGACGTTCGCCGCGACGACCTGCTCCACTGCCCGCTTCAGCGTCTCCTTGCGCGTGAACGAGGTACGCCGAGGCAGGACGGCCTCGATCACCGCCTTTCGCTCTCCGTCGACCGGCCGGACAGCGACCCAGTCGCCGACCGCTGGCAGCTCCTCGTCGGACAGCTTGCCCGCGGGCAGGCCGCCCATCCGTCCGCGCTCCGTAAGGAGCTCGCACGGTCCGTGATGACGCGCGGAGACGCGCGCCGGGATCAAGTTGTCTGCTGCATATGGCTCGAACGCGTCTGCGAAGAACGCGTCCCAGCCGAGGTCTTCCAGATTCAAACCGAACTCCTTTGGCTGTAGGAACGCGAAACGCCCGGGACGGGCGCACACGACGAGCCTCAGGAGTGCCGCGTGCTAGCGGGCGCGACCGGAGGCTCGGGTCATGGAGAACTCAGTCATCGTCGAACCTCCTTTCGTCGCGGGACGTCTATCAGGGTACGTGACAAAGCGCCCAGGATCAATCCCGGGCAGATTGTCGAGCTGCCCTCGCTGTCCATCGACGGTGAGTACCCCGCGGCCGTCGAGGCTACGCGCGCAGGACGATTTCCAGCGCCGTGCCCTGGCCGGGCGTCGAGCGGAGCGTGAACGCGCCGCCGATCGCCGCCGCCCGCTGGCGCAGATTCTTGAGCCCCTGGCCCGCCGGATCGGTCGCGCCGTCGAAGCCCGCGCCGTTGTCCGCGACCAGGACGACGCGGTCCGTCCCGCGTGAGGCGATCACGACGTCGGCTCGCGTGGCACCCGCGTGCTTGCGCACGTTCGCGAGACCTTCCTGGACGATCCGGAAGACCTCGATCTGCTCGTCCGGCGCGAGAGAGAGGGCGGGGTCGACGTCGAGCTCGACCTCGAGCTCCCCGTCCGCGGTGAGGAAGTCGACGTAACGCCGGAGTGCGGCGTCGAACGGAGCGGTCCCGCTCGCCGAGGACAGCGCGAGGATCGCGAAGCGCGCCTCCTGCTGTGCCGCCGCAGCGGCCTCCTTGATCCGCTCGGCGGTCTCGCCCTCGAGCATGCTCGCGTGGGTCGAGACCGTGAACAGGTACTGCGCGAGCCCGTCGTGGATTTCGCGCGCGACGCGGGCGCGCTCCTCGGCGACGGCACGGCCGAACTCGGCAAACCGGATCGCCCGCCACACGCCGGCCATCAGTACTCCGTACGACATGAGGCGCAGGAAGTCGCCCTGCGAGACGAACGAGCTCGAAACAACCGGCGTGAAGACGTAATGCAGCTCGGCGAAGAGCGAGAGCGAGGCGGCGAGCGCGAGCCATCGATATAGGTCGTCGCCGTATGCCCGATACCGCAGTCCGAAGCCGACGAGCGCCACGAGGCTGAGGAGCGCCTGCAGCGCGAGCGTGAAGATCAGGAGGAGCGGCTGGTCGTCACCGCTCGTAAGTCCAGGTGTGCCGCTCGAGGCCCATCTGACGAGCAACCACATGCCGATCTCGAGACAGATGAGTGCTCCGATCGACCAACGCAAGGCTTGCTTGCGCCCTGCGATCCGTCCTCGAGTGAACGGCGCCGCTGCGATCAGGCCGGTGGCGAGCAGCTTGCCGGCGATCCCCGACCAGGCCTCGTTCTCTCCGACGGTGCCGCCTTCGAAGACCGGGGCGATCGAGAACGCGAAGGTCGATGCGGCGGCCAGGAAGAACCCGCAGCAAAGAAGGAAGTCGAGGCGCCGCCCTTCGACCGAAAAACGCACTCCCGCGAGCGTGGCAACGATCGCGGCGGCGAGCGTGACCGCGGTATCGAGCACGAGGCGGAGCTGCGGCAGCTCGAACGTGTCGCGGAGAGACGGATAGGTCACGAACAGCGCAAGCGCAGCGCCAAGCAGGCCCAGGAGCAGCAGCTCGCCCCAGAGCCAGGCGGAATACGCGTCTCTCTCCTCACGCCGCACGAAGTACTAATCGGCAGCAGGAGGCGCTGCCCTAAGGCGCCGACTCGGCGGCGCCGCTCAGAGGTCGTGCCGGCTTTGCCGGCGCGACCGTCCAACACACTTGTCTAGGAACGCGACTCCTTCAACTCTTCGAGCCAATTCGCCGATAAGCGGGGCGTGCCGCGGATCCTCATTGCAGACGACCATCCGCTGACGCGAGACGCGCTCGCGAAGCTGCTCGAACAGGGCGGCTTCGACGTCGTCGGCCAGGCCGGCGACGGCAACGAGGCGATCGAGCTCGTCCGGCGCCTCCAGCCGAACCTGGTCCTGCTCGACCTCTCGATGCCCGAGCTGGACGGCCTCTCGGCATTGCCCCGCCTCCGCGAGGCCGCTCCCGACTGCGAGGTCGTCGTCCTCACCGCCTCCGGCACCGAAGACAACCTCCTGGCCGCGATCAGGGGTGGCGCGGCCGGCTACCTGCTCAAGACCGAGCCGCCCGAGCGGATCGTCGAGTTCCTCGACGGCGTCGCCGAGGGCGAGGCAGCGCTCTCCGGCGCGATCGCCCGACGTCTCCTCGAGCAGGTTCGAGAGGGCGCCTCCCAGGGCGGCGTCCCGGACTCGATCGCCCAGGCCGTGTCGGCCCGCGAGCTCGAGGTGCTGCTCCTGCTGGACGACCACCTCGGCACGGACGAGATCGCCAAGCGGCTCTTCATCTCGGAGCACACGGTGCGCTCGCACGTGAAGAGCCTGCTCCGCAAGCTCCAGGTCTCCTCGCGCCGCGAGGCGCTCGAGGCGCTCGCAACGGCTCGGGCGGCCTGAGAATCACCCAACTTGGGTGATGCCGAATCACCCACGCCGGGCGAGGCCCGGACGAGGCGGAATCCCGACCTAGGCGGATAATTCGAGTATCGAAGCACTCCTCCCCGCGGGAAGAGGACTCCGGTGGCTCTTTCTCTCCTCTCTCTGACCGGCCCTTCGCGGGGCCGGTCTTCGTTTTAGGAAAATCCGTCCAGCGCGGCGGCCACGAGGCGCGGGAGCGTGCTCAGGTTGTAGCCGCCTTCGAGAACCGCGGCGCAGCGAGGCGCGAGGGCCGCGCTCCGCCGCGCCAGCTCGCGAAACCCGTCCTCGGTCACGTTCATGCCGGCGAGCGGGTCTTCCGTGTGCGCGTCGAAGCCGGCGGAGACGAGCACGAGCTCGGGCTCGAACGCGCGGATAGCCGGCTCGACCACGTGGTCGAATGCGCGCTCGTAGTCCTCGTCGCCGCACCCCGCCGAGAGCGGGACGTTGAGCGTCGTCTCAGCCTGATCCTGCGGGCCGCCCGAGCCCGGATAGAACGGCCACTGGTGCATGGAGGCGAAGAAGACCGAGTCGTCTCCCCGGAAGATGTCGTCCGTCCCGTTTCCGTGGTGGACGTCCCAGTCGACGATCGCGACGCGGTCGATGCCGAGCTCCGCCTGTGCGTAGCGGGCCGCGATCGCCACGTTGTCGAAGATGCAGAACCCCATTGCCGCGTTCGGCAGGGCGTGGTGCCCAGGCGGCCGGACGAGCGCGAAGCCGCCTTGCTTGACCGCCGCGATCGACGCGCCGGCGGCGAGAAGCGCAGCCTCGAACGTCGTCTCGGACGCGATCGTGTCCCCGTCGAGCCAGGTCGGCGCGCTCACAGCGCGAACCCGGTCGATGTACTCGCGTGTGTGGCAGAGCTCGATCTGCTCGATCGTGGCCGGCGCGGACTCGGTTCGGTTTGGGATCGCCTCGAGCAGCACTTCCAACCGGCGAGGGGTGTCCGGGTGATGCCCGGTGGGGTGCAGCCGGACGAGGTCCGGGTGCGTCAGGACCTCGATGGTTCCTCCGCGCGGGCGGCAAGACGGTCCGCCATCTGGTTCATGCCCCAGTCGGAGAGGAGGGAGGACGCCTCCGCCCACAGTGGGGACTGATCTTCGAGGGGAGGGAGAGGGGCGGAGGCGTCTAGCGTGGCAATTCGGCGATAGAGGCGAAGTTCCTCCGCGATCGGGGCGAAGCGCCCCGCCTTCAGCGCCTTCTCCAGCGAGCCGTACTGCGTGATGATCTGCGCGGCTCCCTTTGGGCCGACGCCGCGGGCTCCGGGCAGCTTGTCCGAGGGGTCGCCGCGGAGCGCTATGAAGTCCGGCACCTGTTTCGGCTCGACGCCGTAGCGCTCCCGAACCTCGTCCGGGCCCACGCGTGCGAGCTCGCTCACGCCGCGGGTCGGCGTGAGGATCGTCACGGTCTTGGAGGCGAGCTGGAACGAATCTCGGTCGGAGGTGACGACGAGAGCGGGCCAGCGCTTCTTCTTCGCGGCCGCGACCGCTGCGGCCAGGAAGTCGTCCGCCTCGTAGCCGGGAGCCTTCGCCGCCGTGAAGCCGAGCGCCTGCACGAACTCAGGGAGCATCGGGAGCTGCTCGAGGAGAGCCGGATCGAAGACCCGGCCGCCCTGGTAGGGCTCGTACGCCTCGTGGCGGTACGTCGGCACCTCGAGCGTGTCCCAGCCGACGACCACGCTCCGCGGCTGCTCGGCCTCCCACAGCCGGACGATGAAGTTCGTGAAGCCGACGATCGCGCCTGACTGCTTGCCCCCGGCCCGCTTGATCGTCTTCGGCAACGCGTGGTAGGCGCGGTGCGCCAGCGAGTCGCCGTCAACTACGAGGAGGGGCCTCACAGCGTCTTCTCCAGCTCTGCGATTGCGGCCATCAGGCGGTCGGTGCCGATCTGCGCGGCCTCGCGCGGGTCCCTGTTGTGCAGGTCGTCGAGCTCGACCGGTGCGCCGTACGCCACCCGCAAAGGCCCGAGCCTACTGATCCGGTCCGTCCCTGCGATCGCGGCTGGGATCAACGGCACGCCCGCCTCCATCGCGACACGTGCCGCGCCGGTGTGCGCCCGCGCCTGGTGCTTCTTCACGAGCCCCTTCGTGCGCCGAGTGCCCTCGGGGAAGATCGCCACCACCTCACCCTCCCGCGCGAGCCGGATGGCCGTCTCGATCGCAACGGTGTCCCCCTCGCCGCGCCGCACCGGAAACGCTCCGCCGAACTTGAGGATCGGCCACAAGGGCGATTTGAAGAGCTCGGCCTTGGCCATGAATCGAATCTGCCGCTTTGGGAACAGGGGCAAGCCGAGGGGCCACGGATCGAGGTTCGACACATGATTCGGAGAGAGGACGTAGCCACCTTCGCGTGGAAGGTGCTCCGTTCCGGTGGCCCGAAGCCGGAAAAGCAGCTTCACAGGCGGCCCCGTGAGGTATCCGGCCAGGCGGTAGAGAGGCGAAGTTGACACGCAACGCTAAGGTCAGAGACGAATGAAGACGCTCATCATCGCCGAGAAGCCGTCCGTCGGCCGCGACATCGCGGGCGCGATCGACGGTGTCTTCCAGAAGCGCACGCTCGCCGACCTGAGCCCGAAGGCGAAGAAGGCGACGAAGGACGAGCCGACCTTCCTCGAGTCGGACGACTACGTCATCGCCTGGGCCGTCGGCCATCTCGTGCAGCTCGCGGAGCCCGAGGAGTACGACGAGAAGTGGAAGAAGTGGCGCATGGCCGATCTGCCGATCGTCCCGCCGGACGGGTTCAAGCTGGTGCCGCGCGACGCGAAGTCCAAGAAGCAGCTGAAGCTCGTCGAGACGCTCCTCAAGCGCGACGACATCGACCGCGTGATCAACGCCTGCGACGCCGGCCGCGAGGGCGAGCTGATCTTCGCGTACCTCTACGAGTCCGTCTTCGGAGTCGCGCCGGCCAGCCCGGACGCACCTAAGCCGGTCGACCGCCTCTGGATCAGCTCGATGACGAAGCAGGCGATCCGCGGGGGCTTCGACGAGCTACGCCCCGGCGATCAGCTGCAGCCGCTGGAGTCCGCTGCGCGAGCGCGCTCCGAGGCCGACTGGCTCGTCGGGATGAACGCGACCCGCGCCGCGACGATCCGCGGCCGTGCCTGGGTCGGCGGCGTCGTCTCGCTCGGCCGCGTCCAGACTCCGACGCTCGCGATCATCGTCGCCCGGGAGCGCGAGATCCAGGCGTTCGTCCCCGAGCCGTACTGGCTCGTGCACGCGAGCTTCGACCCCCGCTATCAAGGGCTCTGGTTCGATCCGATCAGGGCCGACGACAAGGACACTCCGACCGGCCAGGAGACGTGGCTCAAGGAGGCCGAGCGCGCCGAGGAGATCGTCGCCAAGGTCTCGGGCAAGACGGGCACTGTCGAGGACGTCGAGCGTAAGGAGCAGTCAGAGCGCGCCCCGCTCCTCTACGACCTCACGTCCCTCCAGCGCGACGCGAACCGGCGCTTCGGGTTCTCCGCGCGCCGCACGCTCTCCGCGGCCCAGTCTCTGTACGAGAGCAAGAAGGCGATCACGTATCCGCGCACGAGCTCCCGCTGGCTCTCCGGCGACCTCGTCCCGCAGCTGAAGCCGACTGCTGGGACGCTCGTCGACATCCCCGAGTACGCGACCGCCGCGCAGTTCGTGCTCAAGCTCGACTCGCTCCCGCTTGCCCGGGTCGTGAACGACGCGAAGGTCGACGACCACCACGCGATCATTCCCACGGACGTCGAGCACGACGTGAGCGAGTTCTCGCCGGACGAGCGCCGAATCTTCGACCTCGTCGCGCGACGCTTCCTCGCGGTCTTCCATCCGCCCGCCCGCTACGCCCGCACCACCGTCGTCACGATTGTCGAGGACGAGCGCTTCCGCACCCGCGGCAAGGTCACGCTCGAAGCCGGCTGGCGTGGCGTGTACGGCCTGGAGGCCGACACGGAGGGCGCAGGCAAGGAAGAGGACCCGGAGAGCGCGGAGCTGCCGCAGCTCGAGAAGGGCCAGCAGATCAAGGTCGTCTCCGCCGAGAGCGAGGCCAAGGAGACTCGTCCACCGCCGCGCTACACCGAGGCGACTCTCTTGTCCGCAATGGAGACCGCAGGCAAGTGGGTGGACGACGAGGAGCTCCGCGAGGCGATGAAGGAGCGCGGCCTTGGGACTCCGGCTACACGCGCGGAGACGATCGAGACGCTGATCCGCCGCGAGTACATCGAGCGCGGCGGCAAGGATCTGATGCCGACTCCGAAGGGCCTCCAGGTGATCACGATGCTCGAGGAGAACAAGCTCACCTCGCCGGAGCTGACCGGTGACTGGGAGAAGCGCCTCGGCGACATCGAGCACGGCAAGGGGGCGAAAGACGACTTCATCAAGGGCATCGAGGACTTCACGCGCACGACCGTCGAGGCGATCGCCGCGCTCGACAAGGAGAAGCTCCGCCCGGAGCGGGTCGAGCTCGGCCTCTGCCCCCGCTGCGGCGCCGAAACCGGCGAGATCATCCGTGAGAACGCGAAGGCCTACGGCTGCACCAGCTGGAAGTCGCGCGAGGAGACGGGCTGCGGCTTCGTCATCTGGAAGCGCGTCGCCGGTCGCACGCTCACCCCGGAGGTCGCGCGGCAGTTGCTCGAGGAAGGCAAGACGAAGGAAGTGTTGTCAGGCTTCCGTTCCAGAGCCGGCAAACCTTTTCGGGCGCGGCTCGTCTTGAATAATGAGGGCAAGGTCGAGTTCGAGTTTCCGGCTCGAGCGAGATCCAAAGAGCCCGCCGCAACGGAATAAGCAGGTACGAACACTCGTTTTCGCAAGCAAAGCCGCAGTTGAGGCCGGTTCCTCCTGGAATCACCAGGAAACTCGGCCTACAGTAAGAAAGTTCGATGACCGAGCGCCGTCTTACAGTGCACGCAGCCGCAAAAGCACAAAAGGAAGAGGATCCGCAGTTGACGCAACAGCAGATTTCCGAG
>Ga0307302_10000737_pt1 | contig 14421 bp, 13 predicted proteins | sample ER_DNA_183_FD_194490 | JGI IMG/M metagenome (GOLD analysis project Ga0307302, IMG submission 194490) | Bulk soil microbial communities from the East River watershed near Crested Butte, Colorado, United States - ER_DNA_183 | ecosystem: Environmental > Terrestrial > Soil > Floodplain | place...
AGTCGCTCGGCGATTGCGGACGTGGTAGCGCGCCGGCCTGCCATCCGGAGCTTGTAGATCTCCTTCAGATAGTCCTGCGACGCGTCGGTCAGGTCGCCAATCATTGCCTATACTCTAACTCAGAAGTTCGTCATGGCTAAAAATTTCACCCGCAAGCAGGTTCTCGCCGGCTCGCTGCCCTTCGTCGCTGCGGCTCCGCTGGCGAAGCTTGCGTGGCCGAGTACGGCCCACGGCGAGCGCTCTGCGACCCACATGGGCCACGAACACGCTCAGATGGGGCACGCGGCGATGATCGGCGCCGAGGTACCCGCGCCGGGCGGGCCGCATGCGCAGGACGACGTGACCTTTCCGCCGAGGGCGCTCCCCCACCAGCCCGGCCGTGTCCGCGAGTACGACCTCACTGCCCTCGACCACTCGATCGAGGTCGCCCAGGACGTCCATTTCGACGCGTGGAGCTACAACGGCTCCGTTCCGGGCCCGATCATCCGCGCGACCGAGGACGACCTCCTTCGGGTCAACTTCAGCAACGCGGGCTCGCACCCGCACACGATCCACTTTCACGGCATCCACCCCGGGAAGATGGACGGCGTCTTCGAGACCGTGCTTCCGGGCGGATCCTTCACCTACGAGTTCCCCGCGCGCCCATACGGGATGCACCTGTACCACTGCCATGCGACCCCGCTGAAGAAGCACATCCACAAGGGGCTCTACGGCGCCTTCATCATCGACCCGGCCAAGCCTCGCCCGCCTGCGCGCGAGCTCGTGATGGTGATGAACGGCTACGACACCGACGGCGACGGCGAGAACAACTTCTACACGGTCAACGGGCGCGCTTTCTACTACGCGAAGTATCCGATCCGCGTCAGGAAGGGCGAGCTCGTCCGGATCTACCTCGCGAACCTGACCGAGTTCGACCTCATCAACTCCCTCCACCTGCACGGCGAGTTCTTCCGCTATTACCCGACGGGTTCGACTGATCATTTCGACTACACGGACACAGTCGTGCTCTGCCAGGGGGAGCGCGGCATGCTCGAGATCGAGTTCCACAACACCGGCGTCTTCATGTTCCACGCCCACCAGAGCGAGTTCGCCGAGCTCGGCTGGATGGGCTTCTTCGACGTCCGCGACTGATGGAATCCGGCTCCTTCGCGGCCAGGCTCGGCGGCGCGCGCTGGCGGCTGTGGGCGCTCGTCCCGGTACTCGCGCTCGTCGGTGCTGTCTCGCTCTTCGCCACGACCGGCGACTCGCTGCTCGATCTCGTGGGTCAGAATCCGCCGCCGCGCGACGAGGTCGACATCCGCCGCGTCGAGTTCCACCCCGGTGAGATTCGCTTCAAGATCACCAATCCGCAGCGCGACGACCTGACGATCGCGACCGTCACCGTCGACGACGCTGTCGTCCCCTACCACGTCGACGGCGACTCGACGCTCGGCCGTCTGCGGTCGGCGACGATCGTCGTCCGCTACGACTGGATTGACGGCGAGCCCCTGAAGATCGGGGTGACGAGCTCGCATGGAATCGAGACGTCCAAGGAAATCGCGGCCGCGGTCGAGACGCCAGAGGCTTCGGGCAAGGGCTTCCTCGGCTATGGCGTGATCGGCTTTCTCGTCGGCATCCTCCCCGTTGCCCTCGGGCTCGCCTGGCTTCCCTCGCTCCGTCGCGCGAGCCCGGAGTGGCTCGCCGCGTTCATGGCGCTGACAGCCGGGCTCCTGACGTTTCTCGCGCTCGAGGCGCTGGCCGAGGCGATCGACCTGCAGGCGGCGCTTCCGAGCGGGCTCGGCGGGGTCGGGCTCGTGCTGCTCGGCGTGGCTTCGACGTATCTGCTGCTGACGTTGCTCTCTCGCCAGTTCGCGCGCGGCGAGGGAGTGGTCGGAGGTGTGGCGCTGGCGACGCTCGTCGCGGTCGGGATCGGCTTGCACAACCTCGGCGAGGGGCTCGCGATCGGGACGTCGTTCGCGCTCGGGGAGCTTGCCCTCGGCAGCTTCTTCGTCGTCGGCTTCATGGTGCACAACGTCACGGAGGGGCTCGGGATCGCAACGCCGATCGCGGGGCAGCGTCGCGTCTCGTTGGGCCGGTTGGCGGCGCTCGCCCTAATCGCAGGGGCCCCTGCGATCCCGGGCGCCTGGCTGGGCGGGTTCGTGACGAGTGACGTGCTCGGCGTGCTCTTCTTCGCGGGCGCGGCGGGGGCGGCGCTCGAGGTCGTGGTCGAGGTCGGACGGTACGTCGCCCGGCAAGCACCCGGCGGGCTCAGCTCGGGCTACGTGCTCGGCGGCTACCTCGCCGGCATCGCGATCATGTACCTCACAGGCCTGTTGATCTAACGCATGTCCAGGGCCAGGCCCTGGACACGGCTGTTCGGTCTCAGAGGCCTACTGACTTGAGCTCGCCCGGCGGGGTTTCCCCCGCTGTGACGAGGCAGTCGCGCCCTGAGCGCTTCGCCTCATAGAGCGCGGCGTCTGCCCGGCCGACGAGCTCCTCGGCGGACTCGCGCCCGTTCCAGCAGGCGACTCCGGCGGACACGGTCTGATCGGCGGGCATCACCTCACGCATGCGCTCGATGATTGGCTTCGCGTTCGCGAGCGTGCAGCCGGGAAGGGCGACCGTGAACTCCTCGCCGCCGTAGCGGGCGAGCGTGTCGCTCGCGCGGAGCTCCTCGGCCCAGGCAGCGGCGCTCTGCTTCAGGAGCCGGTCGCCGGCCTGATGGCCGCGCTGGTCGTTGTAGTTCTTGAAGAAATCGAGGTCGAGCATCGCCACACAGAGCGGATCGCTCTGACGCCGGGCGCGGGCCATCTCGCGCGGAAGCTCCTCTTCCCACGCGCGGCGATTGAAGAGGCCGGTCAGGTCATCGGTGCGCGCGCTCGCCTCCAGCCGCGCCAGCAGGTCGGAGCGCTCGAGCGCCATCGCCGCCTCCGCCGCGAGCATACGCAGTGAAGCCGCAATCCGGCCCGAGCCGTCGACCTGCCGATTCCAGGCGACGACGAGCACGGCGACCGCTTCCTCGTTCCGGAGCACAGGCTCGAACTGCATCGAGACGGCCCCGACCGCCTGCACGATCCGCTGGGAGATCTGCTCGTGCCCACGTGCATCCCCAACGAAGAACGGTTTCTTCGAGAGAAAGACAGCTCTCGCGGCGGAGCTCTCCTCCTCGAGCGAGAACGTCATCGGCGGCGCTCCCTGCAGGCCGTAATTCGCGGTCATGACAAGGTCGCCGTCGGGACTGCGCTCCATGAGCTTTGCAAAGCCGGCACCCGTGACGGTGCAAGCCGCCGAGCAGATGATTTCTCGGGCGAGCCGCGCATCGGTCGTGCGGGCGATCTCGCGCGATGCCTCCGTGACTGCCGCCATGCTGACGACCAGCTTGCGAGTCTCCTCCTGGCTCACCTGAAGCTCTCCAGCGCGCCTCGCCGACTCGGTCGCCCGCTCGCGCAGCTGGCGGACGAGCGACTGGACGGAGAAGCCGACGATCGGCGCCACGCAGATCCAGAGGAGCCCCCGCGTCCATTCGCTGGGCGGGTATTCGGGGGAGCCGACGAGCACGACCGGCACGAAGTAGACCGCCGCTACTCCGACGATGCTGACGGCGAGCTGCCGGCGAGACCCGTAGAGAGCTAGCCAGAAGACGGGCAGCATCGCCAGGACGCCGAAGGGTGAGCTCGCGCCACCGTCCGCCTCGCGGAGGAGGGCGATGACGACGAAGTAGCCGAACGGGGGCAGAATCTGCGCGAAGTAAGGGAGGCGGTGCCAGGGCAGCCCGACGGCACTGAGCACGATCAGCGCGTTGAGGACGGCGGCTCCGAGCAGCGCGGACGAATCGCTGCCGTGGGGAGGCAGCGGATAGACGACGAGCGCGAGCCACATGGCACCGAGGAAGGGAGCAGCGCGCGCGAGCAGGCCCGCACGCTCGAAAGCCTGAAATCTCGACTCTTCGATGATTGGGAGTGGCGCAGGGCTCGGGATTGCAGACTTCATTCCGCCAGGCTAGAAATCGCCCCGTTTCGCCTTTCCCTCGATACCCGAACGAGGGTCTACTCCGGTCAACGACTACGGCGCGATCAGCTCCACTTCCTTCCATGACACCCAGGAAGGGCTCGCCGTGGTCGCGACCTGGACGTACCGGATGTTCGTCCAGGGGCTCGGCGGCGAGTACTCGAGCACCTGGTTATCGACCGTGACGCCGGAAATCTCGGTCAGCAGCTGCCACGGATCCCCGCTTGTCGCGCGCCCGTGGATGCGGTGCGTCGTCGGGCCGTTCGGATACTGGCTCACGAAGAGCCGTGCGAGCGCGATCGAGACGGGCGCTCCGAGATCGATCTCGATCCACTGTGGTGGATAGCCGCCCGCGTTCCACACGTTGGCCATGAGCCCGTCGACGACGTTGCTCGGGGACGACCCCCCGACCGAGGACGATGCGGTGACGGGCCTGCCGAGGGCGAGGTTTCCCGTGTCTGGAGGCGCTGCGCAGGGATCCGGCCGAAGCCGGGGACCGAGAGCCTGCTCGATCAATCCGCCGGCCGCGGTTCCTGACCAGAATGGGTTCTCCCCGGTTCCGAACTCGGTCGTGTTCCAGCTCCAGTAGAGCCAGCCGTCGAAGCCGTAGGGGCAGGAGTCGGCCTCCACGCCTCGCAGCGCCAGGTCCGCATCGGCGGCCGTCGCGTATGCGTACTGGTAGGCGCCGAACTCGCCCAGCACGACCGGCTTCACGGCCGGCGAGCTGAGCTCGTAGTTCTCCATGTACTGCGGGAAGGTGAGCTCGACCCCGGGGTTCAGGTGCAGGTCGACGAAATCGACGGTCGAGGAGTCGAGAACGGCCTTGGCCCGCGCGACCCTTGGATCGCCGCCGCGCGCTGGGTTCGGGCCCTTCGGCCAGAGGAAGCCGATAGCGACGAGCGCGGTCGGATCGACGGCGAGGATCGCCGCGCGCACCTGATCCGTCCACCAGACGAGGTTCTCGTCCATCATCAGCTGCTTCTGGCCGGGAGCCGCCATGTCATAGGTGTTGCCGTTCCCGGTGGTCACCAGGCCCGACCCGAGGTTGAGCGGCGGCGAGCTCTCGTTGAAGGACTGCTCCGCAACGATCTCGTATGCCCAGATGGCGTCGAGCGGAGCGCCGATCGAGTTGAGCGCCGGGATCAACGCCTGCCAGAAGCGGAGGTGGCCCTCCGCGCCGTTCGCAGTCAGGTACTGCGTGTTCACCGGCCCGAAGGCCGTGCAGCAGTTCGTCTTGGCCAGCGTCTCGTAGCTGCTTCCGTACGGAAGCGCCTCGGCGGCGAGTAGCACGTAGAGCCCCTTCGCCTTCGCACGGAACAGGAAGTCGGCGACGTTGGCCAGATAGCTCTGCGAGAGGCCGTTCAGAGCGCTTGGATCGGAGAGGCACCCGGAGCGGCACGTCACGTCCAGGAAGACCCGGACGACGTCGTAGCCCTCAGTGCTCATCGTCTGGAGCGCGCTTTCGGCCGCCGCGGAGTCGTAGGCGCCGACCGCAAAGGTCGAGCTCGAGAAGACGAACTGGCTGCCGGGCGTCTCGTTCAGGCGGCGACGCACGAAGATCGAGCCGCGGGGAATGAACGACTGGCCGTTCTGGCGGTCGTAGAACTCGCCGAAGCCGCCGGCCAAGCGCACGCCGATCCGATGCGGGGGCGGGGGCGGCGGCGGCCCCGGAGGCGGAGGCGGAGCCGGGGGAGGCGGAGGAGGGGGCGGAGGCGGTACCGGCGGGGGCGGAGGCGGTACCGGCGGGGGCGGAGGCGGAGGCGGGGGCTGAGGCGACGGGGGCGGCGGCGGGTTGCCCGGCGAGGCCTTGACGACGACGAGCATCCCGCGGCGCTCTCGCACGCCTCGGCTCTTCCGGCTGGGCCTGCAGACATAGCGATAGCGCCCCGGCCTGCGAATCGCGATCCGGAACGTGCGGCGGCGGTGCGGCTTGACGAGGCTGCTCCGGCGGCCGAACACCGCAAAGGAGTGGGCGACGCCGGTTCGATTCTGGAGGGTGAAAACGATGGCGCCGGCCGGTACCCGCGGCCGGGAGAGCTTGCAGGCGCGCGCGCGGATGCGGACCGAGACGCGCGTCGTCACCGCGGGCTGAGCCCCGGCTTCGTGCAAAGGCGCCAGCAGCACGCCGGCGCTCGCGGCGAGCACGATCGAAGCCGCGCGCAGATAACGCTGCCTCATACCCTCAATGTCGGCCGCTGAAGCTGAAAGCTAGAGCGTCAGAGTCCCTATCACGCGCAGGGATCGGGCCTGTGGGCCGGCGCCAGCGCGCGCTCGATCACGCCGCCCTCGTCGACGGCGGTCCAGAGATCCGGCTCTCCGGGAGCCTCGTTGGTCGTGTCCCAGGTCCAGAGGAACCAGCCGTCGAAGCCGTAAAGGCATGAGTCCCGCTGCCACTCCACGAGCGTGGAGGCTGCCTGGTCCGCGGTTGGCGCCGAGGGCTTGAAGGCGCCGTACTCGCCGAGCATGACCGGCTTCTCCGTCACCCGAGTCAGCTCGAAGTTCTCCGTGTACTCCTGAAAGCTCAGCTCGAGGCCCGGATAGAGGTGGAGGTCGACGTAGTCGAGCGCCGAGTCGTGGATCATCGGTCCCGTGCGAATGAGGCGGGGATCTCCGCCTCGGGCCGGGTTCGGCGCCTGGGGCCAGAAGAAGCCCATGCCGACGAGCGCCGTCGGGTCGACCTCTCGGATCGCGGCCCGCACGCGGTCGGCGAAGTTGACGAGATTCTCGTCCATCATCCGCTGCCGGTCGGAGGGGCTCGCGAGGTCGTACGTGCGCCCGTTGGCAGTGGTGACCGTCCCGAAGGCCTGCGAGAGCGGCGGCTTGTCGCTCTCGAAGTACGCCTCGTTGACGAGCGAGTAGCCGAGGACGACGTCGAGCGGAGCGCGGCGGATGAGCAGGCCACCCAGGAAGGCTCGCCAGAACTGCTGCGTGCCCTCGATGCCGCCTGTGGTGAGGTAGTAGAGGTTCGTGCCGGCGAAGGTCGTGCAGCACGACTTGTTGACCGTCGCCTCCCACGTCGTCCCGGCGGGCACGCTGCCCTCGTTCGTGAGCACGACGTAGATGCTGTTCGCCTTCGCGCGGCGGAGGAAGTCGGTGACGTTGTCGAGATACCCCGACGAAAGACCGCCCGTGCCGAAGTTGCCGAGGCACCCCCGCCGGCAGGCGACGTCGAGGATCACTCGCGCGGCGTTGTAGCCGTCGGCGTGCATCGTCTCGAGCGCGGCCTCGATTCGGGCCGGGTCGTACAGACCGACGATGAAAGTCGAGCCGCGGAAGACGACGCGGCCGTCGGGCAGCGCCTGGTCTGCACGCCGCAGGTAATTGCTGCCACGCGGGGCGAACCGGGCGCCGGTCCGGCGGTCGTAGAACTCACCTGCTCCGCCGGCAAGACGAACGGCGATCCGATGCTCAGGAGCAGGGGGAGGAGGAGCAGGCGGAGGTCGGACGCCGACGACACCCGTTCGCACGGCCCGCCGCGGCCGAGTGGAGATGCAGAAGTACCGGTAGATCCCCGTCCTCGTAAGCTGGACGCGAAGCGTCCTGGAATGCCTGGGCGGGACGTACCTCGTCCGGCGCCCGGCGATCGTGAAGAGACGAGGCCGGCGGGTGCGGTTCCTGACGACGAATGCCATGTTGCCGGGCCCAACGGCCACCGGATTCGCGCGGCAGGACTCGGCGGTCATCGCAATGCGCACCAGCGTTTGAGCCGGCGCGCGTGTCCCTGGAGCGGCCGCGCCGACAACGAGCAACGCCCCAGCAGCGACCACGATTCCCCACAGTTTCATGCCTTGGTTGTAGCGCAGGAAGGGGTCGGCGCCTAGGCGGACCAGAGTCGGAAGCCCTCCTCGTCGCGGTGCCTCGCCTGCCCGTCAAGGGCCAGCCGATCAAGGGCGGCCGTTGCGTCGTGCCGCCGGCAGCCGATCGCCGCAGCGAGGTCGGCGGCCGAAACCTCACCGGCAGAGCGCAGCACGGTTGCCGCAAGCTCGGCGAGCGCCTCTTCGGCCTGCGGCAGACGCCGTCGCAGGCTCGATCGGTAGCGGCGCGCGAGGAGGTCGAGCACGACGGCGGGCCATCCACGCTCGCGCTCCTCGCGGCCGGCGGCTGTGAGGACGAGGCGGCGCTGGAGCCGGTCGGCGGCAGCCCGCGCTCGCTTTCGCTCGTGGCCGACGAGGTCGGGCAGATCGGCGCTGCTGATCGGGTCCCCGGCAAGCAGCGCCTCGGCCACGTCGCGCTCGACCGGCGAGAGCTCCTCCTCGCGAAAGTCCTCTGGCCGCCCGGAACGGCCGGTCAGCGCGTAGAGCGCGGGCAGGAGCCGGAGCGAGACGAGTGACGCGCGACCGCCCAGGTGCTTGCCCGCGCAGACGAGCCGCTGCTCGGGCAGCTCGTCCTTCCAGCGCCAAACGCGAGCGAAGTCAGGAGTGAAGTCCACGAATCGGCCGCCGTCCTCGCGTACCGCCCAGTCGACGTCGACCCGGCCGGTGAGCGCCTCCCAGAGCGAGGGCAGCACGAGATCGTCGTTCGGATAGAGCACCGCGAGCCCGACGCGATCGACCCAGGCGGCCGCGCCCCGGACGGAAGCGATGTTTTTCCTACCCGGCGAAGATGACCTTCTCGGCATGGTCGATCACCTCACGCGGCTCGGGCGGCTCGACCATCATCTCGACGATCTGCTCGAAGTCTGGCTGACCGCTGGCGCGATAGAGCGCAACCGTCTCGTCCAGGTCGTACTCGGTCCGCCTGAGCTCGATGTCGGGACCGAGGAGCGCCCAGTAGGCCCCCGGCCTTCCCTCGTACGGCAGCCCTACGCTGCCGGCGTTGACGCTGCGGATGCCAGCGACCTCTCTATCGAACTGGATGTGCACGTGCGCGGTCACGATCACGCGCTCCGCCACGCCCGCGCTGAACTCGCGGACCCTCGCTTCCGGTGTCTCGGGAGTGACGCACTCCTCGTCGGTTCGTGGGGAGCCGTGACAGAAGCGCACCGGCCCGAGACCGTCGACGTCGACGACGACGTACTCCTCGAAGCCGGCGAGGAAGTCGCGCATCTCCGGCGTGTGCTGAGCCTGCATCCACTGCTCGCGCTCGGTCGACGACACGTTCTCCAGGACCGCGCGGTCTGCATTGCCGCGGACGAAGCGCGCGTCGAGACTCGGGGCGAGTGCGAATGTCTCCTCGGGCAGCGGGCCCCAGGTCAGGTCGCCGCCGGAGACGATCAAGTCCGGTTGCTCGCGCTCGAGCTCGGCCAGCACGGCCGCGAGCGCCACCGAGTTGCCGTGGACGTCCGAGAGGACGGCGACCCTCATCTACCGTAAACCTAGCCAGCCGTCCGCAGACGCCTAGCCGGGCGGCCAATTTCGAGCGCGCGCGAGAGATCGGTGAGCGACAGCAGACCCGCCAGGCGACCGTCCTCGACCACGAGCCCTCGCCCCACCCCGGAGCTCCCGAGTTTCGCCAACGCGTCGACGAGGTCGTCCTCCTCGGTCAGCTCGGGCACGTCCTCGAGCGGCAGCATGGCGTCGCGCACCGAGCGGCCGTCCCATTCCGTGCGTGGCACCTGGGCGACGCTCCGGAAGGGCAGGAGGCCGACAGCGCGGCCGTCGTCGACCACCGGATACGACGTGTAGCGATGCGGCCAGACGACCTCGTCCATGAACCGTCCCAGCGACAGATCGGGCGCAACGGTGACCGGGTCGCGCACCATCAGGTCGCGCACGCGAAGCCCGCCGAGCGCTTGTCGCGTCGCCAGATAACGGGCCTCCGCGCCGGCGGCTTGGAGCAGGAACCAGCCCAGGAAGGCGAGCCAGACGCCTGCGAACGAGTTGAGGAAGAAGACCTCGGCGAGACCAACCCCGATGAAGAGAAAGGCGAAGACCCGGGCCACCTCGGCCGCGACGTTCGTCGCCCAACGGAAGTCGCCCTTGGTCTGCCACAGGATCGAGCGGAGCACGCGCCCCCCGTCGAGCGGGAGCGCGGGTATGAGGTTGAAGACCAGCAGAACGAGGTTGATGTAGCCGAGGTAGCCGACGACGCCGTCGACCGCCTCCGGCAGATCGCCGATCCAGGCAATGAGGACAAAGAACACCCCGATGGCGAGCGAGACGAGCGGGCCGGCGACGGCAATTCTGAACTCCGCTCCCGCGCTCGGAAACATGCCTTTGAACTTCGCCACCCCGCCGAAGAGCCAGAGCGTGATGCCCTCGATCTCGACTCCTTCGCGCCGGGCGACCAGGGCGTGGCCGAGCTCGTGCAGTACCAGCGACACGAAGAAGAGCACCGCCGCGACGACGGCCATCGCGAGATAAGTCCCGTCGCTGAGGCCAGGGTTCGAATCCGGGAAGATGGTTGCCGCGAGCGTCCAGACGATCAGCGCGAAGACGACCAGCCAGCTCCAGTTGACGCCGATCCGAATGCCCGCGATCCGACCGAGCTCGAAGCTATCGCCCACCGCCCGAGCTTATCCGCGTTCGGCTGCGAGATGGACTGCGGAACCGAGATCCGGGCATCGACAGACGCGCAGAAATGGAGAAGCGGGTCGCCTTCGAACCGAAGCCCCGGCCTACGGTCTCACCTGGACGTCTCCCTGAACGTCCCAGGGGCCGAAGCGGGGAAGATTTGGACTGTTGCAGAAGGCCTCGTTGGCGGCCTCGTTGCCGAACCCGATGAGGCTCGACCGGTCCGGCGGGGCGTTACTGCCCTCTCCGTTGTCGAAGACCTGGAACCAGGCGAACACGCCCGGAGGGAGGGTCGGGTCGCTGCTATTCCTGATCACACCGCCGATCTTGGCGCGGTTCCCGTCGTAGACGTTCATACAGGTGACGTCGACGTTGAAATCGAAGGACTCACCCTCCACGATCTGGTGGTACTCGAACTGGCCGCTGGCGCTTCCGTCAGCCTGCTTGCGGGCGTTGAAAGCCAGGGGTTGATTCAGCACTTCCACGCCAAACGGGTTCGGCAGCGGAATCGTCCAGTGAACGCCGCCGTTCGCGGATGCGACGACCTCCTCACCGGGTGTTGCCGTAGCGAACGGCACTGCGAGCAAAGCGGTGCTACCGGCGAGCGCCAACGCTGTGCGTACGTGCATGGGTCTCCTCCTCGAGTGGGACGCGAATGGCAGCGTCGCCATCCGGACCTCCAGCATGCGGCGCTCCCAACGGGAGGTCTTGAACCCGCGTTACCTAGCCTGGAACGCGCCGAGCATCTCTTTGGGTCTCCGCTCGGTAGAGCGCCGGCGTGGTCCCGACGTGATGCCTGAAGAGGCGCGTGAAGTGGGCTTGATCCGCAAACCCGGCCTGGGCCGCAATCGTCGCCAGGGACTTGTCGCCGCAGGCCAGCTCCGCCGCCGCCCAGGCCAAGCGGAGACGCCGACCGTACTCCCCGACCGAGCACCCGTAGCGGGCTCGGAAAGCGCGGGCCAGGTGCGCCGGATGCACGCCGACTGATGCGGCCAACTCGGTCAAGCCGATGCGGTCGCAGATGCGCGTGCGGAGCAGCTCTTCGGCCGAGCGCAGCCACGGCTGAGCTCGGCCGGGATGCCGCACCGGTCTGGTCTCGCGGGCGCTCATCGCGAGCAGCTCCAGAGCAAACCCTTCAGCCGCGAGTGGCGCGGCCGCATCGGACGCGCGCAGCTCCGCGGCAAGCCTCCATGCGAGCCAGCCAAGCCTGCGATCCCGCAGCTCAACCAACCGGTCGAGACCGCGAGCGGCGGGGCTCGACTCGCTCTTCGGCCTTACGATCACGATTCGGGCTCCCTGCGAGCCGAAACGGGCGCCGTGCCAGGCTCCCGTGGGCATCGTCAGCGCGCATGCTCGACCCAGGTGCATCGTTCGACGCCGGAACGTTTTCTCCAGGTTCCCGTCGAGCACGAAAGCGAGGTACGGCAGCTCGGGCTCGAAGGCGGGTTGGACGTACCCAGGCGGGAACTGAAGCTCCGCGAGGGTGAAGCCGTTCACCTCGGCCGACCTGGAGAAGATTCCCTCTTCCTCCGCCAGCGACGCAAAGCCTGCTCCCATGTCTACTAGGACCGGCTCGACGGAGCCAAGTTAGGCCATCCGCTCGTCGGCTGGAATTCAGAGGAAGTTCTTAGCCGCGGCTTAGGCCGCTCTCAGGTCGCGATGGTCTCCTGGGGACGTCCGCCCAATCCCCAACAGAAAGGAAGGCCATGACGGACAAGGTGAAGAACATCATGTTGATCGTCGCCTCGATCACGGCGCTCGCCCTCGGAGGCTCGGCAATCGCCGGCGCAGCCTCTGGGGGCGGCAGCAGCTCGAGCAGCGGCAACTCAGCTTCCCCCGCAGCCAACCGCGGCCCGGCGGGTTTGCCGCCGCAGCGGGCCGACGAGACGCTGCTCACCGGCGACACCGCGGCGCAGGTCCGCAAGGCAGCGCTTGCGAAGGTGAGCGGCGGCACGATCGAACGGGTTGAGACGGACGCCGACGGCCACGCGGCGTACGAGGCCCACATGGTGCGCAGCGACGGCACCAGGGTCACCGTCTATGTGAACAAGTCGTTCGACGTCGTCAGCGTCGAGCCCGGCCCGTAGACAGCACAACCCCTCCCCCAGCCGAGAGCCCGGCCTCCCCGCCGGGCTCTCGCGCGTCACCTCCCATTTGACAGCTGCGGGCGCGACGTGAGAGGGTCGCCTCGTCAAGTCCTGCGGGCCTTCGGGTCTGCGGGACTTGGCACTTTTCAGCCCTTTGCCTGGCCGACGAGCGGCATCAAGCGCCGTCTGGCGCGTGCCGATGCCGTAGCCATGGCAGGACGCGAACGATCGCGGGCTGCTCGGTTGGTTCGAGCCTTCGTTTGCATCAGCGCCGGGCTCGTGGCCGGCGTCTCTTTGTACGTCGGGTTCATCCAGGCGGGCGTGATCCGAAACCCCTTCGCCCCGGTTCTCCGGGGCGACCTCGAGCTCGCGCGCAGCGATCACGCGGGGATGCGCGTTCTGTTCGTCGGCAACAGCGCGACGTACTACAACGCGATGCCTGGGCTCGTCCAGAAACTCGCCGCGGCTGACGAGGGAGCGCAACCAGTTTTCACCCTCTGGTACACGGCGCCGGGCTGGTCGCTCCGGAGCGCCGCCGGGGATGACCGCCTTCGAGCTCTTCTGGAAGACGTTCGCTGGGACGCGGTCATCCTCCAGGAGCACAGCCGGCGAGCCTCGGCTTCGATCGATCAGCGTCGCCGGGACACGGACCCGTACGTAAGGGATCTCCAAAGGAGGATCGCCGCGGGCGGGGCCCGCACGGTCCTCTTCATGACCTGGTGGTACCGAGACGAGTCAGACCTAGCTGCAGTACTGGGACTGCCGGTCGCGCCCGTCGGGCCGGCACTAGTCGAAGCTCAACGACGCCGGCCCGAATTCGACCTATGGGGAAGCGACGGGCACACCAACCGCGCGGGCTCGTACCTCGCGGCCTGCGTCTTTTATGCGGTCCTGACGAGTAGAGACCCATCGGCAAGCTCTTTCACAGCCGGTCTGGCCAGGTCGGAGGCACGGTTTTTCCAGAACCTTGCGGCTGAGCTTCTCGACCCCGCCTGGCGGAGCACCCTCGAGTAGCTTCTACGCGGGGATGGCAATCCACGATTTCGAGCCAACGACGTTTCACGGAACCCTGGGATCCCACGATCCGGTGCTGCAGATCGCGGACGGCGACACGGTCCGCACGAGCACCCTCGACGCCGGCGGCCGTGACGCACGCGGTGCACAGCGAGTCGAGCTCGGCAATGCCCAGACCGGGCCGTTCTTCGTCACCGGCGCCGAGCCGGGCGACATCCTCGCCGTCCACCTGGACAGGATCTGGCCGAATCGAGATTCCGCGGAGAGCTCGACCTCGGTCGCAGCCAACGCCGTCGACCCCGCCTACGTTCCCGAGCTTCCGGCTTTCCGGGAAGGCCGCGTCGTCGCCGAGTGGGCAATCGATCGTGAAGCGGGAACAGCGACCTTGCTGCTCCCGACACGGCTGGGCCGGCTGACCCTCGAGCTCGCACCGATGCTCGGCTGCTTTGGAGTCGCCCCGCTCACGGCGAAGCGATCAGCACAGCCACCTCAGGCCCGCACGGCGGGAACATGGACTACCGCGGCTTCGGCCCGCACGTGACCGCGCTGTTTCCGGTCTTCGTGCCCGGTGCCCTCTTCTTCCTCGGCGATGGCCACGCGCTTCAGGGCGACGGCGAGATCGTCGGGACCGGGCTGGAGATCTCAATGGACGTGCAGTTCACCGTTTCCGTCCTCAAGGGCAACGGCAGCTCGTGGCCGCGCGGCGAGAGCGAGGACGACATCTTCACCGTCGGGAATGCGCGTCCGCTCGATCAGGCTCTCCAGCACGCGACGACCGAGATGCTGCGGTGGCTCCAGGAGGACTACGAGCTGGACGCGGTGTCGGCGAGCACGCTCCTCGGTCAATGCGTCGAGTACGACGTGGGCAATGTTTTCGACCC
>Ga0307302_10000755_pt1 | contig 14224 bp, 11 predicted proteins | sample ER_DNA_183_FD_194490 | JGI IMG/M metagenome (GOLD analysis project Ga0307302, IMG submission 194490) | Bulk soil microbial communities from the East River watershed near Crested Butte, Colorado, United States - ER_DNA_183 | ecosystem: Environmental > Terrestrial > Soil > Floodplain | place...
CCGACTGCGGGATCGGCGAAGGGGCTCACGATCGCCCGCAGGGCGTCGGGCGCAAAGATGCTGTTGGCGTCGGTGAAGACGAGGATCTCGCCGGCCGCGGCCGCCACGGCGGCGTTCAATGCGGGCGCTTTACCCTCGCGCGACCGGCTGAGCAGGCGCACCCCTCGATTCTCGTACTCGCGGACGACCTCGTTAGTACCGTCGTCTGAGCCGTCGGAGGCGACCACGATCTGACGGCGGGCCTCCGGGTAATCGAGCGACAGGACGTTCTCGAGCTTCGCGCCGATGGCGTCCACTTCGTTCCGGGCCGCGATGACGATGCTGAGGGAGGGGGTGACGTCCGCGGTCAAGTGCGGCCGCGGTCGGAGCCGAGCGCGGGCGAGGACGAAAGCAGGAAAGAGCCCGTACGTGTACGCGATCGCAGCGGCGGCACCCCAGAAGAGGCGAGTCCTCATGTGGAGGACACCGCCCGAAAGCGATCGACGAGCAGAGCTGCGCTTTGCTCGACGTCGAACTCCTGCTCCACCTTCGCACGTCCCCCGAGCGCGAGTCTGCGCCGGAGCTGCTCATCAGCATGCAAGCGACCGAGTGCCAGTGCGAGCGCGGCTGGTTCGCCCGGGGGGACGAGGAGGCCCGAGACGCCGTCTTCGATCAACTCCGGGATGCCCGAGATCCGGCTCGCGACGACCGGCACCCCGCTCGCCATCGCCTCCATGAGTACCAACGGGATTCCCTCGCGCTTGCCCTTTCGGGTCGGAACACTCGGCGTTACGAGCACGTCGGACCTTCGAAGGAGCTCGGCGATCTGCGGGCGCGTTCGCTCCCCTGTCAGTTGGACGCGATCGGCCAGGCCCAGGGCCTGGATCCGCTCTTGGAGCGCACGAGCATCAGCACCCGCCCCGACCAGACGGCACTCGACGTCGACGCCTTCGTGGGCAAGCAACCGGCATGCCTCGACCAAAAACCGCTGCCCTTTCACCTCGTGGAGGGTCCCGACGCAGATGATGCGGAAGCGGTCGTCCTCCCGAGCGTCGTCGGGGTCCTCCGGCCGAAAGACGGCCGTATCAACTCCACAATGGATAACGATCAGCTTGTCCCGGTGACGGTCGCCGCATTCGCGTGCGATCAGATCCCGATTGTACTCCGAGATCGGCACGACGAAAGCGGACTCGGCGACCTTTTCACACAGCATGCGCCGATCGACATGCAGGTCCGACCCGTGTGCCGTGAAGCTGTAGGGAATCCCTGTCAGTCGGTGGATCAAAAAGCCCGCCAGCGCGGGGTGATTAGCGAAGTGGCAATGAACGTGATCGACGTCCTCGGCCGCCATGAGCCGAGCGACGTGAACGACTTTCGGGAAGATCCCGAGGCCACCGACCAGGAAGTTGACGCTCCCCACAGTGCCCCGGAAAAGGGCCCAGAGAGCGCCGAGGTAAGCCCGCGGCATTGTCCGCAAGAAGTGAAGTTGGCTCCTTAGGATCGTCCATGAGAAGAACGGCTGGTAGTGCGCCCGCGCAACGAGCCGGACCGCCTCCGGATGGACGACCTCGGACCGTTCCCGAAGGAGCGGGTAGAGCTCGACGGTGGCTCCGCGGCGCTCGACCGCGAGCATCTCGTAGAGCACGAACGTCTCGCTCACCTTGGGGAAGCGCGACATCACGTAAGCGACCTTGAGCGGCTTCGCGCGAGCCGCGCCCTCATCGCGCTTGTGGCCGTGGGCACTCGCCCCGGCCTCGCCACCCCGTCCCGGCCGCATACCGGACTCATAGCACCTGCCGGGCAAGGGCTCGCCCTTGAAGGGCAGGTGCACGTCGGCTGCGGCGGGTTCATCTGCCCGGCGAACGAAGTACAGTTAGACGCCAGGGGGAAGGCTCGGCCGGTACAACCGAGCGAAGGAGGCCGGAGATGGTGAGCTCCCTTCGGACGCAGCTCGAGCACGATGCGGCGCATGAGTGGGAGGTCGCCCCCCGGGTCGCGCTCGCCGTCTTCTTCGCGCCTTTCGTCGGTGCGGCGGCGGTCATCCTGGCCCGGGCGGACAAATCCTTCTTCCGCTTCCTGACGCGTGAGGACTCCTTGCTCGAGTGGGCGCAGTTCGTCGGCTTCGTAGCGGCAGGCGCTCTCGCCGCGCTGGTTGGATGGCGGCTCCTCGGGCAAACGCGACGTCTCCCGGCGATCCTGTTCTTCGCATTCGCGCTCGGGTGCTTCGCTATCGCCGGCGAGGAAATCGCCTGGGGCCAGCGCATTTTGGGTTACGACACGCCTGAGTCGATCGAGGAGATCAACGAGCAGCGAGAGACGACGGTGCACAACATCGGCTCGGTTCAGGACGCTGCCAACATCGCCTTCACCCTCGTCGGTCTCTACGGCTCTGTGGGCGCGTGGTTTCTCCGGCTACGGCGCCCTCGATGGGCTTTGCGACCGGACGTCGATCTCCTGATTCCGCCGCTGTTCCTGACCTCTTGCTTCTTCGTCGTTTTCGGCTACAAGATCTTGCGATACATCTTTTTCCCCGAATCGGGCTACACCGTGACGAAGCTCGGCGAATGGCCGGAGCTCTGCCTCGCCTTCGCCTTCGCCGCGTACTCCTTCCTGACGCTGCGCCGCATCCGCGCCGTGAGCGTGTCTCGTCGAGGCGAAAGCGGCTAACCCTCCGCGGCTTCCCCATACACGCGGACGTAGGATCGGGCCACGGCGCCCCAGTCATGGTTTGCGGAGACGTAGTTGCGCGCCGCACGGCCGAGTTCTTGCGCGAGCGCGTTGTCGTCGAGCAGCCTGACGATGTGCGCTGCAAGCTCCTCCTCGTCGGCACCGACGAGGAGCTCCCGGCCCGGCTCCACGTCGATCCCTTGCAAGGCCAGCGGGGTGGCGACACAGGGAAGCCCACTGGCCATAGCCTCGAGGAGCTTGTTCTTGATACCCGTGCCGCTGACCATCGGGCACGCGTACACCCGGCTCGAGGTGAGCCACGGACGGATGTCGGGAACCGCGCCCGTGACCTCCACTCCCGGGCCTGCGAGTGCAGACACTCGTGGCGCCGGCGAGCGACCCACGATCGCAAGCCGGGCAGAGGGCCGGGCGGCCCGGACTCTCGGGTAGACGCGCTTTGCCAGAAGCTCCGCCGCCGACACGTTCGGCGCATAGCTCATGACCCCGGTGAACACGATCCGGTCCGGGTCCCGGACGGCCGCCGGGTCCGGCGCGTAAGCCTCGACATCGACGCCGTTGGGGATGACGCTGATCGGGAGGCGATGGTCAACCGCCAAAAGCGCCTCCCTGTCGGCGTCGCTGACGACCACGATCCGGGGGAAACGCGGGTATTCGGCCGCTTCGAAGCGGCGGACGCGGGCGGCTTCGCCGAGAAGCAGCCGGCGCCGGACCCCGCCTGCCAGGAGGGCTCGGGCCTCCACGTTCAGATGCCAGGCGTCGAGCGCCGCGAGCACGGATGGGCGCCCCGAGAGCAGCTTCCCAAGCCCGGCGAGTCGCCCCGACGCGACGTGGACGACGTCCGGTCGAAAGCGCTCGATCTCCTCGAAGAGCGGCCCGGCGATGCGCCCAGCGATTAGGTCGGCGTGGAGCGGTCGGCGCCTCGCCGCGGCCCGGAGGAGCCAGGCCACATCGCTGACTGGGCTCGGATTCGGTCGCGGCAGGAGGCGCATGAATCCATCGTCCGCACCCTCTTTCTGGTCGGGCGCGCGAAAGCCGACGATACGAACGTCGTGCTCGCGCCGTAGCTCCCGCACGAGGGCGGAGACCATGAGGCGAAGCCCGTTCGGTGGTGGAAGCGGTGCCTCGAGCGTACAGATGAGGATCCTCACGGTTCCGGCCTCGTCAGAGGGAGAGTGAGAAGAGGCGCCGCAGACCAGGGGCGTCGCGACGGGCGGCGCACAGGCGAAGGAGACGGACGTAGGTTCCGCTCTCGAGCCGGTTCGGCGGTAGGCGGGTGGCCTCCTTCAGCGCCCGGTGCATCCAGCAGGTGTAGAAGAGCGGCTCGACCAGGCCGGGGTCCAACCTCGTTCGCTCGCAGACCAACCTGACCGCGTCGACGAGGATCACACCGAGGTCGGATTCTTCGAGGTAGTGGCGGACGAAGCTCTCGGTCGGATCGTGCGTGCCCGCCGCGCGCGACACGGCCACGCCGTAGCTCCGGAGGAAGTAGAAGAGGTCCCAGAGCGGCATGCCGTTCGGCTCCGCGGCTTCCCAGTCGAGGAAGCCCAGGCGTCCCGATTGAGTGACCACGAGGTTCCAGCACCCGGGATCGCCGTGCTGGAAGACGAGCGGGAACTCCGACGCGCTTGCGGCTACGTGGTCGATCTGGTCACCGAGGAAGCTGCGGAGCCCGGGATCGGGGGTGTAGAGCTCGTGGAAGCGGTCGCGAAGCATCCCGAGCGCAGCCGCGGCCTCTGCGGCGCCGACCGGCCGGCCCGCGGTTGCACCCGCGAGGTCGACGAGCCATTCGACGGCGTCGAGGGCGTGAGGGCATTGTGCAGTCGCCTCCGTCCGCTCGAGGAACGGTGCCCCGCCGACGGCGGTCTCCCCGAGCACGGCCAGGCCCGCGTTCCGGCCGAGGAACGTGGGCCGTGGGAGTGTCTCCACGTCTCCTATGCCTTGCTCCGCCAAAAGCGTCAGAGCGCGCCACTCGTTCTCGAGACGCCCGTTGAACGCCGGATCGCGGGTCATCTTCACGACGTATTCCGGCCGCTCCCCTTGCCGGTCGAAGAGGAGATAGAGGACCTTCTGCGAGTTGTACGCACCCGGAGCCGAGAAGGCCCAGTTGCGACCGTCCAGGCCGATCTCCGCGCGCCCTGCGAGCGCACCGGGCAAGGGTGGCGGCTGTTGCCCGGTCGTCCGATCAGACGGTACGCCGACTACGATGCCTCGCCGCCCGGCCAACCGTACTGCGAGCGGGTGACGCTTCGCGAAGCGCCCAGGGTGGCGGAGGATCTGCCGGGAGACTGGACGGCGGAGCCACCTGTGCTCGAGGTAGGAAACCGCGGAGAGCTGGTCCGCGGGAGCCGCGGTCCGAACTTCGCCGGTCGCCGGCCCCAGCCAGAGCAGAAGCGGCTGTCCGAAGCGTTCCACGATCGCCCGCCGGCCGCGGCTGCCTGCTACGCGATCGAGCTCGACGTACACCGTTCCCCCGGGCCGCAGAGTCCTGGCCACGTGGTCGAGAAGAATCGGATTGCGGCCGATCTGTCTCGCCCACGCCCGGCCGACAATCGCGACAACGTCGGCGCAGCCATCGGGAAGAGGCAGGCCCTCACCACGGGCGACCCGAGCCACTCGAATACCAGGGAAGGCGCGCTCGAGCTTCTTGAGCCCTCGAGAGCGGCTCGTCGTCGCGCAGACGACGACCTCTTTTGACGCGCGCGAGAGCGTCGAGAGCGCAGCGCGGGACGGAACGCCGAGGCAAACGACTCGCTCTGCCTCGAGCGATGGGAGGAGGTACCACCAGTTCGCGCCGGCCAGGTCGCCCTTGAGGTTGCTCCCCGGCACGAAGCTCGTCCCGAGCGTGCCTTCGAGCACGGACCCTGTCGGACTGGCGACGTGGATCAGGCCGACCCTTGGTCCCTCAGGACCGCCCCGAGAAGGTTGGCCTGGATCATGCGGAGCGTCTCCACCGCCGGTCCGATCTTGTTCCGGTTGGTGCGGCCGGTCTGAGCGACGAGCACCGTGGCGTCCGCGACCTGCGCCCACACCAGTGTGTTGGGGGAGCGGTCGACGGGTGGAGCCGTGAGGATGACGCGATCCGTCTGCTCGAGCAGGAAGGCGAGCAGCGCTTCAGCCTCTTCCCGGTCGAGCTGACGTCCGCGGTCTCGCGGCAGAGCGAGCAGGATGTCGCGGTTCTCGACAAGGCGGAAGCGGTCGATCATGTCCTTGCCATGGCGGATCGGTCGTGCCCTGGTGGTGAGCCCTCGCTTCGAGAGGGCGCCGTTCACGCCGAAGAGGCGGCCGATCTCATGCTCGTCGCTGAAGTCGACGAGCGTGACGCGCGCATCTCCGCTCGCGGCGACCGCGGCGAGGTTCGCGGCGAGCTCGCCGGCGCCATCGCCGCGCTCGGTGTTTGCGATGAGCAAGCTACGGAGCGGCTCATCGCCTTGGGCACTCTCGATCGTCGTCGCGAGGAGTCGGTACGCGACCGCCGCTGACTGCTCCGGTTCGCGGACGACGATGAGCGGCGAACCGTCGCGGTTTCCGCGCCAGAACCCACGGCGGCTGTCGACACAGCCGAGCACGTCGACGTCGGCGAGACGGGAGAGCTCCTCCCGGTCCCGCACGCCGCTTCCGAGCAGGTCGAGCGCCACGAGGAGCGCAAGCGCGCCGATGACGCCGGCGATGGCGGCCCCCGGCACGATCAGGTACGTCGCGGCACCCACGGGCTTGCTCGCCGGAATGGCCTTGTCGATGACCTGCACCTGGCTCGCGAGCGCCGCAGAGGCCTGAGCATTGGTGGACTGTGTCCCACCGTTCTGTCCCCCGGTCGTCGTCGGACCCGTGTCGGTACTGGGAGTCGTTCCGGTGGAGGCGCCGCCGGCGGACGGCCCGAGTCCCTTTTTGACGAAGACCGCAAGTTCGTTGGCGAGCGTGTTCGCGAGCGTCGCCGCGACGTCCGGGTCCCCGTCGCTGACGCGGATGGTCAGGATCCGCGTCACATCGTTCGCGTTGACGTCGATCTTCGACCGTAGCCGGGAGAGTGAGAGCGTCAGGCCCGTCTCCTTCTTGGTGGCGGCGAGTACCAGCTCGCTCGTCACCAGTGCGGCGTACGTCTGGGAGAGCTGGCCGGCCGCCGTCAGCGTGTCTTTGTCCCCGCTGACAGGCCCGACGAGGAGACGCGTCTCAGCCTCGTACCTGGGCGGGACGCCGGACGTGACGACATACGCCATCCCGCCCGCCAGGACGGCAGCGACGAGGAGCAGCCACCACCATCGCTTGGCCGCGTCGAGGAAGTCAGCTCGTCCGAGCGCCCCTCGCCCGCTGCCCGGATCGGGTGAGGCAACCGCGTGGTTCACGAGTACAGCCTAGGTATAGCTTTGCGATCGCGTGGCAGTTCCCTCGCCGGTCGAGTCGTCCGGAGCGCCGGGGCGATTAAGCTTGGCGAAGAGATGAGCGAGGCTCTACTCGAGCGATTTCCCGGCGGGCGGTGATGCTCGCCGCCGGAAACCACTACTCCGAGCTCAAGGAGGCTGTCGAGGCGGGCCTGCCCTTTCTGTTTGCCGCGCTCGCCGTCTCCCTGCTCCTCCTGGGCCTTTCGGCCATACCGCCCTCGGCGATCCCGGTCGGACCGCTCGCGCGGCTCCTCGTTCATCGCCGCCTTCAGATCGCGCTCGTGGGAACGATGATTCCGGTCGGGACCCTGCTCGGCTTTCTCGTGGTCTACTGGGCTCTCTAGCATCCTGCCTCTCGGTCGTGGAGGCCGGCGGGTGCAGGCGATGAGGGAGAGCCTCATCACTCCGCCGGGCTCCGGCGGGGCTGCCCCGTGGCTGCATTGTTCTCGCCCGGGCTAAGCATCTCGAGGAGAGACGCCCTGCCGGCGTCGTCACCCGCGCGCTCGAACGCATCGGCGAGCTGCGCCGCCAGACCGGCCTCGAGCGACGTCTTCGGCTCCCAGCCGACTTCACTTCGGATCCTGGTCGTGTCGGCGGCCGTCCGGCGAACGTCGCCGGCCGCGGCCTCCGTGTAGCGCACATCCAGCGTGCGGCTGCTCAGATGCTCGAAAATCGCGATCACCGCCCTGAGCGAGGCCTCACTCCCGCCACCGACGTTGTAAACCCGGCCGGCGGCCGCGTGCTCCATCGCTGCGATCGTGGCGCTGACCGCGTCGCCGACGTAGGTGAAGTCGCGCGACTGCTCGCCGGTGCCGTAGACCGTGAAGGATTCGCCCTTCACGAGCGCAGCAGTGATGCGCGCGAACGCCATGTCGGGCCGCTGTGATGGTCCGTAAACGGTGAAGTACCGCAGCGCGACCGCGTTCAGCCCGAAGCACTCGGCGTAGCACTGAGCGAGCCGCTCGCATGCGAGCTTCGTGACGCCGTACGGAGAGATCGGGCTGAGCGAGATGTCCTCTCGCGTCGGATAGCGCTCCGCGTTCCCATAGATCGAGGAGGTCGAGGCCATGACGACGCGGATCCCGGCGCCGGAGATCGCCTGGAAAAGGCGCTGCGTCGCAAGGACGTTGTCGCGTAGATAAACGCCGAAGCCATCTCCCCAGCTCCCGCGCACTCCAGGTTGGGCGGCGAGGTGGAAGACGCCGTCCACTCCATCGAGCAACGGTTCGAGCTCCGCTTCGACGAGGTCGACCTCACGAAGCGAGAAGCCTGGTCGGCCGCTCGCGCGGGCGGCGTTCGATTCCTTCAAGCTCCGCGGGTAATAGTCGGTGAACGAGTCGATGCCGATCACGTCGTCGCCTCGTTCGAGGAGATCGTGCGCGAGGTGGGAGCCGATAAAGCCGGCGCATCCGGTGACGAGATAGCGGCTCATGTGGCTATCCGCGGCGCTAGTGGCATGTGCCCGAGCCGGAGTCGGTGAAGGTTGAGCCCTTCACAGGAAGGAAGTTCCACTTGTACTCCCCCACCGAGAGCGTGAGCTTCAGCACTCCCCATGTGTCGTCGTTTCGGACGACCGTCGTCGCCAGCGGAGGGTTCTCAAACGGCCGCAGATTTCCGCCACCCGTCCCGACAACGATCAAACGGACCCCGTTTGCATCGTCTTGGTTTCCTGCCGCGTCCATGGGGGCGAACCGCTCGTAGCTGTGCTCGTGGCCGGTCAGGAGGAGGTCGGCACCCTCTTCGTAGAGGATCTGCCAGAGCGGCCGGACGCGCCCGGTCTCCTCGGGCTCGCCGTACCGACCGGAGCTGAACGGCGGCCGGTGCCAGTACGCGAGCGTGCAACGTCGTGCGCTCTGTCGTAGCTCCTCCCGGAGCCATTGCGCCTGCGGGTCGTCGAGGTTGCAACCGCCCACGCGCCAGCAGTCGCTGTTCAAGACGACCACGTGCCACGAGCCGAGGTCGAAGCTGTAGTAGTACTTGTCGTACGGACCGCCTCGCGCTCCGAAATAGTCCCAGTAGCCCTGCGCGTTCTTCGTCGACTCGTCGTGGTTGCCTGTCGCCGGCCTCGTCCGGTCCTTGAACTTCCCCCATGAGGGGCCGTAGCAGCTCTCGAACTCCTGAGCCGTCCCGTGCTGGTAGGCGTTGTCACCGAGCGTCGCGATTGTGGCGCTCGGATACTCGGCCAGGATGCGGGAGGTCGCCTCGTCGCCCCGGTGGTCGCATTCGGCGATGTCCCCTGCTGCGAGCAACGTCGCCGCCGATTTGAGGGTCGTCTCGTTGGCGTCGCCCCTGAAGGTCACGGCCGCCGCGATTCCCCCGGCGATCACCAAGAGAAGGGTTGTTGCGAGGATGGCGATGTCCCGAGAACGCATCCCGTCATTTACTCTAGCGCGCTGGACCTGGGTGCTCCACGGTGGACGCTTAGAGGCCTGAGCCAGCTCGTTCCGCCGGTTGGGTGGAACGTATGCCCCGCCGGCTCTGCGAGGCGGCGGCCGCGTCGATTCGCCTCTTGGGCGCCGACGGTCGGGAGCTCAACACTTCGGGGCCGCGACGCCAAGCGATTGGAGGGCGAACGCGCGGCGATAAACTCCCGCCTGTGGCGTCGACGCATGGTCCTGTCCGCACCTTCCTGATCGCCGACATCCGCGGCTACACCCGCTACACCGAGGAATACGGCGATGAGGCCGCTGCGCGGCTTGCCGCGAAGTTCGCCGATCTGGTCCGTGACGGGGTCGAGATGCGCGGCGGCAACCTGATCGAGATCCGGGGCGACGAAGCGCTCGCCATGTTTGAGTCGGCCCGACAGGCGATCCGTGCCGCAATGGACTTGCAGGCGATGTTCTCGAATGAGACGGACGCTGATGCCGAACTGCCTTTGCACGTCGGGATCGGGCTCGACTCGGGTGAGGCGGTGCCAGTGGACGAGGGCTACCGAGGGGCAGCCCTCAACGTAGCCGCCCGTCTCTCCGCGCTCGCACATGGCGACGAGGTTCTCACGTCTGGCGGAACGGCGCGCCTTGCAGGGCGGCTGCCAGGGCTCCGCTACGTCGACCGAGGCGAGGCGAACCTGAAAGGGATCGACGGCCCCACTCACGTCATGCGGGTCGCGTGGGAGGACGAGAAGGAGCCGAGCCGGTGGGTGTTCTTCTTCGGCTCACCAGCCTCGAAGAAGATGGGATGGCGACTCGGCGCCGTAGTCGCGCTGATCGCTGCCGCCACTGCTGGAGCCGTCGTCTACCTGACCGGCGGCAACGACAAGGTGAACCCGGCGGCCGCGAACACGAACACGGAGACCGCATCCGCGTCGGTCGAGAGCGAGCCGACCATTCCGGCGGGGGAACCGGTGCTCGCGGCCCTCGTCCCTGAACCGGCCTGGGACACCTGTCAGATGCAGTCAGTCGCCGATCCCGGCGCAGACGAAACCGCTGTCTGCGTCCAACCCCCCGATGTGACCAAACGGATGCCCGACCGGTGGCAGATCTCCGTCTACCCGGACGAGAGAAGCCTCCACGCTGCCTACGAGACGATCCGCGAGACCCACGGCATCGCCCGCGACCAGGGAGCATGCAACGGGCTCAGCTGGGGCGGCGAAGACTCGTGGCAGCACGGCCCCGGCCGCCCAGGCGGCCGTAAACTCTGCTACTTCGAAGGCGACGACGCCGTCATGGTCTGGATGCACGAGAAACGAGGCCAACCGGACCATCGGGACGTGCTCGGGATCGCTCGCGAAGGCGGCAGCGACCATGCCGGGCTCTACCTGTGGTGGCGGCCGTGGCACCACCGCATCGGCAAAATCGGCGGCTGATAGCAGGGCTCGAGCCTAAAGACCCCTGATTGCAGGGCCGATCAGGATCGTCGCCGGGCGTCGCCGGACGCCGCCTGAATCAGGCCAGGTCGAGCTGTGCGCCAGTCCCTTTCGGGCAGGTCGCCCCGGTTCGTTTTGCAGATCTCCCCAAGCCGAAGGCTCGGCGGAGCCGTTGAGCGTTCGATGGAGAAGGTATATCGTCGTTCCACTGCGGCCTCTGAACTTTGCCGTCAACACAGGGGGCCATCATGTCCAAGCCTGGATCCATCGAGGTCACCGCCGATCCCTACGAAATCGTGCTCGGACCTCCGGGCCTTGAGGTCCAGTCACGCGCGGTTGTCTCCGTTTCCGAAAGCTACATCCCGCCCGGCGACGAGGCGGTGGAACTTCCCGTGGACGACCTCGCGCTCCAGCTTCTCCACCTGGTCGATGACGGGGGCCAGATCCACCTCCTGAACCGGCACGATGCCACCTGGGTGGGGTCGTGGGAGAACCACCCCGGCGGCGAGGGAGCCGCCTTCCTCCATGCAATCGCGGAGGCGTGGGACTGGCTGGCCTCCCGCCTGCTCATCGCACGGAGGCCGGGCGACAAGGGCGAGTTCGCGTTCATCACCCGCCGCGGCGAGCGTGTCCTCGCGGCGAAGGACGGCCCCGCGCTCCTACGTGCCGAGGAGCGGATCGACGTCGACCTCCACCCGATCATCGCGACGCGCGTGCGGCGACAGTTCCTGCTCGGCGAGTACGAGCTCGCCGCCCTCGCCGCGATGCGCGAGGTGGAGATCCGTGTCCGGAAGCTGTCCAAAGCGGGTAAGGAAGACATCGGAGTCTCCCTGACGCAGTCGGCGTTCAAAGAGGGCGGACCGCTCGCCGACCCTAGGTTGGAGCCGGGCGAGCGGAAGGCAACGATGGCACTCTTCTCGGGCGCGCTTGGCGTGTTCAAGAATCCATCGAGCCACCGGCAGGTCGAGTACGACGACCCCACTCTCGCGGCCGAGGTCGTGCTGCTCGCGGACCTCCTTCTGCGGATCCTCGACCGCACAGAGAGGCGCCTGAAGACGGCGAATGAGCTCGATGCTCAGTCCGTTCGCCGCAGCCCGCCTGCAAAGAAGGCGCCATCAGTCCGTCGCCGCCGGTCGCCAAGCGTAGCCGAGTCGGCCAAGAAGCCGTGATCTAGGACCCGCTCCCCGCCTCACCAAGTTTCGTCCCGCGCAGCGCAAGACGCTACGTGTCTTGACAGAACGTTTACAAATAGTCCTCGGTGGTAGGCGATCGTCGTCATGGAACGAGCTAAGAGTGCTCTCCAGTGTGTCGAGTGCCGCAAGGAAGCGGGCGAGGCCGCGCCCGGTTGGCAGGCGTACCTCGTCAGCGACCCGGACACCGAAGACGACGAAGAAATCGTGGTCTATTGTCCCGACTGCGCGCGGCGAGAGTTTGGCCCGTTCAAGGTAGGGCCTGAGAGCCCAGAGGCCGGCTAAAGCTCGCGACGTCCGGCCGCACTTCAGACGAGTAGGGAGGTGGAATCCAGGTCCGGGCCGGCGTACGGCCCGAGATTCCACCTCCCTGCTCCTCAGTCCACGCGAATCGCTCGAGCTCCCCAGTTCTTTGCACACCAGACGCGGAGGTACAGGTCGAGTTCAAGGCGAGCGGCATCCTCACGCAGCGGCCATCCGAAACGAGCGTCCACCGTCTTCGTCCCGGTGCGTGCGACGATAAATTGCGCCGCTCGCAGCGACTCGATCAAGTCGTCGACCAGGGTTGGGTCGCTTACTTCGATTTCCACTAGCCGCAGTTGCTCCCCCAAGTTGCCGCACGCGCCGCCCCCTACTTCTCACTCTCGCCAGAAACGGACAGCCGTCAAGGGTGCAGCAGGAGTGAATCTGCCGGCGGCCGAACATAGGGACCGGGAGCCCGGCCTCTTTCCCCTAAAGAGGGGCAACCGGCCCGGGGACTTGACCTGGTTGCCTCGGGCTCCCAAACACACCTAACGGCTATCTGAGGGTGGTTGAAATACCGCCCGGTTGAGGGCTTTACGCGTAGGTTTGGGCACAAAAACGGGACTTTGCCCAGTAGGCATTTGAAGCTCAAGTTGCCGCTTGAGGACAGTTATGCTCCCCCCGATGTCCACAAGGGGAGGAAGCGAACGATGGCTCGTCGCTTAGGCATTCTTATGACGTTGTTGTTACTGACGGCAGGTCTCGCCGTCACCCCGCTCGCCAGTGCGGTGTCCGCCGAGAGCAAGGTAACGGTCGGCAGCCCCGCCACCCCCTACCTGCCCAACGGCTCCAACGAGCCCGCGCTCGCCATGGACGCGCACAGCCCGGCAGTGTTGGCCGCCGGTGCCAACGATCTGGTCGACAATTCGCCGTGCAACGGCAGCAGTTGTGACCTCACCCCCGACATCGGCATCTCCGGGATCTACTTCTCGTTCGACAGCGGCGGGACCTGGACTCAGCCCACCTACACCGGCCTGACCGCACAGAATGGTACGACGCACGTCGGCGACATCCACACTCTGCCCAACTACTTCGAGAACGGGATGTCCTCCCACGGCGACCCGGCGCTTGCGTTCGGCCCGAAGCCCGGCCCTGGCGGATTCTCCTGGGCGAACGGCTCGCGGCTGTACTACGCCAACCTGGCCTTCCCGCTTACCGGCCAGACGCCGTTCACGGGCGCCTCGGCAGCCGCCGTGTCACGCACAGACAACGTGGCGGCGGCAGCGGCCGGCGTCCAGAGCGCCTGGATGGACCCGGTCATCGTGAGCCGCCAGAACGCCGCGCTGCTCACCGACAAGGAGGACATCTGGGCCGACAACGCTGCAACCAGCCGCTTCTTCGGCAATGTGTACCTCTGCAACACCGCCTTCCGCAGCGTGGGCGGCCCGCCCCAGCCGATCGTGCTCTCGGCCTCCCGCGACGGCGGCAGCACCTGGCGCCAGCGCCAGCTTACCTCGGCGACCAGCAGCGCCCAGTCGGGCGGCCGCCAGGGCTGCGCGGTGCGCACCGACAGCACCGGTGTGGTCTACGTGGTCTGGGAAGGTACCGCCGGCGGCCAGAGCGTTTTCTATCTGGCCCGTTCATTCGACGGGGGCTCGAACTTCGAGAAGCCTCGGCCGGTGGCCACGGTGCACGACGTCGGGGTGTTCGACCCGGTGTCGGGCCGGATCGTGTTCGACGGGTTCGCCGGAACCCGCACCGACAGCTTCCCCAGCCTCAGCATCGCCAACGGAGCCCCGACCGGCGTCGACGCCACCGACACCATCGTGCTCACCTGGCCCGACGGTGCTCTCAACCACGAGCAGGCCCTCGTGCAGACCTCGGCCGACCACGGAGTAACCTGGTCGACCCCGGTCAACGCGGCCGAGGCCGGCGACCGGGCG
>Ga0307302_10000757_pt1 | contig 14197 bp, 8 predicted proteins | sample ER_DNA_183_FD_194490 | JGI IMG/M metagenome (GOLD analysis project Ga0307302, IMG submission 194490) | Bulk soil microbial communities from the East River watershed near Crested Butte, Colorado, United States - ER_DNA_183 | ecosystem: Environmental > Terrestrial > Soil > Floodplain | place: USA...
GTCGATCGTGGAGGTGTCGAACGCGATGCCCGAGGCCGTCACGGTCACGGTCGCGCCCCCGCCGCCCCCGCCGCCCTGGCCACCGCCCCCGCCGCCCTGGCCGCCGCCACCGCCACCTTGGCCGCCACCTTGGCCGCCGCCGCCGCCACCGCCGCCCTCGGCGACCTCGATCGAGCCGATCATCGTCGTCGGGTGGACAACGCAGTTGAACGCGTGGGTGCCCGCGTCGAGGGCTGGCACGTCGTAGGTCGCCTTGTCGGGACCGGTGACGAGATCGCCGGAGAAGACGGTGTCGCCCGTTGGCTCCTCGCCGGCGAAGATCTCGATGTTGTGCTGTGTGCCCTCGTCGCGGTTGTCGAACTCGATCGAGAACGGCTCGGCGGCGGTGGCCTGGATGCAGTCGCCTTCGGTGAACGCGATGCCCTGCGCCACCACCGCAACCGTGCCGTTCTGCACCTGGGTGCATCCGGTTCCGTTGCTCGGCGGAGGCGTCGTGATCGGGCCGGTCGGCGTGGGGCTGGGCTCGGCGAACGGAACGTCCTCGAACGCCCCGTACCCGCCGACGAGCAGGTCCGCCTCCGTGGTCGCGTACCAGGCGAGGTAGGTGACCGAGCCGTCCTCGTTCACGGTGATCGACGGGAACGCTCCGTCCACCGTCGAGGTCCCCGTGTCGACCGTCTTCAGCGAACCCGGGTTGCCCGTCGCGAACCGAACACCCTCGTCGGCGTCCCACCACGTGACGTCGACCGAACCATCGGAGCCGAGCGCGATCCCAGTACTGGCACCGGGTCCCTCGGCGCTGCCCTCCGGGATCTCGGCCGCCGCCGCAGTGTCGACCGTCCCGTCGCCGTTTCGGGTCGCGATCGTCACCTGGCCGTTCGCGGCGTCGTAGTACGAGAGCGCGAGGCCTCCGTCCGTCGCGACCCCCGACAGCCCGCGGCCGCCGGTGGATGAGACCTCGAAGCTCACGAACCCGTTCTCCCCGTCGTTCGACGCCACCTCGACGCCCGCGCCGCCTTTCGAATAGGCGACCGTCGGCCGTTCGCCCCCGATCACCGCGGTGCGGCACGTCTCGCACCCCGCGCCCTCGGCGATCGTGTCGTCCGACCAGGTGTCGCCGTTCGGCGTCGCGAGCTGCACCTTGGCGTTGGACGAGGTCGACGTGTAGAAGGCGATCGCCGGGTTCCCGCCGGCGAGCCCGATCGACAGGCCGTACCCGGGCGTCTTCGTCACCTGCGTGACGACGGCCTGCGTGGTGGTGGCGGGGTCGAGGGAACCGGTCGCGTAGTACACGCCGGCGTCCGAGCCCCAGACCGCGTGGTACGTGTCGCCGTCGGCGACCATCGCCAGCCCGGTGACCTTGTCCGGGGTGAGGTTCGCCACCGACGGCACGAACGCCGGGTGGAACGCGATCGGCACGTTGGGGATCTCCTGCTCGATCGCGATGGCTCCCCGTGTCCAGAACCCCTGCTCGCTCACCGTCGCGAGGAAGACCCCCGGGATCGACGGGGAGCCCACAGGCCGGGTGATCGGCACCTCGCCAGGCTCGAGCTTCTCCTCGAACCCGAAGTAGGCGACGACGGGGAGGCCGTCCGGGTTCGTCACGATCGAGGCGTAGCGGCCGGCGTCGTTCAGCGAGTCGGCGACCTCCGGGAGGAACCGGACCCCGGACCCGAGGTTCACGGTCGCGGTGGGAGGTTCGGCGCAGGCCGCGGCGCCCAGGGCGAGCACGAAGGCCAGCGGCAGCAGCTTCCATCGGAGGGCCTGGGGCATGAGCGGGCGCAATCCTAGCAAGGTGACGGGCGCGGAGCGGAGCATCCAGCCGACGACGTCAGGCCTCGCGCGACGCGCCGACGGGCTCGAGCGGCAGGGTGCCGAGCACCTCGGCCAGGAACCGCCCCGTATGTGAGGTCGGGTGCGCCGCAACCGTCTCGGGGGTGCCGGTCACGACGACCTCGCCCCCCGCGTCGCCACCCTCGGGCCCGAGATCGACGATCCAGTCGGCCGTCTTCACGACGTCCAGGTTGTGCTCGATCACGATCACCGTGTTGCCCTGGGCGACCAGCCGCTGCAGCACGGACAGGAGCTTGCGGATGTCCTCGAAGTGCAGGCCCGTCGTCGGTTCGTCCAGGATGTAGAGCGTGCTCCCGGTCGCGCGCTTCTGGAGCTCGGACGAGAGCTTGATCCGCTGCGCCTCGCCGCCCGAGAGCGTGGGCGCCGGCTGCCCGAGCTTCACGTAGCCGAGCCCCACGTCCGACAGCGTCTGGAGATGCCGCTTGATGACCGGGATGTTCTGGAAGAACTCGAGCGCCTCGTCCACGCTCATCTCGAGCACGTCGGCGATCGACCGGTGCTTGTACCGAACCTCGAGGGTCTCCCGGTTGTACCGGTGGCCCTTGCAGACCTCGCATGTGACGTAGACGTCCGGCAGGAAGTGCATCTCGATCTTGATCTGGCCGTCGCCCGCGCAGTTCTCGCAGCGGCCGCCCCGCACGTTGAACGAGAACCGGCCGGGCTGGTAGCCGCGGACGCGAGCCTCCGGCACCTGGCTGAACAACTTGCGGATGTGATCGAACATCCCCGTGTACGTCGCGGGGTTCGAGCGAGGCGTGCGTCCGATCGGCGACTGGTCGATGTCGATCACCTTGTCGATCTGCTCCCACCCCACGAGCCGCCGGTGCTTGCCCGGCAGGGCTCGGGAGCGGTACACCTTCTGCATCAGCGCTCGGAGCAGGACCTCCTGCACGAGCGTGGACTTGCCCGAGCCGCTCACCCCCGTCACGCAGACGAGGAGCCCGAGCGGGATCTCGAGGTCGATGTCCTTGAGGTTGTGCTCGCGTGCGCCAAGCACCTTCAGCCGCCGGCTGCCCGGCGCGCGCCGGACCTGCGGCGTGGGGATCACCCTCCGACCCGAGAGGAACGCGCCGGTGAGCGACCCGTCGCACTCGAGGAGCCCTTTCAGGTCGCCGGTGTACACGATCTCGCCCCCGGCGCTGCCCGCGCCGGGCCCGATGTCGACCACGTGATCCGAGGCGGCGATCGTCGCCTCGTCGTGCTCGACCACCACGAGCGTGTTCCCGAGGTCTCGCAACCGGACGAGCGTGTCGATCAGGCGTCGGTTGTCGCGTTGGTGCAGGCCGATCGAGGGCTCGTCCAGGATGTAGAGCACACCGACCAGCCCGCTGCCGATCTGCGTGGCCAGGCGGATCCGCTGCGCCTCGCCCCCCGCCAGCGTCGCCGATGCCCGCGAGAGCGTGAGGTAGTCGAGCCCCACGTCGACGAGGAACTGCAGCCGCTCGCGGATCTCCTTCATCAGGCGCTCGGCGATCATCTGCTCGCGCTCGCTCAGCCGGGCCTCGCGCGTGAAGGACAGCGTGTCGCGGATGGACATGCTCGTGAGCTGTGAGATGTTGAGGTCGCCGACGGTGACGGCCAGCGTCTCGGGGCGAAGCCGGGCGCCGCCGCACGCGCGGCACGGGATCTCGCGCATGAACTCCTCGAGCCGCTCGCGCTGGCTCTCCGAGTCGGTCTCGACGTGCCGTCGCTCCACCACCGGCACCACGCCCTCGTACGTGGTCCAGTACGAGCGCGTCCGCCCGTACCGGTTCTTGTACTTGACGTAGATCTCCTCGTCCGAGCCGTACAGCACGACGTCACGGACCTTCTTCGGGAGCTTCTTCCACGGGGTGCTCGTCGAGAAGCCGTGGGAGTCCGCAACGGCGTCCAGCACCCGGTCCCAGTACTCGATCCGGCCGCTCGACCACGGCGCGAGCGCCCCATCGGCGATCGACAGGTCGGGGTCGGGCACGACGAGCGCCGCGTCGACCTCCAGGCGGACGCCGAGGCCGTCGCAGGTCTGGCAGGCCCCGTACGGCGAGTTGAACGAGAAGTTCCGCGGTTGCAGCTCGTCGAACGAGAGCCCGTCGAACGTGCACGCGAGGGCCTGGCTGTAGGTCTGGACGTCCTCGCCGTCGTGGGTCTGCACGGCGATCGCGACGAGCCCCTCCGTGAGCTGCAGCGCCGACTCGACGGAGTCCGCGACCCGGCGCCGGATGTCCGGCTTGGCGACGAGCCGGTCGACGACGACCTCGATCGTGTGCTTGTAGTTGCGGGGCAGCCGGATCGGCTCGGCGAGCTCGCGAACCTCCCCGTCGATCCTGGCGCGCACGAACCCCTGACCCGCGATGTCCTTCAGCAGCTTCTCGTACTCGCCCTTGCGCCCCCGGACGACCGGCGCGAGGACCTGGAACCTCGTCCCCTCGGGCAGCTGCATCACCTGGTCGACGATCTGCTCCGGGGTCTGCCGGCCGATCGGCCGGCCGCACTTCGGGCAGTGCGGGTGCCCGATCCGGGCGTACAGCACCCGGAGGTAGTCGTAGATCTCCGTGATCGTGCCGACCGTGGACCGAGGGTTCCGGGACGTCGACTTCTGATCGATCGAGATCGCCGGCGAGAGGCCCTCGATGAAGTCGACGTCGGGCTTCTCCATCTGGCCGAGGAACTGCCGCGCGTAGGAGGAAAGCGACTCGACGTAGCGGCGCTGGCCCTCCGCGTAGATCGTGTCGAACGCGAGCGAGCTCTTCCCCGACCCCGAGAGCCCCGTGAAGACGATCAGCGAGTTCCGCGGGAGCTCGAGGGTGATGTTCTTGAGGTTGTGCTCGCGAGCGCCGTGAATGACAAGCGTGTCGGTTCCCACGGAGGCATCGTACCGAAGGCACCGATAAGGCTTCGGGCGGGCTCCCGGGCGAGGATATGGTGCGCGGGTGACCGAGCCAGGCCCCGCGCCCCGCGACCCCGGCTCCCCTTCGGTCCCCTTCGCGGATGCGTTCCGGTTCTGGGTGTGGCTGGGGTTCGTGAACTTCGGGGGCCCGACCGGCCAGATCTCGCTCATGCACACCGAGCTGGTTGAGCGGCGTCGGTGGATCGAGGAGGGGAGCTTCCTCCACGCGCTGAACTTCGCCATGCTGCTCCCCGGCCCCGAGGCGCACCAGCTGGCGATCTACGTGGGGTGGCTCCTGAACGGCACACCGGGGGCCCTCGCCGCCGGGATGTTCTTCCTGCTCCCGGCGTTCGCGCTGATGGTCGCGCTCTCGTGGGTCTTCGCTGTCCACGGCGACGTCACCTGGATCGCCGGCGTCTTCGACGGCCTCGCGTGGGCGGTGGTCGGGATCGTCGCCGCGGCCCTGCTCAGGATCGCCGGCCGGGCGCTCGGGCATCCGATCCTGGTGATCCTCGCGATCGGCGCCTTCCTGGCCCTGTTCGTGTTCGGCGTGCCGTTCCCGGTCGTGGTGCTCGGGGCGGGGGCGGTCGGCCTGATCGCCGGGACCCGGCTCCCGGGCTCGAAGCCGGATGCCACGGACCTCCGCCAGGCCGAACGCGTGCCGCCCTCGTGGGGTCGGACGGCTCGCGTGCTCGCGATCGGGCTCGCCGTCTGGCTGATCCCGCTCGCCGCGGTCGCGCTGGCGGCGGGGTCGGGCAGTGTCCTGGCCCAGGAGGCCGTCTTCTTCACGATCGCGTCGCTGGTCACCTTCGGGGGGGCCTACGCCGTACTCGCGTACGTGAACCAGGCGGCGGTGATCCGGTTCGGCTGGCTCAGCGCGTCCGAGATGGCGGTCGGCCTCAGCCTCGCCGAGACCACCCCGGGGCCCCTGATCATGGTGGTGGTGTTCGTCGGGTTCCTCGCCGCCTACCGCGAGCCGGCGTCCCTCGAGCCGGTGGCGGCCGGGGTCGTCGGCGCCCTCGTGGTCGCCTGGGCCACGTTCGTCCCGAGCTTCCTCTGGATCTTCCTGGGTGCCCCCTCGGTCGAGCGCCTCCGCGGCAGCGAGCGGCTCTCGGGCGCGCTGACCGCCATCACGGCCTCCGTCGTCGGGGTGATCGCGAACCTCGCCGTCGTCTTCGCGACGAGCGTGCTGTTCGACGACGTGAACGTCCGGTCGCCCTTCGGCCACGAGATCGCGGTCCCGGTCCTGGGTTCGGCCGACCTCCTGGCGCTCGGCGTGGCGGCGGCGTCGTTCGTCGCGATCCGCCGCTTCCGCGTCAACGTCGTATGGGTGATCGCGGTCGCCGGGCTCGTCGGGCTCCTCGACGCGCTGATCGCGTGACGGTCTCGGGCCGCACCGGGTGGGGTACGCTCGGACCGTGACCGATCGCGAGGTGCTCGAGAGCCTGTCCGCGGCGGAGCTGCACGACCGGGCGACGCGGCTCGCGTGGCGACGGCTCGACGTGGGGTTCCTGTGGCACCTGCTCAGCACGATCCCGGAGGCCCGGGCCGCGGTCGGCGACGAGGACAGGAGCGAGATCGACATCCTGCGCCCCCTCGCGCTGCTGAACGATCTCGTGGACGCCGACCGGGGCGAGCTCGCCGAGGGTTTGCGGCCGCTGTACGTCGATTACCTCGTCGAGCACGAGAAGCCCGATGACGTCGAGGCTCCCAACGGGCCAGTGAGCGCTCGAGAGGACAGGCCGGAGGAGGGGCACGAGGAGGATCCCGACGATCGACCGTGACCTCGGGTCCTACCGATCCGAGTTCCCGGTGCTCGAGCGCAAGGCGTACCTGATCAGCGCGTCGCTCGGGCCGGTCTCGGATCGCTCGCGCCGGTACCTCGACCGCTACGTCGACGCCTGGGCCACGAAAGGCGCCCCCGACCACGTGTGGTTCGAGGACATCTTCCCGAGGATGCGGGGCTTGAAGGAGTCGTTCGCGCGCCTCGCCGGCTGCGACGCGGACGAACTCGCGATCACCACGAACATCTCGATCGCGATGTCGACGATCGCCTCGGCGCTCGACTTCGGCGAGCGCACCAAGGTGGTGATGTCCGAGCTCGACTTCCCGACCGACGGGCACGTCTGGCTCGCGCATGCCAGGCGCGGCGTCGAGATCGAATGGCTCCGCTCCCCCGACGGTCTGACGATCCCGCTCGAGGAGTACGACCGCGCGATCGACGAACGGACGGCGGTCGTCATGGTCAACCGCGTGCTCTACCGCTCGAGCGCGATCGTCGACGCGAAGGAGGTCTGCCGGATCGCGCGCGAGCGCGGCGCGCTCTCGTTCCTGGACGACTACCACGGGATCGGGATCGTGCCGCTCGACCTGCACGACGTCGGGTGTGACGCGTACGCGGCGGGGGTCCTCAAGTGGTTGTGCGGTGGCCCCGGGCTGGCGTTCCTCTACGTCCGCCGGGGGTTGATCCCCTCCCTCGAGCCGATGGTGACCGGGTGGTTCGGGACGGCCGAGCCGTTCTCGTTCGACACCGAGCACCTCGTTTACCACCCGACCGCCCGCCGCTTCGAGCACGGCACGCCGCCCGCGCCCGTGTTCTTCATCGCCCAGGGCGGCCTCGACGTGATCGGCGAGGTCACGCCCGAGCGGATCCGAGCGCGCCAGGGCGAGCTTGGCGACCACGTGATCGCCCGCGCCGACGAGCTGGGGTTGGCGGTGCGGACCCCACGTGATCGGAAGGCGCGCGGCGGCGTCGTGAACGTGGGCGTCGGCCCCGGAGCCGCGAAGATCTGCCACGCGCTGCTCGAACGCGACGTGTGCACCGACTACCGCGGCGACGGCCTGCGGATCAGCCCGCACTTCTTCAACACGGAGGAGGACGTGGATCGGTGCTTCGACGAGCTGCGCGCGCTGGTCTGATCGACGCTACGCCCGAGGGCGTACCTCGACGGACACCCGCTGCACCGCGTTGTTCGAGAACCCGCTGAGGTTCCAGGACGGCTCGAGCGGTTGCTCGTTACCCGCCTCGTCGGCCGCCCGGCAGCAGAGCTCGACGGTGCCGGGCCGTGCATCCCAGTCATACGACCAGGAACGCCACGCGTGGGGCGAGACCGCATCTCCGAGCTCCGCGGTCTCCCAGGTCGAGCCCCCGTCCGCGCTCACCTCGACCCGCTCGATCGGGCCCCATCCGGACCACGCACGTCCGCGAAGCACGTGACGACCGGCGTCCGCCAGGCGGCTCCGCGTCATGAAGTCCGGGATACCGGGCGGGATCATGAGCGACCGGGGATCCATCCGCGTCACGGGCATCCCGTCGTCCTCGGGCCGTTGGCGATACCGATACGCGAGCTGCTGGAAGCCCTCGAACGGCTCGCGCACGGCGGTGATGCTGGTCAGCCACTTGACGCTCGTCATCCCGTACCAGCCAGGGACGACCAAGCGGAGCGGGAACCCGTGCTGCGGCGGGAGTGGGGCACCATTCATCTCGTACGCGAGCAGGACCTCGTCGCGCACGGCATCGGCGATCGGGAGGCTCCGCTCGTAGTCGTGCTCGATCTCCTTCTGGACGCCGCGGTCCGCGCCGGCGAACACGAGCTCCACCGCCTCGTCGAGCGGTCCCGCCTCCTCCAGCAACGGGCGAAGCGGGGTCCCCGTCCACTCGGCGGTCCCGACCGCCTCGCCAAGCCACGGCTGGGAGATCGGTCGCGGCGAGAGCAGGGCCCGACCGTTGCCCGCGCACTCCATCGTCACAGCCATCGTCACGCTCGGACGGGCGCGGAGGTCGGCCATCGACAGCTCGAGTGGTTCACGGACGAGCCCTCCGATCGAGACGCTCCACGTCGCGTCGTCCGTCTCGGGCACGTCGAAGTGGATCAGCAGGTAGTGCATCCCGGCCGGCGTGATCTCATAGCGGAGACCCTCGAGGTGCATGCCGTGATTGCGCTGCGAGAGCTGGAGCTCCTCGATCGAGATCTCCGCAGAGGCCGAGACGCCCTCCGGCAGGCCCGTCGATCGGTTACGCATCCTGCTCACCTCCTGCCGTTCATCCCGACCCCGGACGCCACGACGCTTCCGAGCCGAGACCGACCTGGAAGATCTGGCTCCCGTCGGCCCGCATGAGGTAGATCGGCCCCGCCTGACCCGTTGGCGGGGAGAGGACGATCCAGTCCCCGTCAGGCGACCAGTCGACCATGAGGACCCCGTCCGCGGGCGGATCGGCGAGGAACACGCGTTCACCGGATCCATCCGGCCGCACGGTCACGAACGAATCGTGGGCGGAGACGAGGATCCGCCGTCCGTCGGGCGTCCACGACAGGACGACACCGGGCCCGTCCAGCAACCGAACGAGATCCAGCTGATCGGGATCCAGGACGTAGGGGGTTGGTCCCTGGTCCTCGAAGATCGTGAACGCGATCCGGTCGCCGTCGGGGGACCACACTGGGCTCTCGACGCGTTCCCGGTCGCGCACCAGCAGCTCCGTCCACCCCGAACCGTCCGGGCTCACGGTGGCGAGTCCCGACAGCCAGTGGGGATCTCCCCCGTCGTCGAACCCGAAGACGATCCGGTTCCCGCGTGGGGACCACGCAGGCGTGTACTCGTCACCGAGCTCCTGGGTGATCCGCTGGCGGTCTGCGCCGTCCGCGTTCATCACGTACAGATCGAAGTCGTGGCCGGCGCCGGAGTAAACAATCTTCGAACCATCCGGAGACCAGTCCGGCCAAGTGTTCGGGTTGGTCTCGGGGTCGGTCGTGGATCCCACGACGGAGCCCGCCATATTCACGAGCTCGATCTGGCCGCCGTCCTCGATGGCGAGCACCCCGTCGGGGGCGAGGGTCCACGTCACCGGGGTCCGGTAGAGCTTCTGAGGTCCGGCGCACTTGCCCCCTTTGGTCCGTTCGAAGGTGAAGGTGCCGCCGTTCCCGCTCCACCGATAGGTCGCCGGCAAGGGATTCCGAGGAGGGCCGAACCTCAAACCCTCGAAGCAGTACCCGGTCGTGGGCGAGAACACGGTCGCATTCGGCTTCTGGAGCAGGAGGTCGCCCGTTTCGGCGGAATCCGCGGGGTCGTTCGTGAACACGATCCGGTACGTCTCTCCGTCGAGATCCATGGCACACGTCTCCCCGTCGTAGCCGGCACATCCTTTCGGCGGGGCCACGAGATAGATCCCGTCCTCGAGTCGCACACCCGCAACCCCGGGCGGCGCGTCCTTCCGCGGGATCGGACCCCCGTTCGGAAGGACGGGTCCCGACGACGTGAGCCACCACTCGTAGAGGTTCAGATCGCCGAGGTCGTTGCGGATCGCGTGCGCGTAGATCGAGGAGTTGTCGTCGGTCCACTCGAGATGGGACTGATCCGGCAAATCGGCGGAGAATTGCCCGTGCACCACCGTGTAACAGAGGAGCCGTCCCGCCGACTCGCCGTCGATCGTGTAGGGCTCGGTGGCGAGGTGGTCCGTGGCGCACTCGCCTTCGGGTGCCGACTTGTTGTTCACGTTGACCTGGAAGGCGTCGTTCATCTCGGTCCTGGTCTGGAACAGCTCGTACAGCACCTCGAGGGCGGCGGTCCGGCAGACGAGGCTCGCACGTTCGCCGTGGAGGGGCTCGGCTCGATCAAGCGGCCGGCACTCGGAGCTCACGTCCTGCGGGACGTAGGTGAGCAGTTGCTCTTCTGTATCGGACAGGGCACGTTCGACGGTCCGGAAGGTGGGGGGGATCGTCGGGCTCGGCGACGCCGCCGGCGCCGAGGGCGCACCCACACTGGCCGCCGGCGTCGCCCCATCACGCAAGAGCGACGAGGCGACAACCCCGATCACGAGCGCGATCGCCACCGCGAGCGCGGGGGCGAACCGGCGGATCGCGGAGCGCGTTTCGGCCGGGGACATCTCCGCGCCGATCCCGAGGGCTCGCGAAGCATCGTCCGCGAGGGCTCCCGCGGTCTGCTGACGGTCCGCCGGGTCCTTGGCCATCGCGGTCGCCACGACCCGATCGATCTCGCCCGGCAGATCACGGTTCAAGGCCGTGACGGAGGGCTGCGGCTCCTGGAGATGCGCGTACATCAGGCCGGCGTCGTTCTCGGACGTGAAGGGCGGCCGGCCCGTGAGGCATTCGAATAGCACGCATCCGAGCGAGTACACGTCGGTCCGCGCGTCCGGGGCGCCGCCCTTGAACTGCTCCGGCGCCGCGTAGTCCAGCGTCCCGACGAACTGCCCCGTCCCCGTGATGCCGGAGTCGCTCGCGGAGCGCTTCGTCAGCCCGAAGTCCGAGAGGTAGACGTGCTCCCCTGCCTCCGACCCCCGCTGCCGCGCGAGGAGGACGTTGCCGGGCTTGACGTCTCGGTGTACCAGACCCTGCTCGTGCGCGGCGTCGAGGGCCTCGGCGACCTGCCGGACGATGGCCATCGTCTTCCCGGGCTCGAGCGCCCCGCTCTCGTGGAGGAGGGTGCGCAGGTCCGTCCCCTCGACGTAGCGCATCGCGATGAAGAGATCGCCAGCAGACGCACCGGCTTCGTAGATCGGGATCACGTTGGGGTGGTCGAGCGACGCGGCGAGCCGGGACTCGCGGACGAACCGCTCGCGGAAGCGATCGTCCTCGGCGAGCTGCGGCGCGAGGACCTTGAGCGCGACCTTCCGCTGGAGCCAGTCGTGCTCGGCGAGGTAGACGACGCTCATGCCGCCACGGCCGAGCGTGCGCTCGATCCGGTAGCCGGCGACCTCGGTGCCGGGCTGAAGGTCGATCCGGCTCGAGCGGACGATCGGGCGCTCGGACGCGGGCGTTCCCGATGCCGGCGGCCCGAGTTCGGGTGCCCGATGCAGGATCTGCTCGTGCAGCCGCTGGAGCTCCGGCGACGGATCGGCCCCGAGCTCGTCGGCCAGCACCTGCCGGGCGCGCTCGAACGTCGACAGGGCCTCGGCCTGTCGGCCCGAGCGATAGAGGGCGAGCATCAGGTTGGCCCACATCCGCTCCCGGAGCGGGTAGCGAGCCGTGAGGGACTCGAGCTCGGGCACGACCGTCGAGTGACCGCCCATCGCGATCTCGGCCGCAACGCGATGTTCGGTCGCCGACAGGCGCAGCTCCTCGAGCCGCGCGGCCTCGCCCCGGAGGGAGGGCTCCTCCGTGACGTCGGCGAGCGCGTCTGCACGCCACAGCGAGAGCGCGTCGGACAGGGTCGCGGCGGCGGCCGAGGGATCGGACGCGACCTGGGCCTTCCCCTGCTTCACGAGGGCCTCGAACCGCGCGGCGTCGATCTCTCCGGGGGCGGCGGCGAGCACGTAGCCGCCGTCTCGCCCCTCGAGCCGTCCGTCGCCGAGCACCTTGCGGAGCCGGTAGACGTAGGTCTGCAGGGTGGTGCGGGCGCTCTCGGGCGGCTCCTCGCCCCAGAGCCCGTCGATCAGCAGGTCGGCCGCGACGAGGCGGTTGGCCCGCAGGATCAGGTGGGCGAGGACGGCCCGCTGCTTCGGACCTCCGAGGGCGAGCTTCCGCCCGTCGTCGGAGACCTCGAGCGGACCCAGGATCAGGAACTCCATCGCCGCGAACCGTACGACGGCCTCTGGGGGAACGGAAGCCACTCGGGGGTGACGTGCGACACATTCCAGCGGACTGCGACCGGGTTGCGTTCGAGCTGCGAAGGCCCGGGACGACGGTGCCGTAATGGACACCGCAACCCGCACCATCAGCCGCCGGATCGCCACCTTCCTCTGCCTGCTCGTCGCCGCCTCGATCCTCGGCGGCCAGCGCCCCGCACCCGCCCGCGAGCCCCTCGTGATCCACGGGGCCGACACGGCACAGGAGCGCGCGATCGACTGGTCGATCCGCCGCTACCGCGAGGCCGGGCTCGCCGGGCTGCCGGACCTCGAGGTCTACGTCCACCGCTCGCACGACGCGTGCAACGGGGGCATCGGCCTCTACCACGGGGGGCGCATCGACCTGTGCACCGAGGACTCGAGCGAGCCGTACCAGCGCAAGTTCGCGCTCCACGAGATGGCCCACGCGTGGACCGAGGCCAACGTGGACACAGCGGTCCTCGAACGGTTCATGGACATCCGCGGGATCGCCGCCTGGAACGACCGGAGCCTGGATTGGAAGGAGCGGGGCACCGAGCAGGCGGCCGAGATCCTGACCTGGGGGCTCGGCGAGGGGCAGATCTCACCGCTCCTGCCCGAGGCCACCGACGCGCCGAGCCTCGCCCGGCTCTACGAGCTGCTGACCGGCCGGGAGCCGATCACCCCGGCGGCTCGCTGAGCGGATCTACCCGGAGACGACCCTCCCGGCCCGGACCACCACGCGGAGATCGCCCAGCGCCTCGAGCCGCATCAACGGATCCGAACCGAGCACGATCAGGTCGGCCGGCCCGTCGACCGCGAGCGGGCCGGCCGTCATCGCCGTGAGGACCTCCTCTGGCGTCATACGGACGGCCTCGTTGAGCAGGAGCGCCTCGCGGAGGTGGATTCCCGCCGGGATCGCACCGTTGCCGAGATCGGTCCCGTAGACGACGGTCCCGCCCGCCGCTCGGAACCGCACCAGGTTGTCGCACGCCGTCCGCAGCTCGGGCGTCACGTCGCCGAACGAGAGGATGTCGAGCGTCGACACGATCCGCATCGTCCTCGCGGCCGACGCGAGCAGGAGGTCCGAGAGCCGCTCCGTCCACGGCGTGTGCGCGAACTCGTCCATGCCGGCCCCGAGGGCGCGCTCGGCCTGCCCGTTCCCCTGGACGTGTGCGGTCACCGGGAGGGCGCGCTCGTGCGCAGCCTGCACGATCGCGGCGAGCTCGGCGTCCGAGGGCGTCGGTCCGGCCTCACCGTTCAGCGAGACCTTGATCGCCGCCGCGCCCTGATCCGTCAGCTCCGCCACGGCGGCGGCCGCGTCCTCGGGGCCCGCGAGCTCGCGACCCGTCCCCGGCGGGGCCCAGGACGACGCGGTCGGGTACCCGCCGGGGGCGGTGAGCATCGCGCCCGCGGCGCGGATCACCGGCCCGGTGAACGTCGGGAGTTCGGAGGCGCTCGCGAGCTCGAAGATCTCGTCCGGGACCCACGCCAGGTCTCGGACCGCGGTCACGCCTCCGAGCAGCACTGCCCCCGGATCCGCGAGACGGATGTGGACGTGCCGGTCGACGACACCCGGCATCAGGAACCCGTCGACCTCGAGGAAGTCGTCGGCCGGCGGCGCGGCCGCGCTCGGACCCGCATACGTCACGCGCCCGCCGTCGCAGACGACGGTCGCGTGATGAACGAGCGCCCCCGGCCCGAACCACGCGACCGGGACCTTGACCTTCAGCGACATCGGCGCCGGTTCAGCCGCCGACGCCGGCGCCGCGCAGGGCCTTGAGCTCCTTGCGGAGATCGACGACCTCGTCGCGCAGGCGCGCCGCGTACTCGAACCGCAGGTCCTTGGCCGCCTCGTGCATCTCCTCCTCGAGCTGCTGGATCAGGCGCTCGAGCTCCTCGGTCGGCATCTCCGGGTGCTCGCGCTTGCGGCGGCGCTT